>Ga0182014_10000054_pt1 | contig 108854 bp, 107 predicted proteins | sample 612S2DmetaG_FD_120489 | JGI IMG/M metagenome (GOLD analysis project Ga0182014, IMG submission 120489) | Permafrost microbial communities from Stordalen Mire, Sweden - 612S2D metaG | ecosystem: Environmental > Terrestrial > Soil > Wetlands > Permafrost | place: Sweden: Stordalen | collected... | reverse complement strand
GATGAGAATTTTCTGGTCCATGGCGGCGAGAGCCGCCAGGGTATTCTGCGAGGTGGTCGACTTGCCGATGCCGCCCTTGCCGTAAAATGCGATCTGTCGCAGTGAAGACATTGCTTGCTCCTTAGATCCCGTTAGTTCCCATCCACGCCCCGACGCGCGGGGCGGAGATTTAATTCGTGATGACGTCGCGCGGCGCAGGGCGCCAAGGCGCCGAGGCGCCGAGGTGCGCTTTCTGGAGGATGCAGCCTTCGCGGCAACCGCTCACCTTACGCGGGGTCTATTTCGCAAGCGCCGTGCCACCTTGTATTTTCCCTCCCAATCAGTTGTTTTTACGGGAACTTCTCGGATCGTTAGAGCTCTTCCGGACCTTGTAGCAAAGACGACATTCGTGTCTGAGTTCGTATGAAAGAAAACATCCGCGCCGGGCGCCGGCCGGGTCTGTTCGGACTCCACGGACGCCGCCGCGGCGCCGGCGCCCCCCCGGTACATAATTTGCACCTTCGCTTGCGACATATGCGAGGAGAGGACGACATGCAGATAGGCGTAGAGACATCGAGAGCGGTCGAGAACAAGCGCATCTTCGTCGTCGACGACGATGAGATCATTCGCGCCGCGCTGCAATTCATGCTGCACGACGAAAACGAGACGCATGAGATTTCGAGCGTCGAGGCCGCCTTCGCCAAGGCGACGGAGTGGAAACCCGATCTCATCCTGCTTGCGGGAACGATCGTGCGCGCCGCGGGCGTTGGCGTCCTGTCGCAAATTCGGGAAAAGATCGCCGGCGTGAAGATCCTGGTGGTGGTCGAATCGGCGAAGGACGAAATCGCGCGGCAGAGCCTTTCATCGGGCGCCCATGCCGTCATCGCCAAGCCACTGACGATTGAAAGCGTGCGTGAAAGGGTCGACGTGCTGCTCGGCCGCCGCGTCGGCTTTGCTATTCCGCTCACCGTCCTCAAGACGCCCTGAACGCAGGAGGCGCCGCACGCCGTCTGGATTTCTTCCGGCGTGTCGCCCGGCGAGTTTGCGGCTCCCCGATTGAGCCGAAAGGAGGCGTTCGCGCGGGACTTTATGGCGGGATCGAACGAAGCCGGCTCCGATGCGTCGCGGCTTTGACTTTTCGTTCTGGCTCAAGCGAAGCGATTTACGCTTCGCTTGAAGATCATGTGAAGAGTTGGCGCTGCGTCCTGGATTCCTTTGGAATGGAAAGCGCCCCTGTCACGCCTCCCCGGCGGAGGCCAGTTCCGTCGCGCCAAGAGCATCGCCTGTCAGCTTTGCGACAAACGCCTCAAGAGCCATGTCGATCCGGACGATGTTTTGTTCGCGCAGAAATCGCACTTCATTGCGTGTCGGCTCTTCCGGCAAAACGGCGAAATGTCGATCGGACGAGCGCTTCATGATCTGACGCGCGAAAGTGCGTTCGATCTGGGTCGAGAAGCGGCAGCCGAGGAACAGAAAATTCTTGCCGCGCCTGATCGAGCGGACCGCTTCGGGGATCGGCGTTTGAATGTCGATCTCGGTCAGGATCTCGACATAATCCGAATCGGAAATGATGAAATTACGCGCCGGCGCGACCGACCCGATCGGCTGGTAAAGCAAAGTTTTCCAGCTCAGCGTCTCATCGGGCGCATCGGCCGGAGCCTTCGCGCCCGAGCTGTCGCGCGCGCGGGGGGCGCCTTCTATGCGCGAACCATCGGGGCGAAAATAATGCACCCATTCGCCGAAATGCTCCGCCTGGCTGACGCCCTGCACGATGCCCCACGAACTGCGTGTGGAAAGCGCCTTCTGCGGCAGATCATCGTACCACGCGTTGACGAGCAGCGGCAGTTTGGGTCGCGCCGCGAGCCATCGATGCAGAGCGGTCGGCGCCATAGGATCTTCGAAGGCCTTGGTCATTGCCGCGTTGACCGACTTGCGGTGCTTGAAATTTTCGATGAATTGCGCCGCGGCCGTCAAATTGTTGCGGATCTTGTGAGGAACGGTAGCTGCGGCCGTCAGCTTTCCGACCAGTACATCGGGCGCGTAAGGAAGCGTGCAATCAGCGCCAGCCAACGCCAGGACGCCGGGGCCGAGATAGGGAACGACATCGCCGCGATCGAAGCCCGCGTGAATTTCACCAAACATCAGTCAATCTCCCTCTGACAGGCCCCGTCGCGTTGCGGGATTATTGTTGGGCCGTCGCCTTCAGCGCGGCGACTTCCTCGAATGACAGGCGGAACAGGCCCCGACCACCGGAAAGGCTCTGGAAAGAAGACCCGGCCGTGTTGCTCAGCTTCGCAAACCATTGTTGCGCATCAAGACCCTCGGGACGTTCCTGGATTTCCGTCACCGAGCCATCCGGCGCGAAGCGTACGTGGATGAGTTGTTTGCCGTCGGAAGCCATGGCCTATACCTTTCCATTCATTCAGCCGGAGCATGATCCTCAAGGGGATCATGCGGCCGGCGCAGGTGAGATTTTTCTATATCGAAACATCAAGAGCTAGACGAAACTCAGCACTTCGACTGTGACGTTTTCCGTACCGAGGCGAACCTGACAGGCGAGCCGCGACTTTGATCCAACGCCAACAATCGAATCAAGACGCTCATTCTCGAGAGGCGCCATCTTCGAGACGCCTTTGCGGCCCTCCAGCACGAAGACATGGCAGGCGCCGCATTTCGCCTCGCCGCCGCATTTGCTGGTGATCTTTTCGCCCGCTGCGAGAAGCGCATCAAGAAGCGTGCCGCCTTCAGCGACGTCGATGGTTTTTCCCGAAGGCGTAATGGTCAGAACTGGCATGTCATCTCCTGTTGGTTGTTGTTGAGGCTCTGTTAGTAGATGGCGGTCCCCGCGCCGATGTTGATCGAGGCGTCCTTGATCGTACCGACGATGAAGGCGACCTGCTCTTCCGTCAGATGGGCGTGGAACGGCAGCGCGAGCGCGCGGTCGGCCACTTTCTCCGTGACGAAAAAATCACCCCGGCGATAGCCCATCTCGAAGTAATAGCGCTGCAAATGCAGCGGCTGCGAATATGCCGCCGATTCGATCTGTTCGGTGCGCATGTCGTCAATGATGGAATCGCGACTTGACCGCGAAAAACGCGTTCCAAGATGCACAACGTAGAGAAACCAGTGCACCTCATCGACATCCGGCGCTATGTAGGGATCCTTGATGCCTTCGAATGAACGCAGATAATCGTAATACCAGGCCTCGACGCATTTGCGCCGCGCGAGCAGCACGTCGATGCGGCGCAATTGCGCAAGACCGAGAGCCGCGGCAATATCGCTGAGAACGGCCTGCAACGGCGCCGCCGCGCCGATCACGACGGAACTGCGCTCGTTGATGCGGCGCGAGCGCAAGCGGCGGATCGCGCTGGCGCGATCTTCATCATCGGTAACGATCATGCCGCCTTCGCCACAGGCCAGCGCGCCGGGTTGCGAAAAATCGAAGACGGCGCAATCCCCGAACGTTCCAACGAGCGCGCCTTTGTAGACGGAGCCAATAGCCTCGGTCGAATCCTCGATCAGTATGACGCCGGCGCCTTTTGCAAGTTCGCGCAACTGATCCCAGGGCGCCGGATGCCCATTGGCGTTGGATGCGATGATCGCCCGCGTGCGCTCGGTGAGGCAGGCCGCCGCTTTATCAGGCGCTATCGTGCCCGCCCAATAGTCAATGTCGGCGAAAACGGGGCGCGCGCCTGTGAGGGCGACGGCGTGGGCGGTTTCGCGAAAGGAATGCGAGGACGTGACGACCTCGTCTCCTGGGCCTATTCCATATCCCTGCAGAGTCAGCAACAGCGCGATTTCACCGCTGGCGACAGCGATCGCATATTTGCGGCCAAGATATTGCGCGAAAGCCGCCTCAAACTGCTCGACGACCGGACCCGCCGAAATTCGCGGCGAGACGAGCACCTCGCGCACCGCTGCAAGTTCGATTTCCGAGATGTCTGGATCGCTAAGCGGGAGAAAGGTTGTCTTCACGCGTCAGGCTCCCGTCGACGCCAGGACCACCCCGGTCGCGGCGTCCGGATCGGAGGTGATCCGGACACAGTGATCGCGGGCGTCGAGCAGATAAAGATTGCAATGTGCGAAGGTGCGGAACGGCGTCTCGTCGGCGACGTCATGTGCGTCGCAGCGACTTAGCGACACGCCGGGAAAGCGCTGCCGCAATTCAGCGAGAATGGCCGAGTCAATCTCCGCCGACGCCAGCAATTCGCCAATCGCAAGAAGGCTTTGTTCGCTGAGGCTCATCTCACCCACTCACTCGCTGGTTGATTCTTCGCGCAAGAGTTTTGCTTCCACGGTGATCGGAAGCGTGGTGTCCGCGCTCATTTCCGGCAACGCCAGTTGCCAACCATTGGCGAGCGTGATGCGGCCGCCCCACATTTCCGGGCGCTCGCACTCGACGATCGGCTCCTCAAGATCCTTCTTGGGCACATAGGCCGAGAGAATTCCCTCGTGGCTTCTTCGGATCATGATTTTCACGGTGCGCCTTCACAGGTTGGTTGGAAAAGAGCCGGCTAAGGGACCGGGGCGTTTTCGGGCGGGGCGGAGCCTCGCATCGAATTGTATTTGGTTCGACATCGCGCTGTGACCGCTGGCGCAAGCCATTTCCAAGCCCGCCAGCGATCGCCGCGTCAAACCGGCGCGATTTCCTCGGCGAAACAGCCGATCACTTTGCGTTCGCCGAACTCGACGAGATAGATCGGCGTTTCAGTCTCGACATGAGAGCCGATCTGGACGATCTCGCCAGGGTCGCCCGCTTTCACCAGCAAGGCGTCAACCGGTTGCTCGGGAAACGAGCCATCGTTAAAGAGATCGGCCGTCGCGCGCACGCGCTGGCCCCACTCGAATTTCTGCGCGTTTGGATCGCTCATGCCGTCTCTCCGCTTTTCGCTTCAGTGATGGCTTCGATGGGATCAAGCTCCTTGCGCTTCATTCCGACACGGTAACCGGTTGAGACGAACTCGACGCCATAGATGTAGAACTGTTGCAGGAATGTGCCGATGCTGACGACATAGCCCTCATCGCCCTTCTTGCAGAGAATCTCGCCGATCTCCTTGCCCATGAAGGTGCCGTCATTGCGTATGGTTCTTTTTGCCCGAACCTTGTCGCCATAATTGTACAACGGCTGAGTGTTGAGTTCGACGACGTCGCTATCCCTGCTAATATTGGTCATCGGCCTTCCTCCGCGGCTGGACGCTCGCCGGCGTTGACTGACGAAAGTGTCGGCGAGCTTGTGACTGTGGCGCTTGACGAGATGCGATCACGGGCGGCTTCGCACACGATCGGGTCTTCGTCGTTCAAGAGCTGGCGCACCACTTCGACGTCGGCGCGCAGCACAATCTCGTAACGAACGCGCCAATCGGCGTCGCCGGCGAAGGCGCCGAGATTGACAGGGTCGAGGCGCCGGGCGACCTCAAGCCGGACGCCCGCCTCCGGATCGCTCGCCATTCTGGGAAGATGCGCCAGACCGATGCGCACGGCGACGACGCGTCTCACCTCGACGTCGGCGTCGCCGATCATCAACACGAGAAGATCGGCGGGAATCCGGCGCGCCACAGTCTGGCGGACCAGATAATCGACATCCTGAATCATCGAGATGAGGTCTGCGCCTTCGAGGCGTTGTGCAACGCGGATGCGGACCTCGCGATGGGGATCATTGCGGAGGCGCAGAAGGTAACGTGTCGGCAACCGCCGGGCGGCGCTCCACCTTACAGCCTCCTCGGGATCCTCCAGAAGCGGCGGCAAATGGAAGACGTCAGCCGCCTTGGCGGCGCAGGCGCGCACTTCGAAATAGGGGTGGGTTAGATAATATTGCGCGAGAGCCGGATTCCAGTCGAAGAAGCGATCGATCCTGCGCGCGTAGCGATCATGGACACAGGCCTTGAGCGGCTGGCAGCGCTGCCAGGCCAGCAAATCGCGATGTGCGCAGGAGCCGCATTCAACGACCTCGCCGCGCCAGTCGAGCGCTTCGTCGATGTCAGTCATCGTCCTCGACTCCAAACCTTGCCGCGACGACCATCAGGAGGCCGGCGTTGATCTTGTCCGATGGGTCGAGCGCCAGCAGCTTCGTCACCGCCGCGCGACCCTCGTCCAGCGCGCCGAGGCGCATTTGCAGATAGGCGTATCCCTTGAGGGAAAACATGAAGAAACGCGGCAGAACCGCAGCGTAGGAACCGAAATCTCCAGCACCCGTCGTTACGTCGCGCCAATCGCCGGCGACGCCGAGTTCGCGCGTCGCCTTGGCGAGGCACATGCGGGCGACGTCAAGCGTCTCAAGCAGGCGCCCCTTGTAGAAATAGAATCTGTAGAGGCCGATCAAAGGCGCCGGATGACCCGGCGCTATGCGCAAGGCCGCCAGCAGGTGGGTTTCGGCGACATCATCCTGATGATACGCCTCACCCGCCTGACGCAGATGCCTCTCCGCGTCAGCCGGCAGTCCCGCCCCGAGTATCGACGCCGCGATGGCGTCGATCTCAAGGCCGGAAGTCGGTGGCGCGCCGAAGTCATCTATGGCGAACATCTTCAGTCCTATTTGGCCGACGAGAGCTCGGGCTCCGACAATGCCGCCGATTCGCTGCTGCTGCAGCCGCACGACGCCTTTTTCGGGTCGATGAAGGCAAAGCCCGTCTTCGCCGGCGTATCGACAAAATCAATGGTGATTCCGTCGAGGAGGATGCGGCTTTCCGCAGCCAGGAACAGCTTGACGCCATCCTTGGCGAACTCGGCTTCGCCGGCGGCGAGCGCCGGCTCCACGCTGAATTCGGCGGAGAGGCCGGAGCAGCCGCCCGGGCTGACCCGCAGGCGAAGCCCGCTGCCCGGACCGCCGTCGAACATGACGAGGCGGCGAATGAATTTTTGCGCCGCTGGCGTCAACTCGATGTTCATGCGGCGCTCCCTGACGGCTGATAGCGCGGATGAGCGTTATCGATCACGCAGGTGTTGTCGACCGGGCAGACGGCGACGCATTGCGGCACGTCGAAATAGCCGATGCATTCGGTGCATTTCTTCGGGTTGATGACGAAGGTGCCGCCTTTTTCGGAAATCGCGACGTTGGGGCATTCGGCTTCGCACGCCGAGCACGAGGTGCATTGCGATGCGACGATCTTGTAGGTCATGTGTTTCTCCTTTCTCGATTTGAGGCGCGGATTCGATCAGACTTCGATGAAGGCGCCCTGACGGATGTCGGCGTCGCCGCGGACGACATGCTGGATATCGCCGCGATTAACCCTTCCGAGATAATCCTTGAAATAGGCGATCGCGGACTGCTCAATGAATTCGAAGGCGTATTGATCAACAGGCTCGATGCCGGCGGCGATAAGCTGATCTTTCGGACAACCGCCGATCTTGGCGACGAACACGGCGGCGCAATCATTGATGGCGCGAATGACCGTCTCGAGACTGTCCTCATCGCCATAGCCGCCCTGGCAGTAGAGGTCAACGCGGCGATGTCCCACGAATTTCGCGCCCTTGGTGCTGAGTTCGTAGATCTGGAACTCCTTGGCGTGGCCGAAATGTTCGTTGACGCGCCCGCTGCCCTTGGTCGCGACGGCGATGAGGATGGAGACGTCGCTCGCTTCGCCCGCAAGGGTCTGCAACTCGGCGTTCTTCGCCTCGACCTTCGCCATGCGCTCTTCCTCGACCTTGTTCTGATAGGCCTGGCGCGCGTCGATGTCGTATTTGACGTCCATCTCCATGATCTTGTCGGTGGTGAATTCGGCGCTGCGATCCTCGCCGAGGAGTCCGACGGCGTCGGCGCGACACTGGCGGCAATGCCGCATCATGTTCATCTCGCCTTCGCAGCTGTCCTGCAGCGCCTTCAGCTCCTGGGCCGACGGCCCACGTTGGCCGTTGAGGCCGAACACTGTGCCGTGTTCGGGGGCGGAGATCAGCGGCATGATGTTGTGCAGGAAGGCGCCGCGCGATTTCACCGCCTTGTTGACCTCAACGAGATGCTGATCGTTGATGCCGGGGATCATCACCGAATTGACCTTGCAGAGGATGCCACGCTCGGTCAGCATTTCGAGACCCTGCAGCTGACGATCCGTCAGGATCTTCGCCGCCTCCTTGCCCGTGACGCGCTTGTTCTTCCAGAAGATCCACGGATAGATTTCAGCGCCGACTTCGGGATCGGTCATGTTGATCGTGATCGTCACGTGATCGACGTTGAAGCCCGCAATCGTATCGACGTGATCGGGCAGCGCCAGTCCGTTGGTGGAGAGGCACAGCTTGATGTCTGGCGCCGTCTTGGAGATGAGCTCGAAGGTCTTGAAGGTCTTCGCCGGATTGGCCAGCGGGTCGCCCGGCCCGGCGATGCCGAGAACGGTCATTTGCGGGATCGTCGACGCGACAGCCAGGACTTTCTTGGCGGCTTGCTCGGGCGTCAGCTTTTCGCTGACGACGCCGGGGCGCGACTCATTGGCGCAATCATATTTGCGATTGCAGTAGTTGCATTGAATGTTGCAGGCGGGCGCGACCGCGACATGCATACGCGCGTAATGGTGATGCGCCTCCTCGCTGTAGCAGGGATGGTTCTTCACCTTCTCCCACACGTCGGGAGCCATATCGGCTGGGCCGGCGGACGTGCCGCAGCTCGCCTTGCCGCTGCCGCCAGATGTGCCGCAGCCCTTGTGATCGGCGATTTTTTGCAGCAGGTCGTCGAGCCCCTCGGCTTTGACGGCTTCGAATTCGTTGAGTTGAAAGGCCTCTTCCATATCGATTCCTCGCGGTAGGCTTTGCGCCGGAACAGCTTGGGAACGCGCGCTCATACCCGCGAGGCTGTCGCCGGTGAGCAAAACGCTTTGCGAGAAAGGTTTGCGCAACAAGCGTGCCAACCCGACCCTGTCCAGCAAACGGTTGATTATGAAGAATAATTCCAATCTGGCCGCGCGATGTCGCGATGCGGACACTTGTCTGGAAAGCGCTAGGCGCGTGTCGCTAAATCGACATTCAATCCAGGGCCCGATCTGGGGCGCAAATTCAGGCTCGATTTGAGGGGCCGCGCCCAGCGGCCTGTTTCAGGCGAGGCCATGGCGCATGCGCCCAGCGCCGGACGAGGGAGCGCGCCGAGCAAATTACCGCACGTTTTTGTGCTCAATTTCCCGGGTCGATATCCTGCGCCAGCCGTTTCAGCCGAGCGCGGCGCGCTCCGGTCCCAGCGGCGTTCACCGCCCGCACAACGGCCCGCGCTGTGGCCCGCCCGGCCCTATCCATGCCAGTCCATGTCGCCTGACGGATGCGGGGCTCCAGTTCGGCGAGAATATCGCCCTCCACGACTTCGCTGCCGTCCCGCACGATGCCGATTAAAATTCCGTCGGTCTCTGCGCTGACTGCGGCGCCGCCGACATGGCCGACGACGAGTCGTCGAAACGTGCGCGATCCGAGATCGACCGCGGTCCGCCACAAGCCGCGGCGGTCTGCGTAGATGAAGCGCTCCAGCGCGCCCCGGCCCTCGTCAGCTTCCCCCGCAATCGCGAATGCGATCTTGCCGGACTGTACGGCCAATGCGATATCGCAGTCGACGCCGGCTGCGAATCCGGGTCCAAGTCCAATCGTCAATCCCGCAAGATTTCTGAGGTGGGGCCTTTGCGCCGGCTCTTGCAATCTGGCGTCGACGATGAGATCTAAGGTGCGTAAAACCAGCAGGTCCAGAAGCCCGAGCGGGGTCACCGCGACGGCGTTGACGCCGGCGAGCGCCGAGAGCACCTCAACGCCGTTTTCGGCGCGCTGCGCGACAATCTCGTCGATTGCGGCGCGATCTCCGAACAGGGCGTCGTGAAAGGACATTCCACGCCGGACCACAGGCGGGCTGGGATCATGGGAGAGGACAACGCCCCAACCATTCCGGTTCAGAAAAACCGCGATGGCCGACGCGATTTCATTGGTGCCGAGGATGACCGCGAACGGCTTCGGCGTTAGATCGCGTGTCTGAAGTTGCATGTCGTCGTTCATGCGCTGGCCCCCGCCGAAAACGTAGCAAACGACGGGCCAGTGCTTTTTTGGACGGCAGGTCGGCGCTTTTTAGCGCAGGTGGCGGCGGCCGCTTAAGCCATATATTTATAGGAATAGGATATTCTGTCTATCCGTTAGTAAGTCATTGATAAATATTTGTCTTAAATGCGACAAACCTGTCGGCCGGTGTCACTTTAGGCGCAAATCCGCGGCGCCGCCTCCGCTCGAAATGTAACCTTCTGTACATCGCGGCACGCGACTTGCTGTGAATGTTCTTTACCATTCACGATTCTGATTGAAGGGAAGTGCGATGGTCCAGCAGCCAAAAACCATGATGGCGGCGCCCGAGGGGCGCGGCAGCGATCCTGGCGAGACGGCGCTTGTTGGCGTTTATGAAATTTCGAAGCTGCTGGCGTCGGTCAACCGCCTGGAGACCAATCTCGCCGGCGTTCTGACCTTGCTGTCGAGCTTTCTCGACATGCGCCATGGCCTGATCGCCCTGCTCGACAAGAGCGGGACGCCCGAAATCGTGGTCGGCTCCGGCTGGTCTGAAAACACCGCCAAGATCTATTTCGACCGCCTGCCAGAACGCGCGATCGGACAGATCGTCACGACGAAAATGCCTCTCGTCATCGAAAATGTGCGCACGTCGCGCCTGTTCGCCGGCTCGGACATTTCGGGTTGGGGGCCGAAAGATGGCCAGCCCTACTCCCTGATCGGCGTTCCGATCAAGGATGGCGACGAGGTCGTCGGCACATTGACCGTCGATCGCGTCAATTCGGGCGGTTCGCATGTCCGCTTCGATCATGATGTCCGCTTTCTGACGATGGTCGCCAATCTCGTCGGACAGACGCTGCGGCTTCACAAGCTCGTCGCGCATGATCGCGAAAGGCTGATGCAGGAGAACGCGCGCCTCGAGAAAAACAACCGCCTGCGTCTGCCCGAGACGAAGTTCAGCGGCATCGAGGGAATCGTCGGCGACAGCCCCGCGGTGCGTTCGGTCGTCAAAAAAATCAAGATCGTCGCGAAGAGCCGGTCGACCGTGTTGTTGCGCGGCGAATCCGGCACCGGCAAGGAATTATTCGCCGCCGCGATTCACAATCTGTCGTCAAGGCACACAAAACCCTTCATCAAGCTGAATTGCGCGGCCTTGCCGGAGAGCGTCCTCGAATCCGAACTCTTCGGTCACGAACGCGGCGCCTTCACAGGCGCGCAGGCGATGCGCAAGGGCCGTTTCGAACTCGCGGACGGCGGCACGCTGTTTCTTGACGAAATCGGCGACATTTCCGCGTCATTCCAGGCGAAGCTCCTGCGCGTCCTTCAGGAAGGCGAGTTCGAACGGGTCGGCGGCATGCGGCCGATCAAAGTGGACGTGCGGCTTGTCTGCGCCACCAACAAAAATCTGGAGGTCGCCGTTGAGCGCGGCGAATTTCGCGCCGATCTCTATTATCGCATCAGCGTCGTCCCGATTTTTCTGCCGCCCCTGCGCGAGCGCGAGGGCGACCTGATTCCGCTCGCCAATGAATTCCTTAAGCGCTTCAACAGCGAGCAACGTTCCGACCTGACACTCTCCAACTCGGCGATCGCCGTGCTGTCACATTGTAAATTCCCCGGCAATATTCGCGAACTCGAGAATTGCGTGCGTCGCACCGCCACGCTCGCGCCACATCACGAAATCGAAGCGGCGGACTTCGCCTGCCAGAACGATGGATGCCTGTCCGCGGTCTTATGGAAAGGCGCTGACTCGCCGCAATTCTCGCATGGAATGATTTATCCGCTTCCGATCGTGCCGCACCCCGCCGCGCCGACGACCCGCGAGGCTCGCGAGGCGGATGAGACGGTTGCGCATTTCCCGCAGGCCGCCGTTCCGCCGATCGCGGACGCGCTCCCCCCCGGCGGCGCCGATCTCCGTTCCGACAGGGAGCGGATCGTCGACGCCATGGAGCGGGCGGGATGGGTGAAAGCCAAGGCCGCGCGCATTCTCGGCCTGACCCCGCGGCAGATCGGCTATGCGCTGCGCAAGCACAATATCCGGGTCAAGAAGTTCTGAAGCATATCGCGATCAGACAAAACCGATCTGATCACGAGAAAATGCTCAAGCTCCTGACTCCGCGGCAATTTCCCGTCAATCAGTTGATGCGTCTCGATTTATCATAATCGAGACGCATCGTGATCGACGCGCCGGCGGCGACATCCGGCTTCGAACCGAAAAAGGGCGTGATTTGAATTTTCAAATCACGCCCTTCGATCAGGATTTAGGCCGGTCGCTGAAGCCGAATTAAACCGGCCTGTTTTCGTAGCGGTTCTTCACGGGCCCCATACGTTCGACGCCTTGCGCGAAGGTAATCGGATCGAACTTGGCCTCGAATTTCAGCGCGGCGTTGGCGACGGCGTCGGTCTTGCCGCCGACGCTCGACTTCTTGAGCGTGGTCTTGTCGAGATTCAGCAACTCGAGCAGCTCGTTGTAGACAGTCGATTCATCAAGCGGCAGCACGTAAAAGGGCGCGCCGCCAATCTCGACCCGATATTTGCTCAGGAGGTCGATGTTGTTGCAGAAGGCGAAATATTTGCCCTCGGGCGTCAGTTTGCCCTGAAGAACCGCCGCCAGGGCCTCGAGATGTTCGAAGGACTGGAGATAGGCGGCCAGAAACGGGATGGTCGGGGAGCCGGCGTCGGCGACGGCGATGACCTGTTCCGTGGTCAGTTCCGGCGGCCTCTTCTCGTCGGCGAATTGCGGCGCGAATTTCAACGCGATTTCGCCGCGAAAGCCAAAGCGGCCGGGCTTCTCGGTCGGTCCTTTCAAAACGGCGTTAAGGAGCCGCCCTTCGGCGTCGAGCGATCCAAATGCCGTGTCAGTGATGCTTGTCATGTTCATTTCCCAAGTCATTGCGAAGCCAATCGGCCAGTTTGTTAAAGGCGCCTTTCAATCTTTCCCGGAGGATCGGATCCGACGCCTCCTCGTCCAACGCCGCGTTCATGCAGCCAAGCCAGGCGTCGCGTTCCGCCGGACCGATAGCCAGATGGCCATGCCGCTGGCGCAGCCGCGGGTGACCGCGCTGCGCCGAATAGGAGGCTGGGCCGCCCAGCCATTCGCGGAGGTAGAGTTTCAAGATCGCCTTGGTTGGTCCGAGTTCGCTCGCATGCATGGCGCGGATGGTTTGCGCATCGGGACGCAAATCCATGTTGCGATAGAAAGCTTCGACAAGCCGGTCGACGACCGCGTCGCCTCCGATGCGGTCGAAGTCGGATTGACGGGGTTGCGAGAGCTTAGCTTCCATGGAGCCTGAACGCCAATTCCAATGCCCAAACCAATGCCCAACCCTGGGCCAGCGACGCGAAGACGTTCGGCGGCGCCGCGCCGCGGGCCCTGCGCCTTGCGGCCAGAACGCCGTGACGCGCGCGGCCGCAATGGAGCTTCATCCTCGACGAAGGGCATGAAGAAAGGATGTTTCGAGTGGTCATGCTCTACACGCGCCGCCGGGCTCTTCTCATTGACTCTGATCAACCCTCCGGACCCGAACGATAAGATCCGCGCCGAGAATCTCCATGCCGGCCGGCGGTTCAGGAAGGTTCAGCGCCCCGACCGCTCCGGCGGGAATGTCGAATAGCTCATTATCGAGCAAAAAATGGTAATGCGGACCGGTGTTGGTGTCGTACCAGGCGCGCGCGCCCTGCACGGCGATCTCGCGCAGCAGCCCTGCGGTGGTGAACTGGTTCAGCGTATTGTAGATGGTCGCCAGCGAGATCGGCGGACGCGCCTGCTGCGCCTCGACGTGGAGTTTTTCAGCGGTGACATGGCGGTCTCCGTCGCGAAACAAGAGCGCCCCCAACTCCATCCGTTGGCGCGTTGGCCGCAGGCCGACGCCGCGCAATCGGGCGCGCAATGCCGATTGAAACGCGCGTGACTTTTGATCGATCGCGGCCCCTCGCCGGAGAGTGAGCGCGCGCGTGACAGGCGGATACATAACGGCAACCTCAAAACGTGGGCTCTGGCGAGCCCCCTCGCCAGAACGATTTTGTCGGATTCCAGTCAAATCAGACGTCGACCGACGGCCTTTATCGGATAGACAGCACGCATCATGCCAGTCAGGCGCCGATCGCCGCGCCGCCCTCAGGCGGATGCAACCCGCGCTCCCGCGCCGCCCGAAGGCGCGCGCGGGTCGCGCGGTCGCCTTTCTCACATCAGGACGTGTCGCAAAAGTTACAAATCGTGACGCCGCAACGCACGCCTTTTCGCCAATAGCGCCCGATCAGCTCCAGCGGGATCCCCTGTTCATTGACCCTCGCCCCAAAGTGGAGTAGTAAGTGGCCTTACATCTGCTGGTAACTTGTCCAGGTTTTGAAGCCAAAATGAAGCGACAATCCTCGTTTCCGATTGCCGCTTTTGAAACTTCGATTATCGCGCTGGCGACCTCGAAGTTCGCTTTTGCGACATTGTCTGCGACATCATCGAGGAAGCGCAATATTATATTCGCGGCGCTTGGGTTTAGGCGGCTTGTACTGAAGCCTCTTGCGCCCGGGAAATGGACCAAGGCGGCGAGCGCAAATCCGAGAGGCGGCATTTGAATCAGAACTCTCCCATCGACGACCGGGTGTCCGAAGCCGGCTCGCCGTTGGGTCAGGTCATCGCCGCCATCGTCACTTACAATCGCAGGGATTTGCTTTGCCGCTGCCTTGAGGCGTGCCTGTCGCAGACGGCGCCGCCCGACCTGATCTTCGTTTTCGACAACGCCTCGACCGATGGCACGAAGGAGCAGCTTCGCGCCAAGGGCTATCTGGACGATCGGCGCATCCGCTATTTTTCGGTCGCGGCCAACATTGGCCCCGCCGCCGCGTTCGACCAGATTATTCGCCTCGCCTGGCAGGCGGGTTGCGGATCGATCTGGATCATGGATGATGATGTCATCCCCTCCCCGACCGCGCTTCAGATGTTGCGCGAGGCCTTCGCCGAGAATTTCACGCGCGCGGAGGATGTGGGCTTTCTGGCGAGCGCGATCGTTTCAGGGGATGGTCTGCCCAATAACGTGCCTGAAATCGAGATGCGAAGGCCGCCCGGAGAGGATCCGGTTTGGGCGACGCTGCTTGCCAAGGGTCTTGTCAGGATCCGCTGGACGACCTTGTGCTCCGTGTTGATTCCGCGCAACACGCTGACGCGCTGCGGCGGCGTCAACCCCGAATTCTACGGCTCCCAATGCGACATTGATTTCGCATCGCGCGTCACCAACGCACTGCCCGGTTACATGGTGGGCAAGAGCATGGTGACGCATCTTCGGCGGGTCAGCGGCCGGTACAGCATTCTGCGCGAGATCGACCCGCGCCGGATCGAGGATTTCTTCTACCACTACCGAAATCTCGTCTATGTGAGACGTAGATATTACGGCCTCCGCAACGCTTTGCTGTTCTTCGGCAAATCGACGATCGAAGCGATGCAGGCTCTTTCCGCAAAAGATCATCGGTTGCTGCGCGCAAAAACCATCATGCGTGCGATCATCGGCGGGCTGGTTTTCCAGGCGTCGGACAAACCGATCGGACCGGCCCAAATTGCGCTGAAAGACAATGCGTTGATCGATGACGGCTCTATCGCGTCACCCCCGCCACTCTCCTCGCGCCAGAGCGTCTAGGCCGCCGCTCAAATCGCGGCCCTTAAATCAAGGTCAGCTTTCGCGCGAAGAAGGCTTCCGCGTAGCGCTCCGGCGCGCCGCATTCGAGGCCGCGCAGCCGCGCCAACCCACGAAAGGTCTCCTCGTCGAACCAGTGTTTCGAACGCTGGGTTCCGAAATGCGCCATCAGCAGATCGATCTTCCGCTGTAGCGTCGCCGGCGAGATCCGCACATAGAGATTGGGCTGACCAATGTCGCCGTCCCATTTCGGGATCTCATATTCGAGGATCGTGTGATCGCGGAACGTATTCCAGGTCAGCCGGCTGATTTCGCGGTGATCCTGGTGGGCGTCATCGCGGCGGTGGGTGAAAATGACCTCGGCGGCGCTTCGCGGCTTCAGCCACTCGAACCAGCTCTTGATCGCTTCGCTCTGCTCGGGAAAAAAACTGGTCCTGAAGTCCGCGACCTCGACGTCCGCGCGCGCCGCCCCTTCGAGAAAATCCAGCGCCGAGGCCTTCGCCTCATGCAGGCGTTGGCCCTCGCCGCTCAGGACGCACCAATGCACGTTCAGGCGCACGCCGCGCGCGATGAGGCTCAGCAAGGTCGCGCCGACGCCGATTTCGATATCGTCGGAATGGGCGCCAAGACAGAGCACCGAAAGGCTTTCGCCGGGGCCAACGAACTGCAACGGCTTCATGCGACCGACCGCCTGACCGGACTCGTCTGCCTGCGCATGGCGTCTTCCTTCCATATCAGACGCGCGCCGTCTCGCCCGCCGCGGCGATTAAACATGCGCCGCCCTATTTTGTCAGCAAAATTCCGGTCGGGGGAGCCTATTGCGGCCGCCCCTGTTCGAGCTGGCGGACAAGCTGGCGAAGCTGCGCGTCGTTTGGATAAAGCGCAGCAAGTTCGCGGGCGTGCCGCAGGGCCGCCGCATCGTCGCCCGTCTCCCGCGCGATCGACACCAGCGCGAGCAGAACGTCGCGGTCCGCCGGATGGCGCCGATGCGTCTCTTCGAGCAGAGCCGTCGCCTGCGGACGGCCGCCGACCGTGTTCAGCGCGATCGCGTAGACATAGGCGTAGCGCGCATTGTCGGGCGCAAGCTCGCTCGCCTTGCGCAACTCGGCCAGCGCCGCAGCGTAATTCTTCTGGCGCACCAAAGCGAGACCGAGCGAATGATGCGCATCGGGGTTGTTGGGTTCGATAGCCACGGCCTTGCGCAGCAGATCGGCGCTGGCGTCGTCCGCGCCGCGCGCCCGATCGAGATCAGCGAGATTGACGAGGGCCGGCACGAATGCGGGGTCGAGGCGCAAGGCCGTCTGATATTCCGCTTCGGCCGCGGCGCCCTGCCCGCGCCGCATGTCGACGAGGCCGAGATTGAGATGCGCCTCGGGCCGGTCGGCGTCGGTCATTTCGGCGTCGATGAGCTCCAGATAGGCGGCGGCGAGCGCGGTTCTCTCCGCGTCCGTCATAGCGCCCGGATCCGCTCCGGCGAGCGCACGCGCGGCCTCAACGCGGACGGCGCGGATGGGATCGCCGAGCAGCGGCGCGAAGGCTTTGACCATCGCGGCCGGGGGCGCTGGCGGCAGCACGCGGGAGACGGCGGCGCGCACGAGCGGGTCGGGATCCTTCAACGCCGCCTCGATGATGGCCTGCGATCGCGACGAGGCGTAAGGCTGCAGCAGCGCAAGCGCGCTCGCCCGCGCGATCGCGGGTTGCCCGGCGTCGGCGATCAACGCGTCGAGGCGCTGCTCGGCGTCCACAGCGCCCGCGCGGCCAGCGCTCAGCGCGAGGCCGTAATGGCTTTGCGTCTGGCGGCCGGCCGGAAACCACTCGGCGAGTTTTTGCGCCGCCCATGCCGGCCCCTTGTCGGCGTGGCACGTGCCGCAGGCGTTGGGCGTCCCGATCGCCAGCGTCAAATCCGGGCGCGGCGCGCGCAGGCTGTGGTCGCGGCGCTCATGCACGATCATATAGGTTTTGGAAGGCATGTGGCAGTTGACGCATTGCGCCCCGGCGCTTCCCGGCTCGTGATGCGTGTGGGCGGCGACGTCGAATTTGGCCGGCAAGTGACATTGCGCGCAAAGCGCATTGCCTTCCGCCCGCAAGGCGAGACTATGCGGCTCATGACAGTTGGAGCAGGTCACGCCGGCATGATGCATACGGCTCTGCAGGAAGGAGCCATATTCGAACACCTCCCCATCGATCTGCCCGTCGGCGTGATAGAGGCCTGGCTCCAGCAGCGCGGGCAGATTGGCGTCGAGGAAGGGCGACCCGACCGGCGCATTTTTCGCGATGACCTTGCGCCGCGCGTGGCAGCCCGCGCAGACATCGAGTTCGTGGCCGTCCGCCGGCGCCGTCCGCTGCGCGATGCCGGTATCCGGGTTCATGCGCCAGACGTCTTTTGCCGGCGCCGCGAGCCATGTCGTCAGGCCCAGATGCGGATCATCGTCCGTCGCGCGCCCGGCCGCGCTCGCCTTCGCCCAATCGACATGACGCGAACCGGGACCATGGCAGGCCTCGCAGGAGACGTTCACATCGCTCCAACTGGTCGCATAGCTGTTGCTGGCGAGATCATAGTTCTTTTTCAGATCCGTCGAATGGCAGGCCGCGCATTGATAGTTCCAGGTCTGGTCGCGGCCGGTCCAATGCAGCGGGCTGCCCGGGGCCAGCGTCTCGTTCGGATAAAGATGCATCCAGCGCTGGCCGCCCTGATCCTTCGGCCGGCTGTCCCACGCGATCCCGAGCGCCTGATAGCGGCCGCCCGGAAAGGCGATCAGATATTGCTGCAGCGGATAGACGCCGAATGTACAGGCGATCTCGTAATCATGCAGCGCGCCATCCGGACCTTCGGTGCGCACCATGAAGGAATCGCCATTGCGGCTGAAGGTCGTCGTGAAGCCGTGATGATCGAGGCTGGCGCCATTGAAATCGCCGAGCACGGTCGCTGGCGTCGCCTTCTGCATCGCCTGCGCGTGATGCGAGCCCGCCCAGCTTTTCGTCTGATCGGCGTGGCAACCCGCGCAGGCCGCGGCGCCGACGAAGGCCGCCGCGGCCGGCTTGGCCTCATCCTGCGCGACACCGGGCCCAATGAGGAGCGCCGCGCATAAAAGCGCCCAAAGGAAACGCGTGAACCAGCAAGATTTCATGCGCGACCTTGTACGGGAAATCAGCTCCGCAATTTCAAACGCATAAGACATTGTTTTAGAATATCTTTCTCGATAGGCGAAAAGACCGGCCCAAATTTAGGCCCCAATCTATGCGCCGGATCGTGGTGGTCAAGCGCGGGCTATTGTGGATTTCCGGGATAGCGTCTCGGCGCTTGTGACAGCGCAATAAAATACATGATGACTTCGTTCAATGCTCAACGTAAGTTCCGCTCGGCTAGATTGCCAGGCCGGGGGGCTCCGATGAAACTAACTGCGCTTTCGGCATTAACCGCGCTTTTGCTCATTGTCGGGCTGGGTGGTTGCGCCACGAAATACCAGAACATGGGTTTTGCCGGCGGCGTAAAAGCGGAACCAATCACAAATAGCACTTTCCGAATCGTGGCGCGCGGCAATGCCTATACGGCCGGCACCGCCATTCAGGATTATGTCTTGCTGAAAGCGGCAGAAACGGCCGTGGCAGCAGGACAAACCCATTTTGCAATCATAAGTGAAGCTGATGCGAGTTCGAACGAGATCGGTCAGACTGCCGGTTCTTCTCAGACAAACGTAATCGGAAATAGCGCCTTCACGACATATCACCCCGGAGCCGTCTTCAACATCCACAAGCCCGGAGAGGATGTTTACATCCGGGTTTTCAGCCCCAAGAAAGGCGAAGCGTTGCCGACCGGCGCATTCGCAGCGGATGAAATTATCGCGAATATCGGGCCTCGCGTGCCGCGCGAAAATTGATCGATCGTTCGACCTTCCGTCACTTCCGCAGCCTCACTCCCGCCCCTCCACCATTCTCGGCGATGAATTCGATGGCTCCCTTAGGTGAGGCAGAGCGAGCATTATTAGCCCAGGCCCCAAGAGTCGTCGTCAACGGATGCGACTGGCGGACGCGCGGGCGGTTCTGGCGCGTCTTTGGCGGGGACCAGCCAGATCGACCCGTCCGTATCGATCATTACGGCCCTTGGCGCGCGGGCGCGATCCGCCGCGCGGATGGCGCGGTTCAGATCGGATTCCGTGAAGCGAGCTGGGCGGCGGCTCATTTTGGGTCGTTTTTCTTGATCGCCCGGCGGTTCTTCAGCTTCGTTCGCTCATTCTGAACCAGCGCCTTTTTCAGCCGGTTCATTCCGAGTTCGGGGCTTGGTTTCCCTTCGACGTCGAGGGTCGCGATCGTTTCGTCTAGCGCATGAATCTTTTCGGTAATTTCCGTGACTGCCAACGGTTTCTTTTTCAACCGCACGCCGGGTCCCTCGCCGTTTTCCTCGACGAAGATCACGCCGGCGGCTTCGAGGGCGGCAATCACCGCCGCAATATTGTTGGGGTAGCCGCCGGGAACACCGTCCGCCGCCTCCATGCGGCGCAGCGTCTGAACGGAAATCGACGCAGTTTTCGCCAATGTTGCCTGGTCCAAACCGGCAAGCGTTCGTGCAGCAGCGATCTGTCGACCCGAGGCCTGAGCGTTTTTACTCACCGTGGATGTTTTCCCTTGACTAGCTGGGCGAACCTGAGATATTTCTCTCATATTGGTCTATTTTAGTCAAGGAGCAACCCCGATGCCGAACAGCACCGTTCCGGCAGCCGATACCGGCTTGCCAAATCTCAACTCCGGATCCCTCTTAATGGAGACGGAGCGCGGCCTTTCGGTTTGCCGCGCGCTCAAATCGCCAAGAACTTCGATCCTTCCCGCCGAGTCGCTTGATGAATTCCTGAGCCTTCTCGCCCGCTATGTCAAAGCCGGCGACCGAGAGGACGCTTTTCGTCATATTTGGGGTACAGTCGGCAGCACGTACCAATATCCCGGCGGCCACGAAAAGTGGCGAGACGCGGTCGGCAAAATCAAAGATGACGGAAAAGTGGCTCGCCGGGCGCTGATCAGGCATTTAAGAATCGTGAGAGAGGCGCCTGCAAGGAGCCTCGACGACGTCCTGTTCAAGGCTGAGCTTTGCGCCGTGCTTGAGCCGTGGGACGTTAAACAAGGCCGGACGACCGCCCACTCGATCGTGAGAGACCTTCTGTCCGCCGATTGCAGCTGGAGGGCCTGACCATGGCAGACAATCCCACCCGCCGCGCCGCCCTCGCCAAACTTGGCCTGGGCCTCGCCACCAGCACATCCCTCGCCGCCGCGGCGGCGATCGCTGCGCCTGAGGCGGCCGTTTCGCCCGAACTGCTCCGCCTGATCGAAGCGCACCGGACGGCATACGCCGCCTACAAGGAAGCATTCGCGCGCAGCGAGAGCGCAAAAAAACGCTACGACGCCGCGCGGCCGCCTTGGAATTTTCCGATCAAGGACATTTACGGCGAACCAAACTGCAGGAAGCTGAGCATGCTCCACGGCCCGGAAGGGTGTAAAACGCGCTTCTTGGAGAACCTCGATTGGCGGGAGGATACCATTCGCGCCATCGGCGAGGATTTTGCGACGCCAAAGCGGCAGAAGCAGCTTAAGGCCGCCTTCAGAGCGATAAAGAAGGATGGCCTCGCAATGATCGACGCCAGTTTCGCCCAAGACGAGGCGGCGCGTATAGCCTCTGGATATGATGCCGCTCACCGCGCCGAATCTTGGGCCCTCCAAGAATCCGACGACGCATTGTTGGCGATTTGCTCCTATCGCTGCCGGTCGCTGGCGGAAATGCGCCTTAAGGGCGACTATCTGGCTTCAGAGAACCCCGGGATCGAAGAGATGGAAGAGCACGTCAAGGCCCTGCTTCAATCGTCCAGCGTGGAGGCTTGACTATGATCGCACTGGTCAATCGCCTTCCGCATTTCGCCGTCGTCAATGACGATCCGATCTTCGCCGCGATCACGGCTCACCGCGCCGCGATCAGGAAGCAGTGTCTCGCCTTCAATAAGGCCGAGGCCGCCGAGATCGCCGCGCGGGACACCAAAGAGGCATCGCTCGCTAAGCGCTATCATCAGGCAGAGAAGGAACACGTACTTGCCGAGGGCGCCGAGAAAAAAGCCGAGCGGCAACTTCTTCGAACAAAGCCGACGACGGCCGCCGGAGTCGCGGCGCTGTTGAAATACGCGCTACGCGATGTCGATGATGTCATGCCGGGCGGATGGGCGTACGAAGCCCTAAAGTCGGTTACCGCATTACTCGATGCCGCCGCTAAGGCCGCGTGACACCTACATCCGCCGGCCATAGCCACCCAGCGCCGCCGCGAGCGGGTTTGTCGAGGAATCGGCAGGCTCCGCGCCGGCGGCGTTCCCCATAAGCGCGCGAGCCAGCGCTACGCTGTTCGTCGGCTCGACGCGAACGCGCGGCGCAGTCCTCAGCAAATCCTGATAAAGCGGCGAGCGCTGGCGCACCAGATCATCGGCCGCCGAGAGCGCGCCTGACGTCAGCCGGTTGCCGAGATTCTTGGCGAGATAGCCGGTCAGGGGCGCGGCCACACTCGAAATCGCCCCAAGGATCGGCCCTCCCGCCATGTTGCCCGCGAAACCGCCGACGCCGGTCGCGGCGACCGAGGCGAGACCACCGCCGCCGCCAAGCCAGTTTCCAACATAGCGGATCGCGTTCCGAGACGCCGTCCCGCGCGCTACTTCGTTGAGGGTGGCAAGCTCTTCGGGACTGAATCCGGCCGCCTGTTTGGGACTTTGGAGAATGGCCTTGACGCGCTGGCGAATGGCGTTGTCGAGGTTCTGTCCTGAATTAGCGGTGTCTGCGCTGAGACTGGCTTTGTCGGCGACGCCTGTTGCGACTCCGTCTTCGCCGCCAGCACCGTAAAGCCTTTCTGATCGCATGGCCGCGCCGTAATTTGCTCGCGCGTCCTGGAGGGTTTTTGCGGCTGCTGCGGCTTGATCTGGGTCGGAAAGAACAGCGCCAGAATCCGGCTGAGAAACGAAGTTTTCAAGACCCTCCCTCGCCCTTTGCGCGGCGAGCTGGTCGGTCGGATTGTTGAAGTCTTTGGCGGCGTTGCCAAAGGCGCGGCGGGCCGCTTCGAGGCCACTGAGGGGAGCGAACCCGCCCGCTGGAGGGGTTGCAAGCTTGTCGATGACGGCGAAGCTTTTGGGGGCAAGTTCCCGGATGATGCCATCGCTTTCGAGACCTCCACGAAGCGCCGTCGCCAGGTTCGACACCGCATCGGCTGAATAGTTGACGCCCATATTGCGGGCTGCATCATATCCGGTGGACGCGGCAGAGCGTAGCGCGTCCGCGGTTGGCGCGGCAAGCTTCGGAGCGGCCATCTCGACCGCGCCGATCGTATTCGCGGGACTGACGAACCCGGCCAGACCCACCGCGCGCTGAATACCTTCATCGCTCATGGGATCGACCTTGCCGGTGTACACGTCGCCGGGGAGCGTGACCGCGCTTTTGACGCTGTTATAGACGTTTTCCGCCGTGTCGATCGGATGCGCGACCGCGTGCGCAGCGCCAAGCGTCAACTGGCGAATGCGCTCCATGACGGGATTTTGCCATGCGTCAGGATCGGCCGGCGCGGCTGGCGATTGCGCCCATGCGGGAGGGACGGCCGACCGCTGCCCTGTTTGCGCAAGGTGCTGCCGCAACACCGCAACCGCCGTTTTCTCATCCGGCGCATCGATCTGATACACGGCATTGTCAGCCGGATTCGTGACTTGGAAGCTCGGCGACTTGCTCGCGGGCGTGTCGAATTGATCGAAGGGGTTTGGCGCGGCCTTTTGTTGAGGCGCATAATCAGTCCACGGCCCAGCGGCGGACGTAGGGGCTTGAGCCGCTTGGTAATCCTTCCAAGGCCCGTCAAACTGATCAAAAGGGTTCGGCGTAGCAGCATCAGGAGCCGCCCCGACACGCGAAGAAAAGCCCGCATAGGGGTCAGCAGCCGCGTAAGGAGCAGTCCCGGGGCCGGTTGATCCCTGAGCATCGACGCGCGATGAAAACGCCGCATAAGGATCCTGACCGCCCGTTGATTGAGGCGAGGCCGCCGCAGGCGCCGGATAGTGTTTGCGCATGACGGCCTCAATAGCGCCGTCCGACATCGAGGCGGGAAAGCGCGCGATCGAGCCGTCAGGGGCTCGAATGTCCTGAAACCCCGGCGGAGTTTGCGGGATCAGATCGTCAAAGGAAATGTTGGCCGCCATCTCAAGTCACCTTTCATAGTTGGGGCCTGAGTTGGGGCCGCGCTCATATTGTAGGAATAATTTACTATAAAATCAGGATGTTGGAAATCATTGTAGGCGGAGATTGGTTCCGTCTTATCCGGCTAATCGCCCTCATTGCTTCGTCTGCGCGCGATGTTGCTTCCGAATAAGTCGGTCGATCAATTCTTCGCCATCGGCCGAGATCGCGTTCCCCGGGGCGATGCAAAGCATGTCGTTAATGCCGATCAACATGAGCTTTTCCTGATCGGTCAGATCGTCCCGCGCCTGGATCGATCGGAGATGCGCCCATTTGTCAGAGAGATGCATCGCCCCCCAGCGGGGTATGGGCTTGGCGACCGCAGCTTTTGGAGTGCCGTGCTCCAGCAACATCGCCTGAACGTCGACCCAATCGAGCCCGCAATCCCTGAGCGCCTTCGTCGCGGCGCGCAGCGACTGCAGCGCCTCAGTGTCGCGCTCAGCGCCAAGGCGGCAAAGGATCTTGCATACGCGCTCAATGTTGGCGCGATTAAGTTCAGGGGCAGCCTGAGCCGCCCCCGCCGTCGCGCCCGTGGAAAGGCCGTGGTTCACGCTGCGCCCGCCAAGACTCGTGCCAAATAGGCTTGCTCAGGCGAGATATGGCCGCCACGGACCTGGCCGGCCAGTAGCCGCTTTCGGAAACTTTCCCGGCTTTCCAGCGGCGCAGCGAGAATCTTTTCCGCCTTCTCGACGGCGACCGCAAGGATCTCGCCGACCACATCGACCGCGTCGGGTTTGTTCTTGACCAGCTCGACGAGCGTGCGTTCGGACGCTTCGACGAAGAGATCCAGAATCTCGCGCTTCTTGTCCACGCCGATCATTTCCCGAAACTTTCGGGCGAATTCCAATTCAGTCATCATGATTTGTTGTCCTTCTGATTGAAAATCACGGAAGCCCAGCGATTTGGGCGTTGATTGTCGCGAGAAGCGCAGTCATCGCAGCCGACAATTCCTGAAGTTGAATCTTCAGGACTGGCTCAGATGGGTGTTGGCACAGCGAGATGAGCGGGGCCATGACGTTGTTGAACTGAAGTGTTATCGTTCCGGTTGCCATAATTTCACTTCTTCCTTTCAGGAGCCTTGTTGATTGATCGCCCACCTAACCGTGGCCTCTGTATCCGAATTTGGTGGGAGTCCGACTGCTTCGACGCTGAACCCGGGCGGCGGCCCACCGCCGACCGATTTTGCGGCACGCAGAGCGCGAAAGACCGCTTTGTGCTTGTCTGCAGCCGATGGCGCCGGAATGTAGCGATCAACCGCAATTCTGTAAGCGGCCTCAAAGTCGCTGGCGCGCCCGAGCATCAGCAGATTGTCGATCCGGCTTTCAAGGCGCGCGAAATGCGGATAAGAGCGCTTGTCGGCCCTCATGCACCAGCGCAAGACTTGGCCGCGCTGCGCCGCCTCATTGATGGCGAGCGAGCGCTCTTGCGCATCGAGATAGCCGGACAAGTCCTCGCCCGACAGACCCACGTATGCGCGGAGCAGAGCGCGGCGACCTTCGAATTCATCTCCCAAATCGCGCAACATCGCCTGCGCTGCGCGTTCAGCCGGACGACCGCGGGCGACCTTGGCTTGAGACGGCGCTCCGATATGGCGACGGCTACGGCGCGAGGCTGAGGCCTGATCAGATTCGACCGAGACGGCGGCGGCGGCGCGAGCGCGGGCTTGGCGAAAAGCCTCGACAACATCGCTGCGCTGGATGCCGGGAACATCGACGCCCTCGTCAGCGACAAGGGCCGCGTCATCCCTAACCGTGAGATCGGTCGAGGCCATTACAAATGCGCCATTTGTTCGCGAATGGCTCTCCGAACAATGCTCGCCGTGTCCTCAGAGCCATCGTCCTCAGGCTGTTCCCGGGCCGGGCGGCGAGGGGCGGAGACACGCGCGGACTCAGCATCACGTTCAAGTTGCTGCAGCGCCTCGCGAGCTTGCGGATGAGTGGCCGCCGCCAACGTATAAGCCTGATGCGCCGTCGTGGCCCGCCCTGCGTTGGCGAGCGCGATCATCTGAGCCTGCAACTCTCTGAAAAAAGGGTATAAATCACGCCGTTGCATCATCGTCGCCACATCGTTTTGATGCGGGTTATAGTTCTGCTGCTGAGCCGGCGCAGAAGCATAGGCGACCATCGCCTGGGCGACCTTTGCAGGGTCGACTGCGAAGCGACCACACAGGTAAAGCACGCCTTTCGCAAAGTCGGCTCTCAACGCATCCTCGACGGCGCAATAATCCTGAAGCGCCGCATGCAACGAGGTTCCGTTTTTCTGCGCCAGATCGTGATAAGGACGGAGATCGGCCAACGCGGTTTGTGCCGCATCAGCCTCGCGGGCGAGCTTCTGAATATCCTGGCGGACGCCGGCAGGAAGCTTGTGGAAATCGCGCCTCGATGCTTGCGAGAAGGCCGCTGGCACGCCTGTGCGCCGAGCGTGCGAATCGTACCGCCGATTTTTGAGGCCGTCCCGCGTCAGCGAGCCGCGAGGGGCGCCCGCCGCCTTTTCGGCTTGCAGATCGGCGATCGCCAACTCGACATCGCTGCGGATGTCAGAGTCGGTCTCTGCGATGACGACATCGCCGTCGTTATCGGACCCGTTGTCATAAACAGCTAGGTCGCGACCGCTCATTTCTTGCGCCCCTTCAATTCGTCTACTTCAGCCGTCAGCGCTTCGATCCGCGCGAGCAAATCCGCATTCGCCCTTTCCAACGAGGTGTGATCGGCGCGGGCGCCAGCCTTCTCAAGCCAATCTTTAGCCTTTGCCCTCCACTGTCGGCCTCCCATCACACGCCCGACGAAGTTGTCGGAGATGGCGGCGAGATCCTGAACGGTTTCGACCCCGTCCGCCTCGAATTGCTTCACGATGTCAGGCGGGCAACCCCATTGAGAAAGGCTCGTGCCGTCGGCGGAATCGTCGCCGCTCTTCCATTTCGCATATTGATCGGAGAAGCGTTCCTTCAGCTTATCGTCGAGATACAGCACGGGCGCGCTCAACGTATCGGCAACGGCGCGGATCCGAACCATCTCAGCGCCATCGGAGCCGATGAAGAACTCGGTCTTGAGCCCCTTATTGTAGGTTAGCCAGTCAGGCTTTTCGAAGCCGAAAGCATCGACATGATTTACGAGATCGCTCATTGCGTTTCCTTGGGGCTTGACGGATCAGGTGCCGGCGCTGCGCGTAGGCGCTCAAGGCGCTCAGCAAGCGCGAGGCGGGCGAAGGTCGATAGCGTCTCGCCGCGAGCAGCCGCGACCGCCTGAACGGCGCGGGCCGACGAGGGGGTCATACGGACCGATGTGATTTTGGTGCGGATAGATGCGTTCGTCATACGCAAAGGATCGGCGTGCGACGCGCGGAATTAAAGCGCCTGGACGAATAAATCGGCGAGTTGCTAACAGGTCTCGCGTTGCCACGCCCGGGAGTAGGGCCGAGATTAGGGCCGAATCCATCTACCCGGTAGAATACCGTTTGAAACTGACAACTTACGCGGAGGCGAGGGCGGAGCGTTCCTCCGCCGTAGCCCTAAAATTCATCATCGTCGATCGGCTCCCAGGCCGGCAGCGGCGGCATGATGGCCAAAGTCACCGTCTGCTTGTGCTCGATCGCCAGCGGCGCCGGGGCCGGCTTGACCTCGTCGTCCTCGACCAGTTCGACGCCGCAGATCTCGCGCGCCCATTCCTGCGGACTGACGCAGTAGAGCCTCTCGAACTCGGCCGGATCATAAGGCTCTGGCGGGGTACGCTCGACCGCCGAGCTAGGCGGCGCGTTAACCACCTCGATAGACCTCAAGCGGCTATGACAGAACGGCGCTGCCCATATAGCGCACCGCAGCCTCAAGCTCAGAGGGTTCCGACCGTCACGCATCACGCGCAGAAGCAGGTCTAACGGGCTGCCAGCCGTGATCGGCTCGCTCTCGCCGCATACATAACGCTCGCGCTTGGGAGGCCGCCCTCCGGCCTTGCCGTTGCGCCGGCTGGCCGCACGCTGTCTCTCAGTCGGCTGACGTGGCATCTGATTACCCTTCCGTATTTAGAACCTGCGAGTTCCGTCACGTTGATCGCAAGGGGCTTTCCGACGGATCAACCCGACGATTTCAGCCCACGAAGGACGAGTTTGATTTCCTGATTAAATTCAAAATAACCAAACCCGCCACACGTCGCGCTTGGTTTTCACGACCCTCGACTGCCCCTTTCTTCGGCTGGCATCTTGCGCCTTTTGGCTTAGCTTAGGCGTTGGCGGGACAAACGGGACAAAGCGGGACAATGTCCAAAAATGTCCGGCCTGTAGCGGGACAAAGCGGGACAACACCCTATAGGGGTGTCCCGTCTGTCCTGTCCCGTCCCGTTTCAAGGCAGCCAAAGGACACGGTCCCCGCTAAAGAGAGATGCCAGCAACGCTTTGGCTTTCAGTTCGGCCTCTATTCCCCGGTTGAAGGATTTTCTCTGCCGCTCTGCGAGCTTCACCGGATCCTCGTCGGGGTCCGCCTTCTCCGCGATTTTCAAATACATTCTCTCGCGGACAATATCGGCGCTGACGGCGCGAACGATTGGCCCGTCGTGGATCGGTCGGATGTCCTGTCCTGCCTCTTCTAGAGCCTCGGTGATGACGGACATGAGCAAGCGCCTGCTGCGGGGAACCGACTTGGCGTCCGCGGCTTTCGCGGGCTTTGCTGCTTCGCCGTTCCACTCCACGACGGCCGACTTGATAGGGGCCCCGTTCGGATCGACGCCGATGTGAATGTCGGAGAGCGCAAAACCAATTGCGAAATCTCCTTCCATATCACGCTGCTTGGTGGCGCAGACTGTCGAAGGCGTAATTTCGAGTTCGCTGTCGGTGGCGGCGCGAAGCAATGAATGGCCGCGTGCGCCCCGAGCTGCATCCTTCCCCGTGTGATGCACGAAGGTGAAATGCGCGCCGGTGTCGCCCCGGATCGTATCGGCCGCTACGACTATGCGCCCCATGTCAACCGGGCTGTTTTCGTCGCCGCCAGCCATGGCGCGGGAGAGCGTATCGATGATGACCCAAACGCATTTCTCGCCCGTGTCGGCCTCAGCATTGCGAACAAGCGCAACAAGCTCTTTAGCGTTCGCGTCGCTTGATCGAAGATCGATTGGAAAGCGGACGAGGGCGAAGAGAGGCGCGACGCCATCGCCAACGCGATCCTCATGACGCTTTTTGAGCGCCGCCAACCTTTTGCGGATGCGCGTTCCACCCTCAGCCGCCACATAGACGACGAGGCCGCGCTTTACTGCACGCTCGTTCCATAGGATTCCGGTCGAGACATGGAAAGCCAGATCCAGGGCGACGAAGGTTTTACCGCTATTTGAATCGCCGTAGATGACGCTTAAAGCGCCCGCATCGAGCAAGCCGTCGATAAGCGGATCGGCCGTCTCATCGAAGGCGGCGGCTGCGGCGTCATTGAACCATTCGATTTTCATCTTCCGCGCCGGACCAGTGTCGTTTGCTGGCGGCCCGCGATGCACGATTTTTGGCATCAATTCGCCGAGCGAATCGAAAGCGTCAGGATCGTCCGGAATGGCGCCGCCGGCACCGTTTTTCAGCGGCTGGCGTCGCCAATATTCGATCTTGTCCGCCGGCGGCCAAGCGGAAAATCCGGGAGGGAGGGGGCTCATGCCGCCGCCCTCCGAAGCCGAGCGAGGCCGGCAACGGCGATCAACGCGGCCTCGGCTCGGCCATCGTCCTTGACGCGGGCGAAAAGGCCGGCATGGGCAGGCCAGCGCCGAATAGCCATCGATCGCGCCGCGTCCTTCGCGCCGACCTTGCCCGGCGGAATGCCGACCTCGCGTTTCCAACTTTGGGGTGTGATGAACGAGCTGGGGACGCCAGCCGCGCCTAAAACGCCCTCGACGACGCCTCTGCTTCGCCCGAAGGCGAACGCCCCAACAGCGCCCTCCCCAGGCCGCGCGCCAACAAATTCGACGAAGGCGGCGCCGGCGTGCGACTTGAAGACGATTTCAGCGAGCAGCGCAGCGTTCACCGCGCGGCGCCCGGCGGGACCGTCTTGCAGCGCAGGCATGTCATCGATCTGGATGAGCTCGCCAGTCTCGGCGTCAAGCAGCGCAACCGCGCCGACAACGCCGATGTCGATTCCGAGGATTCTCACGGCGCCACCTCGCGATCGTTGGCGGCTCGCCTGAGGGCGATCAGCTCGCGCGCCGCTTTCGTCGCCACCGACGCCGTCTTGGCGAACTCGCGCATCGCCATTTCGAGGCAGGCGTCGTCGCCTAGTTCCGCGAACGTGATCGCGGTGTCGGAGTAATGCGCCGCAATGGAAAGCGCCTCTACGATCGCTTCGCGCAGTAGCATGGATTTAGCGCGCAAGACCGCCTTGTGGTCGCGCTTTTCGGGTTGCTGAATCGATGGATTTTGGCTAGGGTCCAGACCGTCAGAGCCGCCAAGCAATGATGCAAGTCTGGGGTCGCCCTTCGCCGAGGGCGGCCCTTCTTCGTTCGGAAAGGCCATCGCTCAACGCGCCTCCCCAGTGGAGGCCATCGCGCGCGCCTTGCAGCCTCGTGGGGATACGCCTTCGTCGCCTTCGAGGAATGCTTCGAGGTCGGCGCGCATGACAAGCCGCCGGCCAGCGACGAGCCGTGACGGAAGCTCGCCCGTCTCGATCAATTTCCAGCATTTGGATTTGTGGAAGCCCGCCGCCGCACACACCTCGGCGACATTGTAGGCCAGTTTATCGACGTAAATTTGGGCGGGGCGTCGCTCGCGCTTGGCGAGAACAACATCGGATCGGGGATCGACTACGGTCATTTGGTGTCACCTCATCAGAATTGAGAATGACTCCTTTAGTAACCGCAATTTCCCGTCCGTCATCAATAACCCGGTCTCAATAAATCGCCGATTTATTTATCCCCACGCCGCGCCTTGGCCAGACGGCGAAAGGTTGTGGCGCGTGAAACGCCGGCGTCGGCGATCAGTGATTCTTGCTTCACGCCATCCTTCTCGCCGTCCGCTATAAATTTCGTGGTTTTTACGGCCCCCAACGCCGCCGCAACGTCTTTCAGCGGACGCCCGCGCCCCTTCCGCCGCTTGAGTTCAAACGTGAATTTCATCTCGCCGACCGCGATCGGCTCAAGTGCGCGCGCCAGAGCGTTCCTGAGATCGGCATTCAACGGCGCAGAACCTTTAAGCAAATGAATCATCGCCGCTCGGCCCGGGGCAATTCCCATGACCTTTTCATCGCGCTCGACGTCGCCGCCGATCAGCCAGTGCAGGGCGGCCCGTTCGTCATCGGTCATTGCGAGCGCACCATAGGAACGACATTTGAACCATTTCGCGGCTCGCAGAATCCCGCCCATGCTTCCATCATCGCCCGGCGCTTTTCGAGCGCGTCGCCGCGCCGATACGCAGCCTCGACCGCAGATCCAATGGCATGCGCCAACGCGGCTTCCACAACCTCGCGCGGAAACGAAGTCACCTCGCCTACCCAATCACGAAAACTCGATCTAAAACCGTGAACCGTAGCCGCCCCGACCTCCATGCGGTGAAGACAATTCGCCAACGACATGGGGGAAAGCGGTTTTCCGGCCCGCTGGCCCGCAAAGATGAAATCCCCTCTTCGTGCCTCGGAAAGCCTTTTGACGATCGCCAGCGCCCGGCCTGAGAGCGGCACGCGATGCTCCTTGCCTGCTTTCATGCGAGATCTCGGAATCGTCCACACCGCCTTGTCGAAATCGACCTCAGCCCAACGCGCGCCGAGAACTTCGCCGGATCTCGCTGCAGTCAGGATCGTAAACTCCAGCGCCAACGCCGCCATCACCTCACGCTCACGCAGGCGCGCGAAGAAGGCCGGCACGTCGTCAAAGGGCATGGCCTCATGATGCCCCCGATCCATCTTCTTCCGCTTCGCCAGCAGCTTGTCGAGATGGCCCTTCCACCGCGCCGGGTTCAGCCGGTCGGCCGGCGTATGGTCCGCGGCGCGCGCCGCGTCGAGAACGGCCTCAATGCGCCCGCGAAGCCGCGCCGAAGTTTCCGGGATAGTTTGCCAGAGCGGCTGCAGGACGGCGAGCACGGCGGCCGTATCGACCTCATCAACGGGAAAATCGCGCAGCGGGGCCGCGAGTTCGCGTAGCGTCGTCCCCCATTGCGCCCTGTGTCTTGCGCTGCGCCATTCGCTTTCCTTCGCGGCGATCAGCGCGTCTGCGCATTGACCGAAAGTCGGCTTTCCGGCCGAGGCTTTCGAGGCTTCAATCCTCGCTTTGATAGGATCGACGCCGGCTTTGACCTGCTCGCGGGCCTTAGCAGCCGCGTCGCGGGCGCCCGCGAGCGAGACGGCCGGATAGCCGCCAAGGCCCATCTCGCGGCGCTTGCCCTTGCTGATCGCCAGAAAGACCCAGCGACGGCGCCCGGCTCCGTCAATCGAGAGATACAGGCCGGCGCCATCGGCGTGCATCCCCGGCTTGGTCAATGCCGCCGCCGCCTTCGCCGTAAGCTTGTTTGCCAGCCTAGCCATAGCTTCCCCGCGCATCGGCCCCAACTCAGGCCCCAATTCAGAACGCGGATGGTAGTGGACTATTGCGGACTAGTAAAGAGACGCTGGAGCTCTAACACATTGATTCACAGCAGCCTTACGAGGCCATCGCGGGTTGCCTTGGGTCCAACCCTTGCGGAAATCAGCTCCCGCACAAGGCGCCTTCAGTTCGGCTCAGGCCTCACTGCGCCTCTTTAATGGGCGGCAAGGGAAAGGCTTTCGGATCGGTCAGCGCATCGATCATCGCCGTCCCCGGCGAATAGCTGCGCAGGATCAGATAGAACGGGCCCTTCGGCGCCGGCAGCCAGTTTTCGGACGCTCCCGCTGCCGGCTGGCCGGCTTGAATAGCGATCGTCACCGAGCCATCCGCGTTGCGCTTCAGCGCGTTGTCGCTGCCAAGCGTATAGCGATTGATCGCATTCGGCACGGTGTAATTATTCTGCGCGTCATACATGGTCAGCGACCAGAAGCCGGGCGCGTTGAAGGGCGGCGTCTGCTGCAGCGTCAGCTCATAGCGTTTCGCGCCGTCGAGCAGCTTGCCCTGCGCGTCGGCCAGCCCGTAAATATAGATGGCCTCCTTCGGCGTATTGGCGGTGAGCCCCACCCGCGCGGTGACGGCGCGCGCCTTATAGTCCGTGCCGAAATCGCCGATGCTCGGCGGCGGCAGCACCCAGCCATTGACGAATTGACCCAGCGGCAAAATCGCCAGAAGCGGCGCGATCTCGCGCGCCGCCTGCGCCATGGCGTCGAGGACGATCGGATTGATCTTCGTGCGGTCCCATTTCGCGCCGAGTTCGAGGCCAAGCGGCGCGAATTGCGGCAACAACGCCGCTTTCTGGTCGGGCGGCGGCGGATTTTCATTCAGGGCGAACGACAGAAGATCCCAGAACTGCAGCGGATCGCGATAATTCAGCACGCTGGCCGATTGCGTATCGTCGGTGAGGTCAGGCGCGGGATAGTCGTAGGCGGCCGCGGCGGGGGCCAGTTTGCCGAGCCATGCCGACAGCGGCTTCGTCGCGATGGCGCCCAGCACCGCCTGCGCTTCAGCGAGATCGCCTTCCGATTTCACATGCACGCGCGGCTGGATCATCACCCAGCGCGTCGGCGCCTCCAGGCGATGCACGCCGGCCGGTAGCTCGCCGCTCCAGCCGGGAGCCGTCAGCGCATAGACGCCGCCCTTGTAGCCCGCCGCCGTCCCGGCCGGATAGGCAAAGGCGTTGGTCCACATGTCGACCACCTCGACCATGTAATAAAGGCCCTTCGAATCCGGCAGCGAGAGGATCACCGGCTCGGGGCCAAGATCGAGGAAGCCGAAGCCATAGAGCGTGTTGACGTTGGGCGTCACATAGCGCGCCTGCCGCGCCAGTTCGGGCGTCGTGATGTCGCTCATGCGCCAGAGGTCGTTCGGCGCCGCTTTGGGCGTCGCCCCGAAGGCGACGTTCTGGCGAAGATTATACATCACCACCAGCGGATAGCCCCAGGTCGCGGCCTGCAGGGCCAGCGAATAGCTCCAGTCGTGCAACGCCTTCGCCCGGTCGGGCGGCAGCGCGGCGCGGATTTCGGCGGGCGGCGCGTCATCCGTCGTCGCCCCCCCGGCCGCTGCGGAATGGCTCAACATGGCGAGACTCGCACATGCGAGCCCCAGCATCTGGACGATTTTCGGCATCCGTCTCATCGGCGCATCCATCCTTTTGCAAAGGGCGAGTTTTGCGAGCCTAGGGCGCCCATGCGCACAGAGTTATGACAAGGGTCAAAACCTTTCGATTAACATTGCAAGCGCAAGCTCAACCAAAAAGCCGGTCGACGGCGCGCTTCAGGTCATCAGCGATGAAGGTCGGCGGCGCGGTCAGAAGCGTCTCCTGCCCCGACCGGTATTTCCCCGTCCGCACGAGAACGCCCTTGAGGCCCGCCGCCATGGCGCCGCCGACATCGGCCTCGGCGTCGTCGCCGATCATCGCGACATCCGCGGCGGGAACGCCCATGCTTTCGATGGCGCGCCTGAAAAAGGATGGCGCCGGTTTGCCGACCACCCTCGCCGTCCTGCCCGAGCCATATTCGAGCGCCGCGACAAAGGCGCCTGTATCAAGGCTCAGCTGACCATCGCGGTCGAGAAAATTGCGGTTTTTCGCCAGCGCGAAAAATGCCGCCCCCTCGATCAATATCCGATAGGCGCGGTTCAGGAGATCATAGGTGAAAAACGTGCCCGCATCGCCGACGACGACGGCGTCGAAGCGGCCGTCCGCGCGATCCGGCAGCCCCTCGAAATCCTCCCGCAGATTCGGATGCACGATGAGCAAAGGACTAAGTTTCTCGGCCGCGAGCAGATCCCGCGCGGCGATCGAGGGCGTGAAGACATCCTCGCGCGCAGCCTCGACGCCAAGCCGCGCCAGATCCTCAATAATCTGGCGGCGCGGGCGACGCGTCGTATTGGTGATGAATTTATGCGGAACGCCAAGGTCGCGAATGCGCCGGATCGCATCGAGGGAACCCGGCAAAGCGTCCTCGCCGACGCAAATGACGCCCTCGATATCGAGCAGAACGGCTTTGGCGCCATCTTCGCCGTGAATTTGGCTGGCCTTTTTGGTTGGCGGCACGGGAATCACGCAAGAACTTTCAGGCGACGACTATAACGCGATCGAAGCGCGATGCATCAAGCGCGCCGCAGTTACGCCGATCTTGGCGACCCACGCGTGATGCCCGGCCTTGAGCCGGGCATCCAATCGTCGGCGACTGGATGGCCGGGTCGAGCCCGGCCATGACGGCCCCTTCATTCAGGCATATGTGTCGGCGTTCAATCGACCTCGCAAAACGAGGCTTTATTGGGCGCCTCCGCCGATCAGTCTTCGCCATTCTTCTCACGGCCGCAATTATCGGCGAGGCGGACTCGCGCCTGTCAAGGATGCGAAGCGCCGGCTCCGCCGCCGCGAGCTTTAGCTCGCGTCCTTGACAGGAGCAATCCGCTCGCCACACTCGCCGCCAAGAGATGAAAGGCAATTTGAGATTGCCCGGCGCCCAGCCGAAATCTCCCGAACCCGGCCCCGGAGAAACCCGCATGTATATCGCCATGAACCGTTTCAAGGTCCTCAAAGAGGCGCAGAAGGCCTTCGAGGATATGTGGGCGAACCGCGACTCGCGGCTCGGCGAGGTTCCGGGCTTCGTCACATTTCAATTGCTGCGCGGTCCGGAGCACGAGGATCACGTGCTCTATGCCTCGCACACGCTCTGGAATAGCTATGACGATTTCATCGCCTGGACCAAATCGGAGCAGTTCCGCGACGCCCATAAAAGCGCCGGCGACCAGAAGCCGAAGACGCTCGGGCGCCCCGAGTTCGAGGGCTTTGAGGTGATCCAGTCAAGCCCTTAACGAAGGCGCGATGGCGTCAAATCGCGCTGGCTTCAGTGGCGAGGATCAGTTTCGCGCCGCGGCGCTAATTCGCCAATCCCACGCCCAGCGGCGCCGGATCATGGCAGCAGACGCAGAGCTTGTTGCCGTCGGGATCGCGGAAATACGCGCCATAATAATCGGCATGATATTGTGGTCGAAGACCCGGCGGCCCTTCGCTTTTGCCGCCGTTGGCCAAGGCCGCCGCATAGCATTCGTCGACCGCATCCCTGCTTGGCGCAAGCAAGGCGGTCATCTGACCATTGCCCGCCGTAGCGCGCGCCCCGTTATAGGGATGTCCGATCAGGAAGAGGGGTCGCGCAGCGCTTGCCGGCATCCAACCCGCAAACGCCTTATCGAGCTCCTTGAATTTGAGCGGCGAACCGATCAGCTCTATCAGACGAGAATAGAAGGCGAAAGCGCGCTCGAAGTCGGTGACGCCGATATAGACGTGCGACAGCATCTTGCCTCCCTATGCACTCGATCGCGGCATCCATCATGTCGCGGAAATCCGCAAGGTGGCGCGTCCCCCCGCTCAGTGCGCGGCCTCCTGCCGCGCGTCCCGCGTGCGCGTCGGGACCCGCTCGGCGACGAGATCCCAGCGCGTCGCAAAAATGGCGTCGCAAATGCCGGGGCTGCCGAAGCCGTCGCTGAAGCTGACCATGCCGCGCCGGTGATGCTCTGCATGCGCCTTGCTGGTCGTCAGGCCGGCGAGCGCATCATAAAAGCGCCCCTTCAGCCCCGCCAACCCGCGCGGAATCTTGAGCGAGAAATCATAGCCCGCATGTTCGTAAAGGCCGCCGATGGCGCCAAGGCCCGCGACAAGGCAGTGGAAGGAAATATCGGCGCCGGCGCGCACAATGATCAGCGGAATGAGGTAAGGCAGCACGATTTCGAGGAAGAAATCGGCGAAGCTCATATAGCAGGCGCTGATTCCCCGGCTCCCGGTGGTCGTGTGATGCACGCTATGCCCGAGCTTGCGCATCAGCGTCGGCCGGTGCAGCACCACGCGATGGGCGATATATTGCACGATGTCGTGGCCAAAGCCCATGAAGACCATGGCGATAAGGAAATGCCACCAGACGAGATGCGGCGCGCCGACGAAGGCGAGCCCCAGATACTGAACCGCGACCATCGAGGGCAGCAGGATCAGGAACTGATTGGCGAGCACGCGCGGCATCAGCGCGAAATAGCTCATGCGCTCGACCGGACGGGTCTTGAAGTCGGACAGCCGGCCCGTGCGGTCGCACCATTCGAACCAGAGCCCGACGCCATGATAGACGAGCATCTGCACGGCGAAAACGAGTACGGAAAGAGGGAGCCACGCGGGCAAGGCGCCGGTCGCGTCAGTCACGTCGAGCATCCTTCTCAAATTGAAGCGTCATGAACGTCTTCCTTCGTCTATCCGCCGCCGGGGCCAGAGGCAAATCGGCGAGCGCGAACCGGATCAGGCTTCTTTGGCCGGGCGCGCGCGGTTTTGTTTGATTCAGCGCATATTGGGGCGGAAATCACCGCAATTTTTGTTTCATCATGTAACGCATCTATCTGATTCAAAAGGCTCTGTTAGACTTATTCCAGAAAGGGGCGCCCGCCGCGCTTGGCCAATCCGCGCGGATAAACTAGGGAAGAGGGCATCCGCCGCAACGCTTGAGGAATCAGATCAATGGAAGCGCCTTCGCCCGAAAAGCAGATCATCGCGCGGGAAACCGCGAAAATGCTGATCGAAGTGGAGGCCATTCTGTTCAACGCGGAAAAGCCTTTCATCTTCACCTCGGGCTGGGCCAGTCCGGTCTATACCGACATGCGCAAGATCATCTCCTACCCGCGCCTGCGCACGCGGATCATCGACTTCGCGGTGACGACGATTGAGCGCGAGATCGGCTATGAGCGGCTCGACGTCATCGCCGGCGGCGAGACGGCGGGTATCCCCTATGCGGCCTGGCTCGCCGACCGGCTCATGCTGCCGATGCAATATATCCGCAAGCAGCCGAAAGGTTTCGGCCGCAATGCGCGCATCGAGGGCGACATTCACGACGGCGGCCGCGCGCTGCTTGTCGAAGATCTCGCCACCGACGGGCGCAGCAAGGTCAGTTTCTGCGAGGCTTTGCGCGAGGCGGGGCAGTCCTGCGACCACGCCTTCGTGTTTTTCTTCTACGACATCTTTCCGCAGACGGCGACGATCATGCGCGAGCTTGGCGTCACGCTGCATTATCTCACCACCTGGCGCGATATACTTGGCGTCGCGCGAGACGGCGGCTACTTCAAGACGGAAACTCTGGACGAGGTCGAGAAATTCCTCAACGCCCCGGCGGAATGGTCGGCCGCGCATGGCGGCGCCACCGAACTCAAGGGCTGATCGGACAGATCCCGTCGCGACCGCGTAAGATCGCGGCGTCGGCTCGTCCGGTCCGGCCCCGCAATCGGTCAAAAAGGTGTTTCACGTGAAACACTTGACCCTGTTTCACGTGAAACACCCCCACGCGAAAACGCCTCCGCCGGCAAAGGCTCGCTCTCGGCGAAAATCGCCTCGAAATGCCGCCGGAATTCATCCGCCGCCGCCGGATTTTCTATGATGATGAGATCATTGTCCTGCCGCTTCAGGCCGGACGCCGAAAAATTGGCGGCGCCGGTTCTGAGCAATCGGCCGTCGATCTGATAGGCCTTCAAATGCATCAATGGCGCGCCGGCGCGTTTGAGGCCGATCGCGATCGCGGGATTGTCGAGCAGCGCCGCGAAGGGCAATGAGGGTTCACGTTCGCCGATGCGGCCATTGTCAAGATAGAGCCGGATCCTGACGCCGCGCGCAGCCGCCCGGCTCAAGGCCTGCATCACCGGCCAGTCGGTCAGCACATAGGCCGCCATGTCGATGCTGACTCTGGCCTGATCGATCAGCGCGACGTCGATGCGCTCAAGATTCTCGGAAGGCGCGTAATGGATGGACGGCGCGCCGCGCGAGGCAGGCGTCGGCGCCCCTATCGCGATCAGGGCGACGGCGAGGCCGACGGCGGGCGATCCATGGAATGCGGCCATTTGATGTTTCAAGCGGTTGACGGTCCGGCCCATGGCGCGTGATTCGACTTGTCCCGGCCTGACTCGCGTCCGATCCTTCAAATTCACAAGTGCGCCCTTGCCAGCGCCGCCGCCGCGCCGCACAAAGGCGTCCGAATCGCATTTGTGATGGGAGAGAAACATGGGTCGCAGCGCTCGGCATGAACGAAGTGTGCTCAACACGGATGAGATCGCGCTCGTCGAGGCTTCGCATCATCCAGGCCTTGGCGAGCTCTCCGACAAGGAGCTGCACGAGCTGACCAAGCATGTGCGCGAGCGGCGCGACCGCGCCCGCGACATCGCCGCGCGCCAGCGTCGCGAAATGCGCGGCAAGGCTCCCCCTCATGGCGCCCGGCCGGTCCAGGAAGACGCCGGATCGCGCGAGAAGCGCGACGTGCTCTCCGCCGCCATGCAGCGCCTCAACCGCGAGGCGACGCGCCGCGCCGCCAAGGCCGCGCGCGACGAGATGAAGGACGCCCTGACCCGCGCGCTCGAAATGCGCCGCGCGCGCGCGGCGCAGACGCAGCGCCCTGGCGCCGGCGCGACGCCGAATGAAGGCATGCACGTCAAGGAAAGCGGCCGCAGCTTCCTGCGCAACCGCGCCAAGCTCGGCGAGGTCAGCCAGCACACCAAGAATGCGCAGGCCAAGCGCGACAGCCAGTAGGCGCTGCCCATCTATCTATTCTGGAGCATCGGATCCGTCGCGAAAGTGGTTCCAACTTTCGGATTCGATGCTCTACCGCACCGCCTCGGAAAATTTGTTGAGGATATTGGCGCGCCCGGCGCGCCCCATGATCGTGACCCCGTCGCCGGGGTTGACGCGCGTTGCGGGCAGCGGGCGCTCCGCCTTGCCGCTGCCGGCCTGCTCCACTGCAATGATGAAGAAGCTGCGTTCCGCCTTGCGCTCGATCTCCTCGACGGTGAGGCCCGCGAAGGCGCTGCCCTCGGCGGCGACGACGACCTCGATCTCCAGTCCCAGCGCGTGCAGATCCAGCTCCATCTGGCGGCGCCGCTCCGGCGATTGTATGACGCTTGCAATAGACGGAAACAGAATCATCGAGGCGATCTGCTCGGCGCCGATATGGGCCGGCAGCACGACGGCGCTGGCGCCCGCCTGAAACAGCTTTTTCTCGGTCGAGGGCTCCTCGCCGCGGGCGATGATCTGGACCGTGCTATTGAGGCTGCGCGCGCTCAAGGTGATGAAGACATTGGCCGGATCGGATGAAACGACAGTCGCCAGCGCGCGCGCGCGCGCGATGCCCGCCTGTTTCAAGACCGATTCTTCCGCGGCGTCGGCGTGGATGCAGAGATAGCCAAGCTCCTTCGCCTCGACGAAGCGGTCGTGATTTGGCTCGACGATGACGAATTTCGCCTTCCCTGCGCGAAGCTCCTTGGCCAGCATGCTGCCGGTGCGGCCGAAACCGCAGATGATGACATGGCCGTCGAGATCGTCGATCTGCTTGTTCATGCGGGTCAATCCCAGCATTTGTTGGATTTGCGACAGCGTGATGAACTGGACCAGCGCGCCGGTGAGGTAGATCATGCCGGTGCAGCCAAGCACCATCAGCGTTATGGTGATCGCGCGCAGCTCGGGCGTATCGAGCGGATGCACCTCGCCATAGCCGACGGTATAGACCGTCAGCACGGTCATGTAGACTGCGTCGCCGAAGCTCCATCCATTGTGCATATAGGCGAGCACGGCGATGGAGGCGACGACGAGAACGAAGGCGACGCCGAGGATGAGATGGCGCGCCAGCGAATTGGAAAGCCATTTCATGCGCGCGCAAGGGGTCGGGGCCGGATCATGGCGATGTCTTGCGGGAAATCGCGGCGAGGCTCAAGCAAAGAATGGCTTGGGTCAGGCGCTGCGCCACTCTCATCGGCATCATGCCCGGGCTTGACTCCGGCATCCAAGGTCGGTCGCTGGAGACTGGATGGCCGGGTCAAGCCCGGCCATGACGATGCCGCGGCTAAGGCGCCGCCTTAAGCGGCGGCGCCGGGGGCCAGCGGCGCCAGCTCGGCAAGCTCGGCCTCGGAGAAGACATGGCCGCGCGTTAAAAAGCGCACGCCCTCCGGCGATTCCAGCGAAAAGCCGGAGCCCCTGCCCTTGACGACGTCGATGATGAGCTGGGTATGCGCCCAGAACTTGAACTGCTCGCCGTCGATATAGACCGGGCATCCGGCGATCTCGCCGAGCAGCACGTCGCCCTTGCCGATGCGGAATTCGCCGAGCGGAAAGCACATCGCCGAACTGCCGTCACAGCAACCGCCCGACTGATGGAACAAAAGCGCGCCATTCGCCGCCCTGAGGCGGCCGATCAACGCCTTCGCCTCTTCCGTCGCAATTACACGCTCGACCATGGCGCCGCTCCCGTTCGGGCGCCGCCGGCCGCCGGAGCCGGCGCAAAGGCGGCGCCGGCCATCACTATATTGCGCTTCGAAGTCCCGGCAAGCCCGTAGATCCGGGCGGCTCGGCCGAGAGAGGTTAAAACTGTCGTGGGCCGACTTATCCCGACATTCGCGCATGCGAATGCCGGGGTCGGACCACTATTCCGGCTTCGCCGGCAGGAACTTGAACGGCGCCGCGGGCGCGAACTTGTCCGCCGTTTCGCCTGGAAACACTTGGCCCGCGTCGATAGTGAGTTTCTTCACCGGCGCGCCGGGTTTGAAATCGAGTTTCGCGAGCGAGACCCAGAAGGTGTTGGGGCGGGTCGCGGAGTCGAAATAATAGATCAGGTTCTTCTGGTCGGCGACCGTGCGCCAGATCGTCGAGGCGATGTTCGGCTGATCCGGCGTCGTGATGCCGAGCGGCACGCTGACCGCGCGCTGCACGCTCATCACCGACGCCACGGCCTGATATTCGAACGAATGCTCAGGCACGCCCTTGATGAAGTTCGGATCGATTTTCGTTGGAATGGCGCCGAGCAGGAAGGATGCGCGGGCGAAGCGGTCGGCGGCGCGATTGGTGCCCGGCAAAAAGGTCAGGCCGCCGATCTCTTTCCAATAGGCCTCGAGCGCGAGCTGCTGGTCGTAGGATGGCGAATTGGTCATGACCGTATATTGCGGCCCGTGATGAATGACGAGCTTGCCGCCGAGATATTCGAAGATCGCCGAATCGCCAGAGCTGTCGGAGAGGGAAAGATGCAGCGACGCGGCGGCGCCGTTCGGCAGCGTCGGCGCCAGAATCTCGAAAGGCTCGGCGGCGAGCGCGTCGACCGCCTCGGCCACTGTCGCGTAATTGTCGAGCGCATATTGCAACCACGCCGCGATCGACAGCAGGGGACGGCCCTGCACGCGCCCGCCATACTCGGATTCGGCGAGATAAAGCAGGTTGCCGGCCAGCCCCTTTTCGTTGAGGCCGTCGGCGCTGCCGATTTCATAGCTGGAGACGACGACGCTGCCATAGCGCGAGGTCCATTTGATCGATTGCGGCCCCGCCGCGCCGTCGCGCGCCATGCCGGCGGGAAAGACCCACAGGTTGGAGGACATGTCCTCCTCCCAGTCCATGTTGCGGCCGGTGAGGACCAGATCGCCGGCGCCGACATAGAGCGTGCGCGTGCAGGCCTCACCCGGCCCCACGGCGGCGACGCCGACAGCAAGCGCCGCGCAGAACGCCGCGGCGGCCCATTCAATCGCTTTCATGTGTTCCTCCCCGCGCCGGAGCGCTGTTTCGTGACTTCAGGAGGCGAGAAGCGCCTTGGCCTCGCGCCGCCGCGCGGCGAGCAGTCCCTCGGTGTAACCGTTCGGCTCGTCGCGCCCCTTGAAGATGAGATCGACCGCCGCCTTGAAGGCCGGGCCGTCGAAATTCGGCGCCATGCGGCGATAGAACGGATCGCTGGCGTTCTGGCGATCGACGACGAGGGCCATGTTCTTCAGCGTCGTCAACACCTGCTCCTCCGAAACGATGCCATGGCGCAGCCAGTTGGCGATGTGCTGGCTCGAAATGCGCAGCGTCGCGCGATCCTCCATCAGGCCGATGTCGTGGATGTCCGGCACCTTGGAGCAGCCGATGCCCTGATCGACCCAGCGCACGACATAGCCCAAGATGCCCTGGCAATTATTATTGAGCTCCTGCTGGATGTCGTCGGGGCGCCAGTTGCTGAGGCCGAGCGGAATGGTCAGGATGTCGGTCAGCCTGGCGGGCGCGCGTTTGCGCAGCGCGGCCTGGCGCTGGGCGACGTCGACCATGTGATAATGCAGCGCGTGCAGCGTCGCCGCCGTCGGCGAGGGCACCCAGGCGGTGTTGGCGCCGGCCATCGGATGGGCGATTTTCTGCCGCACCATCTCGGCCATCAGGTCGGGCGCGGCCCACATGCCCTTGCCGATCTGCGCGCGTCCGGGCAGGCCGCAGGCGAGGCCGATGTCGACGTTGGAATCCTCATAGGCCTTGATCCAGGCGGAGCCCTTCATCTCGTCCTTGCGGATCATGGCGCCGGCCTCCATCGAGGTATGGATCTCGTCGCCGGTGCGGTCGAGGAAGCCGGTATTGATGAAGAAGACGCGGTCAGCGGCGGCTTTGATGCAGGCCTTGAGGTTGACGGTGGTGCGCCGCTCCTCATCCATGATGCCCATTTTGATGGTGTGGCGGGGAAGGCCCAACACGTCCTCGACGCGGCCGAACAATTGATCGGCGAGGGCGACCTCGTCGGGTCCGTGCATCTTGGGTTTGACGATGTAGATCGAATGGCCGCGGCTGTTGCGGATGGGACCGGCGCCGTTCAGATCGTGCATTGCGATCAGCGCGGTGACGGCGGCGTCGACGATCGTTTCGGGAACCGGACGGCCCTCCGCGTCGAGGACGATGTCGCTCATGACATGATGGCCGACATTGCGCACCAGAAGCAGGCTGCGCCCGTGCAGTTTCTTCGGCGCGCCGTCGCGGTCGATATAGGTGCGGTCGAGCGCGAGACGGCGCTCGACGAGCAGCCCGTTCTTCTCGAGGGTGGCCGTGAGGTCGCCCTTCATCAGCCCGAGCCAGTTGCCGTAAACGCCGATCTTGTCCGGCGCGTCGACCGCGGCGACGCTATCCTCAAGATCGACGATGGTGCTGAGGGCGGCTTCGAGAATGACGTCGGAAAGGCCCGATTTGCTCTCCGCGCCGACGACGGTCATGGGGTCGATGACAAGCTCGATATGCAGGCCGTGCTGACGCAACAGCACGACGAAGGAGCTTCGTCCTGTCGCCCTGTATCCGGAAAAACGCCCGGGGTGGCGAAGATGCGTCTGCAGACCGTTGTCGAGCTGGACCAGAAGTTCGCCGCCGGCGACCTTGTAGCTGGTCACATCCTTGTGCGCGCCCTTTGCGAGGGGGATGAAATCGTCGAGCAGCGTCTGCGCATATTCGACGACGCGCGCCGCGCGCACCTTGTTGAATCTTTCGCCGCGCTCGGCGCCGTCGGCGTCGGGGATGACGTCGGAGCCATACAGCGCGTCGTAGAGACTGCCCCAGCGCGCATTGGCGGCGTTGAGAACGAAGCGCGCGTTGGAGGCCGGAACGACCAGCTGCGGCCCCGACACGCGCGCGACCTCCATCGTGTTTTCGGTGCGTATCTCGAAGTCGGCCGGCGGCTCGACGATGTAACCGATCTCGCGCAGGAAAGCCTCATAGGCCGCCATGTCGAAGGGCCTGCCGCGATGCACGAGATGATAGGCGTCGATGCGCGCCTGCAGTTCATCGCGGTGGCGCAGCTGTTCGCGAATGCGGGGCGAAAACGCCGCGATGAGGCCGTCGAGCCCGCTCCAGAATTTTTCCGGCGCGACGCCCGTCCCCGGCAAAACTTCGCGATCGACGAACGCCTTGAGATCGGTCGCAATGCTGGTCTTTCCGATTTGCGCGTAAGCCATCAGCTTCTCGTCTCCCTGAAGATGTCTGCGTGCGCCTCGCCGTCTGGTCCCCTCCCCCTGCAACGCCCCATTCGGGGTCGCGGCCATCCTATAACCGCGGAGCAGGATCGCGTAAAATCGCAGAGCAAGGTCAGCGCCAGCGCGGCGCCGGGCGCTGGCGCCGACGAACCGCAGGCGCGGCGAAACTTTTCAGGCGACGCTCTAGTCATCGTCGCGAAGCCTCGCATTGATTTCGCGCACGGATCAGCGAGGCCGCCGCGCCGATCAATACGTGGGCTCAGCCATTCTCCCGCGCCAGCAGCGCGATGAAGAAGCCGTCCGTGCCGCTCGCGGCGGGCGAAAGTCTGACGCCCGGCCCAAGCGTCGAGGCGAAGACGGCGAGCTGCGGCAGCCCCCCCGCCGCCGCCATGGCCTCGGCGGGGACGGCCTGAAAAGCGGGGTTCGCCGCGAGGAATGAGCCGATCCGGTCCTCATTCTCCTCGCGCAGCAACGAGCAAGTCACGTAAAGGATGCGCCCCTGCGGCTTGACGAAGCGCGCAGCCGCAGCGAGCGTCTGGTCCTGATCGGCGATGCGCTGCTCCAGCGCGCCCGGCCGGATGCGCCATTTGGCATCAGGGTTGCGCCGCCACGCGCCGGTCCCGGTGCAGGGCGCGTCGATCAGCACGAGATCGCAGGCGCCGGCGAGATCGGCGAGTACGTCATGGCCCCGCCGCGGCGCGCGAATCTGGACGTTGCGCGCGCCCGCTCGTTCGAGGCGCTTGTAGATCGGCGCGAGACGGCGGCCATCATCGTCGCTGGCGTAGATCTGCCCCTTGTTCTGCATGAGAGCGGCGAGCGCGAGTGTTTTTCCTCCGGCGCCGGCGCAGAGGTCGAGAACCTGCTCGCCGGGCTTGGCGGCGGAAAGAAGCGCCGCGAGCTGCGAGCCCTCGTCCTGAATCTCGACGCGGCCCTTGACGTAATCGGCCTCAGCCGCAAGCGCGGGATTGCGCCCCTCGGGCGTCAGCGGCAGGCGGAGGCCAATGGGCGAGAGCGGCGTCGGCTCGGCGTTGAGATGCGCAAGGCTCGCGAGCGCCTTTTCGCGCGAGGCTTTCAGCGTATTGACGCGTAGATCGACCGGCGCGCGGAGAGCGAGCGCCGAGGTTTCCTCTACGAGGCGTTCGCCGAAGACGGCGGCGAAGGAGGGTTCCAGCCAGGCCGGAAAATCGCCCGCGACATGGGCGGGAGCGCCCTCGAGGCTCCCCGCCGCAAAACGCGCGCGCTCGTTCTCGTCGAGCGGCGCCGGCGCATGGGCCTCGCCCGAAAACAGCGCCTCAACTTCAATAAGGTCGAGGCTGCGCACAAGGCGCAGGGCGCCGAGGATGATTGCGCGCGGGCTCTCGGCGCCCATGACATAGGCCGCCGAAGCGCGTCGGCGCAGGGCGTCAAAGACGAGCGTGCCAATCGACGAGCGGTCTTTGGAGCCGGCGAAGCGATGGGCGAGGCCCCAGTCCTTCAGGGCATCGGCGGCGGGACGCCGCCGCGCCTCGATGTCGGCCAGAATCTCGATCGCCGCGGCGATGCGCGCGCCGGCGATCATAGCGGCGCGACGCTTGGCGGGAACAGGATGCCGATGGCGAAGACGATCCACATGACGAGCAGCGTCGCAACGCCGAAGCTCCACAGAAGTCCACGCGCTGGCTGCCTGTTCGATGTCACATGCACGAAGGCATGGGCGAGGCGGGACAGAACGAAGATCCATTCCAGGACGACGAACAAATGACCGGTCTGGCGCGTCAGGATCGCCAGCGGGATCAGCGCGAAGAACAGAACGGGGATTTCAAACTGGTTGCGGAACGAATCGCCAGCGAGCCGGCCCGGCTCGGGATCGCCGCCGCCGGGCTTCGCGTTGCGTGCGTAGAGCATGCGAAAGCAGACGGCGAAAATCAGCGCGACCTGAATGAAGACCGGCAGCAGGATGGATTGTATGGACACGCGGCCTCATTCCTTGGAAACGCCGAACCTTATGCGCCAGTCGGATAGTTCGGGCTTTCGCGCGTGATGGCGACGTCGTGGACATGGCTTTCGCGCAGGCTCGCGGCGGAGATTCGCACGAACTGCGCCCGCGCCTGAAAGCTCTGTATGTCCGGCGCGCCGACATAGCCCATGGCGGCGCGAAGGCCGCCGGCGAGCTGATGCACGATGGCCCCAACGGGGCCGCGATAGGGCACCTGGCCCTCGACGCCCTCGGGCACGAGCTTCAAATGGTCCTTGATGTCCTGCTGGAAATAGCGGTCCGCCGAGCCGCGCGACATCGCGCCGACCGAACCCATGCCGCGATAGGATTTGAACGAGCGGCCCTGATAGAGATAGACTTCGCCGGGGCTCTCGTCGGTGCCGGCGAAGAGCGAGCCGATCATGACGGTGTCGGCGCCTGCGGCGATCGCCTTGGCGAGATCGCCGGAATATTTGATGCCGCCGTCGGCGATCACGGGAACGCCGGCGGCGCGTGCGGCCTCGGCGCAATCCATGATGGCGGTCAGCTGCGGCACGCCGACGCCGGCGACGATGCGCGTGGTGCAGATCGAGCCGGGGCCGATGCCGACCTTGATCGCATCGGCGCCCGCGTCGATCAGCGCCCTGGTTCCGGCCGCGGTCGCGACATTGCCCGCGATCAACGCAACATTGTTGGAGATGCGCTTCAGGCGCGTGACCTGATCGAGCACGGATTGGGAGTGGCCATGCGCGGTGTCGATGACGATGCAGTCGACGCCGGCGTCGATCAGATGTTCGGCGCGCTCATAGCCCTTGTCGCCGACGGTCGAGGCGGCGGCGACGCGCAGGCGCCCCTCGGCATCCTTCGAGGCCAGCGGATGCAGCGTCGCCTTCTCCATATCCTTGACCGTGACGAGGCCGACGCAGCGGAAGTCCTCGTCGACGACGACGAGCTTTTCGAGACGGTGCTGGTGCAGGAGGCGGCGCGCCTCGTCCTGGCTGACGCCCTCGCGCACGGTGATGAGCGTCTTGGTCATCAATTGCGAGACAGGCTCAAGTGGATTATCGGCGAAACGCACGTCGCGATTGGTCAGAATGCCGCAGAGCCGCGCCGGCTTGCCGCCGGGGCCGCGCTCGACGACGGGGATGCCGGAAATGCCATGACGGCGCATCAGCGCCAGCGCGTCGGCCAGCGTCTCGTCGGGGAAAATCGTGATCGGATCGACCACCATGCCGCTTTCGTAGCGCTTGACCTTGCGCACTTCCTCGGCCTGTTCGGCGGGCTCCAGATTGCGATGGATGACGCCGATGCCGCCGGCCTGGGCGAGGGCGATCGCGAGCCTGGCTTCGGTCACCGTATCCATCGCCGAGGAGATCACGGGAATGTTCAGGCTGATCGTCGAGGTGAGGCGCGTCTTGAGATCGACGCCGCTCGGCATGACCTCGGAATGGCCCGGCAGGAGCAGCACATCGTCAAAGGTGAAGGCTTCGCTGAGCGAGGGTCGCGTAATCAGGGTCAAATGGCAAACTCCAAAAATGCCGCTGGCGGCGAAGCCGCAAAAGCGCCCGCGGGCGAGATTCCCTAAGGAACTCGCGACGTCCGAGAGTTGCCGCCGGCTCATAGCACGCCGATGGCCGGACGCAAAGGCGAGAGATCGTCCGGAAGAGCGCTAGCTGCGTCCGCGCCCGAGCGCGGAGGCGGGCTCGGAGGAATCCGGTTTGGAGTCCGCCGGAAAAGACGGTTATAAGCTCGTGTTTTGACGCCGCGCCGGGCTTTCGCCGCCAAATTCACCAAGAATCGATTGGCCGGACGCCCAGGTTTCGCGCAAGACAGCGGTCTGACGAAGCGAGCCGCAGCCGGGAAGCCTGAATTTGCCGCTTTACGCCGTCACCGCCCTGATCGTCGCCTGCGCCCTGTTCATGGAGACGCTCGATTCGACGGTGATCGCGACCTCCCTGCCCGCGATCGCGACCGATCTGCATGAAGATCCAATCTCTTTAAAGCTTGCCCTCACCTCCTATCTGATCTCGCTCGCCGTTTTCATACCCGTCAGCGGCTGGGTCGCCGACCGCTTCGGCGCAAGGCTAATCTTCCGCATCGCGATCACGATTTTCACCCTCTCCTCGATCGGCTGCGGCCTCGCCAGCGATTTGCCGCAACTCGTCATCGGGCGGCTGGCGCAGGGGCTTGGCGGCGCCATGATGGTGCCGGTCGGACGCCTGCTGCTGATGCGCACGGTCGAGCGCGGCGATCTCGTACGGGCGCTCTCCTATCTGACCGTGCCGGCCCTGTTCGGCCCGGTGGTCGGGCCGCTATTTGGCGGCTTCATCACCACCTATTTTCACTGGCGCTGGATTTTCTGGATCAACGCGCCGATCGGCATCGTCGGCATCATCCTCGCGACCCTCTACATCGAGGACGTCAGGGAGGATAATCCCGGCCCTCTCGACATCATCGGCTTCGTCCTGTCGGGGCTCGGGCTCGCTTTGCTTCTGTTCGGGCTGGCGGTGGCGGGCGGCGGCCTTGCGCCGATCGGCGCGACGATCGCCCTCATAGGGCTCGGCGCGCTGGCCTTGACGGCCTATGTTTCGCACGCGCGGCGAACGGCCTTTCCGTTGCTGGACCTGAAGCTTCTGTCGCTGCAGACATTCCGCGCCGGAGTCGTCGGCGGCGCGCTGTTCCGTATCGGCATCGGGTCGATTCCGCTGCTGTTGCCGCTGATGCTGCAGATGGGGTTCGGCCGCAACGCCTTTCAATCCGGCTCGGTCACTTTCGTCGCCTCGGCCGGCGCGCTGGCGATGAAGACCACGGCGGCGCCGATCCTGCGCAAGCTCGGCTTTCGCCGCGTCCTCGCCGGCGCCGCGGCGATCAGCGGGGCCCTTCTCGCCACCTACGGCTTCTTCACGCCGACGACGCCGCCGCTGATCATGATGGGGATCCTGCTCGTCAGCGGCTTCGTCAACTCGCTGGCCTTTACCGGGCTTAACGCCATCGCCTACGCAGAGATCGACACCGCCGACATGAGCCGGGCTGTGAGTTTCGCCTCGGTGGCGCAGCAGCTGTCGCTAAGCCTTGGCATCGCGGCCGGCGCCGCCGCGCTGCAGGGTTGGACGCGGATCGACCCCGGCGCCGGGGTTTTCGCGCCGCTGAGCTTCCGCTTCGCCTTCATCCTGATGGGGCTGCTTTGCATCAGCTCGGCGGCGCTGTTCCTGCGCCTGCCCGCGAACGCCGGCGCGGAGCTGACCCCGCGGCGCGGCAAGCGCGCCGACCCCGCACCCGCGCCGCGCTGACGTTCAGGCGATCGTCTCCCCGCCGCAGGGCTCAACGGCAATCGTTTGCGTCATAGCCCTTGCCGCCGCGAAGAGAGGCCGAGACACGCTTCACGAGGGCATCGTATTTTTCCTGGTCCGCCGAGGGATATTCGATCGACAGGTCGTTCCAGATCGAGCCGCCGCATGTGAGGATCGATTTTCGATAGAAGATCGTGTCTCCCCTCGTTCCCGATACGACGATCCAGCCCTTCGCTCGTTTTTGATAGGTAATGACCTCGCCCTCGTTCGGCTTGGCGCGGAGCGCGATATCATCGTCGGGCGCGTCAATTTCGGCGCGAATTCCGGCTATAACGATCTTCGCGCGCTTGTCCGGCGAGGTGATCGACCGGCCGTCGTTGTTGTCCGGCTCCGGATCCATCGCCCAGTTCGCAGGAAACTGCGCCGTCGCGCCAAAACGACTGTTTCTGTAAGTACGCCAACCTTCAGCGGCCACGCAAACGGTGCAAGCGATGAGGACGAAAGCAAGAGCGATCCCCGCGCGCGACGCCAACACGACTTTCTCCTGCTCAGCTTACTCCGCTCGGCCCCGAAAGCCCGTGGCGAGGACGTAAAGCTCCGAGGAATCGGCGCGGCTCGCCTGCGGCTTGACGTGGCGCACCACGGCGAAATCGCGCTTGAGGCCGGCCAGCAGCTCGTTCTCCGTGCCGCCCTGAAACACTTTGGCCAGAAACGATCCGCCCGGCGCCAAAGCGCGGGAGGCGAAATCGGCGGCCAGTTCGACGAGGCCGATAATGCGGAGGTGATCGGTCTTCTTGTGGCCGGTGGCGTTGGCGGCCATGTCGGACAGCACGACGTCGGCCTTGCCGCCAAGCCATTCCATCAGCTGACGCGGTGCGTCCTCATCGAGGAAATCCATCACCTTGAATTCCGCGCCCGGCATCGGCTCGATTTCGAGCAGGTCGATGCCGATGATCCGGCCCCTGGCGCCTATGCGGGCGGCTGCGGCCTGGGACCAGCCGCCGGGCGCGGCGCCAAGATCGATGATCTTCTGGCCGGGTTTGAGAAAATGATAGCGCTCGTCGATCTCGATCAGCTTGAAGGCCGCGCGGGACCGGAAGCCCTGCCTCTTGGCCTCGGCGACATAGGGATCGTTGAGCTGGCGCTGCAGCCAGAGGGTCGAGGAGAGCGTGCGCTTGCGCGCGGTCTTGACCCGCGTCTTCAGCGAGCGGCCGCCCTCGCGCCCCGAAGGCGCTTTCGTCTCAGTCATCGCGTCGTTCCGGCCGCGCTGCGGGCGCCGCTCCGGTCGGCATGGATCAATTGCATCAAAATGCCCTCGCGTAGGCCGCGATCGGCGATGCGCACGCGTTCGGCCGGGAAAGCGCGGCGGATCGCTTCGAGAATGGCGCAGCCGGCGAGAACGAGATCGGCGCGGCCGGCGCCGATGCAGCCGTTGCTGGCGCGCTGGTCATAAGTCATTTTGCGCAAGGACGAGACGGCGGAGCTGACGTCCTCGCTCGACATCCAGAGGCCGTCGACGCGGCGGCGGTCATAGCGCGAAAGCCCCAGAAAGACGCCGGCGATCGTCGTCACCGTTCCCGACGTGCCCAGCAGATGGAAGTTGCGGCAGCGCCGCTCCTCGCCGACCTTGACGACGAATTCCTTCAACTCGCCGGAGACATATTCGACCATCGCCTCAAAGGTGGCGTCGGAAACTTCAAGGCCGCCGAATTTCTCGGCGAGGGTGACGACGCCGAGCTTCAGCGAAACCCAGTAGCGGACGCGTTCGCGCAGGGCGGCGTCAGGGGCGTGGACGCGCGCGCCATTCAGCGCGCCGCCCCGCCCCGGTTGGCCGAGCCAGACGATTTCCGACGAGCCGCCGCCGATGTCGAACAGCACGACGCTGGCGGCGGCGGCGTCGGCGAGCGAGGCCGAGCCCGCCGCGGCGAGATGCGCCTCGGTCTCGCGGTCGACGATCTCGAGATCGAGGCCAGTCGCCGCATAGGCGCGTTCGAGGAATTCGGCGCCATTCTCCGCCGACCGGCAGGCTTCGGTGGCGATGAAGCGCGCGCGCGTCACGCCCCGCGCATCGATCTTGCCGCGGCAGACGGCGAGCGCTTCGATCGTGCGCTCGATCGCCGCCGCGCTGAGGACGCCGCTGCGCGAGAGGCCCTCGCCGAGCCGCACGATGCGGGAGAAGGAATCGACGACCCGAAATCCGGCGCCCTCGCCTGCCGCAGCGCGCGCGATCAGCAGCCGGCAATTGTTGGTGCCAAGATCGAGCGCTGCATAAACGCGATCCTCGACCGATTCGCCGCGCGGCTGGCCCGCCGTGCGGCCGATGGCCCGACCGTTCTCGCGTCGCGCGCCATGGCGGTGCGGCCGCGCAACGACGATCCCGCGTTCATCGGTTGGAAGGGGCGCGCCGGAAAGACCGGACGTCGATTCCGCGCCAAGGCGGGCGGCGGCCGCATCCGAACTTTCCAATGGTCCCACTTCGCGCTCGCAAACTTCAGCAGACGGAGAGACTCCGCCGCCTGGCTGCAGTGTAACAATCGCTTGATCAAACGCCAAGGGGCCGTAAAGCGGCACAAAGACGCCGCCGTCCGGGGAGGACGGCGGCGCATTATGACTAGCGCTAGGGGTGATTTTCTTCGCCCGGCTTTGCCGGCGGTTTTCCGGCCGGCTTCGGGGCCTGAGGCGGCGGCGCTGCAGGCCGAGCGGCCTGGGGCGGTGGCGGTGGCGGACGCACCGCCTCAGGTTGCGGCCTTGGCGCCTGCGGCGGCGGAGACGGTGGCCGCGCGGCCTGGGGCGGCGGCGAAGGCGGACGCACTGCCTCAGGTTGCGGCCTTGGCGCCTGCGGCGGCGGAGACGGTGGCCGCGCGGCCTGGGGCGGCGGCGGCGCATGCACCGCCTCGGGCTGCGGCCTCGGCGCCTGCGGCGGCGGACGCACGGCCTGGGGCGTCGGTGACGGCGCATGCACCGCCTCGGGTTGCGGCCTCGGAGCCTGCGACGGCGCGGACTGAGGCGCCGGCGCAGCCTGAGGTTTGGGCGCAGCCATCGGGGCCGGATGCGCCGGCGGTGGAGCAGCCGATGCGGGGGCGGCCGGAGCCGGCGCGGGCTTGGCTGCCGACGACGGAGCCGGAAGCGCTTCCCCGCCAGCGCCCGGCCCACGCATGCCATGCGGAACCGGTGGCAGGCTGGTTCCTTGCGGCAAGGCCTGGTTTGGCGCGCCAGAGCTCGGCGGCGTGGCTGGGGTCGCGGGCGCGGCGGTCGGCTTCAGCGAAGGCGCTGAATCCGGCGCGGTCGGCGCGGCGCCCCCGGGGGGATGCCCGTTGGCCGGGAGGGGAGGCAAGCCCGCGCCCTGCGGCAAGGCGTGATTTGGCGCAGCTGGGGACGTCGGCGCCCCAGCTGAAGCGGGCGCAGCCGTCTGGCCCGGAACAGGAGCCCCGCCATGGCCGGCGCCCTGCCCCTGCGCGCCCGGAACGACTGCGCCCGGAACCGTCTGGCCAGGAACAGGAGCCCCGCCATGGCCAACGCCCTGACCCGGCGTACCCGGAGCGGCGGCGCTGGGAACCGTCTGGCCCGGAACAGGCGACCCGGCATGGCCGGCACCCTGACCCGGCGCGCCCGGCGCGCCCGGCGCGGCGGCGCCCGGAGCCGTCTGGCCCGGAACAGTTTGCCCGGGAATGGTCTGAACCGGGACCGTAGAGACGGGAACGGGTTGCCCGGCGTGGCCGGCGCCCGGGCCCGGTGCGCCCGGAACGACTGCGCCCGGGCCGACAGGTCCCTGTTGGCCGAAATTCTGCTGGACGACCACGCCCTGCGGGCCATTGTGGCGCCCGAACGGCACAGGAACCGGAATCGGGATCGGCAGGAAGCCCGGCCCCTGCGGTGGCGGCGGCGGCGGCAGCTCGACGAAGGCGACCGGCTGCGGCGGCAGGAAATAGACCGGTGGCGGCGGCGGCGGCGGATACATGCCCGGATCGAAGATCAGAACCGGCCGGTCGATGATGATGATTTCCGGCGGCGGGGGCGGCGGAAGGCCTTCGAAGTCATAGACTTCGAAGCTCGGCGGCGGCTCGACCGGCGCCGAAAGATAGGTCAGGCGGCGCCGCGCGTCATAATAATGCGGCCCCTTCGGATAGCGCCGCATATAGCTCCAGCAGGCGTCGGGCGTATTCGCCTCAAGCGTGCGCCGCCAGGTCAGCGCCTCGCGCCGCGCGGCGAGGAGCGCGCGCACGCGCCCGGCGAGCGGATCGTTTGGATAGGTGGCGAGAAAGTCCTGATAGCCCCCCATCGTGTCGCGCTCGAGCGCGGCGGCATAGGCCTCGTTGGCCGGGAAAGAGGCGATCGGGCGCGACTGCGCGGCCGCATAGCTGACCGATGTCGCGGGCGCGTTCGCCGCGGCCTCAAGGAGGATCAGCGGCGGCGTGATGTTGGCGGCATCCCATGGCGTTATGGCGCCGCGCGTCGCCTCATTGGCGCGCAGCCGCGCCTGGGCGAAGGCGGCGTCGATGGGAACGCCGCCCTGCCGCAGCATCTCGGCCAGCGCCTGCGCATAGGCGCCGTAGGGGCCGGGCTCATCCGGCGCGATCGTGCCGGGCGCCGCATTGAATGCGTAAAGCGAGCCGGGATCCGCCTCGACCAATGCGAGGCCGCCGGCCAGATTGCCGCCCGGCGCGAAATGATTGCCGCGCGCGCCGTCAAGGACGATGATGCGCGCGCGCAGAGGAATTCCGGCAAGCGCGCGGGTGAAATCGGAGAGGCGCAGCGCCTGCAGCGGAATGTCCGTGTCGTGCTGGATATTGGCGTCGATCGGCGCGAAATAATTATCGCCCGCGTATTGCAGGCCCCGGCCGGCGAGATAGACGAAAGCGATGGCGTCCGGCCCCGCCTGCGCCGCCTTGGCGAGGAAATCCCGGAAGGCGCGGCGCAGCGATTCCTGATCGAGATTGGCGGCGCCGGTCACGTCGAAGCCGGCCCCACGCAGGGTTTCGGCGATGAGCCCCGCGTCATTGGCGGAGGTCGCAAGGGGATCGGCGTATTGCGCATTGCCGATGACGAGCGCAATGCGCGGTCCGCTGCTTTGCGCGCGCGCCGGCCCGGTTAGGAAAAGGCAGGCCGCGAGGGCCGCCGCGAAAAATCTGAACAGAAGCGTTCCCGGCATTGTCGTCCCTTTATCCGCGACGCGAGATTGTCGCCGCTTTAGAGCCTGGCGATTCAAAACCGAATCGGCCCCTTTATCTCTTTGTTTTAATGCGCGTTTACCGCATGTTCTGAGCCAGCAGGACAGCGCCTTGCCTGGATCACGCCATAAAGAGAACCATTGCGGCTGAACGGTGTCTGAATGAAAACAGCGCCGGCGGCTCATCGGATCGATTTCGCCACCGTCTCGCGCAAAACCGGCAAAACTTCCGTCTCGAACCAGGGGTTTTGCTTGAGCCAGCCGCTGTTGCGCCAGGAGGGATGCGGCAGGGCGATGATCTCCGGCGTTCGTCCGGGCGTTTCGGCGCGCCGCCGGACGATCTCGTCGAGCCGCAAGCCCTTGGGCAAAGGCCGTCCGAGGCGGGCGAAATGATAGTCTTGCGCATAGCGGCCAATCGCCAGAACGCAGTCGATGTGCGACAGGGCGCGGAACAGATCGTCGTGCCAGGCGGCGCGGCATTCCGCGCGCGGCGGCAGATCGCCTTTCTGGGCGGTATGGCCTGGAAAGCAGAATCCCATCGGCGCGATGGCGACGCGCGTCTCGTCGTAGAAGATTTCGCGCGTCACGCCCATCCATTGACGGAGACGATCGCCCGAGGCGTCGTCGAAGGGCAGACCGCTTAGATGCACGCGGACGCCCGGCGCCTGGCCCGCCACCATAAGCCGTGCAGAGGCGGACACCCGGAGCACCGGGCGCGGCTCATGCGGCAGCTTGGGGCCGGCCGGCGCATCGCGGCAGATCCTGCACGACCGGATGCGCGCCGTCAGCGCAGAGAGGGCGGCGTCAGAGGTCAATCACCAGCCCGTCATAGGCGGGCGTCAGTCCGGCCTGCTCCATCTCGCTGCGGCGCGCCAGCGCCGATGCGCCCATGTGGGTGAGGACGATTCGGCGCGCGGAGAAGCGGGGCAGATTGGCTTTGAGGGTTGGCCAGTCCATGTGATGGGCGAGCGGCGCGTCTCCCGAGGAACATTCGCAGACGAAAAGATCCGCGCCGGCGGCGACTTCAAGCAAGGTTTCGGTCCAGGCCGTGTCGCCTGAAAAGGCGAAAACGGTTTCATCGTCGCTGAGGCGCAATCCCATCGGCGCGGCGCCGGCGGAGTGGATGACGTCGAAGACCTCCAGCCGCAGGCCGCCAATCGCGACGGCGCAAGGCGGGGTGACTTCCTCGACCCGCCAGGGAAAGCTCCAGTCCAGCTTCGCCGTGCCCGGAAAAAAGGCGTCAAGCGCCGCGAACAGCCTTTCCCGCAATCCCGGCGGCCCGATGAAAACCAGCGGCCTCGTCCGGCGCGTGACATATTGGCAATCGAGCAGCAAAAACGGCAAGCCGCCGAAATGATCGCCATGAAGATGCGAGATTGCGACGGCGTCGATCGCATTGAAATCGAACCCGAGCCGTTTGAATGACGAAATGGCGCTCGCGCCGAAATCGACGAGCACGCTCGCGGCGCCGGATTCGATCCGCAAGGAGGTATGAGCGCGTCCGCCGCTGCCAAATGCGTCGCCTGATCCGACGATGGTGACTTTCATTTGCACCCCAAGACCGATGCGCGAGGCGCGTTAGAAATCAAGCCGAGGAAAACAACGCGCAAAGTCCGTTCGCACAGCAGCGGGCGCGTCGAGCCTCCGCCCGCGGTTACGACCGAAGGCGCTTCGTGTCTTTCCCGCGCCGACGTGTTTCAGCAGCCCCTGTACAAAGAAGCGGCGCAGCGATTCAGGAGATTTTCTGTTTTGCAGGCGAGGAAGGTTCGGAAATTTGAAAAAACCGTACACCGCGCCGCCGGTCCACACTGTGCGTTTTCACACAGCATGAGGTGCCGGGGCGGAACGGTCACGCCGAAGCTTGGCCGGGCGGGAGGTCAGCCCGAATCCAGTTCGAACGATCAAACTGAAACCGGCTGCGGGATCCGTCGTCGATCGTGTCGCCGCGGCGTTCCGGGCGCCTTCGACCCGATCGCCATCCCTTTCGGCCAACCCGATCGCCCCAGGCGGAAACCGGATCGTTCCGACGATGACAGAAGCCGCCGCAGAAGATTTCGCGCCGCAGCCCGCGGCCCCGGCGCAGACGCCCGCCCGACGCCGCCTGAAGATCAGCTTTCGCGGGTGGGCGAAGCGGCCGGAGGCGGGCGCCGCCGATCCGCGCGACTTCGACGTCGCCCTGCTCCGCCTGTTCGCCGGGGCGCGGCGTTCGTCGGGGGCGGCGACGGCTGCGCTCGGCGGCGTCTTCGCCACGATCTCCGTGGCCTGGCTCACCCCTCTCGCGGTTCTGATCTGGTTCGCCCTGAACCTCGCCGCGCTGGCCCTGACGGAATTGATCGCCCGGCGATTTTCGAAAGCGCCGGTCTCGACCGCCGAGGCCCATCGCTGGCGCCGCGATCTGATCGTCGCGGAAACGGTCCACGGCGGCGTCTTCGCGCTCCTCATCGAACTCATCGGCCAGTCCGGAGAGCCGGCGGCGCTTGCCTGCGCGGTCGTGATGGCGCTGCTGGTCGCGGCCATGAACGCCACGATCATCCCCTGCATTCCGGCGGCCGCCTTCGGCGCGATGGCGCCGCTAGTGCTGACGATTCTCAGCTTTCTGCCACTGGCAGGCGCCGCCGAAGGCGCGCTGGCTCTGATCGCGCTCGCCTGCGCCGGGCACCTCCACTTCCTGCTGCTCGCCCGCAAGCTGCACAAGGCCGCGCTCGAAGCGCTGTCTTTTCAGGACGAAAAAGACGAACTCATCGCCGAACTTGAACAATCCAAGGCGAACAGCGATCTGGCGCGGCGGCGCGCCGAGGAGGCCAATCTCGCCAAGTCCCGCTTTCTCGCCACCATGAGTCACGAGCTGCGCACGCCCCTCAACGCCATTCTCGGCTTTTCCGAAGTCATGAAGGGCGAATTATTCGGCGCGCATATCGTTGCCTCCTACAAGGAATATTCGAGCGACATACACGCCAGCGGCAGTCATCTTCTGACGCTGATCAACGAGATCCTCGATCTGTCGCGCATCGAGGCGGGGCGCTTCGAGCTGAAGGAGGAAGCGGTCGCGCTCGACCATCTCGTCGAGGATTGCCGTCATTTGCTGACTTTGCGGGCGAAGAAGCGCAACCTGACCATTGAGGAGGCGGTCGAGCCCAATCTGCCGCGCCTCTGGGCCGATGAGCGCGCCGTGCGTCAGGTGATCTTGAACCTGCTCTCGAACGCCATCAAATTCACGCCGCCAGGCGGCTCGATCCGGATCTGGATCGGCTGGACGACGAGCGGCGGCCAATATTTCGCGGTGCGCGATACCGGGCCCGGCATTCCGCAGGCGGAAATCCCGATCGTCATGTCGGCGTTCGGCCGCGGCGCGCTCGCCCAGAAAAACGCTGATGAAGGCTCGGGGCTTGGCCTGCCGATCGTCAAGGGCCTTGTCGAACTGCATGGGGGCACGTTCACCCTGAAATCGAAACCCGGCGAAGGCGCCGAGGTCGTCGTGATCTTTCCGCCAGGGCGCGTGATGGAGCAGAGCGTCAATCCCGAAGCCGAACTCAACGCCGCGCGCATGCGCCGCCGCGCGCGGCGCGAGGCGCGTACGGCGGCCTGACGATCCGTTCCGTCCACCGCTCACGATTGCTTGCGAGCCGGCTCAACCGCTGGCGCGCGAGCCTCTCATATTCGCGGGGGAGCGATTTGCGAAAAGGGCGCGGACCGGCGACAATGCGCGCCGGCGCGCGTGCGCCGATCACATTGCAACGAAGGTTGCGATCGAAAGCGGCGCGATGTTCTTTGACTTCGTTCTTTTGAGACGCTTCATCCTGTCGAGCCCCTTCAACGCCTCGATATTGTCCGGCCCGCCCCCAGGTTGCGCCGGCCGTCCGGGAAGCCGCGGGGCCGCGCCTGCCCGCCAATTCGCACCAGGCGCAAGCCTCGCAGGCGGCGCCTTTGCGGGCGGAACCTTCGCGGGCGTTCGGAGACTAAGCTTCGCGCTGGCGATAGCGTTTTCCGCCTTCAGCGCAGCAATCCCTTTGGTCCATGCGGACGAGGCCGCGCCGCCGACGCAGGCGCAGGAAAAGGCCGAAAGCGAACGCGCGCCGTCCGCGACCACCCCGCCGCATCCCCTGCCCGCGCCCGCCACCACCCAGCACGTCGTGGATCTGCCCGGGCGCAGCCTGCATTTCCACGCCATCGCCGGCGCCATACCTTTAAGCGATGCGCAAAGCGGCGAGCCACAGGCCGACGTCGCCTTTACGGCCTTTTTGCTCGACGGCGCGGATGCGGCGACGCGCCCGGTCTCCTTCATCTTCAATGGCGGCCCGGGCGCGGCCTCGGCCTGGCTCGATCTCGGCGCCATCGGCCCCTGGCGGCTGAATTTCGGCGCACCGCCCTATTCGCCCTCGGCGGCGCCTGTTCCCGTCGACAACGCCGAAACCTGGCTCGACTTCACCGACCTCGTCTTCATCGACCCGCCCGGAACCGGCTACAGCCGCATTCTCGCCAAGGGCGAGGCCGCGCGCCGCCATTTCTACTCTGTCGAGGGCGATATCGAGACGCTGGCGGTCGTGATTCGCAAATGGCTGGCCGAGAACAAGCGGCTCACGAGCCCGAAATTCATTGTCGGCGAAAGCTATGGCGGCTTTCGCGCGCCAAAGCTGGTGCGGCGGCTGCAGGATCAGGAAGGCGTCGGCGTCAGCGCAATCGCGATGATTTCGCCGGTGATCGACTTCAGCTGGTTCGAGGGAACCAACAATCCTTTGACGTTCGCCACGCGCCTGCCCTCGCAGGCCGCCGCCGCGCGCGGCCTTGACGGCGCCGACGGGCGCGAAAAACTCGCCGATGTCGAAGCCTATGCCGCCGGCCCCTATGTGACCGACCTGTTGCGCGGCGAGAGCGATCCGGCGGCGCTTTCGCGCATGAGCGAGGCCGTGGCGCGCTTCACCGGCCTTGATCCCGCCTTCGTGCGCCGGCTTGGCGGACGCATCGACGCGGCGAGTTTCGCGCGCGAGCGCGGCCGCGCCGAGGGCAAGGTTTCAAGCCTTTACGACGCCGAGGTCGCCGGCTTCGATCCTTCCCCGCACGCCGCCTCCAGCGAATATTCCGATCCGGTGCTGGATGCGATCAAAACGCCGCTCGCCAGCGCCATGGCCGCGCTTACCGCGGGGCGGCTCGGCTGGCCGGTCAACGCCCGCTATGAAATCCTCAACGAGGCGGTGAGCCACCAATGGGATTGGGACGGGGGCCGGAGCAAAACGCAGGCCCTGAGCGACATCAAACAGGCGCTGGCGCTCGACCCGCATTTCCGCGTGCTGATCGCGCATGGGTTGACCGATCAGGTGACGCCCTATTTCGCCTCGAAACTGCTGATCGACCAGATCCCGGCGATGGGCGATGGCGCGCGGGTGAAGCTCAAGGTCTATGGCGGCGGCCACATGCTCTATCTGAATGACGCCTCCCGCGCCGCGCTGCGCGATGACGCGCGCCGCCTAATCGAGGGAAAGTAGCGCGGTAGAATCCGCCCCCCGATCAGGCGGCGTCGGCGCGGGCGGAAGGCGACTCATTCGGGATCAACAGGAGCAATCCAACGCCGCCGACGACGGCGAAGGCGGCGCCATAATAGAACACCGCGACATGGCCGACCCGATCCCACAAAAGTCCGGCGGCGACGCTGGCGAAGAGCTGCAGAAGGCCGACTGTCGTTCCGTACCAGCCGACGCCGCTGGCGCGTAAATGCCCCGGCGAGAAATCGGCCGCCAGCGCTTTGCCGACAGCGCGGTATATCCCCTGATACAAGCCGTAGAAGCCAAACAGGGCGGCGATCAAAAAGATGTTTTGCGTCAGAGCGAAGCCGAGATAGGCGATCAGGAAGACGATGAACGAGGCGAGCAGAATGTTCCGCCTACCCAACCTGTCGGACAGAGACCCCGCCGGATATGAAATAAGCGCGGCCACAAGATTGAACCCCGCATAGATCAGGATCGTCGTCTCCAGAGAGGCGCCCACTTCCTGAGTCTGCAAGATCAAAAATGCATTGCTGGAGTTTCCTATACCAAACAAGGCGGTCGCCAGCAGATATCGCCAGTAGCGCTTCGGAAACTGCCGCAGGCTGAGGTCGATCTTCGATTTGGCCGGCGCCGCCGCCGGTTGCTCCTTGACCAGCAGGACCATGAAAAAAGCCAGCAGCCCGGGAATGACCGCCAGATAGAAAATCGGCCGGATTCCGAAATGCGCCGCATAGAGCAGGAAGACGGCCAACAGCGGGCCAAGGAACGCGCCGGCATTGTCGCCAAGGCCTTCAAGGCCAAAAGCCCTGCCCCGGTCTTTCTCATCCACGGAAGACGCGATGAGCGCATCGCGAGGGGCTGAGCGGACGCCGGAGCCAAGCCGATCGAGCAAGCGTGCGCCGAACACGCCTTGCCAGATCATGGACAGGCCCATAAGCGGCTTGGCGATGGCCGCCAGCAGATAGCCCGCCAGCGCGATGGATTTTCGTTTTTGCGGCCTGTCCGACAAGGAGCCGGAAAAACCCTGCACGATATTCTGCGCCGCCTGAGCGAAACCGTCGATGAGGCCGACGATGGCGCCGTCGGCGCGCAGCGTTTCAGTGAGAAAAACCGGCAGGACCGGATAGAGCATTTCGGTCGAAATGTCGGCGAACAGGCTGGCGAAGGCGAGAAGGAAAATGTTCCTTGAAAGCCCGGCGAAATATCGTTGGATCGCTGGTCTGGCCACGGAAGGCTCCGCTCTCGCGACATGGCGTGCGCAAGAACAACCGCCTGGCGCACTTAACTTAGCTGACCGCCAATCCTGCCGCATTTTCTTTGGGCGAACCAGCGTCCGCTTTGTTCGAAAATGCCCTACCCCTCAGCCTTGCCGGCAACATTGGCCTGCGCGAAGGTCGCCATGCCGGTGTGGCAGGCGAGCGCCGCCTTGAGGACGCCGACGGCGAGCGCGGCGCCCGAGCCTTCGCCGAGCCGCAAATCGAGATCGAGCAGCGGCCTTTTGCCGAGGCGGCGCAACACTTCCGCATGCGCGCCCTCCGCGGACACGTGGCCGGCGAGGCAATGCTCAATGGTGCGCGGATCGATCGCGTGCAGGATCGCCGCCGCCGCGCAGCTGACATAGCCATCGAGGATGACGGGGATGTTCTGCATGCGCGCCGCGACGATCGCGCCCGCCATCGCCGCGATCTCGCGCCCGCCGAGCCGACGCATCAGCTCAAGCGGATCACCGAGGAAGGGGCGGTGCAGCGCGACTGCAGCCTCGACCGCCGCGATCTTGCGGCCGAGGCCCGCCGCGTCGACGCCCGTGCCGCGCCCAACCCAATCCGCCGCCGCGCCGCCGTAGAGCCCGTGGTAAATAGCCGCGGCGACAGTGGTGTTGGCGATCCCCATCTCCCCGATGCAAAGAAGGTCCACCTCGCCGGCGATGGCCTCCATGCCGAAGGCAAAGGTCGCCGCCGCAGCCGCCGCCTCCATGGCCGGCGCTTCGGTGATGTCCTTCGTGGGAATGTCGAGGGCGAGTTCGAACACCTTCAGTCCAATGCCATAGGTCGCGCAGATCTGGTTGATGGCGGCGCCGCCGGCCGAGAAATTCTCCATCATGGCGCGGGTCACCGAGGCCGGAAAGGCGGAGACGCCCCTCGCCGCGACGCCATGATTAGCGGCGAAGATCGCGACCATCGGACGATCGAGCGTAGGCTCGGCCTTGTCCTGCCAGGCGGCGAGAAAGGCGACGATCTCCTCGAGACGTCCGAGCGAGCCTTGCGGTTTGGTGAGTTGAGCGTCACGCGCCGAAACCGCGGCGGCGGCCGCTGCGGAGGCTCGCGGCATCCGGGCGATCAGATCGCGGATGGAATCGAATGGAGCGGTTTCAGCGAGCATGACGACCTTCATGGCGGAATGAGCATCTGGCGGCGCTCATACATGCATCCGCCGCGTCGCGCGATCAACTCGGCGCAGGGCGCGCGTCGGCTCAACAAGAAATTTAAGAAACAGTAAATTTAATTAAATACGTTATAGACCAATAATATTTTCGTGAAAGTGACACGCGCATGACTGCGTCAACTTGCCTATTAGCTTTGCAGTACGATCGGTAATATCAACTATTACATAACCAAGTGAGCTGGCCTAGCGCCGAGTCGGAGGGGACTGTCCAAGGACAATTTGGAGAGAAATCATGACATCCAGGCTGTCCTCCTTCGCCGCCAGGCTTCTCACAGCCAGCGCGATCCTTGGCTGCGCCGCCGCAGTTGCTCTGGCCGCAGGCTTTGCGAGCAACGACCAGAGCGGATCGACATCAAGTCCTGTTTTGAAGAATATCTCGTCCGACCGGGTCTATTGCTACATGGGCTTGACGGGCGACCGCGCCAATCTGCATCGCGGATGGGTCTGCCAGCAGGAATCGACCCCGGAAAGCAGCTGAGCTGCCGTTTGGCCAGACTTGCTGGCTTATCAGAAAACATGACTTGCTCCGCAGCCTTCTAGTCCAGCGCTGTTGATTGACGCGGGCGCCGGGGCTTGGATCAGCGCGCCGGTTTGAGAAACCGGCGCCGTTCAATCGGGCGGCAACTTTCCGCTCGGCTCTTTTTTGCGCTTGCCGGACGTTCTCCGGGCATCCGTTCACGCGCCGGGCCGGTCGATCGCGCGACTTTCTCCGCCGAACCGCATCGCAACATTCTCAGGCTCGAGGCCCGACTTCGGGCGCGTGAACACGCGATTGTGCGCCGCAATAGAAAAACGACATAGACCTATAGAAGTGTATAATTGGTCCACTTTGACGCACCTTAAAGATATCTTAGGTCGAACTTAAAAAAAATTTGAAGTTGAGGCGCGGCATCATGTCCCGCTTGCATGATGTTGCAGTGCGATAGGATGGCATCTATATTACGACAATGAACAGCCTAGATTGTTTCACGGGGGAGGAAGCGGTTCGAGGCGCTTAATATGGACCGGAGATACATAACATGACCACGATGCTAAACTCTCTCGCTGCCGGCCTCATCGGCGCGGCTGCTCTCATCAGCGGCGCCCACGCCGGCCCGATCGCCCCGGACAGCTCGGCCAACGAACAGGCCGCGGCGATCACCACGACGGTCTCGACCGCCGAATCGCCGAACCGCATCTATTGCTACAGCGGCGTGACCGGAACGCCGACGAGCCAGACGCGCGGCTGGGTCTGCCAGCGTGAAACGACCCCCGAGCAGCGCTAAGCCCGGACTGAAAAACCGATCCCGGCTCGCAAATGGGCGAGATCACCGAGAGGCCACATGCGGCGAGGCTCGACAAGAGCCCTGCGATAACGGATGAGGAGCGATGCGCCCCGGCTCGTCGCTCCTCATCGATTTTCTGATCTGCCTGCGGTTTGCAACGCGCATCCCCGTTCCCGTCCTGCCTGTGGAGAACGCGCCGACTGACGGCCGCCCGCAAAGCCTTGAAGGGTTTTCGCGCGCGGCGCGCATGTTTCCCCTCGTTGGCGCGATGCTCGGCGCCGCCGGCGCCAGCGCCCTCTGCGCCGCCTCGGCTCTCGGCCTTCCCCCGCTTCTTTCCGCGCCTCTCACCGTCGCAACTTTGATCGCGCTGACCGGCGCGCTGCATGAAGATGGCCTCGCCGACTGCGCCGATGGCTTCGGCGGCGGCGCGACGCAGGCGCGAAAACTCGAAATCATGAAGGATAGCCGGATCGGCGCGTTCGGGGCGCTGGCTCTGGCGCTCTCGCTGTATCTGCGAATCGCCGCGCTGGCTCTGATCGCGGGCGAGAGCCTTGGTCTCGCCGCCGCCGTGCTAATCGGCGCCGCGACCGCCTCGCGCGGCGCGGCGCTGACGCCGCTCGCGCTATTGCCGCCGGCGCGCACGGCTGGCGCCGGATTTTCGGCCGCGCGCCCCGAGCGGGGGGCGCTTTTTTTTGCGGCCTGTCTCTGCGCCGTTTTTTCCGCCGTTCCGCTGCTTGCCGGCGCGGGGCTGGCGCGGCCCATCATCGCCTTTGGCGCCTGCGCACTCGCTGGGTTTGCTCTGAGCGCGCTGGCGCGGCGTCAGATCGGAGGCCAGACCGGCGACGTCGCCGGCGCGACGCAGCAGGTCGCTGAAATTCTGTTCTATCTCGTATTCTCGGCCGGGCTTTAGATTGCCCCAGTCAAAGGACGATCAGAGTCCCGCAAGATAGAGCGTCGGATCGACCGGCGTCGCGCCCTTGCGCAATTCGAAGTGAAGTTGCGGCGAGGCCACATTGCCGCTCTGGCCCGATTTCGCGATGATCTGGCCCCGTTTCACGGTTTCGCCGCGCTTGACTTCGATGTCGCCGTTGTTGGCGTAGGCGGAGACAAACCCGTTCGGATGGCGAATCAGGATCAGATTGCCATAGCCTTTCAATTCGCTGCCGGCATAGGCGACGACGCCGCTTTCCGCCGCCTTGACCGAAGTTCCCTCCGGCAGGGAGATATTGATCCCGTCGTTGCCGCCCGCCTTGAAGGCCTGGATAATGCGGCCGCGCGCCGGCCAGCGGAACTCGGGATTGGAGCCGGCTTTCGCGTCGGCGTCTTCCTCGGGCGCGGGCTTCTCGGCCTGCGGCGCCGGCGTTTGGGGCGCGGCGGCTTTCGGCTGCGTCAGCAATGCCGTCTTCGGCGGCGCTGCTGGGTCGCTCTTGCCCGGGAGGGGCGTGATTGCGGGCACCTGCTGCACGGGAAATTTTTGCAGCGCCGGCGTATTCGCTGCGACCTGCGGCGCCTGCGGCTTTTCGGCTTTCGCCGTCTCGGTCGCCGGGACGGCGCCGACCTTGCCCTTCAGCAGCTTGATCTTTTCGGCGTGAGGCGCGGACGCCGTGCGGATCGGCGCGGGCGGCGGCGGAGCCGCCTGCGCCATTTTGGCGGGCGCCGCGCCGACGGCGTTATAGACGGGAATAACGACACGGACGCCGGGCTGCACCTGCGCCGCCGAGGCGAGGCCGTTGGCCTTCAGCAACGCATCCGTGGGGACGCCATAGCGCCTTGCGATGACTTCGGCGTTCTCGCCCTGCGCCACCGAGATCGGCGTGCCGCCGACGGCCGACCATCCGGCCGGACCCTGCGCGGCGCGGGGTGCGGCCGCCGCCACAGGCCGGGGCGCCGCCGAATAGGTCGGGGCGCTGAGCGGCCGCGATTGAACCGGCGTCACGGGCGCCGAGGGATTGATGCTCGACGTCGGCGCCGGGTCGGTCGCCTGCGAAGTTTGGAACGGATTGCTGAAGGGGTCGGACATGCGCTCCGATCCGGCGCAGCCCGCGAGCAAACCCGCCGAGGCGCCGAGCAAGGCGAGCCGAAACGCGACGCGTGAGCAAAAAACCGGAATGATGTGACTCATGACGCAACCCACCAACGCAGTAGCTGAGCCCTCATAAAAGGCGCCGCGAGTTAAGGGAGAGTTTAAGATGAACGAATATTCAGCAAAAACCGAAAAACATTAGAATTAGCGGCGGGATAGCCGGCGCGAGGAGATCTAAAGCGCGCGCGAGGCGCCTGGCAGGATCGGCTGCAGCCGGCACGGACAGACCGCGACGCAGTCGAGGCCGCCGCCGCCCCCCAGCGTCAGCCGCACGACATGCTGGCGGCGCCGGTCGCCCGAATCAGGGCGCGCCATGACGAGAACGCCGCCCGGTCCAAGCAGCGCGACGAGATTTTCCGGCGGCTCCGGCAGCGCGCCCTGAACGATGATGCGATCGAACGGCCCGGCCTCGGGCGGGACCGCGAGACCATCGCCCCAGACGACGCTGGCGCGATCGAAGCCAAGCCGCGCCAGCCTCGCGGCGGCCTCGATGGCGAGGCTCTGAAACCGTTCGATCGAGATAATTTCGCGGACGATGCGGGCGATCAGCGCAGTCGCATAACCCGAACCCGCGCCGATTTCGAGAACGCGATGATTCGCCGCGAGTTCGAGGGCCTCGATCATCCGTGCGGCGAGAAACGGCTCGGGCAGCGTCTGGCCGCAGCGCAGCGGCAGCGCGAGATGCCGGCGCGCCAGATCCTGATAGCGGTGCGGCACGAAAATCTCGCGCGGCACGGTCTCCAGCGCGCGCAGCACGTTGACGTCCTGAATGCCGCGCGCGCGCATGGCGAGGAGAAAGGCCGCCTTCGCCTGCGCCATCGCGGCGGCCTCATCGGTCGGCGACGGGTCCGGCTGCGGCATGGTGGACGCCATATTTGTGCCCGGTTTAGCGCAGCGCCTGCGCGTAACGCGTCAAGGTCGGCGTGTCCGTGAGATCGAGCCGAAGCGGCGTGACGGAGATGCGGTTTTGCGAAAGCGCCTCAAGGTCGGTGCCCTGCCCCGGCGCGGATTGGGGACGATCGAAGGCGATCCAGTAATAGGGATTGCCGCGCCCGTCGGCGCGCGCGTCGATCTTGACGATATAACCCCGCCGGCCCTGCACCGTCACCGCGACGCCCTCCACCTCGTCGGGCGGGCAATCGGGAAAATTGACGTTGATGACGACGTTGGGCGCGACGCCCTCGTTGAGGATCTTGTCGATCAACGCCGGCGCATGCGTCTCGGCGCAACTCCAGAAGGCCTCCTCCCGGCTGGTCCGCCGGCCATAGGCCTGCGACAGCGCGATCGAGGGAATGCCCAATATTGTGCCCTCCAGCGCGCCCGCGACCGTGCCGGAGTAAATCACATCCTCGGCGACGTTCTGGCCTGAATTGACCCCGGAGAGAACGACGTCGGGCTTCGCGGCGTCAAGGATGCGGCGCACCCCCATGATGACGCAATCCGTCGGCGTTCCCTTCACGGCGTAGCGGCGTTCGGAAATCTTGCGCAGCCGCAGGGGATCGTTGAGCGAAAGCGAATGCGCGACGCCCGACTGATCCGTTTCGGGCGCGACGACATAGACGTCGTCCGAGAGGCTCCGCGCGATCCGCTCCAGAACGGCGAGGCCCGGCGCATGAACGCCATCGTCGTTGGTGACCAGAATGCGCATGATTTCTAAACTCCGCTCCCGCGCGAAGGATCAGCCGCGCCGGCCTTCGACGCCGCGCCCGCGCGCCAACGACGCAGGAGAGGGATTATCTCATGCGGCGCAAAAGCCAAAATGACGATCGGGATTATTTCGGGCAGGCGGGCTCGTTCAGGAGCTCAAGACTCGTCAGTTCGCCCGACAGCACAAAGTCGCCATAATCGAGCTTGAGCGCGCGCGAGATGCCGTTCTGGTAGAGGTCGAAGGACAGCACGTAGCTTGGGCTCTGGTCCTTCTTGCCAGCTTCGAAATAGCTGATCGAGACCGGCCAGCGCTCCATTTTCGCGAGTTCTGGAAGTTGCGCCGGCTTTTCGGAAACTGGCGCCGTGGTGGGATGGCCGATATAGGTCGTCGTCTCATAAAGCTTGTCGCCAGTATCCGAGCCGTCGAAGACCTTTAGCTCGATCAGGTTCTGGCCGGCTTCCGCCGCGGCGATAATGCGCTTCAGATGCTGCGTCGGGAAAACCACGTCGTCGCCAAGGTCGAGCTGACTTCGTTTCGGCTTGTCGAGATTTACGAGCAAGGGGCCGCCGCCCGCCTTCACCGCCTTGCCGTCGATCGACTCGGCGTTTTCATTGTCGACTTTGGTCTGCATCTTGAAGTCGAAGCTGCGGCCGTCCGAATCCTCGAAGGTCGCCGAGTGCATGTCGGATACGCGGGTCGGGCCTTCGGCTGGCTGCAGCTCGGTCAGCTGGCGAAAATTCTGCACATAGCCCTGGCAGGGCGATCCGGCGAAATCGAAAGCGATGCGACCATGCGCCGCGGTCGGACTTTTGCTGCCGACGGACTTCGAAAGGGTCAGTTCGTAGATGGCGCGATGCGGCGTCAGTTCGATCGTATCGCCGGGATTGCTCTTCAGCTGATCCATCTTGATCTGGTCTGGCTTGACCCGCGGCGCGTCCTCCCGCGCATCGGCCCCGCTACGCGCCACGAGGGCGAAAAGGCAAGCGGCGGCGCCGGAGATCAGGAGGCGTGCATGCGATCGGGACATGTTCGGTGATCCTTGAGCGTCAGGGCGGCGGCTAAACAAGTCCCCCCCGGAAACGAATCTGCCAGACTCTCTGAACCTAAAGTTAACGGACGGCGCTGGCAACCCGCAAGGCGCGAACCGCGTTGTTAGGCCTCGCTTTAGCTGCCTCTTGCCCCTTGTCGCGATCCGCCCGGCGCACCGCCCGACAGCCCTGGCGTGCGGCGCCGGCGAAGTCGGTCCCAGAGCGGAAGCGGGGCGGAAGACAGGCTGAAATCAGTGTGCTAAACATGACGCGACTCTCAGGGTTTCCACGGATTAATTATATTCTGCGAAATACCGGCGCGACGGCCGTTACCGCTGGCGAACCAGTAGGCGCGCGTCCGGACAGCGCCGGAAAGGATGCTGACGACATTATGCGCCTTGGGGATGCCGATGTTCTATGAGTTGTCTATCGCCGCAAGAGACATGATGCGAAAGTCGCGGGCGGTGCAAACCGTCGTCTGGCGCACCCGGAAAGCCATCTGGCGCGCGCAGACCCTCGGCGAGGCGCGCCGTCCTCTCGTCGAGGCCGGCCCGATCCTGTCCGCGGCGGTTCATTCGGCCCGGCCCCTCGCAGCAGGTAAAATGGGGCTCTCCGAACTTCGCGGCTTTCTGCATTTTCTGAAGCGGGAGCAGCAGCCGCCGGGCAAAAAATCCCCTTATCCCCGCTATGTCGTCGAACTGCTTCATCTCAACGCCGGCGTCTTTCCGCCCGATGACGAATTATTCGACCAGTTCGGCGCCATCTTCCGCGACGCGATCAAGCAGATGGACATCCTTGTTTCATGGGATTTGCCGAAGGAATTGACGATCTTCAATCGTTTCGCGCCAAACGCCACGCTTACGCCAAGGGTCAGTCTCGACGCCTTTTATTCCAGCGAGCCATGGACGGCGGCGCTCGAAGGCAAGCGCGTTCTGGTGATCTCCCCCTTCACGGATTCGATCAGGCGGCAATTCGCGCGGCGGACGCTGATCTGGAAGGACCCGCGCATTTTGCCGGCGTTTACGCTCGAAACCGTACGCACGCCGCTGAGTGCGGGGCTGGTGCCGCCAGCGCATAAAAGCTGGGTCGCCGCCCTTGACGATCTCAAGGCGCAGATGGACGCATTGGATTACGACGTCGCGCTGATCGGCGCGGGCGCCTTTTCCCTCCCCCTCGCCACGCATGCGAAAGCGCGCGGCAGGATCGGCGTCCACCTTGGCGGCACGACCCAGTTTCTGTTTGGCGTTTACGGCGGGCGCTGGAAGGACAATCGGGAATTCCAGGACTTCATCAACGAGAACTGGATTCGGCCAGGCGAAACCGAGACGCCGCAGACTGTCGGTAAAATCGAAAACGGCTGCTATTGGTAGCCCGGCGGCAAGGATGTCCGGAGATCCGGGCGATGCGACGGAGAGTGGATCGACGATGAGCAAGACCGAAGCGAGACTGACGGCCCTCGGCGTGAGCCTCCCCGCGGCGGCGGCGCCCGTCGCCAATTACGTGCCCTTCGTCATCACCGGCTCGCTCCTGATCATTTCGGGCCAGCTGCCGTTCGGCGCCGACGGCAAGCTCGACCCCGCTCACGCCGGCAAGATCGGCGCCGCCGTGTCGGTCGACGCCGGCAAGGCCGCCGCGCGCCTCTCCGCCATCAACGTCCTCGCCCAGGCCAAGGCGGCGCTCGGCGATCTCGACAGGATCGCCCGCTGCGTGCGCCTTGGCGGCTTCATCAATGCGGCGCCCGGTTTTTCAAGCCTTCCCGCGATCATGAACGGCGCCTCGGATCTTATTGTCGAGGTTCTCGGCGATCCTGGCCGGCACGCCCGCTCGACGGTTGGCGTCGCCGAATTGCCGCTCGAGGCCTGCGCCGAGGTCGAGGCGATTTTCGAGATCGCGCCCTAGTGGTCCCCCGAGCGGCGACGGGCGTAGCGCTCAATGCGCCGGCCTGGCTGACGGCGCGGCCCATCGCCCATCGCGGCCTTCATGGCGAGGCGCGCGGCCTCGTTGAAAACACGCGCGCGGCGGCGAAGGCTGCGATCGCGCGGTCCTACGCCATCGAATGCGACATCCAGCGCACCCGCGACGACGAGGCGGTGGTGTTTCACGATTTCACGCTGGAGCGTCTGACCCGAGCGACGGGACGAGTCGATCATCATCTGGCGGACGACCTCGCCGCCGTCGCCTTCAGGGCGAGTAACGAAACCGTTCCCCGCCTGTCCGCCTTCCTCGAGTTAATAGCCGGACGCACTCCCCTCATCATCGAGATCAAGAGCGGCTTTGACGGCGACGAACGGCTCGCCGCGCGGTTGCTCGAGGTGCTCGCGGACTATCCTGGCCCAGCCGCCGTCAAGAGCTTCGATCCCGCCGTGCTCGCCTTCCTTCGCATTGCTGGAATCGATCGCCCGCTCGGACTTGTAGCGCAGGCCCGCTACAGCGCCGATGAATGGCCCGAACTGACGCAAAGACAGCAGGTCGAATTCGGGACCTTGAGCGCGTTCTCCAGCGTCCGGCCGGATTTCCTCTCCTGGCATGTCGGCGATCTTCCGCATGCCACGCCCGAACTCTGCCGCAGCGGAATCGGCTTGCCGGTGATGACATGGACGGTGCGGTCGGAAGAGGATCGCACGCGCGCGGCGATCTGGGCGGACCAGATGATCTTCGAGGGGTTTGAGCCGTAGGGCATGATCCCAAACAAAGTTACAGAGTTTTAATCTGTGCGGCGTGGCGTAACGACGACGTTACTTGACCTTATCTTTCTATCAAAGAATAGTTTGTCTGCGGGGGAAGAAAATCTCTTTTAGGGCACGCCATGAGAAAGTTGATCATCACGGCCTCGACAGTCGCCGCCTTTGCCATATCCGCCTATGCTGGCGGGTCGCTCGCCGCTCCAGGCGATCAGGCTGACCGTCAGCCGCAATATTTCGCCGAAAACGCGAAAGCCTTCACCGACGCGCGCATCGCCGCGCTCAAGGCCGGCCTGGAGCTGAAGCCCGATCAGGAGAAGAACTGGACCGCGCTGGAAACAACGCTGCGCGATCTGGCCAAGCAGCACGATGACCAGTTCGCCAAATGGCGCGCGCAAAACAAGGACGACGGCGACCAGCGCCGTGACGCGCTTCAACGCCTGCAGCTAATCTCCGACAGGCTTGCAACGCAGGCCGCGGATCTAAAGGCGCTCGCGACGGCCGCCACGCCGCTCTACAACAGCCTCGACGACGCGCAGAAGAGTCGCTTCGGACACCTCCTGAGAGCGGCGAGCTTCGGCGGCGGCCATCATGAGGAAGGCCCGGGCGAGCATCATTGGCGCCACGCCGAGGCCGAACACCCGGACGGGCCGGGAGGCCCTGAGGGCGGTCCGACCTTCGAATAAGGAGATGATCGCCCGCCGCGCGCTATTTCGCGGCGGGCTCATCGTTCTTGAAAAGCTCTTCGTTGACGAGGAACGCGATCGATCGCGTGTAGGATTCGAGCGTGTCGCCGCGGAACTGGCCGCTCGCATAGGCGACCAGTTTTCCGGTTGCGATGTTGGCGATCGAGATATCGAAGCTTGAGATCAGGCTCGACACCTTATGGATCGTCGAGATCGCCGCGAAATTCGCCCCCGCCTCCTTCGCGATCGGAACCCAGCAGCCATTGCAGGCGTAGCGCGGCGAGGCTTTCTCGATGGCATCCTTGTAGGGCGCAAGATCGGCGATGCTGTAACGCCCGGTCTTCTCGATCGCCTTGCTGAGGATCGCCGTGGCCTCCGCCAGCTTCTCCGCCTGATCGGGCTTCGGCCCTTCGCCGCTGGTGTCCCAGAGCTCGACCGGAAAAACGGCGAGCGGCGGCGCCGGCTTGGTCTCGGCGCGCGCCGCGACGACGATCGTCAACAGAAATGTCGTCAGAAACGCCGTGAGCCCAAGGCGCAGGGTGGCGCGCATACCGCTGATCCTCCTTCATAATCCGCTTCTCGGATTGCTTGACCTTAGCGCCCGGCGGCTCTCGCGTAACGCGGCATAGCGTAAAAAAGATCCCCGCCCGATCTTAAGAGAAACCGGGCTCCAGATCGCGTTCCAGAAGCTCAGAGCGGGATGCGGGCGGAAAAGGGACAGCCGCTTTTCCGCACCGCGCTCAGGCCGTTTCCCGCTTTTTCGCTGGCGTATTGGCGGCGCTGCGGTCGACGCGCGTGTAGAGCGTATAACGCGGATCGAAAATGAACTGCGGCAGCAGCAAGAACCAGGATTTATGCGTCTTGAGATGATCGTAGAATTCCGGCGCCATCCGCTTCAGCTCCGGCAGGCGCCGCCACGGGATTTCCGCAAAATCATGGTGCTCGTTGTGGTAGCCGATGTTGAGCGCGATGATGTTCAGTGGCCCGTAATAATCGAAGGTCTCCTGCGACGGGTCGTTGGTGAAATGCTCTTGCACCCAGCGCGCGCCGAGCGGATGCAGCCCGCCGACGGAGAACCAGAAAGAGGCGAAGAGATAGAGCAGCGCATTGGGCCCAAGCAGAAACAGCACCGCGATGTCGAACGCGATGACGCAGACCGCGTTGATGAAGGTCCAGCGGCCCCACATCGGCACGGTGCCGCGCAGTCGCCCGAGCCGCGCCAACTGAAAGGCGGCGAAGAAGAACATCCAGGCGGCCTTGCCGTACCAGCTCTGGCCAAAGGTGCGCGCCTCCCAATGGCTTGGCAGATCGGCGTCGTAATCGTAATCGCCAAGATGGGAATGATGCTTGATGTGATAGTAGCGAAACCCCATCGCGGTCGGCACTGTGTTCGGCAGATCGGCGAGAATGCCGATCCATTTGTTCCAGACCGGCTTGCTGAGGATCGCGTTGTGACAGGCGTCATGGATGATGACGAAAAGAGCGTGATTGGCGAATGCGCCGATCCCGAAGGCGACGATCAGAGCGAGCCACCAATAACCAAGGCCGAGATGGCCGAGAAAGGCCGCGATCGCGACCTGGCCGACGACGATGGCAAGCGTGATGTAGGCCGTGAGCGGATCATATCTGAAGAGCCCGGCGACCTCCGGATGCGCCGCGAGGATCGCACGACGGCGCAGCGGATGCGGCCGCGGCGAATCGGTCAGCAGGAAGCCGCTCGGCCCCGCCGCGGCCGTATGCGCTTCGAGTGGGCTGTATTCAGCTAAGTGAAGACTCATGAATTGTCTCCCGAGAGTGGACCCGCTCACGAATAAGCGATCTCACTCTATATCAATCTGATCTGGCGCAGGTCAGCGTCAATTTGGCGCTGGTTTGATCTTCGCCTTTACGATCCTGTGATCCTTTCAGAACTTTTTAATTATTCTAAAAGCGCCGCCAAGACTGCATTGCGATCGAATGCCAAAGACGAGCAATAGCCTCGCCCCGTTCAGGCGAGGAGGTTCTTCTCATAGATGCGATGAATCTTGTCAATTTTGGCGCCAGCGAGTTCGATCGGCCGTCGCATGCCCATGTTGTTCTCCAGCACCCAGCCGAATTCGACATGGGTGATCGAGGAGTCCCTGCTGCGCTTCCGGACTTCCTCGATGAAGGCCAAAATGACCGCGCCGCCCGCAGCTTTCCTCTGCAGGGCGCGGCGAATGCCGAAGAGGCAAAGGCGCCCGGATGTGAACTTGTGATTCCGGATGCGCGAAACGAGGCGCGGCAATCCCAAGGGGAACAGGCGCCCGTCGAGATCGGCCGTGATTTCATGTAAATTGGGGAGCACGATGCCGAAGGCCTGCGGCGTTCCATCGAGTTCGATGATGAAGCCGCCTTCCGGCGGCATGATCAGCTTGAGGCCGTCGGCCGCCGCCATGAACTCCTCATGGGCTAAGGGAACAAAGCCCCAGTTGTCGCTCCAGGAGTCATTGAAGATATCGATGATGATCTTCGCCTCGTCGCCGAGCTTTTTGAGATCGATCATCCGAATTTTCAGGCGATCGCGCCATTCCGGGCGCGCCAGAATGCCCGGCTGCGCGCCCCAGTCCCGTTCGCTCGCGTCATAGCGGTAGGAGATCAGATCGCGCGCCTTGACGTAGCCAAGATTTTCAAGCGCCGCGACGAGATAAGGCGGATTCCAGGGCACCGACACCATGGGCGCCGCGTCGAACCCTTCGACGAGAAGGCCGGGCTCGCCCCAGATCGAAGGCGTAAGCGGCCCGTAAATCGTCGCCGCGCCCCGGTCGCGCAGCCATTTTTCCGCCGTCTGCGTCAAGGCCGCGACCACGGCGGGATCGTCGATGGCGGCGAATGCGCCAAACTGCGCCTTCGAGGCGCCGACCGGCGTCGGAAATGCAGGCTTGTAGATTTGCGCAAAAATGCGGCCGACCGGCTTGCCGTTCTTGCGGGCGATCCAAGCCTGCCAATCGACCTCCTTGAAATGCGGATTGAGCTTCGCCGCGTGCAATGTCCAACGCTCGGCGTCGAGCGGCGGTGCGAAGCCCTTCCACCCTTTGTATATCTGCCGCGGCAGGCGGCAAAAGGTGAGGAAGTTCAGCAGTCCCTTCGCCGGGACGATTTCGATCGCGCCGGATGCCGCGGTTTCAACTCTGGCGTCCAATGATGCGCCTCCCTTGGGCGATTGCGGATGGGGACCCGCGTCAGGCTGGCCAGCGCCTGCGGGCGCCGGAAGCTTTCGCCATCCGATAGAATCGGGAACGGATCCCCCGTTCACCCGACTGCATTTTTCGGCCGCGAAGCGGCGGCCGCTTCGCTCGAAAGTGCTCTAAGTGACCGCGCCAAGCGCCTGGACGGGCGCCGCCGCGAGAGGTCGCCGCTTGGCGAGAAAGTCGATGACGCTCATGATCTCGTCCTCGGTATGGGAGGCGGAGATGAAGAAGCGCAGCCGCGGCTGATCCTTCGGCACGCCGATCTGAATGATCGGCGGCACGTAATAGCCGTTGGCCATCAGATGCCGGGACGCGTCCAGCGTTTCCAGACTATCGGTGAAAAGAATCGGCACGACGCCGCGACCGACCGCCGGGCCGGTGTCGAGCCCGGCCTCGCGCGCAAGACGCACGAATAGTTCGGCGTTGTCGCGCAGTTTCTGCAACCGCCAGGTCTCCTCCTGCATCAATTGCAGGGCGGCGGCGGCGGCGGCGGAAATGACCGGCGACAGGCCGACCGAATAGACAAAGCCCGGCAGCGTATAGCGCAACCATTCGATGACGGCGGCCTTGCCCGCGATGAAGCCGCCGCAGGAAGCGAGCGACTTCGACAGCGTGCCGATCATGAGATCGACGCGCTGCGGATCGACGTCGCAATATTCGCAAAGGCCGCGTCCCTTGTCGCCGAGCACGCCAAGGGCGTGCGCTTCGTCGATCAGCAGCCAGGCGTTATTGGCCTCCTTGATCTCGACAAGGCGGTTGAGGTCGGCGACGTCGCCGTCCATGCTGTAGAGGCTTTCGACGACGATCAGCGCATTGCGATAGCTGTCGCGGCGCTCGCTCAGCAGAAAGGCGAGATGGTCGAGATCATTGTGGCGGAACACAATCGTTTCGGCGACAGCGCTCTTGGCTCCGCTGACGATGCTGTTATGGGAGAGTTCATCAATGAACAGGGCGTCGCGCGATCCAAGCAGATGGGCGATGGTCGTCACATTGGCGAGATAGCCGCTGACGAGGGTCAGCGCCGCCTCGGCGCCGAGGAATTTCGCCAGTTCCTCCTCGAGGAGATGATGCATCGAGCGTTCGCCGCCGACGAGGCGGGACGCGAGCGCGCCGACGCCGAACGTCTCCAGCGCGCGCGATGCGGCGCTCTTCACCGCCGGATGGCTGGAAAGCCCAAGATAATCGTAATTGGCGAAGCTGGTGAACCGGCCGCCGCTCGCGGCGGCGGCGGCGCGCAAACTATCGACCGGCGCGAAAAACGGGTCGCCGGCTTCGAGATAGGCTTTGCCGGCAAGGCGAAAGCGCCGCGTCGCATGATCTTCGAGGCTGTTGATCTTTGCCACTTATCTTTGTTTTCCAAACTGTTCAAGAAACGCGCGAAAAGAAGCGGCGTTTCAACTGTGAGGGACCGAAACGGATCCAGAAAATGGAAAGGGAGCTTTAGCATCATGACTTCGAGGGAGCAAAAGCGAACTGCGCCGCGCGCCGCCGGGCCGCCGGCGCCAGCTCATAAAAACGTCAATAAAATTCTATACTTCAAAGACTTACTCCCATCAGTCAATTCGAGTTACAAAACGTAACACGAGGCTGACGCAGTGCATTTACCGGCGCGCGACGCAAGCTCAGCGCCAAAGATCGAAGATTCGAATCAGCATCGTCAGCGCGTGGCGGCGGCCTCAGTCTCGGCGCCTCGCGCAAAGTTCAAGATGCGCTGCAAATGGCGCCGGACGTCGAGACGCGATGTCTGGATCGCAAGCGTCAGGATAGTTTTACCTGCCGCGCTCAAGTCTTGTGGGCCGACGTGGCCAGACTCTCTCGGCGGCGCACGTCGGGATCGGAGCCTTGAACGCGAGAACTTCCGGCGGGCGCCATTTTGAGTTAAGAATTTCGCGCCCGAATGAAGGCCGAAGATTGAGGGAGGACATGATGAGCGACGTCGTTGTGCGCACGCCGATGCAATATCTCGACAAGGCCAATAATGCGTTGCGCGACCTTGGATTGATGCCGGCCAAGGTCGAGGATGCGCCCATCAACGCGCTTCTTGAGAAGATTTCCGATCTCGAACCCGACAAGATCGCGGTGATCGCGAAGACGCTCGGCCAGTCCTCCGTGTTCAATGAAGTCGTGCGCGAGCAGACCGCGGCGATGTCGATCGGCCAGCGCTATCAGGACATTGCGCGCGGCTTCGATTCGATCCGCGACGACGCCAAAACCATGGTCGACCAGCTCGATGACGGCAAGATCGATCTCATGGAGCGCGTCAATAACGTCTGGATGAAGGTCAGCCGCGGCGACATCGCCGTGCGCTTCGACAAGATCAAGGCCACTTTCCTCGAAGTGACCTCGGCGACCAAGGATCAGATCCAGCGCGAGTCGCGCATCCTCGAAGCCTATCGCGACTATCGCGGCGCCCTGAAGCAATCCGAAGTGCTGGCGCTTCAGGTTCTGAAAAAGGCCGAGGTCAGGCTCGATGCGGCGAAGGCGGGCCTCAGGACGGCCTCCGACGCGGTCGCCGGTTTCGCCGGAACAGATCCGGCCGACCGGGCCAATCTTGAATTGACGCGCGACGAGCATTTGCGCCGCGTGCAGGACGAGGAGAAGCGCTATCAGATCGCCAAGGATCTCGCCGACAATCTGACGATCAGCTACAACACGTCCGAAGTTATCATGGCGCGGCTGATGCAGACGACCAACGCCAAGGAGCGGGTCTATGCGCAATCGGTCAGCTTCTTTTCCACCAATGACAGCGTGCTGACCGCCCTCAAGGCCTCCTTCACGGGCCTCTTCGGCCTGCATGAATCAACCGCCTCCCTCGACGCGATGAAGGAGGGCGTCTCGAAATCGATCGAGGTTCTGGCCGACATCGGCGGCAAGGTGCAGGAGGCCGCCATTCGCAGCGGCTACGGCCCGACGATCCGCGCCGATGCGGTGAAGAAGCTGGTCGACAGCGTCATCAGCTTCCAGGAACATTCGCTCGGCATCGTCGCCGAAATGCGCGACATGGCGACCAAAAACTCGGCTGAAATCCGCGACGCGGTCGAGGCCGGCAATCGGCGCATCGCCAGACTGGTGACGGAAGGCAAGGCGCTCGGCGTCGATGGCTGACGCCATGGCCCCGGCGCTGGCGGGAGCCAAAGGCGCCCCCGCTCAGGCCGTCAAGCTCGATGATCTCATGCTCGCCATGGACGTCGTCGACACCCTGCGCCATCAGGAATCTTTCGTCGCGCGCGAACTCGACGAGGATGCGCGCGAGCGCGAACTGATCGCGCGCCTGCGCAAAATCTATCGCGATCAGGGCATCGAGGTCTCCGACGCAACGATCGAAGAAGGCGTCAAGGCCCTCAAGGAAAGCCGCTTCCTCTATACCCCTCCGCGTCCCGGCCTTGGCGTAAGGCTGGCGCGCCTCTGGATCGCGCGCGCGCGCATCGGCGCAATTCTGGCCGGCCTCATCGGCGCCATTGGCCTTGCCTGGATGGCCTATTATTTCGTCGTGGAGCGCCCGGCGACCCAACGCGCCGAACGCGCGGCGGTCGCGCTCACGCGGACGCTGCCGAAGGCGCTCGATGCGGCCTATGCCGGGGTCATCGCCGAGGCGAAGACGCCGGCCGCGACGCCAAAGGCCGAAGAACTGCTGACCGATGGCAAAAGCGCCCTCGCGCGCGGCGACGCCGCCGGCGCGGCGGCGGCCCTCAGCGGCCTGGAGCAGCTTACAGCGGACCTCAAGCAAAGCTACCAGCTCATGATCGTATCGCGGCCCGGCGAGCGCAGCGGAATCTTCCGCATTCCCGACCGCAATACGGGCGCGCGCAATTATTATCTCATCGTCGAGGCGATCGGCGCCGATGGCAGGCCGATTGAATTGCCGGTCACGAGCGAAGAGGATGGCGCGGCGAAGGCGGTGTCCAAATGGGGTTTGCGCGTCGATCAGAAGGTCTATGACGCGATCGCCGCCGACAAGGCGGCCGATGGCATCATCCAGAACCGGAAGGTCGGCGAAAAGCGGCGCGGCTCCCTCGGCGTCGATTACGTCATTCCGACCTCCGGCGCCGCGATAACGGGATGGTGAGCGCATGATCAGCGGTCAACAGGCGCTTCGCGAGATCGAGCAGGCCACCGTCGCCATTCGCAGCCAGGAAAGCGAATGCGCGGCGCTTTTGCAGGGGGCGGATCAGGATCTCGCGCGGCTGCGCACGGCGCGCGGCGCGCTTTTGCGCCAATTGGCGAGCGCCCGCCTCGACGCCATGCAGAGCGAGAAAATCTCGGGCGAACTCGCCTCCGCCGAAGCCCAGGCGCTGGCGCTGATCGCGAAGGGCAAGGCGTCCCTCGACGCCCTCGCGGCGCGGATCAATGAGACGCAGGCCGCGCGCGCGGGCGCGGAAGCCGACCGCCGCGCCAGGGCCGAAGAGGTGACGGTGATCCTTAACGAACTCGAGGCGCTGCAGGCGCGCGTCGAGCCGCAGGTGCGCAGCTCGGTCGAATGGATCGGCCAGAAGGAGATCGTCGACCGCGCCCAGCGCGTCTATGAGGCGGCCGACGCCAAGGCCGATCGCGCCGAAGCCGACCGCGCCGCCAAGGGCAAGCCCTACGAGGACGATCCGCTGTTTCAATATCTCTGGTCGCGCGGCTTCGGCACGACGGCCTATCGCTCCGGCTTTTTCGTGCGCTACGTCGATGAGAAGATCGCGCGGCTCGTCGGCTATCAGGGCGCGCGCGCCAATTACGCCATGCTCACTGAAATCCCGCTGCGCCTGCGCGCCCACGAGGAGCGCTGCCGCGCCGCTTTCGAGGCCGAGCGGCGAAAGCTTGAGGAGATCGAGAAAGCGGGTCTTGCGGCGGCGGGCGCGGGCGCGCTCGAGGAGAAGCTGCGCCCCGCCGAGACGGCGCTGAACGAGGCCGACACGCGCCTCAAAGCCATTGATGCGAAGCTGCTCTCGCTCGACCGCGAGCGCGACGCCGCGCTGAAGAGCGAGAAAGAGGGCGCCTATGCGCAGGCGATCGAGAGTCTCGCCGCGGCGGATGGACGCGAAAGCATCAGCAAGCTCTATTACAAGGCGACGCAGACGATGTCGCAGCAGGACGACGCGATCGTGCGGCAGATCGAGGCGGGGGACAAGACGATCTCAGCCGCCGAGCGCAAGCGCACGGATCTCATCGCGCGGGCGCGGGTGCTGGCCGAGCGGCGCTCCGAGATCGAGGCGCAGCGCGCGCAATTCTACCGGCGCGGCTATGACAATCCGATGGGCCAGTTCAGCAATGAGGCGGCCATCGCCAATGTGTTAGGCGGCATATTGCAGGGTGTCGTGCACGGCGCCGTGCTGGGCCAGGTGCTGCAGGGCGGCTATAGTGAGCGCCAGCGCCGCGCCGACAGCGGCTTTGGCGGTGGCAGCGGCTTCAACTTTCCGGGCGGCGGCGGGTTTGGGGGCGGAGGCGGCGGCTGGATCGGCGGCGGCGGAGGAGGCTTTGGCGGTGGAGGCGGCGGCGGTGGGGGCGGCGACGGGTTCAGGACCGGCGGCGGGTTTTAGAGCGCGAGGGCTTTTTTGCCAGCCCGGCGGCACTGGCTTGAATGTTCTTCGCGCAGCCATCGCATCTTTTGGACCGCAATTGGACTTTCGGATGGAACTGGCGCGCGCCCGAAGCGTTAACCAAGCCTTAAAGGGGAAGCGCCGCCATGAAACGCCCGAAGATGATCGCTCGCGCCATTGCGCTTAGCGCTGCGGTCCTCTGCTGCGGTCTCGCCCTTGCGTCCGCGGGCGTCGGCGGGAACAGCGGCATTGAGAGCCGTCTGTTGATCGAAGGTGGTCATAATGTCGTCCAAAGCGGCGACCAAGTCGCCGGCGGAAACCTCGTCGAAGGCCGCAGCGTGAGCGTCGATCGCCTCACCAACGCGGGCGCCTCCTGGGGCGGCTTCCAAAGCCCCTGCTTTCCGAACGGTTATAACGCCGCCTATGCTTATGGGCTTTATGGCGCTTGCCGGCCCCGTTAGCCGCCGGCGCCGGGCCGATGTCTGATTCGGCGGCGGCACCGGCGGATTCGGAACCGGCCCCTCCCCTACTCCAGCACCATCAACAAATCTCGCGCGTCGATCTGCTGGCCGGGCGTCACTAAAATCTCCGCCACCTTGCCATCGCGGGCGGCGTGCAGCGAGGTTTCCATCTTCATCGCCTCCAGCGTTGCGACGATGTCGCCGGCCTTGACCTCCTGACCGAGACGCACGGCGATGGTCGAGACCGCGCCCGGCATTGGCGCGGCGACATGGGATTCATTGCCCTCCTCCGCCTTGCGCCGCACGATCGCAGTTATCGCCGCCGTGCGGTTTTGCACCCTGATGATGCGCTGCTGGCCGTTGAGTTCAAAGAAGACCTTGACCTTGCCCTCTTCGTCGGTCTCGCCGACCGTCACCAGCAGCAGCACCAGCGTCTTGCCGGGCTCGATCTCGATTGAAATCTCGTCGTTCGGCTGCATGCCGTAGAAGAACACCGGCGTCGGCAGCACCGAGACCGGGCCGAAGCGGCGGAGCGTCGCGGAGAATTCCGAAAACACCTTCGGATACATGAGATAGGAGGCGAGATCGTCTTCATTGAGCTGGCGCCCGCTGGCTTTCTCGGCGGCGAGGCGCGCGGCGCCGAGATCGGTCGGCGGCAGCAGCGCGCCGGGGCGCCCGTCGATCGGCTTTTCGCCCTTCAGCGCCTTCGCCTGCAGCGCTTTGGGCCAGCCGCCCGGCGGTTGGCCGAGATCGCCGGCGAGCATATCGACGACCGAGGTCGGGAAGGCGATTTCGCGGTCGGGATCGAGCACGTCGGCCTCGGTGAGATTCTGGCTCACCATCATCAGCGCCATGTCGCCGACGACCTTTGACGACGGCGTCACCTTGACGATGTCGCCGAAGAGATCATTGGCGGCGCGATAGGCTTTCGCCACCTCGTGCCAGCGCGTCTCCAGCCCGAGGCCGCGCGCCTGCTCGCGCAAATTGGTGAACTGCCCGCCCGGCATTTCATGCAGATAGACTTCCGACGTGCCGGCCTTGAGATCGCTCTCGAAGGCGGCGTATTGCTGGCGCACGGCCTCCCAGTAGAAGCTCAACTGACGGATGGTCTCGGCGTCGAGGCCCGGATCGCGCGGGCTGTGGCGCAGCGCCGCGGCGATGGAGCCAAGACAGGGCTGCGAGGTCATGCCGGACATGGAGTCGATCGCCGCGTCCACCGCGTCTATGCCGGCGTCGATGGCGGCGAGCACGGTCGAGGCGGAAATCCCCGACGTGTCATGCGTATGGAGATGCAGCGGCAGGCCGACCTCCTCGCGCAAGGTCTTGACGAGGACGCGCGCGGCGGCGGGCAGCAACAGGCCCGCCATATCCTTGATGGCGAGGATGTGGCAGCCCGCCCGCTCCAGCTCCTTGGCGACGCCGACATAATAGTTCAGCGAGAACTTGGCGCGGTCGGGATCGAGAATGTCGCCGGTGTAGCAGATGGCGCCTTCGGCGAGCTTGCCGGTCTCGCAGACGGCGTCGATCGAGACGCGCATGTTCTCGACCCAGTTGAGGCAATCGAAGATGCGGAAGAGATCGATGCCCTGGGCGGCGCGGCGCACGAAATATTTGACGACATTGTCAGGGTAGTTGGTGTAGCCGACGCCATTCGCGCCGCGCAGCAGCATTTGCGTCAGAAGATTGGGCGCGCGCTCGCGTACAAGAGCGAGGCGCTCCCACGGGTCTTCGGACAGAAAGCGCATCGAGACGTCGAAAGTGGCGCCGCCCCAGCATTCGAGCGAGAGCAGCTGCGGCAGGCCCTTGGCGTAGGCTTCGGCCGCGGCGACGACGTCGCGCGTGCGCATGCGGGTGGCGATCAGCGACTGATGCGCGTCGCGCATGGTCGTGTCGGTGACGAGCACGCGCTGTTCGGCGCGCATCCACTCGGCGAAGCCCTTGGCCCCGAGGCTCTCGAAGCGCTGGCGGGTTCCATCGGGGATGGACAAGTTCGGATAATAGGGCGCGACAGGCGCGCGGGCGCCCGCCGGCGGCTTCGCCCGGCCGCGCGTTTCCGGATGGCCGTTGACAGTGACGTCGGCGATCCAGGTGAGGAGCTTCGTCGCGCGGTCCTTGCGCTTCTTGAAATCGAACAGCGAGGGCGTCTCGTCGATGAAGCGCGTCGTGTAATCATTGGCGACGAAATGCGGATCGGTGATGATGTTGTGCAGGAAGGCGAGATTGGTGGCGACGCCTCTGATGCGATATTCGAGCAGGGCGCGATCCATGCGGCGGATCACCTCTTCGGGCGTCGCCGCCCAGGCGGTGACCTTCTCCAGCAGGGGATCGTAGAAGCGCGTGACGATCGCGCCCGAATAGGCGGTGCCGCCATCGACGCGGATGCCAAAGCCCATGGCGCCGCGATAGGCGGTGATGCGGCCGTAATCGGGAATGAAGTTGTTTTCCGGATTTTCCGTCGTGATGCGGCATTGCAGGGCATGGCCCGACAGGTGGATGTCCTGTTGCTCGGGGATGCCGGTTTCGTCGAAGCGGCCGATATGCTTGCCTTCGGCGATGCGGATCTGCGCCTTGACGATGTCGAGGCCGGTGACGACCTCGGTCACCGTATGCTCGACCTGAATGCGCGGATTGACCTCGATGAAGTAGAATTGGCCGGTATCGGCGTCGAGCAGGAATTCGACGGTTCCGGCGCCGACATATTTCGTCGCGCGGCCGATCTTGAGCGCCGCCTCGCAAAGGCCGAGGCGGGCGACGTCATCGAGATAGGGGGCGGGAGCGCGCTCGACGACCTTCTGGTTGCGGCGCTGGATCGAACAGTCGCGCTCGAAGAGATGCACCAGATTGCCATGCGTATCGCCGAGGATCTGCACCTCGACGTGGCGCGCATGGCGCACCAGCTTTTCGAGATAGACCTCATCCTTGCCGAAGGCGTTCTTCGCCTCGCGCTTGGCGCTGACGACGGCGTCGATGAGCTTGTCCTCGCTCTCGATCGGGCGCATGCCGCGCCCGCCGCCGCCCCAGGAGGCCTTGAGCATGACCGGATAGCCGATCTCGCGGGCGAGACGCTTGATCTCCTCGGGGTCATCAGGAAGAGGCGCCGTCGCCGGCATAACCGGCGCGCCGGAGGCGACGGCGATGTTGCGCGCGGCGACCTTGTTGCCGAGATCGCGCATCGTCTGCGGCGAGGGACCGATGAAGATAATACCGGCTTCCGCGCAAGCCTCCGCGAATTCGGGGCTTTCCGAAAGGAAGCCATAGCCGGGATGAATGGCGTCGACCTTCGCCTCCCTGGCGACGCGGATGACGTCCTCGATCGACAGGTAAGCCTCGAGCGGCCCCTTGCCGGCGCCGATCTGATAGGCTTCGTCGGCTTTGAAGCGATGCAGCGAGAGCTTGTCTTCCTCCGCATAAATCGCGACCGTGCGGATGCCGAGCTCCGTCGCCGCGCGGAAGACGCGGATGGTGATTTCGGACCGGTTGGCGACCAATAGACGACGAATTCGGGCCATGGCTGCTCGCTATGATTTTGGATTTCAGGCGGTCTCGCCCGTGCAAGACCTGCGGGGGACGGCTAAGGTCGGGAGCGCGCTATTTAGACGCAAGGCGAGTTGATTGTCATCGTGGATTGGGCGGATGCCGGGCTTAATCGGCCTCAACCGGAGTTTAAGCAAAAAATGGGCCCTCATAATGTCTTTCCTCGCCACGCGTTTGGGCGACGCGCGGGACAAGACGCCAGGACTTTCGGGCCGCAACGCGAACCCTCGCGCCGGGCCGGGTTTTGACGCGGGCATGAGTTTTCGCCGCATCGTCGCGAAGGCGCACAGGGGCGGCGCGCTGCTGCGCGCTGGCATCGGCGCCTGCGCTCTCGCCTGCGTTCCGGCGGCGCGGGCGCAGGACAGTTGCGCCAGCGCCCCGGTCGGCGCGGCGGTGGATCGTTCGACGCCGACCGGCCGCGTCACATTCGTCAATGAACGGCTCGAGCTGACGCTGGCCGACGGACGCCTGCTCAAGATCACTGGCCTCGACCCGCCGCGCCCGACCCCGGGCGATCCAGATCTCGACGTCAATTCAAGCGTGAAGCTGGCCGACTGGCTGGTCGGCAGGGACGTCGCCTTCCGCCTGCTGGAGAGCCGGCCGGATCGCTGGGGCCGCCTCGCGGTCGAGGCGTTCGCGCCAGTCGGCGATCCGACATCGCCCGCGCGACCGCTCGCGCAAGCCGCGTTGGCGGCGGGTCTCGCGCGTTTCGCGCCGGGCGACGCTGCCCGCGGCTGCCGCACGGCGCTCCTTGCCGCCGAAGCAGGCGCCAGGGCCGCCGCGCTTGGCCTTTGGGCCGATCCGTATTATGCGGTTATCGCCGCCGGCGACCATGACGGCTTCGCCGGGAAGGCCGGAACATCCGTCATCGTCGAAGGCCGCGTGATCGACGTCGAGCGGAGCGCATATCGCACCACGCTCCACTTCGGATCGCGCCGGGGACGGGATTTTTCGGTCACAATATTGCAACGCAACACCAAGATATTCGCCGCGGCCGGCATGGATTTCGAAAGCTTCAAGGGCCGCATGATACGCGTGCGCGGCCTTCTCGACACGCGGTTTGGACCGCAGATCGAAGTCTCCGGTCCGGATGAGATCGAGGCGATGACACAGGCAAAAGACGACGTCGGGCCCCAACCGGCTCTGCGGCGTTGAGACAGGTTTTCGTCGCGCAATGAAGCTTTTCGCGGATATGGCCTGCCTGGCGCGGGAATTAGACCGGCGCCCCTGGCGTCCGGCGAAATTCGCATGCGCGCTGGCCGCCGCTCTCGCGGCGTCGCTGGCGCTCGCCGGCTGCGCCTCGATCGAGCCGCAGGGCGATACCTCGTTCAAAATGGCTGCGCCGCCGCTGCCGCCGCGCCCGCCAGCCCCCGAAAACAAGGCGACCGCCGAACATAACCGCATGGTCGCGCTGTTCGACGGCGAATATAAGGATCCCGCCGCCGAGGCCTATCTCAATGATATTCTCGTCAAGCTCGCCAAGGCCGAGGAACAGCCGGGCGACCCCTATAAAGTGACGATCCTCGATTCGCCAATCGTCAACGCCTTCGCCCTGCCGCCGCGCGATCTCTTCATCACCCGCGGCCTGCTGGCGCTCGCCAATGACGCCTCCGAGGTCGCCGCCGTGATGGCGCATGAGATTGCCCATCTCACCCAAAAGCACGCCGTGCGGCGCGAGGAGGAGGAAAAGCGCGCAGCGGTCATCAGCCAGGCCGCGACCGTCATTCAGAACAAACAGAAAGGCGAGGAGATTCAGGCGATCGAGCGCCGCACCATCGCGACTTTCTCGCGCCAGCAGGAGCTGGACGCCGATCAGATCGGCATCAAAGTGACGGCGAAGGCGGGCTTCGATCCTTACGGCGCCTCCCGCTTCCTCAGCGCGCTCGATCGCTCCGCGGCGATGCGCACGTCGCTGATTGGCCAGAACGCAAGCGCCGACAAACCCGACATCCTGGCGACGCATCCCTCGACGCCCGAGCGCGTCGCGCAGGCGATCGCGATCGCCCGCCAGATCGGGGCGCCGGGCATAGGCGTGACCGACCGCGCGCCCTATCTTGCGGCCATCAACGGCATGATATTCGGCGACAGCCCGATGGAGGGCTCCGTGCGCGGCCGCAAGTTCCTGCAGGCGCGCCTTGGCTTCGCCTTCGTCGCCCCGGAGGGATTTACGCTGGAGAGCGCGACCAAAGCGCTTCTGGGCGTGTCGTCCAATGGCAATGAGGCGCTACGGCTCGACAGCGTCAAGTCGCCGCCGGGCATGTCGCTTGAAGCCTATATGGCCTCGGACTGGATCGACGGCCTGTTGCAAAGCTCCGTCGAGTCGATCGACGTCAATGGCTCGCCAGCGGTGATCGCCAGCGCCCGGGCCGGCGAATGGAACTTCCGCCTCGCCGTCATCCGCTTCGAGCCGACGGAGATCTACCGCTTGATCTTCGCAACGCGCGCACTGACCGACGATAGCGAAAAGCGCTTTCGCGCCGCGCTCAACTCGTTCCATCGCGCGACTCCTGAGGAGATTCGCGCGGTCCATCCGCTGCGCATCAAGATCGTGACGGCGAATGCCGGCGACACGCCGGGCGATCTGGCGGCGAAAATGGCGATCCTCGACCGCCAGCTCGATTTCTTCCTGCTGATCAACGGGCTTGAATCCGACGCGGCGCTGAGGCCCGGCGAAAATTACAAGATCATCGTCGAGCAGGATTAGACGGCGGGAATCGAGCCGCCTCGACGGACCTGTGGCGCTCGGGTTTTTATTGCGCCGCTGGCGCCCGCGCGGATTGATTTATACGGTCGCTGCGATAGCATCGGGTCCGCGGTGACAAGAACAAGATTCGGAGGAGACTCTCAATGCGCCCGGCTTGGCTGCTTCTCCTTATTCCCTACATCGGGCTCCTTTGGGTCCCTTTTTACAATCGGCTGACGCCCGATCTCTTCGGGTTCCCGTTTTTCTATTGGTACCAGCTGCTATTCGTGCCGATCACTTCACTGCTGATTTATATCGTTTTCCGGCAGGTGCGCGATGAGCGCTGAGATCGACTATCCGGCCCTCGCCGTCTTTCTGTTTTTCTTCATTCTCGTCACCGTCATGGGCTTCGTGGCGGCGCGCTGGCGGCGGCCCAAAACCCTCGCCCATATCGACGAGTGGGGCCTTGGCGGGCGCCAGTTCGGCACCTGGATCACCTGGTTCCTCGTCGGCGGCGACTTCTATACGGCCTATACAGTCATCGCCGTTCCGGCGCTGGTCTATGCGGTCGGAGCGTTCGGCTTCTTCGCCCTGCCCTACACGATCATCGTATTTCCATTCGTCTTCGCGGTCATGCCTCTGCTCTGGAAGGTCGCGAAGGACAATAATTACGTGACCGCCGCCGATGTTGTGCATGGCCGCTACAAGTCGCGCTGGCTCGAAATCGCCGTCGCCGTGACCGGCGTCCTCGCGACGATGCCCTATATAGCGCTGCAATTGATCGGCATGGCCGCCGCCATCCACGCACTTGGCATACCGGGCGAAATTCCGCTGATCATCGCGTTCCTGGTGCTCGCGGTTTACACCTATTCCTCGGGTCTTCGCGCGCCCGCGCTGATCGCTTTCGTCAAGGACGCGATGATCTATATCGTGGTGTTCGCGGCGATCGCGCTGATCCCTTCGAAGCTTGGCGGCTACCAAGCCGTCTTCGACGCCGCCGACGCCGCGTTCAAGGCGAAGGGTACGGGCGGGATATTGCTGGCTCCGAGCCAGTATGTCGCCTATGGCAGCCTCGCCTTTGGCTCGGCCATGGCCGCCTTCATGTATCCGCACACGCTGACCGCGATTTTTGCAAGCTCGGGCGCAGACACCATCCGCAAGAATGCGATGATGCTGCCGGCCTATACGCTGCTCCTCGGCCTGCTCGCGGTTCTCGGCTATATGGGCCATGCGGCAGGCCTCAAGCTGACCAACAATAACGATGTCGTTCCGCTGCTCTTCAAGACCCTGTTTCCGGGCTGGTTCGCGGGCTTCGCCTTCGCCGCGATCGTCATCGGCGCGCTGGTTCCGGCGGCGGTGATGAGCATCGGCGCGTCGAACCTCTTCACGCGCAACTTCTGGAAGCACTACGTCAATCCGCAAATGACGCCGGCGGCCGAAGCGAAGGTCGCCAAGGTCACCTCGACCTTCGTTAAGATCGGCGCGCTTCTCGTCATCCTGTTCCTGCCGACCCAGTTCGCGCTCGACCTGCAATTGCTTGGCGGCCTCTGGATCCTTCAGACCTTCCCGGCGCTGATCTTTGGCCTGTTCACCAACTGGTTCCGCGCGCCGGGCTTACTCGCCGGCTGGGCGACCGGATTTCTGGGCGGAACGACGCTCGCGTGGCTCGACAATTTCAAGCCCCTGCACGCATTCGCCTATGACGGCTCCAAATTCGCCGTCTATTCCGGGCTGCTCGCGCTCGCCGCCAATATTCTCGTCGCTGTCGCGGTGACGGCCATCGTGCGCCTGCGCGACGAGCCGGCGACGCGGTGAGAAGCCGCCCGCCAGCCTCATCCAAAGCTACGGCGACGCTACGACGCGCGGCATATGCAGCCCGCTTCAGTGGGGGGCGCGAATTTGTGCTGCAAATCCAATCGTCGGGGCGTAAATGACGCCCGATTGGCATTCACCTTGATGCATGCTTCTGTATAATAAGACGATTCAAAGGAGCCCAGAAATGGACAAATTCGATCGGCCGCGCGAAATAATCGAGTTCTGCCTCAAGCCGCTTAATCTCCAAACCGATTCCGCCGAATACAAGGACGCCTATCGCCGGCTCGAACATGTGATCAAGACCTATCAACTGATGATCATCAAAGAAAAGATGCCGGTCGCCGTCGACTTCTCAAAAATGAAAACGATCACGATCAACGAATCCGCCCACGGCGACGATTGAGGCGGCGCCGCCCGCGCAAGGTCCACACGCAACATTGCAATATAAGGGGATCGCGCAGGAGCGGCGACGCAAAAGCATGACCGGTTCGATCCCCTGTTATCGAATTCGTTCTGAACCTGGCGGGCGACCGAGATGGATCGATCACAAGATGCGTCGCCGCCACCGCGCGAGTTGACCTGCCGGAGCTGCGTCGTTGGCGGCGGCCCGGCTGGAATGATGCTCGGGCTTTTGCTCGCCCGCGCGGGCATCGATGTCATCGTCATCGAGAAGCACGCTGATTTCCTGCGCGATTTTCGCGGCGACACGATCCATCCCTCGACGATGGAGGCGCTGAACGACCTCGGACTTCTCGACGAATTCCTCGAATTGCCGCATCAGGAGGCGCGCCAGCTCGCGACCAGGATCGGAGACGTCACGATCCCGCTCGCGGATTTTTCGCATTTGCCGACGCGCGCGAAATTCATCGCTTTCATGCCGCAATGGGACTTCCTCAATTTTCTCGCCCGAAAAGCGGCGCAATACCCGCATTTCCGCCTGTTGATGTCGACGGAGGCGGTCAGCCTCCTGAAGGAAGGCACCCGGATCGCCGGCGTCTCGGCAAAAACGGCCGAGGGGGCGCTGACGATCCGCGCGGATCTCACCGTCGGGGCGGATGGTCGCCATTCGCGCGTGCGGGAGGACGCCGGTTTCAGGCCGCTGAATATTGGCGCGCCGATGGACGTGCTCTGGTTCAGATTGTCGCGCCGCACAGAGGATGCGAGCGAGACTTTCGGCCGCATCGACGCCGGCCAGTTCCTCATCTTCATCAACCGCGGCGACCATTGGCAGTGCGGCTATGTCATCGCCAAGGGCTCGGCCGACGCCCTGAAGGGCGCCGGCATCGCGGCCTTGCGCGCGAAAATCGCAGCGCTCGCGCCAGTTCCGCCCGACCGACTGCTGGAGCTTGCGAGCGTGGACGATCTCAAGCTCCTGAGCGTCGCGGTCGATCGCCTGCCTCTGTGGCACCGGCCGGGACTTTTGTGCATCGGCGACGCCGCGCACGCCATGTCGCCGGTCGGCGGCGTCGGCATCAATCTGGCGATTCAGGACGCCATCGCCACCGCAAATCTTCTGTCGACGCCTTTGCTGGACCAACCCCGGCCGCCGGACGAGTGCCTCGCCCGCGTCCAGGCGCGGCGCGAATTTCCAGCCAAAGCCACACAGGCGATGCAGGTCTTCATTCAGAAGAAGTTGATTTCGCGCATATTTGAAGGTGGCGGCGCAACGCAGCCGCCGGCGCTGCTGCGCCTGTTCGTCCTTTTTCCCGTGCTGCGGCGTCTGCCCGCCCGGCTGATCGGGATCGGGATACGGCCTGAGCGAATCAGGTCGCCCGTGTTGCCGCCAGAGCGACCCGGGCCGCGTTGAGTCCTTGAATAAACCAGTCCTTGAATAAACGGGCGCGGTCAGGCTCGCGCCATAATCTGGCTGCACGGCTGCTTCAATGTCCCCGTTTAAGCGGGGCGCGTGCATTTTGCGCCTTCGCGGGATAGAACACGACAGGCCAAACAGCCGGAGAGCGGGTAAACTGCCCCGCGACGGCTCTTTCGACTCTGTCAAGTTCAAGCAAGTGCCAAGCGGCTTCAAGCAAATGCCAAGCGTCATGGACCTCAGAAGCCACAGACCAGCGATCTCGCCTCCAGCCCCGCGCGGGCGCGCGAGATGGGGCGCGTCCGCCTGCGTCGCCGCCGCCTTATTCATGGCTGCGCTGAATTGTCTCGCCGCGGGCCGCGCCGCCGCCGCTCCCTCCCTGCTTGTAGACGCAGATTCGGGCGCGGTTCTCTATGAGGATCACGCGACGCGGCCCTGGTTTCCGGCTTCGCTCACCAAGCTGATGACGGTCTATGTCGCGCTGAAGGCCGTGCGCGACCATCGCCTCGCGGCGGATGCCCCCCTGCTCGTGTCGGCGCGGGCGAGCGCCATGCCGCCGTCCAAAATGGCCTTTCGCCCGGGCACGCTGGTGCCTCTCGACGCGGCGCTGAAGATCTTGATGGTGAAATCCGCCAATGACGTCTCCGTTACGGTCGCCGAAGGCGTCTCGGGATCGGTCGAAGCGTTCGCCGCCGAGATGAACGCCGCCGCGGCTGCGCTCGGCCTGCAGCAGTCGCATTTCGTCAATCCGAACGGTCTGCCGGATTCGCAGCATTATTCCTCGGCGCGCGATCTCGCCATCCTCGCCCTGGCCCTCTACCACAACTTTCCGGAGCAGGCCGGCCTCTTCAATATCGGGGCGATTGAGGTTAACGGACGGATCATCGCCAATCATAATAATCTGCTCGGGCGCTATCCGGGCGTCGACGGCATGAAGACTGGCTTTACCTGCGCGGCCGGCTTCAATGTCGTCGCCAGCGCGACCCAGGGCGGCAGAAAACTGATCGCCGTCATTCTCGGCGCCCCCAATGTCGCGCTGCGCACGATCAAGGCCGCCGCCCTGTTCGACCGCGGCTTCGCCGGAATCGACCGGCCTGTGGCTTCTCTCGCCGCACTGCCTCTCGAGGGCGGCGCCCCGCCCGATGAGGGCAATTCGATTTGCCGCAATCGTGGCCGGGCGATCGCCGAATTCAGCGCGGAAAACGAAAAGTTGATCGCGCCGCTGGAAGCCGCAAGCCATCAGGCGTTCGCATCGCCGCAAGGCGTCGCGCTCTATGATTCCAGCGCCCTTTCGCGGGTTTCCCCGATGGCCACGCGAATCAGCCTGGTTCCGCCGCCGAGCTTCGAGCCCGTCCCGATTCGCATCGCCGGCTACGCCGGCGTGGGCGAGGCGCGCGAATCCGAAGCGCCGCCCGAAGCGGTCAGCGCCTATGCGGCGACGAAGGACGCCTCGGCGAACGGGGGCCCTCTCGCGCCGGCGAAGGACGCGCTGCCCCTGAAAGGCCGCTCGAAACAGCTTCTGCGCGCGCGCGCCCTTGAAGCGAGAGCCGCGCTTGCGCACGCGCGCCTCAAGGCCCGCACGCAGGTCGTCAGCGAGGAAGGCGACAGCAAGGCGGCCGCGGCGGCTCCCGCAAAGGTCAAGGCCGAGCATCCGCATCACGGCGCAAGGACGGCCAAGAGCCACGCCCCCGAGAAGCAAAGCGTCGCCAAAGGATCAACCGCCAAGGCGACCTCTAAGGGACCGGCGGCGAAAGCGCATGATGGCGCGGCGCCCGCCAAAACTTCCTCGGCCAAAACTTCCTCGGCCAAAACTTCCTCGGCCAAGACTTCCTCGGCCAAGACTTCCTCCGCGAAGACTTCCTCCACCGGCAAAAAGGCCGCATCGCGCGATGAATGAGCCGAACCCGGCGGACGAATCCGAGGCGCGCGAATCGCGGCGGCCTCCGCCGCCATTGCCGCTGACCGTCATCACCGGATTTCTCGGCGCCGGCAAGACGACGCTGCTCAATCGCCTGCTCCAGGATCCCGCCCTCGCGGATACTTTGGTCATCATCAACGAGTTCGGCGAGATCGGACTCGATCATCTGCTCGTCGAGCAATCCGGCGACGGCATGCTGGTCATGACCTCCGGCTGCCTCTGCTGCTCGATTCGCGGCGATCTCATCGCGACGCTCGAGGATGTCCTGCGCCGCCGCGACAATGGCCGCATTACGCCGTTCAGACGCGTTATCATCGAGACCACCGGCCTCGCAGATCCGGCGCCCGTGCTGCACACGATCATGTATCATCCCTATCTCATGCTGCGGTTTCGGCTCGACGGCGTCGTCACGCTGGTCGACGCCGTCAATGGCGCGGCGACGCTCGACGCGCATGAGGAGGCCGTCAAGCAGGCGGCCATGGCTGACCGGATCGTCATCACAAAGACCGATCTCCTCAGCGGCGATCCGGGCGCGCGGGCCCTGCGCGACTTGCGCGCGCGCCTTTCGCGTCTCAATCCCTCCGCGCGGATTCTCGATGCGGCGCAGGGCGAGGCGCCGGCCAGCGCCCTTCTCGACGCCGGCCTTTACGATCCGGAGCGGAAGACGCTCAATGTCCGCGGCTGGCTGAATGCGGAAAGCTTCGAGCCCCAAGACGCGCCGCATGACCACGCCGGCGAAAGCGGCCACCATCACGCGCACGCTCGCGCCCATCCTGACGTCAACAGGCACGACGCCCGCATTCGCGCCTTCTGCATGCGCTCTGGGACGCCGATCGAACCCGCCGCCTTCGATCTGTTCCTCGAGCTGCTGCGCAATGCGCACGGACCAAGCCTCTTGCGCGTGAAGGGGATCATCGCCCTCGCCGATGATCCGGCGCGGCCGGTCGTCATTCACGGGGTCCAGCACGTCTTTCATCCGCCGGCGCGGATGGCGGCCTGGCCCGACGACGACCATGCGACGCGAATTGTCTTCATTTTGCGCGACATGGAGCCAGCCTTCGTCGATGGTCTGTGGAAGGCCTTCACCGGCGCGCCGGCCGTCGACCGCCCGGATGCGGCGGCGCTCGGGCGCAATCCGCTGGCCCCCGCCGCGGGCGGCCTTCTGACTTGAATCCGCGGGCCGCGCCAACCATTTGGTAAGGTAAGTTTGCAGACGCCATCCGCACAAGGAGCGCTATGGCCGAGACGCAGCGGCTGGACAAATGGCTTTGGTTCGCGCGGGTCGTGAAGACCCGCACACGCGCGTCGGAACTCGTCGCCGCCGGCCATGTGCGGATCAATGCGCGGCGAATCGATGCGCCCGCCAAGGCCGTTGCGCCGGGCGACGTCCTGACCATCGCGCTCGAACGGGAGGTGCGGGTGTTGCGCGTGCTGGATGCTGGCGCGCGCCGCGGCGCTTATCGCGAAGCGCGCCTTCTGTTCGAGGATTTGAGCGGCGACGCTGCGTCAGGGACGGAGAGCGGCTGATTGTCTCTCCCCGCCATGCGGGAATTGGCGGCCAAATTGCGGCGCCTTGATTATAGGGCGCAAAAGCGGTAGGGAGCCATCCGCGCAAAGGCGGGGATCGCGCCCGGCCTGTCCGTCCAAGTGTCGCGCCCGGATGCGGAGAACGCGTTCAAAACGCCGTGGCCTGACGTCTCCGCCGAGCCAATCCTTATCGCAGCGACAGCGCGGGCTTTGCCCGCCAAGGAGCCTTTAATGACCTATGTGGTCCTGGAAAATTGCATCAAGTGCAAATACATGGATTGCGTCGAAGTTTGCCCGGTCGACTGCTTCTATGAGGGCGAGAACATGCTCGTCATTCATCCGGATGAATGCATCGATTGTGGGGTTTGCGAGCCCGAGTGCCCCGCCGAGGCGATCAAGCCCGACACCGAGCAGGGACTTGAACAATGGCTTGAGCTCAATGCCGAGATGGCGAAATCATGGCCAAATGTGACCGTGAAGCGCGAGCCCGCTGCTGACGCAAAGGAATTTGACGGCAAGCCCGGGAAATTCAAGGATTTCTTTTCGCCAAAACCCGGCAGCGGCGACTAAGGCGGCGGCGGGAAAGGTCGCTCGACCGAGGACGGGACGATATCGGGACCGAAGCCAGGAATCGACTTTCAGGACCTGCTTCCACCGGCCTTTGTCAGCCGCAGCGTCACAGACACGTCAAATCTTTTGATTCTTGTCACTTTCCGTGTTATACTTTTTTGTATCAGCCGCTAATATAGGACTTTGAGACTTCGCCGTCGTCCGCGTTCTGGCCGCATCTTCGTGCGCCAGAACATTTTTTATGGTGCCGCTCCGGGCTGGAGGCTCTTTGTTTCAGCTCGCCTCATCATAAAGGGATGATCACCGATCAGAACCAGCCTCGAAAGGGGCGTTTACGGTTTAGGCCGTGAATTTATGTGAGCGGCGGATTCCCGATCCGCCGACGATAGTCCGTTCCGTCTCCAAAGCGGAACATGAAAGGGAGCGCCTATGAGGTCCGCTAAGAAGACCATTAAGCCATCAAAGGCAGAATCTGCAAATACGACCCTCCGGCGAGTCAAGCAAACGCAAATTCGAAAAGCAGGCGCTAAAGTCGTAAAAACGGCCGTCAAAGCGACGCAGGCGAAGGCGGACGCCGCGGCGAAACGCAAGTCCAGCGCGCTTGCCGCGCAAGCCGCTCCCTCGACGAGCGCCGGAGCGCGGAATTCCGCGCGTCCTCGCAACGCCGCGGCGACAGGTAAGTCTTCCACAGCGGTCAAGGTCGTCGCTTCGGCCAACACTTCCGCTTCGGCCAAGACATCTTCCGCCACCAAGAATTCGTCTGCCGCCAAGAGCTCTTCTGCTGTCAAGACTTCCACGCCGGCCAGGATTTCGGCCGCGACCAAGGCTTCCACCGCACCCAAGGCTTCAATTGTGACCAGGATCATTAACGCGGCCAAGAGTTCCGTATCGGCCAAGAGTTCCTCTGCCGCCAAGGCCGCGGCGAGAGCCGGATCCCCCGCGCGGCGCCAGGTTTCGGACATAGGCGCGACAGTCGAGTCAGCGGCTGCTGCGATCAAGACCTCTCGCCCCGCGGCGGCGGCGAAAAGGTCCAAATCCGGCGCGATCAAGCGCGAAGCGGCGGACGGCTCTGTCGGGAACCACGCCACGGCGTCGCCGGATGTTGCGGCTTCGAGCCGGGCCGCCGCGAAGAACCAACCGGCCGACAGCGCGCTGGTTCAGGCGGTCAGCGTCTCGACTCCCGAGGTCATCGATTTGAGATCCTCGAAAAGACAGGCAATTGGCGACGCGGATGCTCCGGTGCGGGCGGCGTCGTCCGTGAACTCCATCCCGACTGAAGAAGAGCAAAAAAGAGTGACAAAAAAAATCGAAAAGAAAACAACCGCAGAGTCCCCCGCCATTGCGCGGCGTGGGTCGGATTCGGCTGTGGCCGAGGCGATCGTGTCTGCGCGCGCGGCCGCCGCGCGGGAGGCCGCGCCTTCGTTCGTCGAGCCTGTGCAAAGCGAGGCCAAGCCCGGCGACAAAGCGACCGTGGCGATCGCCAAGCCCGTCAAATCGTCGACCGCGCCGCGGCAGGGGTTCAAGCCAAACGATTTCATCGTTTATCCGGCTCACGGCGTCGGCCAGATCGTCGCGATCGAGGAGCAGGAAGTCGCCGGCTTCACGCTTGAGCTTTACGTCATCATTTTCGTCAAGGACAAGATGATCCTCAAGGTGCCGACGCCAAAGGTGGCGAGCGTCGGAATGCGCAAGCTCGCCGAAGCGGATGTCGTCAGGAAGGCGCTGGACACCCTGACGGGTCGCGCGCGCATCAAGCGGACCATGTGGTCGCGCCGGGCGCAGGAGTATGAAGCCAAGATCAACTCGGGCGACCTCATTTCCATCGCCGAGGTCGTTCGCGATCTTTATCGCTCGGACGCGCAGCCGGAGCAGTCCTATTCCGAACGTCAGCTTTATGAAGCCGCGCTCGACCGCATGGCGCGCGAAGTCGTGATCGTGCAGAAGCTGACCGAAACGGAAACGTTGAAGGCCATCGAAGCTCAACTGCAAAAGGGCCCGCGCCGCGGCAAGGCCGAAGAGATCGAAGTCGACGACGTGGACGCGGACATCGAAGAGGCGGCCTGAGCCTTGGCCGCCGGTCTGTTTCAGACCGGCGGCTCCCAATTCCAGACAGATCCATTTTCCTGCGACGGCCGCCCGCTCCGCGCTTCAAGCAGCAGCCGATCGATGTCATTTCGCGAGGCGCCCCGCGCCATTCCGGTCTGATGGCCGCCCCCCCCCCGCGCCGGCCGCCTATTGAATCGGCTGCGTCCCTCTCCATATCGAGTGTACGGCGTTAGCCGCGGGTCGCCTTGTTGAGGGGCCCTCCTGTCGAAGGCTTTAGCGAGCTTCGCCCATGGCGCGCGGATCGAATCCCCATACACCTTTCGTACTCGCCTTCGGCGTGGTCGAGCAGAGCTTTGCGAGGACCGCAAGGTCTGCCTCCGACGGCTATCCACCCTATAACGTCGAGCGTATTCCGGCGCAGGAGGGCGAGGCGCCTCGGCTGCGAATCACTCTGGCGGTGGCCGGCTTCAGCGCCGACCAGATCCAGATCGTGCAGGAACGCGGCCAGCTCGTAATACGCGGGCGCAGGGCGGACGAACGGGAGCGCTTGCACCTCTATCGCGGTATCGCCGCGCGCCAGTTCCAGCGCATCTTTCTGCTCGCCGAGGCGATGCGGGTCGCAGGCGCGACGCTTGAACGCGGGCTCCTCTCGGTGGAGCTGGCGCCGCCGGAGCCCGAACAGGAATGAAGATCGCAAGCGCGAGAGCGTTCGCAGCGTGTGGAACCAGACTGAAACAGAATAAGAAGGAGATGTGGAAATGTTAGGCCATGAAGACAGCGGAACTTTGACGATGACGAATGAACAGCTTGCAAGCCTCGGCGGCGGGCGCGTCGCTTATCTGAGGCCGATGCGCTCGGAAGAGGTGAACAGATTGTTCCCCGCAGCGCCCACGCTGCAGCCCGGACTGGAGCTTTTCGCGCTTCTGGGCGCGGATGGCACGCCGATCGCGGTCACAAATTCCCGTGACGCGGCCGTGGCGAATGCAATGCAGCAAGAACTTGAGATGGTGAGCGTGCATTAGCCGATCCGGCCTGGACATCCGACGGCGAGAGGCCGCATACGCGGCCTCGCCCCGTCGTCCCCTGATCTGATTGGACGCCCTTCGCTTCGGCGTCGTCATCCCATTCAGTACGAATCTGGAACTTCCGTTTAATTACGACGTTCCACCCGCGACATATGACTAATCGCGGAGATGACAAATGGGACGTAGTCTTTTGCTATGGCTTGTCGGCGTACCTATACCGGTTATAATTTTGCTGTACTTTTTTTGGCGCTGAGGAACGTTTTTCTTTTCAGTTTGCTAAGCGATGCGTAGACGGCTTTTCACGGGTATATGCACGTTTCAGCTTGCTTGAGTTTCTGCGATGAGTCCGGGAGAGTATTCGGCGCGTGCCTATTTTCGCCCGGCGAGAATTCTAGCGCGATGCTTTAGCGTCAAAACAAACCGCCATCTGGAAAAGCTCAGCTCATGACCTCGCCACAAGCCGGCGCCGCTTCCCCGTCCTCAGAGCCATCGTCCCCACCCTATGACGCTCTAGCGGAGGCGAAGTTTCTGCTGCGCGCGGTGCGCGCCGCCGCATTGGCCACCTTGACGCCAAGCGGCGCGCCTTTCGCCACACTCGTCAATGTCGCCACAATGCCGGACGGCAGTCCTGTTTTTTTGTCGTCCCGACTGTCGGCTCACACGCGCCAGCTTGAACGCGATCCGCGCATGTCGCTTCTCCTCGGGCAGGGCGGCCAAGGCGATCCGCTCTCGCATCCGCGCCTCACCATCTCGGGAACAGTCGAACGCGCCGACACCGCGGACACGCGCCTTGCGCTGCGGGCGCGCTTCCTGGCGCGACATCCGAAATCCGCCCTCTACGCTGATTTCGCCGACTTTTCCTTCTGGCGCGTCGCCATTGAAACGGCGCATTTGAACGGTGGCTTCGGTCGTGTCGGCAATTTTCAGGGAGCTGCGATTGCAACCGCCGTCGACGGCGCCGAATCGCTGATCGCGGCCGAGGCCGATGCGCTCGCTCACATCAACGCCGATCACGCCGATGCGCTTGCGCTCTTCGCCGCCGCCCTGGCCGGCAAGCCGGCTGGCGAGTGGCGCGCGTCGGGAATCGATCCCGAGGGCCTCGATCTGATTTGCGGCGACGATTCCATGCGGATCCTGTTTCCGCATCGCGTCGAAACGCCGCAAGCGCTGCGGACGGCGCTCAAGGACCTCGCGGCCCGTGCGCGAAACACGCCTAAACCTTAGCAATATTAGCTTATTTCGGTCCCCCGCACCGGGCGGATCGAACAGACCCGGGCCGGGCGCGACATTCCGGCTTCCCTGATTTAACAGGGCGGATTCATCTCGCGGCATTTTACTTACAATGATCAGCTTTTATCACGCTCCCGCGCGAGAGATCGGTGGCGCTTTCTTAGTCGTCCGGATTCCTTATTTAAAGATACGTGCCTATATCATTATGCGTATTTCCTATTGCCCTATTTGACGTATCTATTGATACCCATTATAGCAACAAAGGCGAGCCGCTCTGTCCGAAGCAATGCGCCTTTTCGGAGGTTGTGGCGTTCTCTATCGAGCACAAGACCGCTGCGGCGAACGTCGCGCACGCGCGCACACTCTGGAGCGCGTGGCCGCGTCGCCAGAGGCAGGAGAGACTATGACCAATCACTCATCTATCCTCAGTCCTTCGTTCCGCGCCGATCAATCCGGTCTCGACGCTTTGAAGGGCGTTTCCAGCAACCTCGAAGCGCCGCAACTTTACGAGGAAGCCATTCGCCGCGGCGAGGCCACGATCGCCAAGGGCGGCGCGCTGGTCGCCCATACCGGCGCGCATACCGGACGATCGCCAAAGGATAAGTTTATCGTCCGCGACGCGCTTACCGAGCGGGCGATCTGGTGGGACAACAGCAGCGCCATCACGCCGGCCCAATTCGACGCGCTCCATGCCGATATGCTCGCCCATGCCGCGACGCTTGATCTATTCTCGCAGGATCTCTTCGGCGGCGCCGAGCCGGCCAACAGGGTGAAGGTCCGCGTTTACACCGAATATGCCTGGCATTCGCTGTTCATTCGCAACCTCTTGATCCGGCCGTCGAAAGAAGAGCTGCGCAGCTTCGCCGCCGATCTCACGATTCTCGATCTGCCCTCTTTCGCGGCTGATCCGGCGCGGCATGGATGCCGGTCCGAGACCATCGTCGCGATCGACTTCACCCGCAAAATCGTGCTCATTGGCGGCACCAGCTATGCCGGCGAAATCAAGAAATCGGTGTTCAGCTATCTGAATTTCGTGCTGCCGCCAAAAAGCGTGATGCCGATGCACTGCTCGGCGAATGTCGGGCCGGATGGCGTCTCGACGCTTTTCTTCGGCCTCTCCGGCACCGGCAAGACGACGCTTTCGGCAGACGCCTCGCGCACGCTCGTCGGCGACGACGAGCACGGCTGGAGCCCCGACGGCGTCTTCAATTTCGAGGGCGGCTGCTACGCCAAGGCGATCCGGTTATCGAAAGAGGCGGAGCCGGAAATCTTCTCAACCACCGAGCGATTCGGCTCGATCATGGAAAATGTCGTTCTCGATCCGCTGACGCGCGCGGCCGACTTTGACGACGCCTCAAAAACCGAGAATACCCGCATCGCCTATCCGCTCGATTTCATCGCCAACGCCTCCGATTCAGGCCGAGCCGGGCATCCGAAAAACATCGTCATGCTGACCTGCGACGCCTTCGGCGTCTTGCCGCCGATCGCGAAGCTCGATCCGGCCCAGGCGATGTTTCATTTCCTCTCCGGCTACACCGCGAAGGTCGCGGGAACGGAAAAGGGCGTCAGCGAGCCGCAGGCGACCTTCTCGACCTGTTTTGGCGCCCCGTTCATGTCCCGCCATCCGAGCGTCTATGGCAATCTTCTGCGCGATCTCGTCGCAAAGCATGGCGTCAATTGCTGGCTCGTCAACACGGGCTGGACCGGCGGCAAATATGGCGTCGGCCAGCGCATGCCGATCAAGGTGACGCGCGCGCTGCTCGCCGCCGCGCTGAACGGATCGCTGGCGGACGCCGCCTGTCGCACGGATCCGTTCTTCGGGCTGTCGATCCCGCTCACGGCGTCTGGCGTCGAGCCGGCGATCCTCAATCCGGTCGAAACCTGGGCGTCGTCTGACGAATTCAATGCGGCCGCGGCAAATCTCGTCGAGATGTTCCGCGCCAATTTCGTGAAATTCGCTGCGCATGTCGACGCCGAAGTCGTCAAGGCGCAGCCGGCCGCCGTCGCGGCCTAACGGCGCGGAGATTCGCAAGTTCAAAGAAAGGGGCGGCGTCGATGACGCCGCCCCTTTCTATTGGTCCCCGTCAAGGCTTTGACTTGGATCGGCGCGGCCCCTGGAGTCGAAAACCGGCCGGAGCCTATCAGAACGTTTACGTCACGCGAATCGGCAACCGCCTCGCAGGGAAATGATCCGGCTCAAGACCCAAGCGCGAAAAAAAGCCGCCGCGGGGACCGCGGCGGCGCTTGTCGAAGAGCCTGTGGCGCCGCTAGCGCGGCGCCCGCCAGCATTAGAACTTCACGATAATATCGCCGCCGAAGGTCAACTGCGATGATTTCGTCCCGACATTATAAGGCGTCGTGTTGTTGAGGGACGCATCATAGCGGATTTCAGGGCGGACCACGACGCCCTTGATCCAAGCGGGGGCGGGGACGTTCAACAAATTCGGGATAGGCGGGGCCGTGATGTTGAGGCCAGCGGTCAGCTCGAGATATGTGGTGGGGCCCGGAGCGAAGGTTCCGGCCGGAGCATAACCCGCCGGGTTCGTGATGTCTCCACCGTAGTTATAGTAGCCGTGCTCGGCATTGACGTAGTTGAAATTGCCGTCCACGCCCGTGGACGAGACGAAAAAGTTGTTGTTGTCGCGCCAAACTTCGGCGCGGCCAACAATCTTCAGCCAGTCGTTGATGGCGTAGATCGCGTATGCCGACCCGCCATAGCCGTTTACGCCGCCAAGGGCATCATCGTGAACCCAATTGCCTTCGGCCTGGAACGTGAGTTTGTCCGTCGCCTTCCAGATCACGACGAGATCATTGTAAAAGCGCAGGGTCGAACTTGGTGTCTGGGTGTAGAGAAGACCGACCGGCGTAGCGGCATTTTGCGGACCGATATTGGTCGTCAACAAAGCGGTCAAATTGCCGCCGAGCAGATTGAGGCCGATGCCCCCTTCGAAGCCGACGCCGCCGTTATTGTCACCCGGCCATCCGATGGTGGTGAAATTGCCCGTGTTGAAGCCCGCGTAAATGTCGACCTCGGGAACCACGTGAGCCACAGCGGCGGCGCCCGTCAATTTGCCGGCGATGCCGAAGTTATAGATGTAGGAGTGCGAATAGAGATAGTTGGCGCCAGCCTCGATGTATTCCGCGCCTTGCAGCGAGATGAATTGACCGGCCTTCACGTCGATGCCGCCGGAGAATAGCCAGGGCAGATGCGCCTGCACATTGGCTTCAACAATGTCGATCTGGTAGCGGCTGTCGATCGCGTAGTCGAGTTCGCCGAGGAAATGGGTGTAACGCGCATCGGACCCGTAAAGGCCTTGCAGCTTGAAGCCGAAATCATAGTCTTTCGACGTCGAATCAATCGGCCGCTGGGCCGTTACGAGAACCTGATTGAGCAGCAGCGAATTAGCTTTGTCGGTGTAAAGCGAGCCAAAGTTCAGCCCGTTCGCGGGATAAGCGGGGTTCGTAATCAAACCCGCTTCGATCGCGGCAGTGACAGTGAACGTGTCCCACCAGCCCGGAGCCGGCTTGGCTGGCGCGACATCGGCGGCGTAAGCAAACTGCAGCGGGACGGACAAAAGAAGCCCCGCAGCCAGCGATGAGAGATAAATCGAACGACGTGCCATAACGGCGGCTCCTTCCATCAAGCCTAAATCTAGACTTAAGAAGCACACAACATCGCGTTCGATTCAATTCATGATCGCATCCTGAAATCGTTTCTCCGCGGAGCGCGGCATCCCTGCCACAGTTAGGCCTTTTATTGTCCAGAATGCATTGCAAATAAGCCAATTTGCTCAACGAAAGGTCAGCGGATACCTCCCTGAACTCAGGGGTTTCCGGAGCTTGGCGGCGTAAACCCGCCGCCGGAGCGGGGATTCGGCGGATATTTCAAAAACACACTGGGACGTCAGCGAAAAAATCGAGATCGGGCGAGGCTATTGCGAGCGCGCAAACCGCCCCGCGTCGAGGTGAAGCGGCGGCAAATGCTCCCGTCCGCCGGCGCGGCGGCTTCAAAACCGCAGCGCCTTCACCTCCCTGACGCCCGGCATCTTTTCGACCGCGGCCAGCACCCGGTCCGGAACGGCGCCGTCGACCTCGACGAGGGCGATCGACGAGCCACCCTCGCGGTCGCGCCCCAGCGCGAAGGTCGCGATATTGACCCCGGCATCGCCGAGGACGCTGGCGAACCGGCCGATGAACCCCGGTTTGTCCTCGTTGTTGACGTAAACCATCGATGGCCCGACCGCCGCGTCGATCTTGATGTCGTTGATCGAGATGATGCGCGGCTTGCCGTCGTTGAACACGGTCCCGGAGACGCAGCGCGCGCGGCCGCCGGCTTCGACGCGCAACGTCACGATCGATTCGAAATCGGCCTCGGCGGCGCGCGTCACCTCTTCAATGACGATGCCATGCGCCTTCGCCACTTCCGGCGCCGAGACGACATTGACGTCAGCGAGGAGCGGACGCAAAAGCGCGGCGATCATCGAGGCGGTCAGCGCCTTGATTTTGAGGTCGGCAACGGCCCCCTCATAGGTGATCGACACAGTCCGGACATTGCTGTCGATCAATTGTCCGGCGAAGGAGCCGAGGCGATCGGCGAGCGCGATGAAGGGCTTCAGCTTCGGCGCCTCTTCCGCGGTGATGGCGGGAAAATTGACCGCGTTAGAAATCGCGTCGCGCGTGAGATAATCCGACATCTGCTCCGCAATCTGCAGCGCGACTTTCTCCTGCGCTTCCCTTGTTGCGGCGCCAAGATGCGGCGTGCAAATTACATTCGGATGCAGGAAGAGCGGGTTATCCGCCGATGTCTCCTTTTCAGAGACATCGATCGCGACGCCCCCGATATGACCAGATTCGAGCAGCGCGAGCAGCGCGGTCTCATCGACGAGAGCCGCGCGGCAGCTGTTGATGATGAGGGCGCCCGGCTTCGTCCTCGCAAGATTTTCGGCCGAGAGGATGTTTTTGGTCTGCGGCGTCACCGGCGTGTGCAAGGAGACGAAATCAGCGCGTGAGAGTAATTCGTCGAGTTCAACTTTCTCGACGCCAAGGTCAAACGCGCGCTCGGGCGACAAGAACGGATCGAACGCGATGACGCGCATGCGCAGCCCGATGGCGCGATCGGCGACGATGGATCCGACATTGCCGCAGCCGATGAGCCCCAGCACCTTGCCGGTGATCTCGACGCCGAGGAAACGGCTCGTCTCCCATTTTCCGGCGCGCGTCGACGCGGCGGCGGCGGGGATGTGCCGCGCGAGCGCGAAGAGCAGCGCGATGGCGTGCTCGGCCGTCGTGATGGAGTTGCCGAAGGGCGTGTTCATCACGATCACGCCCCTGGCCGTCGCAGCGGCGAGATCGATGTTGTCGACGCTGAGGCCGGCGCGGCCGATGACCTTGAGGCGCTTCGCGCGCTCCAGCACCTTGGCGGTGACCTTGGTCGCCGAACGAATCGCCAAGCCGTCAAAGCCTTCGATGACCTCGGCGAGACGCTGGCGGTCCTTGCCAAGCTCCGGCTGAAAATCGACTTCAACGCCGCGCGCCTTGAAAATGGCGATGGCGGCCGGCGAAAGGGGATCCGAAATCAGGACGCGCGGAGGCAAGCAGCTTCTCCCGGTGCATTTCGCCAAGCGAATCTATTCAAAAGCCAGCCTCGCGCCAAGCCGCGCTATCCGAGCCAAGCTTTCCCAGCAAGCCTTCGCCGCAAGCCGCGCCTGCGCGCCCTGTATGTGTTGAAGCGCCGTCGCCCGCAAGCCCCGGCTTGCCTCAGTGCAGGCCTGAAACGCGGCGGGCGCCCTCCCCTTTAAGGGAGAACGCCCGCAATTCGAATGAAGCGCCTGAAAACTTCAGGCGGCTTCGGCGAAAAACTCGTATTTCGCCTTCGCATAGGCGTAATCCAGCCAATGCGTCAGCGCGTCGAGATCGCTGGCGTCGACCGTGGCGCCGCACCAGATCCGGAGGCCGGGGGGCGCGTCGCGATAGGCGCTGACGTCATAGGCGACGCCCTGCCGGTCGAGGAAGCTCACGATTTCCGCAGCAAAAGCCGCCTCCGCTTCGCGTCCGCGCGCGACGATCAGCGGATCGACGATCCTGAGACACATCGCCGTCGTCGAGCGAATCGCCGGATCGGCGGCGAGGAACTCGATCCAGGGTGTCCGTTCGACCCAGTCGCGCACCACCTTCGCGTTGGCGTTGACGCGCGCGATGAGCCCATCGAGGCCGCCGATCGATTTCGCCCAGTTAAGGGAGGCGAGATAGTCCTCGACGCAAAGCATCGACGGCGTATTGATGGTTTCGCCCTCGAAGATCGACTCGATCAGCCGGCCTTTCTCGGTCAGGCGGAATAGCTTGGGGATCGGCCAGGGCGGCGTATAGGTGTTGAGCCTTTCGACGGCGCGCGGGCTGAGGATCAGCATGCCGTGCCCGGCTTCTCCCCCGAGCACTTTTTGCCAGGAATAGGTGACGACATCGAGCTTGTCCCAGTCGAGCTTCTGGGCGAAAGCCGCCGAGGTCGCGTCGCAAATCGTCAGGCCCTTGCGGTCGGCAGGAATGAAGTCGCCGTTCTGGACGCCGACGCCCGAGGTCGTGCCGTTCCAGGCGAAGACGACGTCATGATCGAAGTCGAGGCTCGACAGATCGACGATCTCGCCATAGTCGGCGACGACTGCGCGCGTATTTTTCAGCTGCAAATGCTCGACGATGTCGATCACCCAATGTTCGCTGAACGCTTCCCAGGCGACGACGTCGACAGGCCGCGCGCCAAGCAGCGACCACAAGGCCGCCTCGACGGCGCCGGTGTCGGAGCCGGGCATGATAGCGATACGATAATCGGCCGGAACCTGCAAAACTTCGCGGGTCAGCTCGATGGCTTGCTTCAGCCTGGATTTGCCGATAGCGGAGCGATGGGAGCGGCCAGCCGGAGCATTCTCAAGGCTTTTGAGGCTCCAGCCCGGGTGTTTTGACGCCGGGCCGCACGAAAAATAAGGCCGCGCCGGTCGCGCGGCGGGAATCGTCATATTCATATCGCCATCCTTTCAGATGGGCGCCCTTCGTTGGGGAAGGGTGTCCCGCTTATCTGGATAAGGCTCGATCCGTGCGACGTCAAGGCGACTGCGCCAATAAGCCCGCCGGCGCGGCGGCAAATTCCCCGTTTCCCGCGCTTGAACGTCCGAATCTTCCGACGACTGACAAATTCGCCACTATGGCGTATGAAGCGGCGCTCATCCCGCCCACGCTATCCAGCCACCCTTGAGAGTTTGAAATGCCGCAGAAAAGATCAGACGTGAAAAAGGTCGTCCTCGCCTATTCGGGAGGGCTCGACACGTCGATCATCCTCAAATGGCTGGAGACGACTTACGGCTGCGAGGTCGTCACCTTCACCGCCGATCTTGGCCAGGGTGAAGAGATTTCCCCGGCGCGGGACAAGGCCATCCTGCTCGGCGTCAAGCCGGAAAACATCTTCATCGAGGATTTGCGCGAGGAATTCGTGCGCGACTACGTTTTCCCGATGTTTCGCGCCAACGCCCAATACGAGGGGCTCTATCTGCTCGGAACCTCCATCGCGCGGCCCCTGATCGCGAAGAAACAGATCGAGATCGCGCGCCGGACGGGCGCCGACGCGGTGGCCCATGGCGCGACGGGCAAGGGCAATGACCAGGTTCGCTTCGAACTTTCCTATTACGCGCTGGAGCCTGACATCAAAGTCATCGCGCCATGGCGCGAATGGGATCTCACCTCACGCACGGCCCTCCTCGCCTTCGCCGAACAGCACCAGATTCCGATCGCCAAGGACAAGCGCGGCGATGCGCCATTCTCGGTCGACGCCAATCTTCTGCACGCCTCCTCCGAAGGAAAAGTGCTGGAAGATCCGGCGCAGGAGACGCCGGACTATGTTTATTCGCGCACCATCAATCCAGAGGATGCCCCCGACAAGCCGACCTATATCGAGATCGATTTCGAAAAGGGCGATCCCGTCGCCATAGACGGAGAGAAGATGTCGCCGGCGACCCTGCTCGCCAGCCTCAATGCGCTCGGGCGCGCCAATGGCATCGGCCGCCTCGATCTCGTCGAGAACCGTTTCGTCGGCATGAAATCGCGCGGCATGTATGAGACGCCCGGCGGCACGATCCTTTATTTCGCGCATCGCGGCATCGAATCGATCACGCTCGATCGCGGCGCTGCGCATCTCAAAGACGAGCTGATGCCGAAATACGCCGAACTGATCTACAATGGCTTCTGGTTTTCGCCCGAGCGCGAGATGCTGCAGGCGCTGATCGACAAAAGCCAGGAATTCGTGGGCGGACGCGTTCGGCTGAAGCTCTACAAGGGCTCCGCTACCGTCGTCGGCCGGTCGAGCCCCTATTCGCTTTATGATCAGGATCTCGTGACCTTCGAGGAAGGCGCCGTCGCCTATGATCATCGCGACGCGGCGGGCTTCATCAAACTCAACGCGCTTCGTCTTCGCACGCTCGGCAAGAGAGCGCGGAAAATCGCCGAAAAAGGGACAAGCTGACGGCGCGCGGCGGCAAGCCGGCGCACGCGCTGCGGCCCGCTCATCTTCCGTTCATTTCCAATCATGCAAATAGCGGAGCGGGCGGCGCATTTGGGCGCCGTCCGGGGCCGGCGGCTCATTTGTCGTGATTTGATCGGCGCCAATGCGCCACAGCAATTTGCGGCGTATAAAGTTTCATGCGCGTCGGACGCGATCTCGCGCCCGGCGTTTATCGACTCCGCCCTTCGGCGCGACGATTTCGAATTTGATCGAGCGCGGCGATTTTTTGTGTTTCTCGCCCTTGTTTAAGTAAATCTCGGCAGCCTTTTTCAAAAATTGGCGTTCAAGCATTTCGGGGCGGCCGCAACATCCAAGGAGAGGCAATATGCGTCGAATGATGTCCATAACGGCCGCGGTTGCGCTGGCGGGGAGCGCGGCGCTTTCCGGCGCGCAAGCCGCGCCTGCGCCCTATCTCAATCTGAAGGGCGTCGAAACAAGCGACGGCGCCGCGCTGATCGAAAAGACCCAATATTACTGGGGCGGCCAGAATTATTGCTGGTATCCCCTCGGTTGGCGCGGGCCGGGCTGGTATTGGTGCGGCTACGCGCAGAGCTATGGCTATGGCTGGGGCGGCGGCTATGGCTGGCGCGGCTGGGGCGTGCCCGGCGGCTGGCGTGGCGGGTATCCGGGCTGGCACGGCGGCGGCTGGCACGGCGGTGGCGGCGGCTGGCACGGCGGCGGCGG
>Ga0182014_10000053_pt1 | contig 109464 bp, 88 predicted proteins | sample 612S2DmetaG_FD_120489 | JGI IMG/M metagenome (GOLD analysis project Ga0182014, IMG submission 120489) | Permafrost microbial communities from Stordalen Mire, Sweden - 612S2D metaG | ecosystem: Environmental > Terrestrial > Soil > Wetlands > Permafrost | place: Sweden: Stordalen | collected... | reverse complement strand
GATGCACCCAAATCCCTATTCGGACGATGAACCGGATACGGAGCCGGTCGAATTTGCCGATCACGTAGGGGCAGTCATTCCCCTAGTCGGAGACTTGTACTGGTTTCCTATGCTCCCGGACCGTCCAGTTCGCATCGTGGAGCGAGGCTTTTCTTACCGCGGCACAGTCATAAATGTAAGCCTCAAATGGGAATGGGCTTATTCATGACCAACCGCAGTTATCTTTTCCGCCCCGGCGGGTGGCCGACCCTTGAACAAACCAATAACTGAGGGTGCCCCATCCTTCCGCTTTTTTCTGCGGAAGGGTGGGAGACCACGAACCCTGATTTGTCCATCTTCAATTCCACACAAGGTGAACGGGAGAGAATAGCCGAGTCTCCCAGGGACAAAATTGAACCCCTGTGACAAATCCTTTCCGCAATTTTATTTTCCCTACAGGCCAAGCGACTCACACCACAGGCTCACAGCCTCACAGGCCAGAGCACGCTATTTGCACTCTAATTCACCTTAATAACCGCTTAATTTCCTCGTTTTTACATCAATGATTTCAGAATTCGATGTACTTCTATGCACACCTTTTTCTGTCCGCAAAGCCCCCTCACCCGCAAAAACGTGTCGTTGGAACGTCACTGCCACCCGGCAATCCCACTCAACCCAGCAGCTTGGCGGCGTCCTTGGCGAAGTAGGTGACGATGAAGTCTGCGCCAGCGCGGCGAATGCCTACGAGCGATTCCAGGATGGCGCGATCCCGGTCCAGCCAGCCCTTTGCAAAGGCCGCCTGGAGCATGGAGTACTCGCCGGAAACCTGGTAAGCGCCCATGGGCACGTCCACCCGCTCGCGGGCCGCAAGAATCACGTCCAGGTAAGGCATCGCGGGCTTCATCAGAATCATGTCCGCGCCTTCTTCCAGGTCGAGATCGATTTCGCGCATGGCCTCGCGCAGGTTGGCCCCATCCATTTGGTAGCTCTTGCGGTCGCCAAACTGGGGCGCGGAGTCGGCTGCCTCGCGGAAGGGTCCGTAGAAGGCCGAGGCGAACTTGGAGGCGTAGCTGAGGATGGGCGTATCCTTGCAGCCCGCTGCGTCGAGAGCGTGGCGGATGGCGGCAACGCGGCCGTCCATCATGTCGCTGGGGGCGACGACGTCAGCGCCGGCTTTGGCCTGGCTGACGGCCGTGCGAGCCAGCAATTCGAGGGAGGGGTCGTTGTCCACGGTCCAGCCGTTCGGGGTTTCCACGATCCTGCCGCAGTGGCCGTGGCTGGTGTACTCGCAGAGGCAAACGTCGGCGATGAGGACGAGTTTTTTGGCCGCGGGTGACGCTTTGAGTGCGCGCAAGCCCTGCTGCACAATGCCGTTGTCGTCGTATGCGCCGGAACCGTTTTCGTCTTTGGTTTCAGGCAAGCCGAAGAGCAACAGGCCGCCCAGGCCCAGACGCGCGGCTTCCTCGGCTTCGCGCACCGCTTCGTCAACGGAGAGGTTGAAGACGCCCGGCATGGAGCCAACCGCGTGGCGCACGCCTTCGCCGGGACAAATAAAGAGGGGGTAGATCAGGTCGCCGGGGGTGACGGCGGTTTCGCGCACCAGCGCCCGCAGGGATTCCGTGCGCCGCAGCCGGCGCATCCGTGTCTCAGGAAAGCTCATGGCTCAGATTGTACTGCGTTGCAAGGAGCGCGGGAAGCTTCCAGCCGCTGGCTTGCCGCTCATCCCGGTAGAGAGCGATAGCGGCAAATTACCGATTCAATTGCTTGAAATCTTCGCAGATAGGCGGCATAAACCGCTTCATCGAAGCAGGCGAAAATCACTCGCTCCAGGTCGCTATTTGCATCCAATCCCGCAAGAGTCTGGTCCAGTGCAATTTCGACGGCGAGATCGACGGGAAACCTGTAAACGCCGCAACTGATGGCAGGGAAGGCGAGAGTTCGCAGGCCGTGGGCACGGGCAATCGCGAAACAGGAGAGATAGCAACTGGCGAGCAACTCCCGTTCTCCGTGCGCTCCACCGTTCCACACCGGGCCAACGGTGTGAATGATAGATCTGGCGGGAAGCCGGTAGCCTTTGGTGAGTTTCGCGTGGCCGGTCGGGCAACCGCCGAGGAGGCGGCACTCAGCCAGGAGTTCCGGGCCAGCGGCGCGATGGATTGCCCCGTCCACGCCTCCGCCGCCCAGCAGCGAGCAATTGGCGGCGTTGACGATGGCATCGACGGCCAGGGTGGTGATGTCGGTCTTGAGAAGGTCGATTCTATCGCTCATCGGTTTCCCGCCCAGTTGGCTGCTCACTATCCATACTGTCTTTCCGCGATCAGTTGTATTCGTGACTTACAACTGCTCGTATAGCGTCGCATTTCGGTAGCCGAGCAGCATGACCAGGGTCCAGATCCCCATCGCGGTTCCGAGGGGAAACTTCAGCAGGATCAGAAAGGCAGCTACGATGGCCACAATCCGCCCCCACGGCGCACGCTGCAGAAGGCCCCATCCGGCCACCAAGGCAAGACATGCGCGCACGAAAATGAACATCCATGCAAAATGCAGCAGCGCGGGTCCTAACCACATTGGCGGCAGAGCATCGCCACCCCAGGGTCCATGCATCCAGGGGCCGAAACGGCCGGAGAGAAAGGCGTCGGCAAAGGCCAGCCCGGCAATTCCCCACAGCAGGGAGAGTCCCGCATAGATGAACCAGACAATGCCGAGCGTCTTGATCTTGCCCGCATAATTTTGCAGTTGAAACTCCATGCCGGCTACAGGGGGAACCGGCGCCGTGGCCGGACGGCCACACTGAGGGCAGATTCCCTGCCCGGGAGCTAAAGCCAGACCGCATCCGCTGCAATACATGACTGCCTCCTCGAAGGAATCGTTCTGAGTCTACTACGCAACTGTGGCGCGTTGGGTTCCAAGACTTGCCTGGGTGGCTTGCCGGGGGCCCCGGCCTGTTGATTGCGCCCTCTCAGTTTCTCGTGCCTTACTTATACCATCGATTGAAGATGCATTAGCGGCCGGAAACTCGTTTCTCCCAGCGTTCCTCGTGCCGGTCGTCGTGGAAGATGGCTGCGATCACGCGGCCCTCGGCTTCGCGCTCGAAGGTGAGCCGCATGAGGCTGGAGCTGTTGGGATAAAAGAAGACGGTCGGCGACTCGGCCTCCAGCTCGGAGATTTCTCCTTGTGCGTTCTTTTCGTAGAGCTGGTCTCCCTTGACGAAAAGGGTTGCGCGGAGATGACCCTCTCTGTCGTGATACTCCCCGGCGATCGAGTCGAGCACGGCGGGAGACAGCTTGATGGCGGGCGGGTGCAGCGGAATCATTTGCCGCTCGGCAAAGGGCGGTAACTCCGGCGTTGCCGGTGTCTTGACGCGGTGTGAAAGCAGCCAGCGCGGGAACTCCGGGTCGCCGTAGGCGCGGGTCCAGCAGTCGTGCTTGAGCCCTTCGTAGATCCACAGGCGCACACGCCCGCCCGCGGCTTTGAAGGTCTCGTACATCAACTCGCTCTGCCAGGGCGACACTACGTTGTCTTCACTGCCGTGGAAGAGCCAGACCGGCGTGCGGCCCAGCGCGCGGGCATACTCGGCGGGCAGGGTGGAAGCCTGCTGCCAGCGCTCCGGCGCATAGCTCCAGAAGACGCCTCCGGCCGCGATGGCTACCGCCGCCCAGCGCCGGGGATGGAGCCGCGCCAACTCCCAAGCTCCGTATCCGCCCAACGAGAGGCCGGTCAGGTAGGTGCGCTCCGTGTCGAGGTGGAACTCGACCGTCTCCTGGTCCAGGGTGGCCATGGCCATGGACAGCATCTTCGGGTCGGTCCAGTAGGCGGTCAACGGACACTGCGGCATCACAATCACAAACGGCCAGCGCTCCGGATGGTCGCGCACCGCTTGGGGAAGGCCGATCTGCGTCTGCCACATCCCCTCCGAGCCGCGCTCGCCGCGGCCATGTAGAAAAAGGATGACCGGCCATTGCTTGTGGTCGTCCCGGCGGAAGCTTTCCGGCAAGTAGACCTGGAAGCGGTAGGTCGTGCCGTGCAGCTCAATGGTGCGATTCAGAAAGCCCGTCTCTTGCGGTGGCGCCGGCCGATGGTGGCCGAAGTTATGAAATGCCTGCGCCTGCGTGGGGGCAATCACGCAGGCAAGCCAAAAGCCGGCAGTCAGAAGTCGCAAAAATCGAAGCATGGGAGTCTCATCCCACTATACCCGCGCAGCCCTGACCCGCTGCGCCGGGATTCGCCGAACGGAAAGGGCCGGGTATGACAAAAAAGAAGCAATTTGTTAATTTTGGACTGGCTAAGTCCATAATGGATGTGTTATTTTGATCCTGAAATCTTAACCCATGTGACGTGCGCCGCTAGGGAGAAGGAGGGTAGGCCTTCCTTCTGAAGTTGCGCAAGTGGCAATTTTATCAGCGAATTACGCAGGCGTGGCGCCGCAGAATTTTGGCAATTTGTTTTGGTTTATTGCTCTCCAGAAGCGGACCTCGGCTGCTGATTTTTTTCAAGATCTCCGCCTCCCGGGTGATTTGTGCCCAAGAATGACTTTTTCAAGCAATAAATGTGACCGCCAGCACAGCGTACACATCCAAATAACAAAGACCAGGCAGGAAAGAACGCATGGCCCAGATATTCGATCGCAGCTCCAACGCCTTGGCTCGCGCAAGCCTGGTTTTGACAGGACTGATCGTGATTGCCCTGGGGGTCACGCTGGATCAGTTGCAGCGCTCACCGTGGGTAACACGGCAAGGCCAGCGACCGGACCAGCCGGTACCCTTCAGCCACAAGCACCACGTACAGGGGCTGGGCGTGCAGTGCCAGTACTGTCATGTCACGGTGGAGAAATCGAGCTACGCCGGAATTCCGCCTACGAAAACCTGTATGAACTGCCACGCGCAGATCTGGACCAACGCCCAACTTCTGGAGCCGGTGCGCCAGAGCTGGGCGACAGGGCAATCGCTGGCGTGGATCAAGGTGCATGACCTGCCCGATTACGTCTACTTCAGCCATGAGATTCACGTGAACAAGGGCATTGGCTGCGCCAGTTGCCACGGCCGCGTAGACCAGATGCCGCTAATGTACGCGGAAAACACGTTGCAGATGGAGTGGTGCCTGGATTGCCATCGCAACCCGGCCAAGAATCTGCGTCCCACCAGCGAGATTTACAACATGGCGTGGGAGAAGCCGTCGAGCGACCGGCCGGTGTGGTGCGCGGTGGGCGATGAGAAGAGCGGCGTGCCTACGGCCGAGAGCGTGAACTGCGTGACGAAAGAGCCAACTGAGAATGAGGATGAAATGTCTCCCATGTTGGGGCAGATTGGTATCGCGCCCTCCAAATACATAAAGTTCACTAGCCAGGATGAACTGGGCGGCTTCCTTGTCGTCCACTACAAAATTCGCACCCCCAATGAGTTAGCCAGTTGCGAGGTCTGCCACCGATGAGCGAGATGAAAAACAATTTGGTGGGCACGATTCAGCCGGCGCCGAAGACGCTGGTCCAGATCCGTCAAGAGCTGAAGGGAACCGCAGGCAAACGATATTGGCGCTCGGTGGACGAGCTGGCGAATACGCCGGAGTTTCAGGCGGCAGTGGAGCGGGAGTTTCCCGGATCGCCGCATTCGTGGGGCGATGACGTATCGCGGCGGGGCTTCCTCAAATTCATGGGTGCGTCGATGGCGCTGGCCGGGCTCGCTGGCTGTACCAAGCAGCCCGACGAGCCGATCTATCCCTACGTCAAGCAGCCGGAAGATTTGATTCTGGGCAAGCCGATGTACTTTGCCACGGCTCATCCCTTCGTCACCGGCGCGGTGCCGCTTTTGGTCAAGTGCGACCAGTTCCGTCCCATCAAGATCGACGGCAACCCGGAGCATCCATATAATCAGGGCTCGTCGGACCCCTTCACGCAGGCGACGCTGCTCGACTTATACGATCCAGATCGCTCCCAGCATGTGACTTATCGCGGCGAGAACCGCGAGTGGACGGAGTTCGCGCAGGAATTCCGGCTCAAGGTCGCCTCGACCAAGGACGGAACCGGCATCTATTTCCTGAGCGAAACGATTACTTCGCCTACCCTGGCGCGGCAGTGGAAAGCTGTGCAAGCGGCGTGGCCTAAAGCAACTTTGGTCCAATATGATCCGGCGATTGCCGGGACCGCGGTGGCCAGTGGGTTGAATGTTCAATATGATTTGGCCGAAGCGGATGTCATCGTTTCGCTGGACGCGGATTTTCTTTCGGGGGCGGCGTTTCCCGGCTTCCATAAGTTAGTACGCCAGTATGCGGAGCGGCGCAAGACGCCGGAGAAGTTGAACCGGCTGTACGCGATTGAGAGCACGCCGACGACGACAGGCATGAAGGCGGAGCATAGGCTGGGTTTGCGAGCGAGTGAGATTCCGGCCTTTGCGGCGGAGTTAGCCAGGGCGGTTGGAGCCAGCGGAGTTGACGCACCAAATTGTAACTGGACCCGGGAGCAGAAGAAGTTCTTAGCTGTGCTGGCAAAGGACCTGAAGGCTCATGCGGGCAAGAGCGTGGTAATTCCTGGACTGTATCAGGGCCACGCGGTGGCCGTGCTTGCAATGGCCATCAATTTAGCTTTAGGCAATATCGGCAGGACGGCGTTCCCTGAAGGGTCTGTCAGTCTTTTGCCATCCGATCAGATCACCGATGTGAAAGCGCTGGTGGCTGACTTGAACGCGGGCAAAGTGGATTGGCTGGTGATTCTCAACGCCAATCCGATCTACAACGCGCCCGCCGATCTTGAGTTTGCAGCGGCCTTCGAGAAGGCGAAAATGACGGCGCATCTTGGCTCGCACGTGGATGAGACAGGGCAGAATGCGCAGTGGCACATTCCGACTGCTCATTTTCTGGAGTCATGGTCGGACGCGCGCGCTTATGACGGAACCGTTTCGATTGTGCAGCCGATGATTGATCCGCTCTATGGCGGCAAGACGGCGCACCACATCTTTCAAGCGTTGCTGGACGAACCGGGCTTGAGCCCTTATGAGGCGGTGCGCGAGACATGCAGGCCACAGATCAAGGGAGACTTTGAAGTTGGTTGGCGCAAGGCGCTGCATCAAGGCTGGATTGATGGGAGTGGAAACGTTGCGGCTGGATTTGAAAACACCCCCACCCCGTTCGATTTGAAGATTCCCGCGCCATCGCCGAAGGATTCGCTGGAAATCATCTTCCGGCCCGACCCGAATATCTATGACGGACGCTGGTCGAATGTGGGCTGGCTGCAGGAACTTCCCAAGCCGGTGACCAATCTTAGCTGGGACAACGCGGCGATTGTCTCTGGCGCTACGCTGACCAAGTATGGGCTGGAAGAAGACGACATTGTCGAGTTATCTGTGCAGGGCCGCAAGGTGAAGGCGCCGGTGATTGTGGCGCCCGGACACCCGGATAACTCGATAACTGTTTATTTGGGATATGGCCGCGAATTCGCCGGGCGCGTAGGTTCGGGCACGGGATTCAACGCTTATCTGATTCGGACTGCGAACGCCCCGTTTTACGCCGTGGGAACGATCAAGAAGGTGGAAGGCAAGTGGGGCTTGGCTGTTACCAAAAGCCACTATCAAGACCACCGGCCGAAGTTATTCGGAGGTCAGGGCAACGGCAATAACTCGCTCGAAGCTGATGAGGCGATCAGCGAGCGCGGCATCATCCGCTACGCAACACTGGCCGAGTTCAAAGCCAATCCCGGTTTTGCCAACGAAGGCCCAAGCCACGAGAAGACTGATCGCGACAATACGATGTTCCCCAACTGGGAGTACAAGGAGAATGCCTGGGGAATGTCGATCGACATGAACAGTTGCACCGGCTGCAACGCTTGTATTGTCGGTTGTTATGCGGAGAACAATATCGCTGTCGTGGGCAAGCAGCAGGTGCGCATCGGCCGCAATATGCAGTGGCTCCGAATTGATACGTACTTTGAAGGCGACCTAGCCGCGCCGCGGGCCCACTTTCAGCCGATGGCCTGCCAGCACTGCGAGAACGCGCCCTGCGAGCAAGTTTGCCCCGTGGGCGCCACGGTGCACACGCCCGAGGGACTCAACGCGATGGTTTACAACCGCTGCGTGGGCACGCGCTACTGCTCGAATAACTGCCCGTACAAGGTGCGGCGCTTCAACTTCCTGCTTTATTCAGATTTCGAGACGGAGAGCCTGAAGCTGATGCGCAACCCTGATGTTACGGTGCGCTCGCGCGGCGTGATGGAGAAGTGCACCTACTGCGTGCAGCGTATCTCGGCAGCCAAGATCGAGGCGGACAAAGAGAACAGACCGGTTCGCGACGGAGAGGTTGTGACCGCCTGCCAGCAGGCTTGCCCGGCCTCGGCCATCAGCTTTGGCAACATCAACGACAAGCAGAGCAAGGTGGCCAAACTGCAAGCCGACGAGCGCAGCTACCAGGTGCTTGCCGATCTGAATACCCGTCCGCGGACCAAGTATGTGGCCGCGGTCCTGAATCCAAATCCTGAACTTGAAGATGCGCCGGTGGAGCATAAACCGGCGAAGGGTTGATCCAATGCAGCTAGTTAGATCGCGTTCTGCGGAGTTAGAGAGCTAGCAAGTTAGCGGAGCCACGATGGCAACCAGCGAAGTGAAAGACAACCCGAAGCTCGATCCGTCAACCGGAGAGTACCGCGTCATCGCGCCGGGGCAGACCTTCCGGTCGGTTACGGAGAAGATCACGCGCATCGTGCTCACGCCCTCGACTCCGCTGGGCTGGTTTGCGATCTTCGGCGTGGGCGGCGCGGTGGCGACAATGCTGCTGGTTGCGCTGACATGGCTCGTTCTCGTCGGCACCGGCATCTGGGGCATCACGCAGCCGGTGGCCTGGGGCTTTGCGATTATCAACTTCGTCTGGTGGATCGGCATCGGCCACGCGGGCACGCTGATCTCGGCCATTTTGCTGCTGTTCAAGCAAAGCTGGCGCAACTCGATCAACCGCTTTGCTGAGGCGATGACGATATTTGCAGTGGTCTGCGCCGGAATGTTTCCGCTGATTCACGTGGGCCGCCCGTGGCTGGCGTACTGGATGCTGCCGTATCCGAGCACGATGAATGTGTGGCCGCAGTTCCGCTCGCCGCTGATGTGGGACGTCTTCGCGGTTTCGACGTACGCGATCATCTCGATAGTCTTCTGGTACATCGGCATGGTTCCCGACTTCGGCACCATGCGCGACCGCGCCGAATCGAAGTTCGCCAAGTTTGCATATGGTCTCTGTTCGCTGGGCTGGCGCGGCTCGGTGCGCCATTGGTCGCGCTATGAAACGGCTTCGCTGCTGCTGGCCGGGCTGGCCACGCCGCTGGTGCTCTCGGTGCATACGGTTATCAGCTTTGACTTTGCCGTGGCCGTGCTGCCGGGATGGCATACAACCATCTTTCCGCCGTACTTTGTTGCCGGCGCGATTTATTCCGGTTTTGCCATGGTGCTCACGCTGGCCATTCCACTGCGCAAGTTCTATCACCTGGAGGCGCTGGTAACCGAACGCCACATCGATAACATGGGTAAGGTGATGCTGGCTACCGGTTTCATCGTGGCTTACGGCTATGCCATGGAAGTCTTCATGGCCTGGTACTCGGCCTCGCACTGGGAAGCCTTCATGATGTGGAACCGCATGTTTGGCCCGATGGGCTGGGCATACTGGGTTTTAGTTACCTGCAATCTGGCGATTCCGCTGACGACGCTGTGGTCGCGTAAGTTGCGCACCTCGATTGCGTTCATGTTTTTCATCTCCATTGTGGTAAACACGGGGATGTGGTTCGAGCGCTTTGTCATTGTTGTGACCAGCCTCTACCGCGATTTTCTGCCCTCGTCCTGGGGAACCTACCGCGCGACCAAGTGGGACTACATGACTTATGTGGGTACGCTGGGGTTATTTACAGCGCTGTTCCTGCTCTTTGTGCGCTTCCTGCCCATGATTCCCATGTCTGAAATTCGCACCATGCTGCCGGTGGCGAAGATTACGCCCAAGAAAGTGACGGAGGCTGGCGACTGATGCGGTTCTCCCATTGCAGCATCTTGAAGCCGCGAACCTCAGGTGTTCTTTTCGTCAAAGAAAGAACACTTTTGAAGAAGTTAGTAAGTGCGTGTGAATTGGAGGAACTACTCTGATGCGCCCACGCGAAGGGATCTACGGCCTGCTGGCCGAATTCGATACGCCGGGTGAGCTGATCCGCGCTGCGCGACAGGCGCGGCTGGACGGCTGGCGGCGGCTGGACTGTTACACGCCTTACCCGGTGGAAGAAGCGGCCGAGGCCATCGGCTTCCACCGCAATAAGGTGCCGCTGCTGACGCTGATTGGCGGGCTGATGGGGCTGGCGGCGATGTTTCTGCTGGAGGTGTGGGTGTCGGTGCTGGCTTATCCGTTGAATATCGGCGGACGTCCGACCTATTCGTGGCCGGCCTTCATTGTACCCGCGTATGAATGGACGATTCTGTTTGCCGGCTTGTCGGCGGCCTTTGGTATGTTGGCGCTGAATGGATTGCCGGCGCTCTATCATCCATTGTTTAATGCACCCAACTTTTGCGACGGCGCAACGACAGACAAGTTCTTTCTTTGTCTGGAGGCACTGGACCCCAAGTTCGAGTTAGTGGAAGCGAAGAAGTATTTGCAGAGTTTTCAGCCGGTCTCGGTGGTGGAGGTGGACTACTGATGAGAGTAAGCCGCTTCAATTCGTTTGACCGGGGTTCGAAGAATCTCCGAGGTTTGTGGTTTCCTGGGTCTCAAAAGCGAGACCCTTCGACAAGCTCAGGGCAGACTCTGGGGCGCCCGGCAGTAATGGCAGGTTTGGCCGTTCTGCTGCTAATCGCCGGTTGCCGGCAGGATATGCAGAACCAGCCAAAGATTCGCTTGCAGCGCGGTTCGGAGTTCTTTGCCGACCATCGCGGCGCGCGTCCGCAGGTGGCCAACACTGTGGCCCGCGGCCAGTTGCACGAGGACAGCTACTTCTATACCGGTGTGGTTCAGGGCGCCAACGGCTATCGCGAAGAGAAGAACGAGATGCCTTTCCCGGTGACGCTCGGCGTGCTGAAGCGCGGGCAAGAGCGGTTCAACATCTACTGCGCGCCGTGTCACTCGCGGGTGGGCAACGGGTTGGGCGAGATTGTGCAGCGCGGTTACAAACCTGCCGCCAATTATCACGACCAGGTGCGGCTCTCGCAGCCCATCTCGCACTACTTTTATGTGATGACTCACGGCTACGGAGCCATGCCGGATTACTCGGCGCAACTGGCCCCGGTGGATCGCTGGGCGGTGGCGGCTTATCTTCGCGCCTTGCAGTTAAGTCAGGCAGCAAAGATGGCGGACGTTCCTTCGGGCGTTCCCATGCGAAGTCTGAAAGAGATTGCGCAAGAGGAGCATTTGCCTGAGGGCTTTGCGGAGCCATGGACTCTGCCTTCAACGGCGGTCCAGGCGTATCCGCCGGTGACCAAAGAGGGAACACCGGCGCTGGCTCCGGCCAATCCGGATAACCCGGCGATCAAGATTCCACTCAGCAAACCGGCCCCCGCGGCCGCCAGGTAAGGACTTACGGAATGGCTCACGAAACGCACGCCAAGACGCTTCCCGCCGACCTCGGTGCACCAGCTTTTGTAAACGGTTGGCAGAGGCGCGCGTTGATGATCGGGCTGGCTTTTTCTGTGATTGCCGTCGGCCTGGGCTTGGCGGATGGGCGCGGTTTCGACAGTGACCACGTGCTGCGCGCCTGGCTGCTCGGCCTTATGCTCACCTTTGGTTTTGCGGTGGGCGGACTGGCCTTGCTGATGTTGCAGTACTGCACGGGCGGCAAGTGGGGCTTGCTGCTGCGCAGGCCTCTGGAAGCCATGAGCCGCACGCTGCCGCTAGTCTTTGTCTACTGGGTTGTGGTTGCGCTCTCGCTCAAGAAGCTTTATCTGTGGGCCGCGGTGGGCGACGTGAGCGCGGCGCTGAAATCCGGATGGATCAACGAGGTTCAAGCGCACGCCATCGAATTCAAGCGGCCGATGCTGAATCCTGGCACCTTCATCTGGGTCAGCCTGCTTTGCTTCGCTATCTGGGGCTACTACACATGGCGGCTCAACGCTCTTGGACTTCAACGGGATGCGGCTTCCCCCGCTACCACGCCCGAGTGGATCAAGCGACTCGAAAACATCAGCGGTCCTGGCATTGTGGTGTACTCCATCACCATCTCCGCTGCTGCCATTTATTGGGTCATGTCGCTTGATCCCACGTGGTACTCGTCGGTCTATGGCTTGCTGTTCCTGGTCGGGCAGGCGTATTCGGTGCTGGCGCTGGCGATCATCGTTGTTCTCTCCCTCGCGAAAGCCGAGCCATTCAAGACCATTTTGCGCCAGACCGAACAGCACGATTTAGGCAAGTTCACCTTCGCTTTTGTGATGCTAAACATCTACCTCGCCTTCTCGCAGTTTCTGATCATCTGGTCAGGGAATCTGCCGGAAGAGATTCCCTGGTACCTGGACCGCGTCCGCGGCGGCTGGGGCGTTATTATCACGCTCGACTTTGTCTTTCACTGGCTGATTCCGTTCACGCTGCTGCTCTCGCGCGACCTGAAACGCAATAGGAAGCGGCTGGTGCGGGTCTGTCAGTGGATGGTCTTCGCCAAGGCATTCGACTTGTTCTGGCTGATTGAGCCGAACTTTAAGGACGCAGCGCGCAACCTCCATTTCAGCTGGGGAATCGTCGAATACGCGGCTGTGCCGGTGGCGATGACGGCCTTCTGGGTCGCTTACTTCTGCATGCAGTTGAAGACGCGCCCGCTGGTGCAGACCAACGATCCGCACCTGGCGGAGATATTGGAGCCTGAGCATGTTTACGCATAATCCGCACGATTCGGAGCAGGAAAAACGGGGAATGCCCAACGCTTCAAAGGGCTTCGAGGTGAGCGATGCTCGCGTCTCCGGCGTGGTGATCTTTTTGGTCGCGCTCTGCATCTTTGCCGTGGTGGTGGCGGTGATGGCCTATGGGGTCGGCAAGGTACTCAATGCGCGCATGGCCAAGGAAGACGGGCCGCCCAGCAGATGGGCGCAGCCGGTGGATGTACGTCCGCTGGGTAATATGCCCTCCAATCCCGAGTTACAGAACAAGATGACAGAGCTAACTGATCGCTTTCCAATGCCGCGGCTGCAGACCGACGACGGCAGCCAGGATGTGGCTGACCTGCATGCGCGCGAAGATCTCCTGCTGGAGAACTACAGTTGGGTCGATCCGTCGCAGGGCAAGGTGAGAATTCCCATCGAGCGCGCCATGGAACTCATTGCCCAGCGGGGATTGCCGGTGGCGCCGGCGGTGGAGCAGGCGCTGCTTCTGACAGGAGACCAGCGGCCTACGATAGGGGTGCCGCTAACCAATGGTTTTGCGCGCACCAGCTATGAACTGGATCAAGCCGCGGCGCAGCGTGTAGAGAGCAAGCGTCCGGACCAGCACAAGTAGAGAGTGCGGGACGGCGGACGGGTTGGGGGTTGAGGTTTCCCAGGTCTCAGAGGCGAGACCTGGGGCACCCAGTATTAGCGGCAAGAGAAGGAAAGAAGGAATGATGCAAGGTGCAAGCGCAATCCGGAGAAGTTGGCGCAGCGTGACGATGGCCGGCGCCGGTGCGATTGTGGTGTGCCTGTTGGCGGCGTCCTCGTCGCTGCATGCGCAGGTCTCGCGCTACGACGAGAAGCAGATGGCGCCGGTGAGCGACAAGCCGCCGTCGATCCTGAACAAGGTTGGGATTGCTCAGCGGCTGAATGAGCAACTGCCGCTCGCGCTCACCTTCACCGACGATCAAGGCCAGCATGTGCAACTGGCCAGTTACTTCGGCAAGCGGCCGGCGATTCTGGCGCTGGTTTACTATCAGTGCCCCATGCTCTGCTCGGAGGAGTTGAACGGGCTGACGAGCGCCTTGCAGATGGTGAATTTTTTTCCCGGCAAGGACTTCAGCGTGATTGTTGTCAGCATCGATCCCACCGAAGGCACCGATCTGGCCGCGGCCAAGAAGCGCGGCTACCTGAAGCGCTACGGCCATCCGGAGACGGCTGCGGGTTGGCACTTCATGACTGGCACGCAGCCGAACATCGATGCGCTCACGAAGGCGGTAGGCTTCGGCTACGTGAAGATTCCCGGGCCGGACGGCAGGCTCACGCAATTTGCTCACGCGAGCTCGATTCAGATCGTAACGCCCGAGGGAAGACTGGCGCAGTACTACATGGGTGTCGAGTACTCTCCCAAGGATCTGCGGCTGGGGCTGGTGGAGGCCTCGGCCAATCGCATCGGCTCGCCGGTGGATAACATTCTGACATACTGCTACCACTACGATCCGCAGACCAATAGGCACTCGCTGATTGTGGCGCGAGTGGTGCAGTTAGGTGGACTGATAACATTGCTGCTGCTGGGCGGTTTCATGTTGGTGATGTTCCGCCGGGACGCGCGGAAGGACGACCAGCCAGGGACAGGCAAGAAAGTGGACGGGAAAAAGGAATGAACCACATAAGTCCAGTAATCTGGCAGTTTCTCGTCAAGTGGATGACGAACTTCGCGCTGTTTCCGCCGGAGGCCTCGAAGATTGCGCCTCAGATGGATGCGCTTTATTTCTTCATGGTGCTGGTCAGTTTGATTGGACTGACGATCGTGGTTCTGCTGATTACCAGTTTCTCCATTCTCTACAACAAGAAGCGCCATCCGGTTGCTGTGCAGATTGAAGGCTCCACGCTGCTGGAAGCCACCTGGACCATCATTCCGCTGGGGCTGTTTCTGGTGATGTTCGTCTGGGGCGCGCTGATTTATTTCCGCGTCTTCACGCCACCGGCCAACGCCATGAATATCTACGTGGTGGGCAAGCAGTGGATGTGGAAAGTTGAGCATCCGGGCGGGCAGCACGAGATCAACGCGTTGCACGTACCCACGGGCCGCGCCGTGCAGTTGACGCTGATCTCTCAGGATGTCTTTCATAGCTTCTCCATTCCAGCGTTCCGCGTAAAGCGCGAGGCGATTCCCGGCCGCTATACAACGGTCTGGTTTGAAGCCACCAAGACTGGCACTTATCACCTCTTCTGTACTCAGTACTGCGGCACAAACCACTCGCAGATGATCGGCGACGTGGTGGTGATGACGCCGGAGGATTACAGAAAGTGGCTGCTTAGCTCCACCAGCGGCTCCTCGCTGGCGCAGAATGGCGAACGGCTCTTCGCCAGTCTTAGTTGCGCTGCCTGCCATAACACGCGGCCCGATGCGCGCGGACCCTCGCTGGCAAACGTATACGGCGCCAAGCTTGCGCTCTCGGCCGGTGGCACGGTTATCGCCGACGACGCCTACCTGCGCGAAGCAATTCTGAATCCATCCCAGCATATAACTCAGGGCTACGCGCCCATCATGCCCACTTATCAAGGTCAGATCAGCGAAGAGGGCGTCATTGCGCTGATTGAATACATCAAGAATCTCGACTCCGACTATCGCGTCCAACAGACCGTGAACACCACAGATCTGCCGCCGGGAAGCGAAGGCAAGACGCCGGCCGCGAAAGGGTCCGTCTCAAAAGGAACGGTGAAGCCATGAGTATGCAAACCATAGTGAGTCTTCCCGATCAGTCGACGGCCAGGATTCCGAAGGATAACTTCATCACCAGGGAGAATGGCCTGCTGAGTTGGCTGCTGACCAGCGACCACAAGCGGATTGCGATTCTTTATCTGATTTCGCTGAGCTTCTTCTTTTTCATCGGCGGAGCCTTGGCAGGGCTCATCCGCCTGGAGTTGCTCACGCCGCAGACCGATCTAATGGCCACAGACACCTATAACAAGGTGTTCACCATGCACGGCGTCATCATGGTCTTCTTCTTTCTTGTGCCGTCGGTGCCGGCCACGCTGGGAAACTTTCTTATTCCGATGATGATCGGCGCCAAAGACCTGGCGCTGCCCAAGGTCAACCTGCTGAGCTGGTATCTCTACATGGCGGGCGGCTTGCTGGCTCTCTACACCATGGCGGTCGGCGGCGTTGATACGGGCTGGACCTTCACCACGCCGCTCTCCACTCACTATGTCAACACCAATGTGCTCACCACCGGCCTAGCCGTCTTCGTGGCCGGTTTCAGCTCCATCCTGACCGGGCTGAACTTCATCGTGACCATCCACAAGATGCGCGCTCCAGGCATGACATGGTTCAGGCTGCCCTTGTTTATATGGGCACACTATGCGGCCAGTATCCTCATGGTTTTGGCCACGCCGGTGGTGGCTATCGCCATCGTCCTTGTGATGCTGGAGCGCACCTTCGGCATCGGCGTCTTCGACCCCGCCAAGGGCGGCGATCCGCTGTTATTTCAACATTTGTTCTGGTTCTACTCCCACCCCGCCGTCTACATCATGATTCTGCCAGGCATGGGAGTTATCTCTGAAGTTATATCGACCTTCAGCCGCAAGCGCATCTTCGGCTACACGGCTGTGGCTTTTTCGTCGGTGGCTATCGCGGTCTTCGGCTTCTTCGTCTGGGCCCATCATATGTTCATCATGGGCATCTCGAACTATGCCGTGCTGGTTTTCTCGCTGCTGACCATGCTGGTCGCCGTGCCCTCGGCCATCAAAATTTTCAACTGGACCTTCACCCTCTATAAAGGTTCCATCACCTTTGAGACGCCCATGCTATACGCCTTCGGATTCATGGGCCTGTTCACCATCGGCGGCATGACCGGCGTATTCCTCGGCAGCTCGGGCACAGACATTCACTTGACGGAGACTTACTTCATCGTGGCCCACTTCCACTTCGTCATGGTGGGTGGCATGTTGATGGCGTTTCTCGCCGGCATTCACTTCTGGTGGCCTAAGATCACCGGCCGCATGTATCCGGAGAAGATCTCTCAACTGGCGGCTGTAGTTACTTTCATCGGATTCAACTTCACCTTCTTTCCGCAGTTCATCCTGGGCACACTGGGTATGCCGCGACGCTACGCATCCTATCCGCCGGAGTTTCAGGTACTGAACGTCTTCTCAACCGCTGGAGCAACCATTCTGGGCGTGGGCTACCTGCTGCCGGTACTCTATTTGGTCTGGTCGCTCAAGTACGGCGCTATTGCGGGTAACAATCCCTGGCAGGCGACGGGCCTCGAATGGCAAACGCAGTCGCCGCCGCTGACGGAAAACTTTGCCGTAATGCCCATCATGGATCACGAAGCCTACGACTACGCGTGGCTCGAAGGCCAGCAACAGACAGACGAGCAACAGCATTGCCAGCTTCAGGAGCAGCAGAAAGATACGGAGGTGACTAGTGCCGGATAGTCCCGCGATTGCCCATGAAGCCGCTAACTCCGCTCATGCCGAGCACCCGTCTTACCTGCGCCATCACTTCAATTCCACGGAGCAGCAAGCAGACGCCAGCAACTTTGCCATGTGGCTCTTTCTGCTGACTGAAGTCATGTTCTTTGGCGGTCTCTTCACCGCCTATCTTGTCTATCGCAACTGGTATTACCCTGCCTTTGTCTCCGGCTCTCACCAGTTGAATGTGGTTTGGGGAACAACGAACACGCTGGTGCTGATCTTATCCAGCTTTACGATGGCCATGGCGGTCTGGTGCTCCGAGACCAGCCGCAGGCGCGGCCTGGTGCTTTGTCTGGCGCTCACCTTCATTCTGGGTTTGGGATTTCTGGGCATCAAGTCCATCGAGTATTCCGAGAAAATTGAAAAGCACCATGTCCCCGGCGCTCACTACAGTTTGCAATCGTTTCTTGATCCGGATTCCGACGCTGCCGCCAGGGCCGCCGGTGACAAACCGCTGCAGCTGGACATGGCGCGCAAGACCGAGATCTACTTTTCGCTCTACTTCCTCATGACCGGAATGCACGCCTTGCACATGGTCATCGGCATCGGCATTCTGGGATTCATGATCTTACGCGCCCGCGCAGGGGCTTACACCGCGGGTCACGTAACATTTGTTGAAAATTTCGGCCTCTACTGGCACTTCATTGACATCATCTGGATCTATCTCTTTGCGCTGCTCTATCTGATCAGCAGGCATTGACAGGAGACAGCTAACAGCTAACAGTTGACAGCAGACAGTTGAGTCGCTTCGACTTTCAAAGGGCTTTAAAGGAACAACGGCATGAGCGGACAGAACAAACACGCGCACACCATCGTCGGTCCCAGGGTCTACGTGGCGATTCTCTTTGCGCTGCTGCTGGGCACAGCGCTCACGGTATGGGCGTCGTATGTGGACCTGGGCTTCTGGAACCCCATCATCGCGCTGGCCATCGCCACCACCAAGGCCACGCTGGTGGTGTTGTTTTTCATGCACGTGAAGTACAGCACAAAGCTGACCAAACTGGCCGTGAGCGCTGGCATCTTCACCTTCATGATTCTGATTTCGCTGACCTTGGCGGACTACATAAGCCGGGCTTGGGGAAGCTGGTAAGGGTTTTTATTCGAATACGAGGGCTGCCGATGGGCGGTCCTTTTTGGTGTTTGAGGAGCTGGTTCGACGTACATGATTTTCCACTTGTATGCCAGAAGAATGGAGCATGGATGGGATCCGGCGCTTCTCTGTGCGGGAAGGGAAGAGAATAGAAGCTGTGATTGAGTGGAAGTGATACTTATTCGCGACGACCCCAAAATTTCGGAAGGGCTTCGGCGGCTGGCGGATCAGCCCCGCGTTCTGGTGCGCCGCGGCGGTGCCCCGCTAGAAGGAGGCAAGTGCGTCGTCTACTGGATGCAACGGGCGATGCGGATCGTAGACAATCCGGCGCTCGACGTGGCCATCGAGGCGGGGAATCTGATGGGTCTGCCGGTGGTGGTCTTTTTCTCGGTGATTTCAAACTATCCCCATGCCAATCTGCGGCACTATCACTTCATGTCGCAGGGTTTGCGCGATGTGGTTGAAGATGCGGCGGAGCGCGGGGTGGGCTTCGTGGTGCGACGGCCTCCGGAGAACTCTGTCGAGGCGTTTCTGGCCGAAGTTGACGCGGCGCTGCTGATTGGCGACGAAAACGCAGCCCGCGAGCCAGAGTGCAGGCGCAGGGTGCTGGCCAGAAGGCTGCGGTTACCCTACTGGACAGTAGATGCCGACGTGGTGGTGCCCTCGGCGGTCTTCAACCGCAGCTTTGTGCTGCTGCATCATTTCAGGCCGCATCTGAAGGCTGCGTTGCCGACTTACCTTGTTGCGCCGCCGAAGATTGCGCCGCTAACTCTATGGAAACCGTGGAGGGTCCTTCCGAGCTTTTCGCTCACCGAAGACATTACCGCAGGATTCACGAAGCTGGATCGCACCGTAGGGCCGGTGGACAGCTTTACCGGAGGAACGCACGCCGCGCTCAAGCGGCTGCGTGGGTTCGTCGATCTGGAGTTGGCGGCCTACGAGGAGACACGCAACCACCCCGAGGTGCGGGGAACCAGCCGACTGTCGCCTTACCTGCACTACGGCAACATTGGCCCACTGACCATTGCGCGGGCGGTGGAAGAGGCAGTGAAGCAGGGCAAGGCTTCGGCCAGCGCCCGCGACAGATTTCTGGATCAGTTGATTGGCTGGAGGGAGCTGGCTGTGCTGTTTGTGCGCCACGAGCCAAACTACGACAACTGGGAGTGCGCCGCGCCGTGGGCCAGGAAGACGCTCGTTGAGCACGCTGGCGACCCGCGCCCTTACCCCTACAGCCTGAAGCAACTGGAGCGTGCCGAGACTGCCGACGAACTGTGGAACGCGGCCCAGCGGGAGATGGTGCAGACCGGCTGGATGCATAACTATATGCGGATGTATTGGGCGAAGAAGATTCTGGAATGGGCGCCGGGCCCGGCCCGGGCCTTCGATTGGGCGGTCGAACTGAACGACAAATACGAGCTGGACGGGCGCGACCCGAACGGCTACGCGGGCATTGCGTGGGCCATCGTAGGCCGGCATGACCGCCCCTGGTTCAACCGCCCGGTCTTCGGGTTGGTGCGGACCATGACGGGCGCCTCGACCGCGAAGAAGTTTGATGCCGCGCGGTACATTGGCCAGAACGGTTGTCAGGGCGAAACGCAGTTGTTTTGAGGCGGAGCGGCAGAGGCAAAACCGCCTCGCTCCTGCCGCCTCTATGCAACCGTTCCGTTCCTGACCTATAATTCGAGCCAATTCCAAACCCGGAAACTGCGTGTTTCGCACGTTCCATTCCATTGGATTTCGATTACGTCCTCCTCGGATGATGAAAGAGAGAGGATGAAGGAATACTACCTCGGAATGGAATCCTGGAATCGTACTCAGGACGCGTGTGAGCATGTGTACCATTCAGCGGACTCACGGTAGACCTGCGCTTTGCGACGGGGCAGGGAAGAGTGTGTTTACGCGCCGAAGGTGCGGGCGCTATGCTCTCTGGGCCGGCAAATGGCTTGTCGTGCTGGCAATGACGGCGATGATAGCCGTGCTCGGCGATGCGCAACAGACCAACGGGGCAGAGGGATCTAGAGCGGCGGCGCGGCGGGCCAATCTGCCTCCGCGAGTGGCTGCGGCCGAACGTTTTCTGGCTCAGCGCGGCTGGAATCGTGACGCGACGGTTGGCGGAACGCAAGCCTGGGCGGGGGCCAGACGTCTCAGCCGGCGCGCCGATGCAACCGCGGCGCAGGCGCAAGCCCAAGCGCCGGGAACCGCAACCTGGCAGCCGCTGGGCCCCACAGCCGTCCAGTCGCAGCACTTTGGCTTGGTCACCGGCCGCATCTCCGCGCTGGCGCTGGACCCTTCGGACACGACCGGCAACACGCTTTACGTGGGCACTACCGGCGGCGGAGTCTGGCGGTCGCAGAATGCGAACAGTTCCAGTACTGCCAATATCACCTTTACAGCCCTTACCGATGACCTTTCGGCCCTGAGCGGGGCCGCGGACGCTTCGATCAGCATTGGCGCGCTCACCGTGCAGCCGGGCGGAACGGGGGTGATCCTGGCCGGCACCGGCGACCCGAACGACGCACTCGACTCGTACTATGGCGCGGGAATCCTGCGCTCCGCTGACGGCGGGACCACCTGGAGGCTGATCTCCATGACCACCCTCGCGGCAAACCAGGTTTTCAGCTTTGCCGGGGAGGGTTTTGCCGGCTTTGCCTGGAGCACGGTCAACCCGCAACTGGTGGTGGCTGCGGTCTCGCAGGCCTACGAAGGCCTATTGGTGAATGCAGACAGGCCCGGCGCGAGCTACGAAGGGCTGTACTACTCCTCCGATAGCGGGGTCACTTGGTCGCTGGCTACCATCACGGACGGCGCAGGGGCGGACGTGCAGGGGCCAAACGATATGTTTGCGGTTCCCGATGGGAATGCGGCTACTTCGGTGGTGTGGAACCCGGTACGGCAACTGTTTGTGGCGGCGGTGCGCTACCACGGCTACTACCAGTCCGCGGACGGCATTACCTGGACGCGGATGAACGCTCAGCCTGGCTCCGGCCTTGCGGCTTCGGCGCAGCGCTGTCCTACCAATCCCGGTTTTACGGGATCGCCCAACTGCCCCATCTATCGCGGAACGCTGGCGGTGAATCCGCTGACCGGCGACACTTTTGCCTGGACGGTGGACGAGTACAACCAGGACCAGGGATTGTGGCAGGACCAGTGCGCGGCAAGCGCCGGCGCCTGCGCCAATCAGACAATGACCTTTGCCCAGCAATGGGGAACGGCGGCTCTGGAGACGAACACGCCGTCGGGTCCCGACACCATCGAGAACGGTGACTACAACCTGGCGTTGGCAGCGGTTCCCTCGGGGCAGGGAACCATGTTGCTGGCCGGGGCCAACGACCTGTGGAAGACCGCTTGTCCGTCCTCGCAGGGCTGCCCGTGGCGGAATACCACCAATTCCACAGTCGGCTTCTGCGCCGGGGTGGGCGAATACCAACATACGCTGGCCTGGAATGCGAACAATCCGCTGGAGATCTTTGTGGGCAACGACAGCGGGCTTTGGCGCTCGACAGACGCCATTGGCGAGACCGGCTCGGTGTGTTCGCCGAGCGATGCCTCTCACTTCCAGAACCTGAATGGGAGTTTGGGTTCGCTGGCCGAGGTGGTCGGCATTTCGCAGGCGGGCGACACGCCCTACACGATGATGGCCGGCCTGGGAGCAAACGGGATTGCCGGCGCAAACAGCAGCACCGGAACGACGGCGGAGTGGCCGGAAATCCTCAGCGGCGAGGGTGGGCCGGTGGCGATCGATCCGAAGGCATCTTCGAACTGGTATGCGAACAATGGAGCAGGGGTTTCCATCTATCTGGGCACACCGCCAGCCGGGAGTATGCCGGGCGCGTTCAATCCCATTCTCAACGTGACCACCGATCCAGGCGCGTTTACGACTCGAGACGCAGATGTGGTGAGGGACGGACTGTCCATGGCCGTGGAACCGCCCTACGCGCCGGCACCCTTTCTGGTGGATCCTCTGGACAATACGCAGTTGCTGATCGGAACCTGCCGGGTGTGGCGCGGGCCGGCCAATGGCGCGGGCTGGAGCGCGGCCAACGTTATCAGCAGCATCCTCGACGGCATCACCGGCGACGATAATTGTTCCGTCAACGCCCTCATCCGTTCGATGGCGGCGATGGCGCTGCCCGCTTCCACCATGTTGCCCAGCGGCGGCGAAATTGTCTATGTGGGAATGTATGGCCAGGCGAATGGAGGCGCGACTCTGTCGGGCCATGTGAGGAGCGCGACCTACAACAAGGCCACGGGCAGTTGGTCAGGGTGGGCGGACGTGACCGTGCTGAACCCCGTCAGCAACGACACTCGCACGATGAACTACTTCGGGCTGGATATCTCCAGTATCTTCATCGACTCCCACGACACCACCGGGAAAACGGTCTACGTCACCGTCGCGGGGATTCCGACTCCGCAAGAAAATGTGCAGACGGTCTATGGTTCGACCGATGGCGGGGTTCACTGGACTTCCTTGATGTACAACCTGCCCGCGTCTCCGGCCAATAGCCTGGTGGTGGATCCGCAGAGCGCCAGCATGGTGTACGTCGCCACCGATGACGGAGTTTATGCCACGCAGCAAATTGGCTCTTGCACGAGCGGGCCTTCCGGCTGCTGGTCGGCCTATGGAAGCGGGTTACCGGAGGCGCCGGTGGTCGAACTTAGCGCCTCTCCCGCATCGGCCAGCGTACATGATCTTGTTGCGGCCACATACGGACGCGGCATCTGGGCGGCTCCCCTTTTGACAGCGACAGCGACCAGCACGACGGCCACTGTAACTCCCAGTTCCTTGACCTTTGCCGCCCAGGCGTATGGGAGCTCCAGCACCGCACAGACTGTGACCCTCCAGAACACGGGAAGCATTGCCCTGACGCCAACCTTCAACTCCGCGAGCGGGGATTTCAGCATGACCGGCAACTGCCAGGGCGCGACGGTGGCTCCCGGCGGCAGTTGCACCATTCAGGTCACCTTTGCGCCTACTCAGCTCGGCAGCCGTACGGGCCTTTTGACCATCAGCGCCAACATCACCGGCGGCGAACTGACGGTTTCGCTCAGCGGAACCGGCGCTTCCTCGGGCGCGATCAGCCTGACCCCGGCCACGATCAGCTTTGGCAGTTGGGAGCAGGGAAGCACATCGACGCCATTGCAGGTGACGGTCGCCAACAACACTTCGTCGGTTGTCCCCTTTACCAGCGCCATCACCGGACCGTTTTCCATCTCCAGGAACTCATGCGGCAGTTCGCTTCCGGCGGCGGCTTCCGGCTCCTGCCAGTTGGAGTTGACGTTCACGCCCACCCAGTCCGGCGCGGCCAGCGGCACCCTGACCTTTACCGACGCGGACGGAACGCAGACGGTGCAGCTCAGCGGAACCGGGCTAGCCGCGCCCACCGATATTCTTTCCGCAACTTCGCTTGCCTTCCCCAATACAATCGTCAAGCAGTTTTCGGCTGCGCAGACAGTGACGCTAACCAACAGCGGCGGCGTGAATCTGACTTCCATCTCCGTCTCGGTGAGCGGAGCATTCCAAATAACGAACGGCTGCGGCGGCATTCTGGCGCCGAACGCGAACTGCACCGTCAGTGTGCAGTTCTACCCCGCCGCCGCGGGATATCAGACCGGTACGCTGACCATTCAAGATGAGTTGCAGACGCAGACGGTGGCTCTCAGCGGCACAGGGATCGCTCCGCCGGCCTTCAGCGTCAATCCGTCGAGCCTGACCTTTGCGGGGCAGCAGATGGGCTTGGCTAGCGCGCCGCAGACGCTGACGGTGACCAACACCGGCGGCGCTCTGCTCAACATTTCCGGCTTCCAGATGAGCGGGAGTTCCGCAGCGAGTTTTTCCTGCGGCGCTACCGTTTGCAGCGCCACCACCTGCGGAACAACGCTGAGCAACGTGGTCGGCCAGAACAGTTGCACGGTGCAGATGACCTTCACCCCATCCGCGGCGGGCGGCAGTACGGCAGCGCTGGTGATCTCCTCGTCCAACGCGGTGCCGAATACGATCAGTGTGCCACTCTCCGGCACGGGGCAGACCCCGGCCGGACTCAGCGTAAACCCGACGCTGCTTGCTTTTCCCGTCGTCTCTCCCGGCCAGTCCAGCCCGTCTCAGGCGGTGACCATTACCAATACCGGCGGCTCGGCGGCCAACTCGCTCACCCTGACGGCCACGCTGCCTTTCAGCCTGGTGCAGAACGCTTGCCCCGCCAGCCTGGCCGCGGGGGCAAGCTGCTCCACCGGGATGATTTTCTCGCCCTCCCTCAACGGCCCGTATGCGGGTACGCTGACCATCGCATCCCCCTCACTGGCAGCCACAGCCAGCGTGCCGCTCAGCGGAACAGGCGGAACGCCGGGTTCGGTTCAGGCGCAGCCCAGCCTGATTGCCTTCTCTCAAACCGGGATGGGCCTTATCAGTAGCCCGGTCACGGTAACCCTCACCAACCCTATCGGGAACGTGAGCCTCACTAACTTCACGGTCGCGGCCACAACGGGTTTCAAGGTGGTGAGCAATACCTGCGCTTCCACGCTGGAGGCTGGCGCCAGTTGCACGGTAGGGGTGGAGTTTGCACCCACCAGCGCCGGAGCGCAGAGCGGAAGCCTGACCATGAGCAGCAGCGCGCTGCCGACGGGCGCGTTTGTGCTCTTGTCCGGCATGGGCTTCGACTTCTCCCTTGCGCCCTCCGGCTCATCCAGCCAGACCATTGCCAATGGCCAGACCGCCGACTACAAGTTGGTGATTGCGCCGCTCCTGGGCTCCCAGGGCGTCTTCACTTTCCAATGCGGCTCGCTACCCCCGAACGCGTCGTGCACCTTCAACCCCACCAGCGAAGGCATTCCCGCCAACCTCAGCGGCAACTTGGTAGTGGAGATTGCCACGGGGCTCTCCCAAACCTCGGCCCGCTCCTCGCGTCCGTCGCCGTGGCCGGTTCTTCCGCTGCTCTGCGGAGTTGTGCTCGTGCCATTTGGCCTGCGTCGTCGCCGCAAAGTACTGCTGCTGGTTGCCTTGCTGGCGATCCTGGCGGGCGGCGTTTCCAGTTGCACTACGTCGGGTGTCATCTCAGCCGGAAATATACCCAGTACTGGTCCCGGCATTACCTCGCCGGGAACCTTCCCGGTTGTCGTCACCGCTACCTCGAACGGCGTTCAGCATCAGGTTACCCTCACGCTCATCGTGGACTGAGCTGCGCGGGCCGGGGAGCAAGTGAAAACCGGCTATACTTTACCTTCGGGCTTTCACAGGACGCGCTTCATCAGCCGTTCAGAAGGCCGCGAAGAAGGATGAGCAGGGAATGACCGCCAAAGTAACCGTGGAAGACGTGGAGCGCGTGGCCGAACTGGCCCACCTCGAGCTCAAGCCGGAGGAAACTCCGGCCATGCTGCACGACTTGAACGCCATTCTGGACTACATGGCGGAGTTGAATGAACTGGATACCTCTGGCGTGAGGCCTCTGGCGCAGGTCAGCGAGTTGCTGGATGAGGCGGGCGCGGGCGTACTGCGCGCCGATCTGCCCTCGCCCTCGCTGGATCGCGCTGCCGTGATGTCCCAGGCGCCGGAGACCGATGGGGCCTTCTTCAAGGTTCCTAAAGTGATTGAGCGGTAGACCGGATTCCACCCCCCCAGCAGGGGCGCAAAGGGTAGAGACACAGGCTGCAAAGAGGCCTCAACAGGCCAAACAGAGGCCAAGAAACGAGGAAAGCTCGATTGTCCAGCGAAGCCAAACCAGCCGAAAACTTTATTGAAAAGCCGAAAACTCTGGCCGAGTTGCGCGCCGGAATTACTTCAGGCAGCACCAGGGCCGTCGATTTGGCCGCCAGCTATTATGAGCGGATTGCCGAGGTCAATCCACGGCTGAACGCCTACCTGAGCCTCACCAAAGAACGCGCGATGGCTCAGGCCGCCCGTGTGGATGAGGCGGCCGCCAAGGGCGAGCCTCTGCCTCCTCTGGCCGGTATTCCGGTGGGTATCAAGGACGTGCTGGTGATGAAGGGCGCCGCGGCCACGGCAGGCTCAAAAATTCTGGAGGGTTATCGCCCTCCCTACGACGCCACGGTGGTTTCCAAGCTCGAAGCCGCTGGCGCGGTGCTGCTGGGCAAGCTGAACTGCGACGAGTTTGCCATGGGCTCGTCCAACGAAAATTCGGCCTACGGGCCGGTGCGCAACCCCGCGGATACGGAGCGGGTTCCGGGCGGTTCCAGCGGCGGCTCGGCAGCGGCGGTTGCGGCCGACATGGCCGTAGCTACGCTGGGCTCCGACACCGGCGGCTCGATTCGCCAACCAGCCAGCTTTTGCGGCGTGGTGGGTGTGCTGCCCACCTATGGCCGCGTCTCGCGCTACGGGCTGATCGCCTTTGCTTCGTCGCTGGATCGCGTGGGGCCGTTTGCGGCCAATGTGCGCGACGCCGCTACGCTGCTGGGCGTGATTGCCGGCCACGACCCCAAGGACGCCACCAGCTCCCCAGCCCCGGTGCCCGACTATGCCGCTGAGAGCGACAAGCCGCTCAAAGAACCGGGGAAGGCGGGGCTGCGTATCGGCATTCCCGCCGAGTACTTCGGCGATGGACTTGACCCGGAAGTGCGCGCGGCCATCGAGAAGGGCATTGCCGCGCTGAAGGACGCCGGCTGCACCCTCAAGCCGATTTCGCTGCCGTACACCCGCTACGCCATCCCCGTCTATTACCTGGTGGCCACGGCCGAGGCCAGCGCCAACCTGGCCCGCTTTGACGGCGTGCGCTACGGCTATCGCACGCCCAAACCGGAAAATCTGGCCGCCATGTATAGTCACTCCCGCGACGAGGGTTTTGGCGCCGAGGTCAAGCGCCGCATCCTGCTGGGAACCTATGCGCTGAGCGCTGGCTACTACGACGCCTACTATCGGAAGGCGCAGCAGGTCCGGCGCCTCCTGGCCGAGGAGTTTCTGCGCGCCTTCACCGAGGTGGACGCCATTGTCACTCCCACCGCGCCCACGCCGGCCTTCAAGCTGAACGAAAAGACAGGCGACCCGTTGGCCATGTATCTGGCTGACATCTTCACGGTGCCGGCCAGCCTGGCGGGCATTTGCGGCGTAAGCGTGCCCTGCGGCGCGTCGGCTGCCGGCCTGCCTGTGGGTATGCAGGTGCTCGCCCGCCACCTGAACGAGGGAACAGCCTTCCGCGTGGCGCGTGCCGTCGAGGCCGCAAATCTCCAGGAGCGAGCAGGATGAACAAGGGTGCCAGGATTTCGGTTGTGGTTTTGGCGGCGATCATTGCCGCGGCGCCGGCGGCTGAGGCGTCACCGCGCAAGGCGCACACCGTCGGGTTGGGTGCGGCGCGTCGTGTGGCGTACTCTCGGACCGGCGACCCCGCTGGCGCGGCTGGTGGCGAGGATGCGCTCAAGATTCGCGCCCTGATCGTTGATGGGATTCTGAAGGAGTGGACCACCGGCGAGGCCCACGACGTGACCGACCGCAGCTTCGTGGTGCGGCGCGTGATCCGGCTCAATGACGCCTTACCAGGAGACAAGCCAGTTCCCGCCGACAAGCACTGGGTCTGGCAGCGGGGGCCGTGGCTGCTGGTGGACCGTGTGACCGGCCACGTCGTTGCCCTCAAATTGCCCGACTACGACCCCGGCGTGAGCCAGGTGAGCTGGTTCCGCGACTACGGCGCGTATTGTGGACTGACCGCCAGCGGCAAGAGCCTCTACGCAGTGGTGGCGCAAGTGGCGGCGCGCAAGGCGGTGCTGACCAAAAAATTGTCCGCCTTCGACCCTGAAAATCATCCTCAGCCGGTTTGCGGCCCCGCCGAGTGGCAGCGCGAACCCCTGCGCGTCAGCTTCCACCCCACGGGCAAGGAGACGGCGAGTTTCGACATCGTTCCCGGTTCGGCGGTACTGGTCGAGGAGTCGGGCGACGAGCCGGAAACCCCGGCAGCCGCCCCGGAAGCCAAGACGAAACAGTGAACAGTGGTCAGGGATCAGTAAACAACCTAGCTGCAAGCCGCTCTCCTCGAACAATTTTGGCTGATCACGGGCAAGTGATAGCGAAAATTGCCCACTGACCACTGAAATCACTACGGTTTGCGGCCAGCCTTGTGGAAATTCCACAGAACCCAGAGCATAAAAGCTGTGGCTAAACCAATTGAAATGATCAGGGACAAGTCGCGATAAGAGGTGCTCATCCAAGCCGCCCTTTCCCTTTTCCGATGTGTGGAGTGCGCAGTTGGAAGGCGCGCTTCAGCCGAGCGTCATCTGATCTCCAGCAGAATTCAGCAGGCGTAAGAATGGAGTAGAAGATCTGTAAAGGCTTTATAAGCACGGGAGAAGTCCCCATGGGACTGGCGGGGACTCCTGGCGAGGGCAAGACTGTATGCGGCGCGCCTTGACACGCCCACGGCTGCGCGTATCTTATCTATTGAGGCACTCTTTTGGAACACGGGTGGGGTGTGCGCGAATATCGGCGCGGCCTTCGGATGCGGGTTTTCAAAGGAAGGCTGTGTCGAAGAGGAAGCAGACGGCAGTTGGGTTGCAGGTAGGTATCTGGTCGCAGGGTCGTAATTCAGTCCCAGGCGAGCGGCAACCGGACCCTCCTCCCGAGCGTTTGGGCCAGAGCAATCAGCGACCCGGACCAGTCTGGATTGTTCCCGGAGACAAATTTTTCGCGGGCTTCCGGCAGATGGCTGGGTGTGCCTGTGCTCTGAAGGGCTGAGCAGTTTTCCAGCCCAGGGCAAGCAAAGGATGAGCGTGGCAATGAGTTTTGCTTTGTTGGCGTTTCTGCAAGCCGCTGGAGGCGGAGGCGGTCTTGCGATGCTTCCAATCCTGCTGATCATTCCGGTTCTGTATTTGGTGATGATTCGCCCGCAGCAGAAGCGGCAGAAGCAGTGGCAGGCGATGCTGGCTTCGATCAAGACCGGTGACCGGGTAACCACCGCGGGCGGCATTCGCGGCGTCATCCTCTCGATCAAGGATGATGGGATTGTGATTCGTGTGGCCCCGGACGGCATCAAGCTGGAAGTGGCCAAGAATGCGATTGCCTCAGTGACTACCCAGGACTCCTCTTCGGGGTCGTAAAGACAGTGAACAGCAGACAGTGAACAGTGAATATTAGGCAGCGAACATTAGGCAGCGAACAGTGATCCGTTCTGACCACTGTACACTGATCACTGTTCACTGTACGAACTAGAGAAACGGGACGATGAAGAAGAATCTCAAGAACAAAATAGCCCTGATCGTTGCGGTCGTGGTGATTTTCGTCTACGGCATCTTCGGAGTGCCTTCGGGCATCACCGGTAATGCGCTGAAGGAATCCCTGACCAAGCGCATTCACCTTGGCCTCGACTTGCGCGGTGGCGCTCACCTGATTTTGCAGGTGGAGGTGCAAGAGGCGGTCAGCGCCGAAACCGACAACACGGTAGGGCGGATTCAGCAGGATCTGAAGACGGCCAACCTGAATTTTTCGCAGGTCTACAAGCCCGATCCGGAGAACAGGCCCCAGACAATCCGGGTGGAGGGAACGTCGCCTGACAAAGCCAGCGACGTGCGCTCCGCGCTGGAAGGCAAGTATGCGAACGAGTATGACGTATCTGGCGGCGGCGCGGATTCCAGCTTCACGCTGACCATGAAGCCGATGATCGAAACGGCCCTTGAGAAGAAGACCGTCCAGCAAGCCATCGAGACCATCCGCGACCGCGTGGACACGCTGGGCGTCAGTGAGCCGGTGATTCAGGAGTATGGCCTGGGCGACAACCAGATTCTGGTCGAGCTGCCCGGCATCGACGACCTGGACCGCGTGATGTATATCATCCAGTCCACTGCCCGGCTTGAGATTCACGCCGTGGTTGGCGGTCCCTACAAGGACGACCAGGAAGCTCTGGCCAGCGTAGGCGGCGTGGTTCCGCCTGACCAGCAACTCGTCCATGGCTCCGGCTCGGTCGGCGCAGGTTCTGACGCCGACAGCGTCTACATCGTGCATCGCATCTCAGTCGTCTCCGGCCAGGACTTCCGCTCCGCCGATCAGGGAACCGATCAGAACGGCCGCCGCAATGTACGCTTCACGCTGACCAATGAGGCTGGCGACAAGTTCTACGACTACACCAGCAAGAATGTAGGCCAGAGCATGGCCGTGGTGATGGGCGGCCGGGTCAAGGAAGTGGCCACCATCCAGAGCGCCATCCGCGACTCGGGCGAGATCACCGGCAGCTTTACCCCCGATGAAGTCGAAGTCCTGTCGAAGATGTTGCGCACGGGCGCGCTGCCTGCCTCGCTCAAGCCTCTTGAGAACCGCACCGTGGGCGCGTCTTTGGGTGCCGATTCGATTCACAAGGGCATAACGGCGGCCATCGTGGGCGTGCTGGTGGTCATGGCCTTCATGCTCTTTTATTACCGCGGCTCTGGCATCAACGCTGATTTGGCGCTGTTTCTTAACCTGGTCATTCTGTTGGGCTTCATGGGTGTTAGCGGGGCCACGTTGACGTTGCCGGGCATCGCCGGAGTGATTCTGACCATCGGCATGGGCGTGGACTCGAATGTGCTGATCTTTGAGCGCATCCGGGAAGAGATGCGCGCCGGCAAGGCGCCCTCGGCGGCTGTGGATCAGGGCTTTGCCCATGCCTGGGTCACCATCGTTGATACTCACGTCACCACCATCGTTTCGGCTGCCATTCTGTTCATGTTCGGCAGCGGCCCGGTGAAGGGTTTTGCGGTCACCCTGACCTTCGGCCTGCTCGCCAACCTGTTCACGGCAGTTTACGTCTCGCGGGTCATCTTCGATTGGCACTTGAACAAGTTGAAGCCTGGCGAACAGGTGTCCATCTAGATTTCTGCACGACGACTGCCCGGCAGCGAATTCTGCCCGGCAGAGGAAATAACAAGAACGCTGGAGCCCGCAAGGGCTTCAGCCTCCCAGGAAGCGGAGAGAACCAGTGGAATTGTTTCATGGCGTAAATGTGGATTGGCTGGGGAAGAAGTGGTACTTCCTCTCCTTTTCTTTGATCTTCAGCGTGGCTGGCGTGATCTCGATGTGCTTGCATTTTGGGCAGATCGGCAGCCCGGTGCCGCTTGGCGTGGACTTCCGCGGCGGCACGCAGATTCAGGCGCAGTTCCAGCAGGCTCCGGATACAAACCGGATTCGCCAGGCCATGGATGCGGCGGGCATCAAGGATGCGCGCATCCAGAACTACGATGTGCCTTCGAACAATGAGGTGCTCATCAGCCTGCCGGAGCAGTCGGATGAGACGCACCTCGACGCAGACCGTACTCAGATTGTCGATGCACTCCAGGCGCACTATGCCAACCCCGTCATCTTGCCCCTGCGCAACGTGCAGGTGGTCGGTCCCACCGTTGGCAAGCAGTTGGAAAAGCAGGCTGTGCTGGCCACACTCTATTCAATGTTGGGTATGCTGGTCTACCTCTGGTTCCGCTTCCAGTTGATCTATGGCGTGGCGGCCGTGGTGGCCTGCTTCCACGACACACTGATCACCGTCGGCGCCTTCGCCCTTACCAACCAGGAGATCAGCTTGACCGTCATTGCGGCCATTCTAACGCTGGTTGGCTACTCGATGAACGACACCATCGTGGTCTTCGACCGCATCCGCGAGAATCTGCGCCTGAGCCGGCGAGAGGCCCTGCCCGATGTGGTCAATCGCAGCATCAACCAGACCCTGAGCCGGACCGTTCTCACTTCGGGTCTGACCTTCCTTACCGTTCTGTCCCTGTATATTTTTGGCGGACAGGTGCTGCGGGGCTTTTCATTTGCGCTCGTGGTGGGTATTCTTATAGGAACCTACTCATCCATCGCCGTGGCAGCGCCCATGCTGGTGGCATGGCAGGAGTGGCGTGCCAGGCAGGGCAAGGCGGCGGCTCTTCCAGCCGCAAAGCGCTCCAGGATATAAGGGGTAACGGCGATTTCACCGGTTTGTTTTGCGCGTTTTCTCAGGTTGAGCGTTGTTCGGTTCGAGGGGAACGGCGCTTTTGTGATAAGGTTTTGATGCCGGGAACATTTTTACTTTCCCCGGTGTCTAATTAGAGGTAAGCAAACACCCGATTCGAGGCTGGCCATGTTTGAAGATTCCACGTTTGAATCCGGAGGTAGGATCAAGAGCAAGAGCGGACCTTGGATGCTCGTTACGAGCATCATTGAGGTTTCGTTCTTGGTCCTGCTGATCCTTATTCCGCTGATCTATCCCGAGGCGCTGCCCAAGGCCGCCATGCAGATGGCCTTGGTAGCCCCGCCGCCGCCGCCGCCACCACCGCCCCCGCCGCCTCCGCCGACGGCAGTCCATGTGGTCCGTGTGCAGTCGGAGATGATGAACAATCAACTCACGGCGCCCACCCGGATTCCGACCAGCATCAAGATGGTTGCCGAGAAGGAACCCTCCCAGGCCGGTTTCGGTGTGGTTGGATCTGACTTTGGCGGAGGCAGTTCGAACGGCGTCATGGGCAGCATCTTTGGCAACGGTGACAACGGGCCCAAGGTGAAGGCTGCTGTGCCGAAGAAGGTCAACATTTCGGCCGGTGTTGCGGTAGGTATGTTGCTTCAGAAGACACAGCCTGTCTACCCGCCCATCGCCAAAGCCGCGCGCGTCTCTGGCACGGTGGTCCTGCAAGCGACCATCTCCAGAACGGGCTCGATTGAAAATCTTCGTGTCGTCAGCGGTCCTGCCATGTTGCAGCAAGCCGCACTCGACGCTGTCAAGTCTTGGCGCTACAGGCCCTACCTGCTCAACAACGAGCCGGTGGAAGTGGAAACCACGGTCAACGTGATTTTCACCCTGGGCGGATGAGGAATGTTTTTGGCTCTTCCCGCAGTTTTAGGGGAAGAGCCGCGCTTTTGACCTGAATGCGAATCCGAAAGGAAACGCACTCACAGTACCCGCAAGGCAGTCGCAGTCCACAAGAAAAACTCCTTAGGAGGAACGATTCAGTGATTCTCGCTCAGCTCACACACCTCGCTTCGCATACGGCCGCCAATCTGGCATTCTTCTTGGATGAAGAGCAGACGGTCAGCTTCAGCCCCATGGGGCTGTGGAGTCACATGGGAGTGCTGGCACGTTGCATCGCCTGCATCCTCTTTGTCGAGTCGATCTGGTCTTTGGCCGTTATGATCGACCGTTACCTGTACTTCTCTGCTGCCCGCAAGCAGTCGCGCGAGTTTGCGCCCAAGGTTGCCGGTGCCCTGAAGGACAGCAAGCTTGAAGAAGCGATCAAGATCGCCGATCGCAACAAGAAGTCCCACTTAGCCGAGGTTGTTACGGCTGGCCTGCAGGAGTTTCGTTCTTCCGGCGGCTCCCCCACTGAGCAGACGATCGCCAGTTCGGGACGCGCTCTGGATCGCGCCGAAGCTATCGTTCACGCCAAGCTGAAGAGGGGCCTTGCTGTCCTGGCCACCATCGGCGCCACGGCTCCGTTCGTCGGACTGCTCGGCACCGTCATCGGCATTCTGAACGCCTTCCAGCAGATCGCCACCCAGAAGACTTCGGGCATCGGCGCAGTTGCCGGCGGCATTTCGGAAGCTCTGGTGACGACCGCAGCTGGCCTGTTCGTGGCCATCCCGGCCGTTATGGCCTTCAACTACTTCACCGGACGCGTCGAATCTTTCGATGTGGAGATGGATAACTCCTCCAGCGAACTGATCGACTATTTCATCAAGCAGAGCAACAAGCGCTAAGCGAAGCGCCATTCGGCGAAGCGGGAATTCGCGGAGGGCGGGAGAGCAAACACTCTCTCCTGCCCGCCGTTTTTAAACTCGCTACGGCCTGGTGGTTCCTTAACGACGCCGGATGCCATCCGGAATAAAAATTTTCAGGCAACGGAGCCCAACAAATGGGAATCTCAGTTCGCAACGAAAGCAGGAAGGTCAGTTCCAACATCAATGTCACCCCCATGGTTGACGTGATGCTGGTTCTACTGATCATCTTCATGGTCATCACCCCCATGCTCCAAAACAAAGTGGTTGTCGACATGGCCAAGGTAGATAATCCGACCAATATGCCAGACGCCGACAAGGAAGACGCCATTGTCGTGGCAATTACCCGCGACGGAGGAGTCTTTTTGGGGCAAAACAAGACGGCTGTCAGTGAGCTCGGCACTCAGGTTCGTGAGAAGCTTGCAGACAAGCCTGGCAAAACAATCTTTATCCGCGCCGATGCCCGCGCGCAGTACCGCGCGGTGGAAGACGCCATTGATGCCGTGCGCACCGCTGGCGTGGAAGATGTGGGCTTGCTGACGCAAAAGCGCGAAGGCAATCTCGCGGGCGGCGCTTAAAGTTTTTTCTTGCGCAGTTCCTTTAACGATTTCGAGCAAACGAGGAGTTCTAAGCGATGTCAATGACAACTGGGGGCGGGGGTGGCTACTCGTCCGACATCAACATGACGCCGATGATCGACATTCTTCTGGTGCTGCTGATCATTTTCATGGTCATTGTGCCGGTTACGCCCAAAGGCTTGGACGCGCTGGTACCTCAGCCGCCTAAGAACCAGGCGCAGCAGAAGAATCCTAGCGATCGCACCATCGTCGTGCAGGTTCTGCGCGCTACTGCCGGTGCCCCGCAATATAAGATCAACGAAACTGACGTGACCAAGGCAGAGTTGCTTCCGAAGCTGACCGAGATCTACGCGAATCGCGCCGAGCGCATCATGTTCGTCAAGGGCGACGACAATCTTGACTTCCGCTATGTGGCCGAAGTCATCGATATCGGTCGTTCCGCGAACGTGGATCATATCGGGCTGATGACGCCGAAGATCATGGAAGGCCAGTAGGTCCGCTATTTCGGAGCCGCTTCCCTGTAAAGGGATGTGTGGCGCAAGCAGCCGGAGTCGCCTTCGGGGCGGATGACGGATGCGGCTGCGAGAGGACGCACAGAGTTTAGGCTGGCCAACTGGATGCCCGGGTAGGCTTTATTCCCCGGCAAAATTCAGGGCTGCCAGCCCCGCTTGGAGGCGGTTCATCCAGCGGGAAAGTGGAGTACAATTTTTGCATCCTGGTTTCGGTACCTCCCGCCCGCGGCCAGCTGTACTTGAGATTCCAGGCGCGCGCCCGACAGGCCTCGTCTGAAGGAGAAGGATACGAACATGAATGGACCCGCACGTATTACGGCGCTCGCGGTTGTCTTGGCCGGCATGGTGCTTTCCATGAGCGGGTGCAACCGCCTCGCAGCCCGTGACCAGTTGAACAAGGGAGTGGAAGCGTATAAAGGCGCCCATTACGAAGAGGCGATTAACCACTTCCAGAGGGCTACGCAACTCGATCCGAGCCTGCCCATGGCGAAGAGCTATTTGGCCACCGCACTGGCACAGAACGTAGTGCCCGGACTGGATACAAAGGACAACCTGGATATGGCGCAGCAGGCCATTGGTATGTTTCAGGAGGTTCTGACCAAAGATCCGCACGATGTGAACAGCATGAAGCAGGTTGCGGGTATCGAATTCAGTATCAAGCGGCTGGACGATGCAAAGGGCTGGCAGAAGAAGGTGCTGCAGGAGGATCCCAAGGATCCCGAGGCGGCTTATACAGTTGGCGTGATTGACTGGATGGAGGCGCACCAGAATACTCTGTCGGCGCTGGCGCCAGCTGGCTTGAACGACGACGGCGAGGGAAATGCAAAGGCGCCGAAGAAGATCATGGAGCCGCTCAAGACGAAGAATGCCCCACTGGTCGAGGAAGCTCTGCAGTATCTCAATCAGGCAGTGGCGAACCGGCCCAACTATGACGATGCCATGGCTTATCTGAACCTGATCTACCGGCGCAAGGCCGACGTGGACTTTGGCAACGAGGGGGCCCGCAAGGAAGACCTCGCTAAGGCCGAGGATTGGCGTACCAAGGCAATGGGAGTCCGCAAGGCTAATGAAGCGAAGAAGAACAGCGGCCCCGGCGGCATCACCATGGGCGACAATGGCGAATTGAAGTAAGCGCTAACAGACGCAAGCAGAAACGGCCTCCGCAACTAGCGGAGGCCGTTTCATGTCTGCCAGCCGTCGGACTAAGCACACTCCTAACAGGAGCACGTCGAAGAGACGAGGCAGGAAACCTCTTCCGCTCCTTGAAGTTCCACTGCAACCTAAGTTGAAGCCGCATTCCTGGGCCGAAGCAACTGGTCGTAGTCGTAGCGGGGGTTCTGTAAAAGAGAAACAGGTCCTGTGCTCTGCACCTTTCTCTATATACTTACCGCTATTCCCTCTACATATGGCACGCTGGGAAGCGAGTGAAACTGCTTGATTTGATGTTGCTTGCCTGTGTTGCACCCGAGCCTGGAATCTGCCCTTGTCTTTCCGCTATGTGGTGGAGGATTGCTTCCTGGTCGAGCCAAGAAACGCCACTGGCAGGGGAGGGGTATTCTTCAGCAGCCAGAAAAATTGCTATTCAGAGGGGACATTTGGCGTATTTTGAACGGCAGCCATAGGTGGGCAAGGGCTTGCCTTCGACAGCGCAAAAAGCCATGCCGGTTCAACAGAACGGCATAGCTTTTTGCGGCCTTCAACGTGAATCAACCTACGGGCCTTATTGCGCGCCCTGCTTGATAATCTGGTCGGCAAAGTAGTTGTGGACTTTGGCGTCGTTGTGGAGCATCTCGTAGTAGGCGTTCCTGAGCAGTTGCGCGTGGCCCTCGCGCAGGCCTTGACGGATGGCTTGTTGTACGTGCGGGTCGTTCAATTCGCGCTGACCGGCTGGCTCCCTTGCGATCAGTTTGTAAATCGCGTACCCGACGATGTGGTGGCCTGGGCCAGCACCATCGTAGGCGGGAAGGATCTCAGTGATCTCTCCGGGTTTGAGCTTGCCAATCGCGGTGAAGACTTCAGTCTCGGTGCGCAGTTGCGACTCCGGGAGGAAGCCCATGTCTCCACCATTCGAGTTGTTGTTCGGATTCTCGGAGAAGTTCATCGCCAAAGCGCCGAAGTCCTCACCGCTTTGAAGGCGCTTGTGCAGTTCCAGGATCTTTTTCTTCGCGTCAGCGTCGCCTGAGGCCTTGTTGTTCTGAAGATTGCCGGTTGGCTTTGCGGGCCCGCTGGTCACCGCAATTTGCGCCAGGTGGTACTGTGGCTCGATCAGGTTGAACTCCGACTTGTGAGCCGCATAGTAGCTGGCGATCTCCGCGTCGGTGATGTTGATCTTAGACTCGATCTCCTTGTTCAACAGCTTGGTCTTGGTCAATGAACGGCGCAATTCCCGTCGAAGGTCATCCACGGTGATGTTGCGTGCCTGGAGTTGCTTGTCGAACTCCTCCTGCGTGTAAGGCGCCTTCATTTCCGTCAACTTGGCGTTCACGTCCTCGTCACTGGCAGCCAGATTGAGCTTGGCGGCGCGCTGCCAGAGGATCTCGTCCTCGATCATCCCGCGCAGGATATTGAGCCGGACAATGTCGGCCTGCTCGGGGGAGGGCTTCTGGGCGTTGTCGGCAAGATTAGCCTTGTAATACTTCTCGAGCTCCGAGCGCATAATGTCCTTACCATTCACTGTTGCCATCACGTCCGGAGAGGGCGAACGGTGGCACCCGCTCACGGCGGCAATCAGCGTTGCCCCACAAAGCATAAGGACTGTAAAGCGGAAAGGCGTGCGGGAAAAAGCTTTGATTTGCAACCTGGTATCTCCTGTAGGAGGCAAAAGTCCCCTGGCAATCAAGAATAAACCCCAAAGCCGATTTGGGGATACGCAATTTCATAGACGCAGCCGCTAGTTGCAGATACGCCCTAGACGAGCGGCAAAAGCGAAGACGCAGGATCGACCGGCTACTTGCCTGTCCCCGCATGCTGGCTGGGCGCGGCCGGCGGTTCCACTCCGGCGGCGCGCAGGGCGCGGTCAATCACCATCCAAAGCTGTTCCACGGGAACAGCGCCGCTGATGCGCTCACCCTCCACAAATACCGCGGGCGCTCCTTCAATTCTGAGCGATTCCGCTTCCTTCATCGAGGCGCGTACCGGGCTTTCGTCCTGCTTGGCCAAGCAGGCGTCCAGTTTGACGGCGTCAAGTTTGCCCAGAGTGGCCTGTTGCCTGGCTATGCGATCCAGTGCATCAAAGCTCGTGGCATTGCTTCGTGTCTCTCCGTTGATCTCTTGGCCGTGGGAGTGAATGTAATCCACATACATCCAGTAGGCCGTGTTGCTCTGAGCGTCCAGACAATTGGCGTCCACGGCTGCGCGCATGGCCCAGGGATGAATCTCGACCAGCGGGTTGTCCTTGTAGATGAAGCGCACTGTGTCCTTGTAGTGTTCCAGGGTGTCCGGGAAGAGAGCCTGGTGCATCCGGGCGCAGTAGGGGCATTCAAGATCGTCGAAGTTGATGACCGTGACCTTGGCCGCGGGATTACCGCGTATGGGGCGCCCCGCCACGTTGATTGAGAAGATCGGGTCGTTGGCCAGATCAAACTTATCCAGGCGTGCAAGGGTCTTGCGGTCAGTCGAAATCAAAAAGTCGACCACCTGGGATTTGGCGCCGTTTGAGAGCGTGACGGACAGCGCGTCATAACCGGCGATCTGGCTCGGTTTGCTCACGCCGATGGCCACATTGACCTCCGGAGGAATATTGAATTGGGAACGGACCATGACCTCGATGTGACGGTTGAGCGTCAGGTCGATCGGCTGCGGGGCGGGTTGGGCCTTACAGCCCACGGCCATGCACAATGCGAGCAGGCCGGCCAGAAAGTGTATACGCGACAAGATGAAATCCTCTCAGAAAAGAATACTCTAGTTGGGGTCCGGGATTGGGCCGGTAGAGCTGTTCTCCAATAGATGTAGCCCTTTTGAGACCGTGCAAGGTGGCTTCGGTGTACAGCAATTGGAGAACAGCTATAGTTTCCAGGATTCTCCCATGCGCTGGGAAGAATGAGCATGGATGGGGCAAGGAATGCTGGCAGGCGGCGGTGGTTAGTAAGCAGGCGGCAGACTTGGGTCGCGGAAGGCCATGTTGGAGCGGCGAATGTCGCCCACCGAACCGAAGTTGGCTAGGGTAAAGCTGTAGAGCCACTGGGTCTCGTTACGGACCGAACCGAGATTGAATCTCCGGTAACCGAAGGAAATGCCGCAGCAGTCCCAGTTATAGACGGCTTGCACTGCGGCATATTGCAGCGTGCCATGGGTAAAATCGTAGCCGCCGTTGGCGGCCAGGTTGAGGCCGCCGCCGCTGGGCTTGCCAATGGTGAGGAAGGGCTGCACCTGCTGGCTTTTGATGGTGGTGGCGGCGCTGCCGTTCTCGTCTACGGCGTTGAGCATGGAATGGCCTACGCCGACGGTGGTGCGGCCCCAGCTGTAGCCGGCATAGAGATTGTCGGCGCCCAGATCCCCATTCTTGGGGTCGTAGTCCATGTCCCACTCGACGCGCAGGTTGTCGATTGCCTCGAAGCGCAGGCGCGAGGTGATGGGCGTGAGGCTGCGCGGCGAGTCGAGGAAGGCGATCCCGCTCATTTCCAGGGTGGAGTCGAAGACGTTGCGTTGGCCAGAGATCAGGGCGCCGCCGAAGTTGCGGTTGATGAAGTACCTTTGCGCAATCTGCCAACTGGCCCACTCGCGGGGAGCCTGCGGCGCGCAGTCCTTTTGAGAAGCTTCGCCTCCGGTAGCGTCGCAGGGTTTCTGTTCAGCAGAACGCAGATAAAAGCGCTGGGTAAGCGAGAAACCCACCTCGTTGGTGTTGGTGGCGATGTCGGTAGTGTCGATCAGAAGCACATTCTGTGCCTGTGTGCCGATGCCGGTCACGTAGCGGTAGGTGATCTCGGGTTCGATGACGTGGCGCAGTTCGCGGTTCCAGCGCGTGAGCGCAAAGTCTCGCTCCACGGCTGGCGCCCGCAGGTCCACCGATGCTTCAAAATCGGTCCGGTTAAGTGGATCGTGGCTGATGGCCGGAGTGCCCCCGTGTGTACCCGTGAGGTCGGGAGTCTGGCTGATGGTATAGGCGGTTTCGCGCAGCGCACCTTCGGCAACCATATTCCAGCCGCCTGCCGTGAGCGGCAAGGCGAGATGTGGGTAGAAGTCAACGCGGCCCGCATTGCGGGCGTGGAAGCCGGGTTCTGAGCGGCTCAGATAGCCGAGAGACGATCCCACCCCCCAGTAAAGCGGTAACGCGCCCAGCGGCCGATCCAGTACGTCGAACCGCAGGCTGGGCAGGTGGATAATCCTTACCTCGTTGCCGTTCGAGGAATTGGCAAAGGTCTGGAAGCGGTCCAGTGAGAGGGACGGAACAAAGCCCTTGCGCGCGCGGGTGAGCGAGACATCGCTCTGCACCTCAGAGCTGACCGCCTGCGAGAAGTTGTCGTTGAAGACCAGGCGATAGATGTAGCTGGAGAGGTATTCGACGTTGCCGGCCAGGCGCGTCTCAGTGCCGAAATCCTTTCGTCCCAGGGCATTGACGTCCACGCCGCCCTGATTGACCAGCACTGTGGTGGTTGAACCGGCGGCAACAGGCTCTTTGATGCCACGATCCAGAAGGGCATTCCAGCGCGCAGCAAGGTGGTCGAGTCCACGGCCCTTGTAACGGAAGTCGCCGTTGGGCGCCCAGCCGCGCTTGCTGAAGTATTCCGAGCCGATGGTCATGTCCATGCTACGGTTGATCACCCAGTAGACCTGTTCGCCAAAGGTGTAGCCCCTGATGGACGATCCCGTGCTGATGACAGGGATCAAGAACCCGCTCTCTCGGCCTGTTTCGTCCACCGGATGACGGAGGTAGGGCAGGTAAAAGATGGGCACGCCGAGAAATTTAAACAGGGCATTGGCCGTCGAGGCTTGGCCGTCTTGCAGCTTGATGGATCGGGAGATCACCTGCCAGTCCGGCTTGGGCAGGCGACAGTTGGTCATCGTGCCGTCGATAATTTGGTAGTTGCCCTCGCCGTTCTCCAGTACGACCCTGCCGGTGAAAAAAAACGGGTTCGTGGTGGAATAGACCGTCGTGCGGCCAGCGGTGCGGACGCCTTGTGAGCCATGTACGTTGAAATAGCGCGCAGTGTGCATACTCAGGCGCATATCGCCGCTCGAGGCGTAAAGAAGTACGTCGTAGGGTCCGCCCGCTACCTGCAGGTTGCCGTCCGCCTCCAACTCCGTAGTGGACTCGTTATAAATCACCTTGTCGGCGCGCAGAATGTAGCCTCGGTAGTGGAAGACCACATCGCCAGTGAGAGTACCGACATGGTTTACCCAGTGCTGGTGGTCGGCCTCCCACACGACTGGCACGCCGCTTGCCGGCGCCGGTTCCGGCTGGGCTACGGGCAGAATCTCCTGGCCGGGGTCGTCCGGCAGGGAGGACAAAATGCCGGCATCAGTAGCATTTTGGGTGGGGCCATTCGTGGCGGGATCACCCGTCCGGTCAACGTCTTGCGCTGCCGGGGGTGTCGCACTGGTCAACGCCTGCCCCTGAAGTTGCAGGTGACAGAGGGCCAGCATCGTGATAAACACAAAGGTGCGAGGGTGCATTCTGAGACCAAGGTCAGCATAGCAAAACTGGCCGCCTTGGCATCAGTCACACGCCCTGCAGCTCTGGCAATAGGCTAAAATTAGGATCGTTTCGACCGTGCTCGGATCCCGCGATCCGGGCTATGCATGTCTTTTTTACGTGACTGACCTTTTGTCTTAAAAATAACGTCCAAGAGCCCCGGCTGCACCAGGCTTCAAGGATCTGAACTGCCGCTCTGGTCGTCAACAATCGGCCCGGTTGCGTCAGAAGGGATAATGGAATCTTGAACACATCCGCAGGCCAGCCCGACTCCGCATCTTCCTGGAAGGAGGAAGTGAGCCGGCGCATTGCCGCGCACCAGAGCCGCGAGGGCTTGTCTACAGCGAAACCAGCAGCACCCGAGCCGAGCAGCCAAGTGGCCAGCAGCCGCGCCGCTCAGGTCGCAGCTCGCGTGGCCGCGCACTATGCCCAGGCTCTTAGCTTCAGCCAAATGCAGGCTGCTGAAGCTGAGGCTGCCCAACGTGCTGCCGAAGCTGTCTTGCCACCCGCACAGGCAGCCCCCGAGGAGCCGCGCCCCTGTGAGCCCGAAGCCGCCCAGGCCGCGGTGCCCATGCAGCCCTTCACACCGGATTTGGAACCCTCCATGGCGCCGGCTCAGCCCGCCGCACCTGCCACGCTCGAGGCTTGGGAAAGTGACTACCACCGCCTCGGTCCGGAACCGAATTCTACCTTGCTTCCCGCCAAGCCGGCACCTGTCCACGAGCCACAACCGGCCAGGGACTTTGCTCCTCCAGTTGAAGCCAGTCCGCAGCGGCCACCGCTGGTCGAGGAGCCATGGGACGAGAAAGCCATTGAGCCGGTTGAGCCTGTTCAGCCGATTCCTGCCAACCTGATCGAATTTCCGCGTGAGCTTGTAGCTCCTTGCAAAAGCCGTCCTCGCTTGGCCGAGGGACCACTCGCCGCGGATGCCCCTGAGACGCCGTTGAGCATCTTCGAGGTGACCCCTGGCGACCTTTCCGCCGGGCCAGAGACAGCGGGTCCTGCGCCAGCCTCTTCCTGGGCAGAATCCGACTGGTCGGACATCGAACTGGAGGATCAATTCCGCGACGAAGCGGAGCCCCAGGCCGCGCCGGGGCCGCAGTTGATTTTGCCACTGGCGCCCATGAGCCGCCGGTTGACGGCGGTCCTGGTGGATGGCGTGCTCATCGCTGGCGCTTTCCTGGCATCGGCCCTGGTGGCCGTGGCCAACATCGGCCATTCGCTCCCAGTAAAAATCATGGAGATCAGCGCGGTTTCAGCGCTCCTGCTCATCGGCTTGCTCTACCAGACGCTCTTCCTCACCCTGGCCAAAGCCACGCCGGGCATGAAGTGCGCTCACATCTCCCTGTGTACCTTCGATGGCAAGAGCCCCACCCGCGCGCAGTTGCGCCGCCGGCTGGGCGCGCTCTTTCTCGCCGTGCTTCCGCTGGGGCTGGGCTTGGTCTGGGCCCTCTTCGACGAAGATCGCCTGTGCTGGCACGACCGCCTCTCGCGGACTTATCTGCGGAAAAGCTGAGAACCTGTCCACAAATCGAGCGTCTCAGAGCCTTTTGCGGATTGCAGAGAATTTTCCCTCTTGGATGCACACTGATGAGTGGCAGTTATGGGTCTCAGAGGAGCAAATGCTTGGGGCCGTCCCGTAACTCCTTATGCTGGAGGATTTTGCGCGTAAGTCGTTTGCTGAGAGGATTTTACAGCGCACACCATGGCCTAACTCTAAGCAGCAGAGGATTTTACGCCCAAAATAGGGGTGGGGGTATCCGGCATCCGTACGCCCCGGTTTGCCTCTCGTTCGGCACGCCGGAAGCCGCACCCTTGCAAAATCGCTACAGCAATACCAGGAATGGTGAATCCCGGAACCATGCACTCAAGTCGACGCGACCAACAGGGAGCGGCGACCTTCAACGAAGCAAATCAGGGTACAGGTTCCCTGGTTTTGCTCTAGTTTATGGATAGACTCTGAGAACCTGTCGGGGAACTTGCTTGCCGGAAGACCGGGTTTTTCGGCAAAAAACGCTGCCGGAATCAATTCCGGCAGCGTGAAGAAAAACAGACGGCAGCCCTGGGGCCCAGCGATGCACTTTTATCGCCGAAGTCCGCAGATCTGGGTAAGGCTGCCGCCATCTGTTCAAGGTTTATGAATGCGCGGTCCGCAACGCGGGCTGCCTCACAGGCTGGCTTTTGCCGGCGAATCTTGCGCCGCTCTGACGGTCGCCCTCCAGACGGAACTGGTGGATCATGCCGTCCAGGTCACTGGCCAGGGAGGCAAGATTCTTGAGCGCCTCGACGGCTTCCTCGGCGCCTTGCGCATTTTCGGACGACAACTGTGAAATATGGCCGGCGGCCTCGGAGATTTCGCCGGAGGCCGCGGTCTGCTCAGTGGCCGCGGTGGCAATCAATTCGATCTGGTGCTCCACCTGCTGAGAGGACTCGATAATGGCCTCCAGGCTCTTGCGAGCGTGAGCGGTTTCTTCCATGCCGGTTTCCACGGCCGCACGGCTGTCCTGCATCACCTGGAGGGTTTCGCGCGTCTCTTCCTGGATGCTGCGGATAGTTCCGGCTATCTCCTCGGTGGCGCCCTTGGTGCGCTCGGCCAGGCGGCGAACCTCGCCCGCGACGACGGCAAATCCGCGGCCATGCTCCCCGGCGCGAGCCGCTTCGATGGCTGCGTTCAGGGCCAGCAGATTGGTCTGCTCACTGATCTCCTGAATCACGCTGACCACCTTGCCGATCTCCTCGGAGCGATGGGCCAGCGAGGTCATCTTGTGCTCCACGGAACTGGTGGCTGTGGCAATTTTTTCCATGGTCACGGCGGCAGCTTGCATCACCGAGCCACCCTGGTTGGCCGTTTCGGCGGAGACGCGGCTGGCATTGGCGGCATTCTCAGCGTTGTGGCTGATCTCGCCGATGGTCGCGGTCATCTCTTGTGCCGCGGCGGCAATCTGGTTGGTTTTGCTGGACTGGGTATGCGCATTGCCGGCGGTCTGGACCGAGCGGGCGCTCATCTCAGTAGTGGATGCGGAAAGTGTTTCGGCGCCTCGGGCCACCGACTGCAAGACACTTTGCATCGAGGCTACGCTGGTATTCAGGGCAGTGGTTAAGCGGCCAATTTCGTCTGTGCCGGTTTCCTCCACGCTCACCGTCAGGTCCTTTTCCGCAACCCGCTCCAGCGCGGCCGTGGCCGCCTGTAATGGCGGGGCAATCAGCCGGGTAAGAATGAGGCCGGTCAGCCCGCACAGCAGGGCAATCAGCAGCGTGGCCCCGGCATTGATCCAGGTGGCGCGGTTGCTCGACTGAGTTGCGGCCGCTGATTCGTCAGTGCCGTACTTCGCATTGAGGCTCAGGTCGCCGCTGATCGCCTCCAGAGCCGTATTGAAACTCCTCACCATGGAGTCCGACGCGATCAGGTCGAGCGCATCGCCGGTTTTGCCCGCCGCCAGCAGCGCGTTGACGCGATTGCTGGCATCCACATATTGCGCGAAGGCAGCCGAGAACTTCTGGTAGAGTTCGCGCTCGTTCGGATAGCTGATCGTCTGTTCGTACCGCTTGACCGCTGACTGGTAATTGGCCAGGGCCTTCTGGCGCTGCGCGTTGTGACCTGAAGTGCACTCCGGCGTCTGGCAGAGCAGCAACTCAAGGTCTTCGCGGCGCGCGGTGTCGGCCGCCGAGCGAACATCAGCCAGAGCGATCACGGCAGGAAATGCGTTGTCGCTCACATCCAGATTTTTGACCGCGATCCCCCGAAAGGTGATGAACGTGAAAGCGCCCAGCAGGATACAGAGGCCGCACACGATGCCGAAGGCGACATTAAACTTGCGGGAGACGGGGAGGTTTTTCAGCCAATCCATGCCAGTAACCTTTCTCAAGTGACTCGTGGATCTCATCGGCAGAATCCGGCGGGGCTTGAGTGCAATCGTTCAGACGGAAGATCGGAGGCCATCTGAACGGGCAGGGACAGCTCTTGCGTCTTGCCTCGCAGCGGCGCATTGACTCCCCTGCGCTTGCGCCGTAGGCTCATACCATGGAATTCAAGGTTGTTGATCTGGAACGGGAACCGATCGACTTCGACCTGGAACTGGCTCCGGGCGCGGTCGATTGCGGTTCCGAGGCAGAGCAGCAGGGGCCGCTGGCCACCTCTGGCCAGGCTGAGGTATTGCACGAGCACCGGGGCCCGAAGGACATCGTAGCCGACATCCGGCTCAAGGGCCGCTTTGCCGGCAAATTTCAGGTCCCTTGTGCCCGCTGCATCGAGCCGGTCGAGATTCCGCTGGCCGCCGAATTCGACCTGATCTTCAGGCCCGTGGCCGCCGATGCAGACGCCACGGAACGGTCCATTACTGCACCGGAGACCGAAATCGGTTATTATCAAAAGGACGGTCTTGCGCTTGAGGATGTGCTGCGCGAGCAGGTACTTTTGTCCCTGCCGGTCAGGACGCTGTGCAAGCCGGACTGTAAGGGACTTTGCCCGCGCTGCGGTGTAAACCGCAACAGCCAGGTCTGCTCATGCGAAGAGGGTCCGAGCGACCTCCGCTGGGAAGCGCTGGCCGGCCTCCGCGGTCGGATCGAGTCCAAGCAAGCCCCAAGATAAATTGAGGGCGCTCGCCCGTGCTGCAAGGCAATCAGGATCTGGCATGGCTTCAAGCCGGTCGGAACTTGAAACGGACCGAGAGACGAAAGGAATTCTTGCCATGCCTAATCCGAAAAGGCGCCACTCAACGCGCCGCACCGCAATTCGCCGCTCTCACGACTTTCTGACTGCCGTGGGCGTCTCCGAGTGCCCCAACTGCCACGAGAAGAAGCTGCCTCATCGCGCCTGCCCCAAGTGCGGCGCCTACAAAGGCCGCGCCGTTCTGGACATCAAGGAAGCAGCCAAGTAACCTCAGCGGCCATGCTCATCGACATTGCGCTTGACGCCGTCGGCACCGATAAGGCTCCGGATCCGGAGATTCGCGGGGCTATCCTCGCCTGCAAGTCTCTGCCTGTGCGGGTCCATCTGATTGGGCCCCAGGCGGAGCTGCGCGATCTTCTCGACGAACAGTTGGACAACGAAGATCTGCCCATCGTCATCCACCATGCCTCGGAACGGATCGGCATGGAGGAGAAGGCGGCGCACGCGGTGCGCACCAAGCGCGACAGCTCGATGCGCGTGGGGCTCAAACTGGTGCGCGAGGGTAAGGCCGCTGGCTTTGTCACCGCGGGCAACACCGGCGCGGCCATGGCCACGGCCAAAATGGTGCTCGGCGCTCTGCCCGGCGTGGATCGTCCCGCTCTGGCCACACCCATGCCCAGTTCCACTGGTAAACCCACGGTGCTGCTCGATGTGGGCGCCAACGTGGATTGCAAACCGCAGAACCTAGCTCAGTTTGCCGTGATGGGCGAGATCTATGCCCGTACCGTACTCAAGATCGAGCAACCGCGTGTGGGCCTGCTCTCCATTGGTGAAGAGGAAAGCAAAGGCAACGATTTGACCCGCGAGGCCTATCCGCTGCTCAAGGCGCTGCCCATCCGCTTTATCGGCAACGTCGAGGGGCGCGACATCTTCAGCGGTCAGGCTGATGTAATCGTTTGTGATGGCTTTGTGGGTAATGTAGCGCTGAAGACCAGCGAGGGCGTCGGCCGCTTTGTGCGCGACGTGCTGCGCGAGTCGCTCAACCGCACCGTCACCGCCCAGGTGGGTGCATTGCTTTCGCGCCGGGCTTTCAACGACTTCCGTCGTCGCCTGGACCCCACCGAGTACGGCGGCGCGCCGCTTCTGGGAGTGCGCGGGGTCTGCATCATCGGCCACGGCTCCTCGAACGACCGCGCCATCTTCAACGGCATCCGCGTAGCTTACGAGTTTGCCAAGGCGGGCGCCAACCAGCACATTGAGGCCGAGTTTGCCAGTCGCCCCAAGTCCGTCAGCCCGGCGGATATCGCCTCTGCCACTCAGATCACCCCCGCCACTTCCGGCGAGACCCTCCAGTAAAGCCCCATGCCGCTCGATCCTGCAGCTCTTCGTGCCTTTGATTCCTCTGTTGTGAAGCAGTTGGCCTGTCCGGCCTGCCTGGGCGCTCTGCGCCGCGCAGAGGCCCGGCTGCTCTGCGCAGCTTGTGGCCGCTCCTATCAGATTGTGGATGGAATTCCGGTGCTGATCGTTGAAAAGGCGGAGCGAAGCTCGCAGTAGGCCGGTTGTTTTCCTGCGCTATCGCCGGCGGTAGAACGGCAGCACGATCAGCAGGGCAAAGCCGATAGCCGCAACCAGCGCCAGGGCCAGCAGCCCATAGAGCAACTTGAGGCTTGGACCTTGGGCGGGGCTGTCCTCTGCAGGGAGCCTGGGTGGCTCGTCGCTGGGGCTGGCCGGAGTGCGCTCAGGCTTGTTCATCCCTCGTCTCTCAGCGCCTCGACGGGATCCAACTGGGCTGCGCGGGTGGCCGGCACGGTGCCGAAGAAGATGCCCACTGAGGTGGCCGCGGCCAGGGCGATCAACACTGACCAGCCGGAGATGGGCAGGTCATAGTTGGTGAAGATGCGGACCGACAGCGGCAAGGCCAGCCCCACAATTGTGCCAACGATCCCGCCAATCAGCGAGATGATGACCGCCTCGGCCAGGAACTGGAGCTTGATCTCCCGGTAAGTGGCGCCCAGCGCCTTGCGGATGCCGATCTCGCGGGTGCGGGCGCGCACATTGGCTAGCATGATGTTCATGATGCCGACGCCGCCCACCATCAGGGTGATGGCGGAAACCAGAAACAACACCGCGGTCAGGATGTCGGCGACCTTCGCGGCCATCGTCAGAACCTCTTTGAGGGTCTGCGTTGTATAAACCGAGCCGGGCCGGTGGCGCGCTTGAACGATGCGCTTGATTTCGCTGGCGGCTTCGGTCACTTCGTCCATGCTGCGCATGGAAAAGTAAATCTGCTTCACGTTTTCGGTTCCGGTAAAGTAGCGGGCCACCGAGTAGGGAACCAGGATGGTCTGGTCATGGATCTCTGATTCGCCCATGTCGTCCACGCTTTCCCTGAAGACGCCGATGACCGTAAAGGGGATGCCGCTGATCTCGAAGTTCTGCCCGACGGCCGCATCCGAACTGCCGAATCGATCATGTGCAAATTTTTCGGTAACCACGGCGCACTTGAGGTGGGCTGAGTCGTCGGTATCGTCCAGGAAGCGGCCCATGGGCATAACCAAATTGCGGATTTGCTGATACTGTGGGCTTACACCCAGCACCAGCGTATCCTTGACCACGCCCCTGCCAAAGCTGATGGGAGCGTGCATCTCCATCACCGGTGAGGAGTACATCACGCCGGGCAACTGCGCCAGCACGGCCTTCTCGTCCTCGCGAGTGAGATAGTCGTTGAAGACCGTCTGCTCGGCGCCCATCGCTCCGCCGCCGGAGTATTCCAGCTCGACCGAGTTGGTCTCCAGCTTCTGGAGTTCCTCAAGGATGAATTGTTTGCCAGTCAATCCGATGGTCACCACTAGGATCACCGAGGCGGTGCCGATGACCATGCCCAGCGCGGTCAGCGCAAAGCGAACCTTGCTGGAGCGGAAGCTGTCTACGGCCAGCTTGAGGATCTCGCTGAGTACCATGGTGCGGCGGGCGCTCAAAAGCGTCTGCTCAAAGGAACGACGGCGGTCATGTTCGGTCGGATTCATCGGTTCCTCAAGGGCGCATTCCATCGCGTCCTCTCCAGATAGCTTACCTTGGCGCAGAGGAAAACTGTCACTGCGCCGTCCAGACTCTGGGTCACGGATGAACTTGCGTCCTTTTGAAAGTCGCTGGGTGCCCCATTTCTGCTGCGCTTGTAGCTTAGCGGCAGGGCGGAATTCGCCGCAAACTCAAAAAACAACCCCGGCCAGAGCCGGGGTTGTCGGGCAACGAAAAACTTCAGCGGTCTATCAACTGAATGGCTTAGGCCTTGGCCACGACGCGGCCCACTTCCTTCAGACGGGCAGCCTTGCCGCGCAGTCCGCGAAGGTAGAACAGCTTGGCGCGGCGCACCTTGTAGCTGCGAATCTTCTCGATCTTGTCGATGACCTTGGAGTTGAACGGGAAGATGCGCTCCACGCCCTGGCCAAAGCTCATCTTGCGCACGGTAAACGTGCCCTGGGGGCCTTTGTTGATGGCGATGACCAGACCTTCGAAGGCCTGCAAGCGTTCCTTGTCGCCTTCTTTGATCTTGACTTGGACGCGAACCTGGTCACCAGGTACGAACTCGGGGAGGTCGGTACGCTTGAGCTTGTCAGCCAAGCGCTGCATTACGGGATGAATGGACATGATAGTTTCCTGCTTTTGGACTCAGAATTTTTAGTTTACTACAAGTTGCAGGGTTTGCGCCCGGCCTCAGGTGCGATAGTTCATGGGATCGATGCGATCTGGCCGGTTGCCAGGGTCACAGGTCGCTCAATCATCGGCGAATACGCTATAGTTCCGGGTATGGACGAGAAACGTGAATTGTTGCGCCACACGCTGGCCACCCTGGCCTATCGAGCTGTCCGCGCCTTGGACGGCGCTCCCGATCACTTCGCCGGATTCGACGGCGCTGGCCGTCTCCCCGTGCAAATTCTGGCCCACATGGGCGACCTCCTTGACTGGGCGCTGAGTGCGGCCGTTGGGCAAGAGCGCTGGCACGCCTCTCAGCCGCTCGCCTGGGCTGACGAGCAGTATCGCTTCTTCGAGTCGCTCCAGACTTTCGACGCCTTCCTGGCTTCCGATGCGCCGCTGCACGCCTCGTCTGAGCAGCTTTTTCAGGGCCCCGTGGCCGATGCGCTCACCCATGTGGGGCAGTTGGCTATGCTGCGGCGTCTTTCCGGCAGCCCCGCCCGCGGGGAGAATTTTTTCGTCGCGGAAGTCAAGGCCGGTCAGGTCGGGGCAGATCAGCCCGCCCCAGTCCGGCCCTTCAAGCCGCGTTAACGAAGAGATTCATTACCAGTGAATTTTGGGTGCCCCATCCTTCCGTGATTTTGCGGAAGGGTGGAAAGCAAGCCAACTTCTTCACATCGTCTCTATTGGAATGCCAGCGGCCTCCAGGCGCCATCCTGCTTCAGAGCCAACTGAATCGGCCTGGGTGGGCCTTGGGGCGGAATTGTGACTTCAATCCAAAGCTCCTGGCCCTGCTTGAGCGGCGTCGGGTCTGTCGCGTGGTCGGCAATATAGAAGTCCACCGGCGCGACGACGTGCAGTGCATCGCAGGACGATCCCGGCAAAGCCTCTACCATCACGCCGGTCGAACGCAGGTCGGCCTCGGGAATCCGGATCGCCAGCAGCTTGTTGCCGTCCACCTTCAGCTTGGCGCGGAATTGTACGGGAGATTCCTGAGTCACTGTGAAGCCGCTGGGCCGGGTCGTTCCGTCTGCGTTGCGCGGGAAGACGGCGTGCAGGGCGTTGGGTAGCGTGCTCTGGCAGCCGTCCACAGTCAACTGGAGGCTCAGATAGCGGCCCCGCATCACCAGGTTTGGATCGTAGGCAACGGCGCGCGTCCAGACCCGCGGGCAGGTCGAGCGCTGGTAGAGGTACTTGGCCGCAATGGACGAGACCAGCGCCAACTGGATCACAAGCAGCACGATGGAGGTTTTGCAGAGTTTCATTGCGCCTCCTGAGAATTCATGGCGGAAATCTCCGCTTTTCCCATGCCGGCCACGAGGTTGCGGCGGGTCTTTTCCAGCACCCATCCACCGGCCAGAAAGAGAATTCCCAGGCCGATCAGTCCCAGAGAGCGGCCCACCTTGTCGAAGATGTTGCTGAAGTAGAACCAGCCCACCGCAAGGGCAAACCCCACAATGCCCAGGTTGACCAGCGCGCGCGAGGCTCGCCGCACCCCCCACCAGATGATGAAGACAGCAAAGGCCCCAACCAGCGCGTAAGCAGCAAGGTTCGGCACACTAAACGTGTAGGTGTTGTGGAACGCGCCGTTGTCGAAGTGTTGTGTCTGGATTTTGATGCACCAAGGCAGGGCAATCGAAAAGACAATCGCGACCGCGACGGGAATTACGCTCTTGCGGAACTTGAAGGCCGCGAACAGCAGCGGCAGCACGGCAATGTCTACCCAGCCCCATGCCCTGAGCCCGAGAGGCAGGTAGGTTTGGTTGCCTGACCACGAACGCCAACCCACCAGCAAAACCTCGATGCTCACGATGGAGGCGATGGCCGCAACGGCGAAGAGAATCCCCTGGAGTATTTTGCGCCTGGAGCCGAGGAAGAACGTGAGGTAGAGAACCGCCCAGACGATCAGGAACCGGCCGGCATAGACGTTTCCGCCGATGTGCCCATCGGCGGCAAACGTGAATTCCGATAGAATCCAGGCCGGGAAGAGCAGCAGCGTGAGCGTCTGTTGCGCTTCGTCGTGGTGCAGAATCCAGCCAGCCAGCGCGGCCAGTGCCCACATCAGAACCGCTGCTGGCCAGTGCTCTTGAATGTTGAAGATCTGTCCCACCAACGCGATGGCCGCGCCGGTCGAGAGAGTTCCCACGGCGTGCAGAGCCGTCGAAAGCCCGTGAAAGCGGCTGCGCGCCCAGCCTCCGCCGAGGTGGAAGACGCTGACCATCCCCAGCACAACCGCGAAGCGCGCGCCGGGGCCAATCTCGTCCCAGTGGGCTGAGACAAACAGCGCTACTCCGCAGGCCAGCAGGATCGCGCCCAGAATCAGCACGACGATGACCTGCCAGCGCAAACCCGAAGGGCGCTTCTGTTCCGACTCCCACGCGCGAATGCGGTCTGACGTCTCCGCATCCAGGACGCCGGCCGTTTGCCAGCGGGTTAGCAAGCTTTCAAAGTCCGCCATAACAGATGGCAAAAGTAGAACATATCCGGGATGGCTCTGGCGCAGAAAATTCAGCCTATATCATCAAGGAGTATGAGATTCGAAATTGTCACCATCTTCCCCGGCTTTTTTGCCGGCATCTTCGAGAACGGAATTCTGCGCCGGGCGCTGGCTGAGGAGCTGGTGACGGTGGGGGTACACGATCTGCGCGCTTTTACCCATGACCGTCACCGCACCGTTGATGATCGTCCCTTTGGCGGCGGCGAGGGGATGGTGCTGAAGCCCGAGCCGCTGGCCGAGGCGCTGGCCTCGCTGGGCATTGAGCCGAAGGCGCAGCGCCTGGCCGGGGATGAAGCTCCCCGGCCGCGCGTGATTCTGCTTTCAGCGCAGGGGCGGCCGTTTACGCAGGCCCTGGCCCGCGAGCTGGCCGTCGAGGAGCGCGTGGTGCTGATCTGTGGCCGCTATGAGGGTGTGGACGAGCGCATCAACCAGCTTTATTGCGACATGGAGCTTTCCATCGGCGACTATGTGCTGAGCGGCGGCGAGCTGGCCGCGGCTGTGGTGGTGGACGCGACGATGCGGCTGATTCCCGGCGTGCTGGGCAACGAGGCCTCCGGCGAATTCGAGAGCTTTGGCATGGCCGATGCTGAGATTGCGAACGCCGAGATTGGCGTTCCGCGCTCGCAGTACGGCGCCGGGGGCCTCCTGGACTACCCGCACTACACTCGCCCGGCCGAGTTTGGCGGCTTGCAGGCGCCGGAAGTGCTGACGAATGGCGATCACGCAGAGATTCGCCGCTGGCGCCGTGAGCAGCAGTTGCGCAAGACTCTGGTCAACCGGCCGGATCTGTTGGAAGGCGCCACCCTCAGCAAGGAAGACCGCAAACTGCTGGAAGCGATCCGGCGGGAAATCGAATAGAATTGCGTCGAACCGGCATCATTAGTGCTCAAAGAGTTCTTCGTGAGTTCCAGTTCGCTCCAGGTGAATCTGGTCATCGGTAATGGAGTAGGTAAGCACCCAATCTGGTTCAACGTGTGCATCTCTGTATCCGCCCCAATTGAGTTTGAGCGGATGGTCCTTGAATTGCGACGGCAAAGGCTGCTCGGCGAGCAAAAGCTCGATCAACTGTTTCAGTTTATTGAGGACTTTGCCTCTCTTCTGAAGCCGCTTCACGTCGCGATGAAATTGGGTTGAATAGCTCGGGGTGCGCATCAGATTCCCAGCTTGATATAGAGGTCTGCGGCATCCTTGGCCTGATGCACTTCCAAACCCTGGGCGGTTTTGCGCATGGTCTCACGCGTGAGTTTGTTGGGCTTCAAGTCGAAAGGCAGAGCGTTCTCCTTGGCGACTCTAGTCAGAACGATGCGCATCACGTCTGAAACCGTCAGGCCCATCTCTTCGAGCACGACGGTAGCCTTCTCTTTCACGTCAGCACTGATTCTTGCGCGGACAACAGCATTTGTAGCCATGGATATACTGTAGCCCATTTGAGCTACAAAAGTGTCCACTCGCAAATCAATTCACAAAACTGATAGCTCCGAACAGCATTTTTCGGAGTTTTTCAGGCTTTCCCCGCACTATTCAGGTCAACCAGCCCCTCGGGCAGGGCCATTTCAACGCGCTTGCCCTTGAGATCGATCTTCCGCAAATAGCTCTTGGCAAAGGGAATCAGGACCTCGCTCGCCGCGCTGCGCACCACCAGCAGCGCCACAGGGCCAGCCGTCCGGTCCACTTCCTCGATTTCGCCGACAGCCACAGGCTCGGGTGGGGCCACATCCACCAGCGCGCAGCCGATCAGGTCCGCGACGTAAACCTCGTCCTCGCCCAGAGCAGCCCGTTCGGAGCGTGGAATGGCGACGATTAGCCCGGCGAGCGTTTCAGCCGCCGAGATTGAGTCCACCCCCACAAAGTGCAGCACCACGCCGCCCTTGTGCAGCCAGTGAGCCGTGAGTTCCACTTCGCGAAGGGCTAGGGTTGTCGCAGGGCGCGGAGATGCGCCGGCAACTGCACTGGTACCGCTCAACAGCCAGATTCGCCGTCGTTCGGCAAATTTTTCAGGGAAATCAGTCAGAAGCTCGGCGAAGACCTCGCCTTTGCGGCCCTGGGGGCGGCGAATCCGCGCCAGCCAGACCCACGGTTCAGCGTCATTCGGCGCGGTCACCGCCGCCTCGCGAGGGGAGCCGGATGCATCGTCGGCAGCCATCTCAGGATTCGTCTTCTTCCAGGATGTCGAGCGTGTAGCGGTGATGCAGCTTCATGCTCACGGCGCCCAGAATGGTGCGTACCGAACGGGCGGTGCGCCCCTGCTTGCCGATAACCTTGCCCACATCAGCGGGCGCTACGCGGAGCTTGAGAACCGTGTTTTCATCGCGGCCCACACTCTCCACTTCAACGGCTGTCGGTTCATCCACCAGAGCCCGCGCAATCTCGCGGACCAGTTCTTCCACTTCGACCATAGAGTTTTGGGTCATGCTTTTGCCCCTGACCGGATACGTTCAGGAATTGGCGACGCCAAATTCGAGGCTTGATTCGGTGCGCGCATCGTAACAGCCGACACCTGTCGCCGTCAGCAATTGTATGCGCGCCGGCTCAAGGAAGCCCGCGCGCACCGTCAAGGAAGGAGTAAAAATCAGGCTGCGGTTGTTTCGGCAGCTGGCGCTGGGGTTTCAACAACCGGTGCTGGGGTTTCAACAACCGGTGCTGGGGTTTCAGCAACTGGCGCCGTGCTATCGGCAGCCAGTGCCGGGTTCTTGGCGACCAGCTTATCGACCCTGGGCGACAATTGCGCGCCCACGCTGCGCCAGTACGCGATGCGCTCGTGCTTCAGATCGACCGAGGCCGGGCTGGTGCGGGGGTTGTAGGTGCCGACGACTTCGATCTCTCGGCCGTTGCGGGCGCGGTCTTTTTCGATGACCACGATACGGTAGTAGGGCTGCTTGCGGGCGCCAAAACGCGCCAAACGAATCATCACCACGGCGATACGGTTCCTTTCGACTTCCAGTACTCTGTTGCGGTTCTTCACACCCCATGGAAGTAAAACTTTCCACAGGGACCCTGGTTCTTGGGGGTCTTCCAGGCCAGCGCGGACGCGCCAAGCCAAATGGAGAGCCGGGCGGATGCGCCCAGCCTTGCAAGACACAACACCTAAGTATCGCCGATAGTGGCCAGTTGAGGCAAATTCCTTTTCTGCCTTCCCATGCCGGGTCTCGCTGGGGCCGCGTTGGCCGAATCCAAGGTCATCGCTCCGGAAGAACGAGAACCTTGGATTCCAGGCGCTCTATTTGCCAGACTTGCCCTTTTTCCCGGCCGCATGGGCCGCGGCCTTCTCCGGTTGGTCCCCGCTGTGGTGCCGCTTGTGGTGCGCCAAGGCCTTCGCGATTTCTTCGGGGGAAAGCGTGCTTTGGCTTCCAAGATGCAATACATCGTTTGAGATTGAAGCGTTGGGTGTGGCTGGTTCCATGGGTATCTCCTTAATTCATGGCAGGGCGCTCTATCTGTAAGCTGCCGATTAAGGTCACAGACGAGTCCCTTCCGGCTTGGCGGATCATACCCAGCGGCGCAGGGGTGGTCTTCTGAGGCAGGCAGGGCTGATCCCATTCATCCGCCTCAACCACCCTGGTAAGAACAGCCGCTGAGCGGCAGCTCTTGTATTCAGGATAGTCCCATTCGGCAGAGATTTACAGATTACCCTCTGCCGGTGGGCCAATCAGTTGTTTGTCTTCTTCAGCAGCCATGCCATGTTCTGGCCCAGGGTTTTCATGGTTTGAATGCCCTCCTTGTCCTGCTCGACGTCGCCGGGCTCCAGGCCGATACCGACGTTCCAATACGACGAACCGGGCACGACCATTTCACTGAAGAGAAAGAAGTGGTTCAGCGCATCGAAAGCTGGAATGGCTCCCGCCCGCCGCACCGCCACCACCGCGGCGCCCACCTTGCGGCGGAAGAGGCCGCCGTTCGCTCTGGCAACGTAACAGGCGCGATCCATCAATGCGGCGATTTCCGGCGAAATATTGGAGAAATAAGTAGGCGAACCGAGCAGAATTCCATCCGCCGCTTCCATCTTTTCGATAATGGGATTGCCCATATCGCTGGTTTGCGAGCACCGGTGGTTCTTCAGCTTCGAGCACGCGTGGCACGCTCGGCAGCCGTGAATCTGCATCCCGCTCAGTTCAATGAGTTCAGTTTCGATCCCTTCCTTTTCAAGTTCCTTCAATACATAGCGAAGCAAAATGGCCGTGTTTCCGCCCTTGCGCGCGCTGCCGTTGATTGCAACCACTTTCATCTGAGTTCCGTTCATGGTCAAATCTCCCCTTGCCGGCCATCCAGGCTCACCGCCCGATGGCCGTTTTTCCTTATCTCTATTGTGCCTCTTCAGGCGGTTGCCTCATCGCCAGTCTTACCGCGCTCAAGAGCAACGACACCGCCAAGCGATTTGTGGAAGAGCTGAACCGCGCCGAAGATCAGTTGCAGGCCGCTCACAAGCAGACTACGGAGCTGGAGCAACAAAAGCAGGCTGCCGTCGCAGAGCTGAATAAGCTGATCGCGGCAGTGAGCTTTGATTGGGATGTGAAGACGAACTAGTGGATAGTGAACAGCGAACAGTGGTCAGTAAACCCGGTTTCCGGATTTTGAAGCATGGGAAATCTTGAGGACCAGTAGATCGAAAACTGACCACTGTTCACTGACCACTGTTCACTGCTTCCACCCGCCCGGTCATCGCATACAGAATAGCCCGCGCGGTGGAGTCTTCGTCGGCGCGCGAGCTGATCATCAGGTCGTAAAGGTGGGGATTGTTCCAGGCCTTGCCGAAGAACTGGAGCAGGTACTTGGCGCGCTCTCCATCCACGGTTCGCATACGCTGCTCAATGTTGGCGCTCTTCTCCAGCCGGCCGCGCAGGCGAGCGATGCGTTCCTGACACGGAGCATAGACGAAGACGTGGTACACGTCGGGCTTGCGTTGCAGGACGCACTGCGAGCCGCGGCCCACAACTACGCAGTTCCCATCGGACCATGCTTTCTCGATGATCTTTTGCGAGATTTTTACCATCTCCTCGGCGTCGAAGACGGAGTTCTCGCCCAGTTCCAGGCCGGCGGCCAGAGCGGCCGAGCGCATCGCCTGCTGGTTGATGCGCCGCAGCCAGGAATCCACGTGCTCGTCGTAGTGGCGCACAACATTTGTATCCACGTGCGCCGCGTAGGCGATGGCGTCGATGATGTCCTTGTCCAGCAGCTTCCAGCCGAGCCATTCAGCAATGGTCTGCGCAATGCGCCCGCCGCCGCTGCCGAACTCCCGGTTGACTGTCAAAACGCGGTAATCCACGTTCCCCTCCAGCAAAACCCGCAACAGTCCACGTTACTCCTGTCCGAGTGTTCTTTCCAGTTCCGCCCTCGCCGTGGCGCGCTCCGCTTCTGCCTGGAAGAGCACAGCCTCGGCCTCCGCCAATTGCCCCTCGGCCTCCTTCAGCGCGGAGGCATTCGCCGTCTTTGCCTCCACCTGGTTGGCCGTAATGCGCCGCATCTCCGCCCGCGCCTCGACGCTCTCCCGCGCAGCTTCCAGACCCGTTTCGGCGCGGCGCACCTTGCGCACGCTCTTCTCGATCTCCACGCGCACGCGGCTTTCCGCGTGGCGAAGATTCTCCTCCGCCTCGGCCACCTGGGCCCGGCTCTCATGAACTTTTCCGCTGCGCTTGCCAAACTCGAGCATCGTCCAGTTCATTCGCAGACCCACCACGCCGTTGTTTTCCGTCAGCAACGGCACGCCATCCTGGTGGATATACTGCGCAAAAGCTCCGATCTCCGGAATATATTCCGCGTGCGCCGCGCTCAGGCCGGCCTTCGCCTTCTTGAGTGTCTGCTCGGCAGCCGCAACCTCTGGATTGTGAGCCAGCGCCTCGGCTTCCAGGTCGCCGGCGGTCACATCAGTGGTTTCCGGCTCAGGCGCGACAAATTCTACGTCAGTGTCCAGGGGCAGGCCGGCCAGATCGTTGAACTCTACTTTCATGTCGGAGATGGCGTCCTCCAGCGATCCGAGTTGATGGCGTGCATCAGCGATCTGCGCTCGGCCTTCCAAAACCTTCAGCTCCAGCACCGCTCCGGCCTCGACTCCGTGGCGCGCTTCAGTCAACTTCTCTTCTCCGGCCTCGATCTTCAGCTCCGCCGCCTGCTTGCGCCGTTCGGCCGACAACAGGCCGTAGTAAAGCTGTTTCATCTTCAGGGCGACTTCGTTCTCCGCCCGGCGTGCATCGTCGTGCGCGATGCCCGCATCCGCCTTCGCCACATTCACTCCGGCATGAATCTTGAAGTACTGGGTAAGCGGCTGAGCTGCCGTGGTGGTGCTAAGAATGAAATTGTGGTGCCCCAAAGGGAGTGAAGCATTTGCGCCAGGGATGGGGCCGGGGACCGGGTATACGCCCAAGGCTCCCATCGGGATCTCCAGGTGTTCAATGTCCCGGAGGTGTGCGGCGTCGCTCTGGTTGCTCAGAACCGGAAAGTAATTGGCGCGCGCCTCTCCCACGCGCGACTGCATCTCCTTTTCCTTCAGGTGCGCCATCTTCACAATCGAGTTCTGCTTTGTCGCCAGAGCGACGGCTTCATCCAGAGTGATGCGCCGCGTCTCCGCGCGCGCAACGCCTCCCAGCGCCAGAAACACCAACAGAACCGCGGCCACCGAGACCTTGGGGGATATTGGCACAGGGTGCCGGCGGTGCACCACCACGAACAGAACCGGGATCGCCACCAGGGTGAAGAACATCGATCCCAGCAGCCCGAAGGCAATCACGCTGGCCAGCGGTGACCACAGGCTCGATCCGGAGAGAATCATGGGAATGACGCCCACCGCTGCTGCCGCCGAAGTCAGGAAGATAGGCCGCAACCGCCGCTCTCCAGCTTCCTGCGCCGCCTGTTCCAGCTCGACGCCGGTCTGCATCCGTTCGTGAATGTAATCGATGAGGATGATGGAGTTTCTGACCACCAGCCCACCCACGCTCACAATGCCGATGAAAGCCGTAAAGCCGAAGGTATTGTGCGTAATCAGCAGCCCCAGGGCCGCGCCCGGCAGCGCCAGCGGGAACGCCACCATCACGATCAGCGGATCGACCAGTGTACGGAATTGGAAGAGCAGTATCAGGAAGATTAGTACCAGGCTGATGAGCAGCGCGTTCCGCATTTCGCCGGAGATCTCCTGCTTGTTTTCGTATTCGCCGCCGTATTCAATGTGGTAGCCCGGAGGCAGCTGTATGGTGTCAAGTTGCTTGCGCGCGTCGCCCAGTATTTCGCTCGCCAGCCGATGGCCATTCGGGAAGGCGCGGACGGTCAGTGTACGGACGCCGTTTCTGCGCACGATCCTGCCCGGCTGCCACTCGGAATCAAGCGATGCCACGGCCTGCAGCGGGACTCTTGCTCCGGTCACGGGAGACATGACATAAGTATCCGTGACGTTCTGGAAGCTCTGTCTATCGGAGGGGTCCAGCCGCAGAACCACATCCACGCCGCGGTCGCCCTCCCAGAAGGTGGTCATCGGCGCGCCCTCAAAGCCCGCGGCCAGTTGCTGCGCGATGGTGGCATTGGTCAACCCCATGCGGTTGGCCACTTCTTCGCGCACATTCACGCCCACCTGCCAGGCATCCTCGTGCCAGTCGGTATGAATGTACGTTGCGCCCTGCGTATGCCGGAAGACATCTTCGACTTGGCCGCCCAGCGTTTCGAGCGTGGGAATATCGTCTCCCACAATCCGCACCTCTACCGGGGCCTCCATCACCTGGCCCTGTTGCAGCTCCTTCACAAAAACCTTCGCCTCCGGAACCACATCGGGCAGCCGTTGCCGCAACGCCGCCACCAGTTGCGGCGTTCCCTTCACCTTTTTTGTGTTGACCAGAATCTGCGCATAATTCGCGGCTGGGGCCTGCGGATTCACGTTGTAGTAGAAGCGCGGCGCGCTCTCGCCCAGGAAGCTGGTGTACTCCTTGACCAGCGGCTCATGGCTCAGTACCGCTTCAATCTGGCGCACGGCCGCGTCAGTAGCCTCGATCTTTGAGCCCTCCGGCAGCCACACATCCATCACGAATTGATCCCGCTCGGCCAGGGGAAAGAACAGTTGTGGCACCAGGCGCAAAATCCCCAATCCGGCCACAAAGGCCAGTACGCTCGACACCAGAACCAACTTCTTGTTCTGCATGGCCCACGTGATGATTTTGTTGTAGTACCTCTGCATATGGTCCAGCGGAGTGAGCTTGCGTGGTTCATCGGAGTGATTCTGCTCGTGATCCACGAGGCCTTGGCGGATGAAGAAACGCGCCATCAGCGGCGTCAGCAGCATGGCCACGATGTAGGAAGTTCCCAGCGCGATGGCCACGGCAATCGGCAGCGAACTGATGAACTCGCCCACGGCGCCGCTGAGCAGCAGCAGCGGGGCAAAGGCCGCGATGATGGCCAGCGTCGCGGTCAGCACCGGAACCGACATCTCCCGGGCGCATCTCTCCGCCGCTTCATCGATCGGCACCTTGCGGTCCAGCAATTCCACATAGTTGTCGACAATCACGATGGCGTTGTCCACCACCATGCCCAGCACCACAATCAGCGCCGCAATCGACACCTGTTGCAGTTCGATTCCACACATATTCAATCCGGCGAAGGTCATGGATACCGATACCGGAATTGCGATGGCTGAGACCAGCGCCACGCGCAGCGGCAGCAGCAGCATGGTCACCAGGATGACAGCGATGATGGCAATGCCAAATTCCTCGAAGAAATCGCGGATGCGGTCGGAAACGACCTTGGGCTGATCCGCCACCATGTCCAGCTTCACGTCAGGGGGAAGGGAAGCCTGAATGCCTTTCAGCGTCGCGCGCAGCGTATTGCCGAAATCGACAATGTTGTTGCCCTCTTGCATCTCGACCGCCAGCAGAATGGTCTGCTCGCCGCCGATTCGGGCATACTCCGACGGATCCTTGTATACGCGATCCACGGTCGCCAGATCGCCGATGTACACCGGCTGGCCCGTGGGTGAAACATCCACCATCACCTGGCGAATTTGGTCTTCCGTCTGCAGCCGCCCGCCGGATTCTATCGGCACCTTGTTTTGCTCGGTCGGCACGCGGCCCGCATACTGTGGAGTATTGCGTCCTTGCAGCGCCTGCATCACTTTCAGCGGATTCACGGCATACTGCGAGAGCCGTTCCGTTGAAGTGCTGATGTCGATCTCTTCCTTCTGATCGCCGATGCGCTTGATCTTTGATACCGCCGGGATGGTGCGCAATCCCGTTTCCACGGTCTGCGCGTAGTCCTTCAACTCTCTTGGGCCGTAGTGCCCGCCATGCACCGCAATCAGCGCCGCGACGGTGTCGCCAAAGTCGGAGTCCACGATAGGCCCGCGAACCCCCGCTGGCAGTTCGGTGGCTTTCAGTAGCGCCATATCCAGGCGCAGCTTCGACCAGAACTCGTCGGAGTCTTTGACCGATTTGTTCAGTTCGACATTGACGATCACCATGCCGTTGCGCGTGGTGGAGAATGTCTTTTCACGGCGAATCTCAGAAAACCGGAAGAGGCGCTCCTCAATCTTCCGCGTGACCTGGTCTTCCACCTCCGAGGTAGTCGCGCCCGGATAAATGGCGGCCACAATGCCGGTATGGATGGTGATCTTGGGGTCCTCGCGCCGCGGCATGGTCAGCAGCGCATACAGGCCTGCCACAAACAACATGCCGGAGAGAACCAATGTCACCTGCGGGTAGCGTAGAGCCGCGCGGACGGGATTCACTCTCCGCCTCCCACAATCTTTGCCGGCGAGCCTTCGCGCACGTTCTGCTGCCCGGCCACTACGATTTGTTCATTGCCGGTGAGCCCGCTGCGAATCTCGACTTCGTTGTTGAGCAGCGCGCCCACGTCAACCCTGCGTGCGTACACTCGTTGCCGAGTGGGCTCGTAGACGTATACATGTATTACGCCCCGCGCGTCGCGGACAATCGCGTCGCCCGGCACGGTGATCGCGTTCACCATCGTCGAGCCGTAAATCCGCGCTTCGCTTACCATCCCGGCGCGCAGCAGATGTTCAGGGTTTTGAACTGCAATCTTTACCGTGTAGGTCCGCGAGGCCGGGTCTGCCGTTACGCCCACTGCCTCCACCTTGCCTTCAAACTGTCGGCCGTCGAGCGACGGAATGGTCACCGTGGCCCGCGCGCCCTCTCGCACCTTGCCGATCTCGGCTTCCGGAATCGCCACGCGCACCTTCACCGGATTCAGGTCCAGCACACCGATCACCGGCGTCCCCGCCCCCACGGTGTCGCCTACGTCGATCCGCCGCATTCCCACAAAACCTGCAATCGGCGCTCGCAATTTGCAGTCCGCCAGCCGTTTCTGGGCTTCGTGCATCTGCGCGGCTGCCGCGCGGTACTGCCCGTTGGCGGCTTCCTTGTCCTGCACCCGCGTGCCTTGCCTGGCCATCTCGTAACGCTGCTGAGCCGCTTTGTACGCCGCTTCAATCTTCTCGAAATCGTTGGCTGCCAGGCTCTTGTGATCGTAGAGAAACTTCATGCGGTTGTATTCGTCCTGCCAGCGCTGGAAGTCGATGCGCGCCTGCTCCAGTTCCTGCGGACGCAGTCCCGCTTGGGCCTTTTTGTCGGTTGCTCGCGCGGCATCCGCCTGCGCCGCGGCAGCGTCGTAGCCATTGCGATAGTCGGTCGCATCCAGTTCCGCCAGCACCTGGCCCTTGGCAACCGCTTGGCCTTCTTCCACATAAACTCGCGCCACGCGTCCGGCAATCTGGAATGCGCCCTGGGCCGTCACATTGGCTTCCACTGCTCCGCTGGCCGCCACCGAAACCGGCTGCTGGATGCGATTTGGCGCGCGCAGCCGCACCGGAACCGGCTGATCAGCTGCCACCGGGGGCTTTGGCCCGCACCCCGCCATCGGCATCAGGGCGAGCAGGCACAGGACGGAAACGCTTGATCGAGTGGCTAGCCTGGAACGTCGGGTGCCCCAGGTCTCGCGATTGAGACCTGGGAATCCACGAGTCTCAACCAACCCTATCAACCCCCGGAGTTTATCCGCAGCCAGAAAAATTGAATTTGTTTTCATTATTGGTTTTCTTCCTTGACAAGAATAGAATGACACGTCATTCTATTCTTTGCAAGAGGTTCCTGGATAAAAAATGGCCTATCGCAAAACCGCCGCTACCGAAGCCCGCAAGGACGCCCGCCGCCGAGCGATTCTTGAGGCCGCAACTGGGCAATTTGGCAGCTACGGCTATCACTCCACCACCGTGCCCATGATCGTTGCTGAGTCAGACAGCTCAGTGGGCAGCTTTTACGCGCACTTCCGCAACAAGGAGGATGTCTTTGCGGCGGTCCTCGAAGCTCTTGGCCAGAAGGTGATCGAGGTCATACGCAATGCCACAGCCTCCCAGCCCGATCCTTTATCGCGGATTCCCGCCGCCGTCGAGTCGCTGTTTCTCTTCCTTGCCGAGAACCCCAAAGACGCGCGCATTCTCATCACCGAGTCTTCCGGCCTGAGCCCCCGTCTGGAGCAGGTGCGCCGAACCATCCTCCGCGAGGAGGCCGAGCAGGTCTGCCAATCGTTCGAACTGGCTTCGGATGCAATCTTTGTTGCCGACCCGGCCATCGCCGCCCACTGCCTGGTGGGCGCCGTCTTCGAGGCTCTTACCAGTTGGCAGGAACAGAGCCCGGATCTTCGCGCCCCGGCCGCCGAGGTTGCGCATGCTGTGGCTGATTACAACCTGCGCGCGCTCCGGCGCTGAACGCCATCCGCCCGACCCTGCAAGGGGCTGCTTGAAAAGGGATGTGCAAGTTACTTCCTTGGAAACTTTGGTGCTTTCAGAACGCTTGAAATCTGCGGAATAATAGGAAAACTCCGGTAGAGTGAATATGGCCCATGATGGGTTCGGGTGCCGTCTATGGATCGTTCGAAATCGGCGTTACCGCTTTCCTCGGCTCGTTCCCGGCCGGTTTCTCGCCGGCAGGAAGTTCGCTGTGCAGTGCGTTTTCCGCTTACGTTGCCGGTGGTATTGTCGTCCGGCAAGGGAGAGATTACCGCTGTCACTCGGGATGTTTCCGCCAGCGGCGTGGCTCTTGAGATAGACTGCCCGATGCAGACAGGGCAGGAGATCCATTTTTCGCTGCGGATGCCAGGTGCTGTTCTGGGTACTCCTCACGATGTTTTGCTTCATTGTCAAGGACGTGTGGTACGCTGCTCTATGAACCAAAGTAACTATCTTGCGGCCGCCACCATCGACGAGTATCGATTCGCCGAGCAGTGAGAGCCGGAGTCAGGTTGACAATAGTTACTTTTGGTTTGGCGACACACAATTATGGACTTCTTGGACGATTTTTCTGACGGCGAAACCCCCGAAGCCCCGGTCAAGCCCGGGACTATCCGGGTTATTCTTGCGGATTCCCAGGCAATTTACCGTGTTGGCATTCGCAAGGTTTTTGCGCTTGAAGACGATCTTCGCGTCGTAGCCCAGGCGGATTCCCTGGAGAATCTACGAGCGGCCATCCAGCGCTACCCAACCGATATTGTGCTTCTGGAAGGCAGCCTGCTTGCCGGCACGGCCAACGTCATCCCTGACCTGCTGCGCATTGCCCCCGACGTGAAACTGATTGTGCAGGCCGTGGCAACCGACGAAAACCAGACCGTCGAGTTTTACCGCCGCGGTGTTCGCGGCATCGTCAGCCGCTCCATTTCGCCCGACCTGCTGGTCCGCTGCGTGCGCCGGATCGCTGCTGGTGAGACTTGGATCGACAATCAATCAGTCAGTTGGGTCATCGAGGCTTATCGCGCCCAGGCCTCCGCCATGGTGAACCCGCGCATCCAGCCCAAGCTCTCGCCCAAGGAGATGGCCATCATCACCTGCATCACGCAGGGCAAGCGCAATAAGGAGATTGCCTTCCAGCTTGGAACCACTGAGCAGGTGATCAAGAATTATCTAAGGAAAATTTACGACAAACTGGGCGTTAGCGACCGGCTTGAACTTGCCCTCTATTGCCTCCATAACAAGATTATTCATACCGACGCGGACGAGGAGTTGGTGGCTCAGAAGCTGGTGAGCCAGTAGCCGGATTCATCTTCTCCGAGTTCCTGCGATCTGGGCGCTCCCGTCGAGTCAGGGCCTGGCTGAAGAACTCTGATCGAAAGTACGGCTTGGCGCGTCAACCTGCCCCTACAGCAAAACCAGAGTTGTTGTATCCAGAGGCAATGCCCTCAAGTGGCTTTTTCCTCTCCGGGGTTCCCAACGAGGGGACTTTACTCGTTGGGGTGGATGTAAAAGCCACCTCGCAAACTTTCAAGAAGGGCATATTCACTCTGGTTTTGCCCCTACTCGTTGTCGGGCCGCGTGTACGGCCTTTGCAGGTACATCTGCGCCTCGTTGACCCCGCCCTGCGTGTTGTCGTTGGTCTGCACCGCCAGCCGATACTCGTTCACCGCCCGGTCCCGCTGGCCGGTGATGTCGAAGATCTTGCCCAGCGCAATGTGGCTCCAGATCTCGGTCCAGTGCGGTTCACCGTCGCCCCGCAGCGCATCACGGTAGGAGTTCGCGCTCGCCTGGTAGTTGCGCTGCGCGAAGAGCGCTTCTGCCATGCGGTAGTTGGCCAGCGAACTCTGCGAATTGATCTCCAGCGCCTTCTGGTACTCGGCCAGCGCGCCGTTCAGGTCGCCCTCGGCCACCAGTCGCAACCCTTTCAAAATGGCAGTGCGTACCTGCAATTCGGGGGTGGACTTGAGCACCCAGTTCTCCGGATCGATGCTGAAGCGCCGGGGACGTCCGAAGGTGTCCACCACAAACTGCGTGCTGGTGCCCGCGATCTCGATCTTTTTCGTTTCGGTCTTGCCGTCGGTTTCAATGCTCAGTTCCACCGGCATCCGGAAGACGTCCAAATCCTGGCCAATCTCACCCATTGTCCGGAAGCCCTTGTTGTTGCCCAGCCGATAGACGGCGTATTTGTTTGTGAACCGCGGCGCGCCGGTGCTGTCCACCCACTGCGAAAAGAAGGAGGCCAACGGCAGGTGGCTTTCTGTCTCGGCCACCTTCTCGAACTCCGACGCGCGAATCGCTCCGCCGGCGTACTGGCTCAGGGCGCCTTTGAGCGTAGCCAGAAAGACTTTGTCGCCCATCTCCCAGCGCAGCATATGGAAGATCATCGCGCCCTTCTCCAGCGTCATCGACTGGAACTCGTGCGAGAAGGGACTCAACCGGCTTGCGCTCGACAAGGGAATGGTGTCGTACGCCAAAGCACCGGCCGAAACGTCCTGAATGGCCGTCTTCAGGGCGTCTTTGCCGCTTTCGTCCTCCAAGTACATCAGTTCGCTGTAGCGGGCCATGCCGTTGGTGATCCAGGCGTCGTTGAGGGTGCGCGGGCTCACCTCCGAGCCCCACCACTGGTGGGCGATGGTGTTCGCCAGCAGGCGAACGCCGCTCTTGTCGCCCACGCGCGAACCTGGAATCGCCGCCAACTCCGGCGCCCAGACGGCTGGCAGCGTGTCGTCCGGAACTTCCACCACATTCAAAAGGCTGGACTCGGGCGCGCCAAAGCTGCCGGTAAAGAAGTCGTATTCCTTCGTCGCCGTCTGCGCCAGATCGTTACCCGCCTGCTGGTGGTTTGCCGTCAGGTAGACCTTCACGTTGCTGGCGCCGGCTGTGAACGGCCCCAGGAATCGGCCGGCAATCACCATGCCCGGGAAGCCGGGCTTCGTCCAGTTGAAGTCGTACTGTTCGCCGGGCTTGCCGTTGGCCAGCGTGACTGGTTTGGCCTCGCCTTGGCTGCCACTGGCAAAGACCGGCATCCCCTGCGGCACGCGGATGTGCATCTCCGCCGTGAAGCGGTCGGTCAGATAGCCGGAGAGATTGCCAGACACGGGGAACCAGTGCGCCGGGTAGAGCAGGTAGGTAATCGGCTCCTGGATGGCGGCCAGTTTCACGTCTTCCACCGGGCCGTCGTTGTTGACGGTGATTGTCCCCTCGTAATCGAAGCTCCAGCGGAGTGCCTCTCCCGGGACAAAGGGCGTTGCCGGGGTGACGCGGATTGACCCGTCCGCCAAGCGCTCTCCGGTGAGCGACGTGCCGACCTCGTCGGAGATTTTGCTGATCTTCAGCCCCGGATGTAAGCCGAAGCTGACGGTTTCAGTGGTCTTGGGCCCGGCGCTTTCAGGCACAGTGAAGCTGACCACCGCCTTGGCCGCCAGATGATGCGTGGCCGGGTCGATCTCGGCATCAATCACATAGCCGGAGATGACCACCGAGGGCCGCTCCGGCCGCTGGGCCGCGAGCGGAAACCCAATCATCAGAGCGCAGGCCAAGCCGCCTGCCAACGACGCCACTGTGGTCTTCATACGCATCGCTGCAATTATCGCAGCCAGCGGCCTGTCGCGTTTACTGCTTGATGATTTCCACTTCGATGGTCAGTTTGACTTCGTCGCCCACCAGCGCTGAAGGGAAGCTGTTTCCAATCCCGAAGGCTGTGCGGCTGATGGTGGTGGTGGCTGAGAAACCAGAGTGCGGTTTATGGTCCATCGCGCCCTCTACCGGGGTGCTGGGGCCTTCCACATCGAGCACCACCGGCTTGGTGATGCCGTGCAGTGTCAGGTTGCCATTCACTGTCAGCTTGTTGCCGTTTTTCACCACGCCGGAGCTGGTAAAGGCGGCAGTGGGGAACTTGGCGACGTCGAAGAATGCATCGGTCTTGAGGTGCGCGTCGCGAGCCGGCTCGCCGGTGTTTACGGTGCTGGTGTCGATGGTTACGGTCACGGTGGACTTGGTGATATCAGCCTCGTTGTACACCAGCGTGCCTGTTACCTTGCCAATGCGGCCATGCACGTTGGAGACGCCGCCGTGACGGACCGTGAAATCGACTTCGCTGTGGGCCGGATCGGTGGCCCAGGCGGAGGTTTGCGCCAGGGCCAGGGGAGCCGTCAGCGCCAGAATGCCAGTAACGAGTGCCAAACGCTTCATCATCAAATTTTTCCTTTCAGTACAGGGCCGTTGGGCCGTCTTCGGGGGTTGCCGGCAGGGCGTAAGGGAAAGCGCTCGCCGATGTGCGCGGGAGAAGAGGAAACGGGGGGGTAAATCCCGCGCGGAATCTTTCTGCACTTGTAGGATGCTTCAGGCGAAATGTTCGTTGCAGCAAATATGTTGCGGGAAAGGAAAGTTCAGCCAGGGGTCTGCTATTCTCGCGTTGATGCCCGTTCTGAGCGACTTTCGGCGGCTCACCCGCCCCCAGCGGCACACCTTTGTCGCAGCCTTCCTGGGCTGGACGATGGATTCCCTTGACTACTTCATCCTGATCCTTTGCGCCCCGGCCATTGCGGCTGAATTCCACACCCGGCCCTCGGCGGTGATGGGCGCGGTCTTTTTGACCCTCGCCTTCCGGCCGGTGGGTGCGGTGATCTTCGGTATATTGGCCGACCGCTATGGCCGCCGCCCGGTGTTGATGGTGAATATTCTCAGCTTCTCGGTGATTGAGCTGGCCTGCGGCTTCGCGTCTTCGCTCACCGCGTTGCTGGTGCTACGCGGGCTGTTTGGCATGGCCATGGGCGGCGAGTGGGGCGTTGGTGCGGCGTTGGTCTTTGAGACGCTACCCAGGGAGGGCCGCGGCGCCTTCTCAGGAATTCTGCAGGAGGGCTACGCGCTGGGCTCCATCCTGGCCGCGGGCGCCTTCGCTCTTTTCTTCCATTGGATTGGCTGGCGAGGGTTGTTCATCCTGGGCGCGACACCGGCCCTGCTGGTCTTCTATGTGCAGGCGCGGGTGGCGGAATCCCCTGTCTGGCTGGAAGGCAAAAAGAAACGGCTCTTGCGGTCTGCGTTGGACGCCCGGAGTGCCAAGGCTGCGGATCTGGCCCGGCTGCTGGCCTTCCTTCCCACTTTTCTTTTCCTCGTCTTGCTGATGACCGCCTTCATGAGCTTCTCGCATGGCACCCAGGACGTCTATCCGACCTTCCTTGCAACCCAGGCAAGGCTCACACCAGAGATTGTTGGGCTCATCGGCGTGTTGTACGGTTTGGGATCTATCGCCGGCGGCATTGTCTTTGGGGCGCTCTCTGAGAAGTGGGGTCGCAAGCGGGCCATCGTCACCGCGGCTCTCTTGTCGATTCCGGTGATTCCCCTCTACGCCTATGGCCACTCGGCCGTCACGCTGGGCATCGGTGCGGTGCTGATGCAGTTCATGGTGCAGGGGGCGTGGGGGGTGGTGCCTGCCTATCTCACCGAGTTATCCCCAGCTCCGGTGCGGGCCACGGCTCCTGGCCTGGCCTACCAGTTGGGCGGCCTCATCACTTCATGGAACGGCAAGGCGCAGGCTCTCGTCGCCGAGCGCACAGGCAACTACCCCGCCGTGTTGGCCGTCACTGTGATCGTCGTGGCGCTCACCCTGGCCGGGCTGGCGCTCCTGGGCCGCGAAGCCAAGGGACAGGAGATGACCGCGGCGTGATGCGGTGGTTTGCAGCCTACCGCTGATAGAGCCCGATCAGTTCGCCGCGTGCCAGCGTGTGTCCCCGGATTGCGCTCTCGACCTGCGCTCGTGTTGCGCCAACGGGCAGATTCAACTTTGCATCCAGCGCATACAGCGTGAAGATATAGTGGTGCGGCGAATGGCCCGGAGGGCAGGGGCCTCCATAGCCGATCTCGCCGAAGTCGTTGCGACCCTGGCGGGAGCCGTCGGCAAGCTGGCCCTGCGTCGACAGTCCCTCGGGAAGCGCCTGCGTTCCAGCAGGCAGGTCGTACAGCACCCAATGCACGAATGTCCCGCGAGGCGCATCCGGGTCGGTGACGATCAGCGCCAGGCTTTGCGTTCCCGTCGGGGGTGCGGTCCACGCCAATTGCGGAGAAATCCCCGCTCCGCTACAGGTGAACTTCGCTGGAATCTGATTGCCTTGAAAACTCGTACTGGTGATTTTCATCGTCTTCTCCTTCACAACGGAACCGTGGCAACCCGGCAACGCCGCAAGCGTAAGTAGAAGCCCTGCCGCAACGCCCCATGCCGCCCGCCGCAATCCTCCGCCAACCCTCTCGCAGTTCTTTTCTGTTGAAGCGCGCATGAGCCATCCCTCCCAGTTCGGATTGACTAACCCCTACTCCCTAACCCCTATTTGGGCCGGACGAGTTCGATGCGGTCGCGGGTGCGGACCCAGGTGTTGCCAGCCATGCGGCCCACGGCGTCCAGGCCAGCCGGATCGATGCGAAAGTCTTCCACCAGATCCTCACGCACGTGAAAGCGGACCACCTCGCCCAGTACAATCACGCCGCTGCCGGGCTCGTGGCCGGTGTAGATGACCTGAAGGAGTTTGCACTCCATCTGGGCGGGCGACTGCGCCACCCGCGGCGGACGGACGGCCTCGCTGGGAATCGGCGTCAGCCCGGAGAGAGGAAATTCGTCCACCTCCGGCGGCACATCGGCAGAAGAGGAGTTAGCGGCCGCGGCCATGGCTTCGCTGACCACATTGATCACGAACTCGCCTGTTTCCTCCACGTTGCGCAGCGTGTCCTTTTTCTGGCCCGCCTCTGCCGAATCGGCGGGGCGCAGTGCCGGGCAAAACATCACCGTGGGCGGCACGGAGCCCACTCCGGAGAAAAAGCTGAAAGGCGCCAGGTTGGCCACGCCCTCCCGGCTTATCGTCGAGACCAGCGCCACCGGCCGCGGCACGATCATGCCGGTCATCAACTTGTAAATCTGCCGGGGTTGGCACTCGGCCGGGTTGAAGCTGAGCATTCCATTACGAGAAGAGCGTGTGGTATCCATGCAGATAGGCTAGAACAAAACCAGAGTTGCTGTACCCGGATGCAATGACTTCAAGTGGATTTTTTGTAAGAAAAGCCACCTTACAAACTCAAGAAGGGCATATGATCTCTGGTTTTGCTCTGGATCATTCCTCTGCCAGGCGTAACAAATCAAGAGCGTGACCTTAAATTCGTCTGCTGTTAACATTCATGATGCACAATCTGTAGAGGAGAACTCTCGTGCCGCGCATTCATTTTCAGTTGGAATTGGCTGAACTCAAGGACCAACTGCTGGCCATGGCTGCCCTGTCGCAGCAAGCGGTCGAGTCCGCCGTGGACGCCTTCCTGCTGCGCGACAAGGGCCTCTGCAAGTACGTCAAGCAGAATGAGAGAGCCATTGACACCGCCCAGCGCGATCTGGACGAGATGGCCTATGAACTCCTGGCCAAGGAGCAGCCCATGGCCATCGATCTGCGCTTCATTGTGGCGGTCATCAAGATCAACCGTGACTTGGAGCGGATCGGCGACCAGTCGATGGGCATTGCGCGCCGCACCAAGGAGATTCTCAAGCATGAGAAGATCGATCTGCCGGTGGATTTTGCGGCGATGGGCGAATTTACCGGGCGCATGATCCGCACGGCGCTGCAATCGGTAATGGAGGGTGATGCGGCGCTGGCCGATTCCGTACATGGGATGGACAACGATATCGACCGCATGAATCGCATTGCCCAGGCAGACCTGCTCCAACTCATTCAGGAGAAGCCCAGTTGTACCCCGCAGGCGATCAGCGGCCTTCTGGTTGCGAAGAGCCTGGAACGGATTGCCGATCACGCCTCGAACATTGCCGCCGACGTCATCTTCTGGATTCGCGGCGCCGATGTGCGCCACCAGTTGAGCGCATCGGTCGATTGAGCTATAGCAAAACCCGGGTTGCTGCCCCCAGAGGCAGTGTCCGCTAGAAAAGCCCCTTAGCAAACTCTCAAGTCAGGCATATTCACTCTGTTTTTGCTCCAGGAGCAGGGAACTCCCATTCCCTGCTCCCGGTTCCCTTACTTTTCTGCCGACTCGGGCAGCCCGGCCTCGGTCGGCGTCTCCAGCGTGTGCGTGTTCCCCCACCGCTCGATGACCAGATCCCAGCGGTCGCCTCGGCCGATCCACAGTTGCGCGGCGCGGTCATAGCGGGCCTGGTTGTTCTCAAGCCAGTACGGCCGGTTGTCGCGCAGCCAGGCCTGCCGGTAGAGCCCGCCCAACAGCGTGTAGCCGTCGCGAATGTCTTGCAGGCGTCCATTCGTCGAGCCGATAGTCCACAGCATCTCATCGACCTCGCTCCAGCGGTTTTTGTCGGCGGCCAACGTTCGCGCCTGTTTGTACATCGCAACGGATTCGTCGGCCGACTGAAATTTGAGACCCACAAAATCGATGCGGCGGGCGCCCAGTTCAAGTGCGTCCAGTGCCTCCAGGTTTTCGAGAGTGCGGTTTTCGCGTCTGGCCGCGGCCTTGGCCTCGGCTGTCAGTGCGATGGCGCGCTCTGCGTGCAGGCGCAATTGGCTCTCGACGGGCCGCAGCTTGTTCCCAACGCGCTGGCCCTCAGGCGAGAAGGGATCAACCCAGAAGTAATCGTCTTCGGCATCGCCCAGGCCTGCCTGCTTGAACATAGCGTGGGCGGCCATCAGCTCGCGCTGAGCCTGGTCGATCTTGCCCGTTGGATCCCGGTGAAACGCCAGCCCAAACGAACCTGTGAACGTCGCCTCAGAGCTTTCGCCTGTCTGCCAGCCGGCTGCCGCGCCATACAGCACGCCAAACCAGTTCTGGTCGAAGATGCCCTCGCCGTCGTCGTTCCACACGGTGTTGAGCACGCCCGTGGCTCCCAGCGTCTGGCCGTCGCGCACAAAGGCGCGAATATTGCCCATTGCTTCGGTGTTGTCGGGGTAGAGGCGGCTCCAGTTGTTCACGCCGGGCGCCACCCAGGTCTCCAGGCCCACCTTGGTAAACGGCTCGATGATCGGCTTGAAGTCCGGCCGGATTTCGTAAGACCAGGGTACGGCGATCATATCCTTGGGCAGCTCACCCACTAGCTCCGGCGAGTTGACCGCGATGTCGCCCCAGAAAATCAGCCGCTTGTGGTTGGGTTCCAGCGCTGTATGGATCTGCTTGAGAAAGTCGATGTAGACCGCGCCCAGCCCCTTCCGCTGCACCAGCTCTCGCGTCTTTCCTAGGCCCAGCTCAAAGGTCTCATCGGCGCCAATATGCGCGTAAGGCGAGGGAAAGACCTTGGCCAGCTCACCGAACCAACTGCCGATCAAGGGCAGCGTGGCGGCTTCGCTGGATGCTGGCCCCGGCGTCGAAGTCTTGTCGCTCGGGATTTCAGGCGCCAGCACCGAGCCGTGCGCCGTTTCGCCCAGCGATGAGTATTGCTCGAACTTGAGCACATTGTGCAGGTGGCCAAAGGACTCCTGCTCGGGGATCACGGTGATGTGGTATTGAGCGGCGTAGGTCACCAGCTCACGGGCCTCGTCGGGAGTCATCGCGCCGCCGGGGAAGGCCGCCACCGGCGAGGATTCGTAGGCGAAGGTGTGCTCGAAGTAAGGCGAAAAAATGTTGATTTTGTAGGCTGCCAGCGTCCGAATTTCGCGCTTCAAAAACTCCATGTTAGGCAGCGGGCCGCGTGACCAGTCGTCTGAAAGCCCGCGATGGGCCATCGCCGGCCAGTCGCGCAGCGTGGGAACCAGCAGCACCGTGTTCGGGCCGCTGCCGCGAATCAGCTGCTTCACCGTCTGCGCGCCGTAGAAGATGCCGGCGGAGCTCTCCGCGATCACGACCAGGCCCCGCTGCCCGTCCGGCACGATGATGTAGCCCTCGTCATGCATCGCCGGGGTGAATGTCAGGTGGTTTTGCGCCAGCAGCGCCTGGGCTTCTGCGGTCTCTGCGCGCTCCAGCCGGATGGAGGGAACATCATCGAGCACTGTTCTCTTCCCCAGGCGATTCTCGATCAGGTCCTCGACCGCAAACTGATCCTCCATATTCTTCGTTGCGGTGACGAAGAATCCAATGCCTCCGATCGGAATCGTCTGAACGGCTGTGCACTCCCGTGGTGCTGGTACCAGGCGCAGCTCGGCACAGGGATTCGCGGCTGCCGGAGCGGTTTGGGCAAATGCGCCGGCTCCGCCGCACAACAAAAGCAAGGAAATTTCTGCAAAATAATGGCGCATTGGCACAACCTCGAGGATCGGAATCACTTACAAGACTAACCTACCATCGTTTCTGCAATGAAACAGAACAGGCAAAGTGCAAGGGGTCGCTCCCTCCTCTGAAGGTAGAAACAGGCCCCGAAAAGAAGCCGAATCCAGTGCCATGCCACCGTTCTCTACGTCTCTGGCCGCTTGAAGTTGTACCATCCTTCGTGCCCAGTCATTCTGAGCGAAGCGCAGTGGAGTCGAAGAATCCGCATTTCGTCTTCAGACAAAAGGCCGAGGCAGCACGAACCTGAAGATACGAAATCAAGCGGCCAGTGATTTAGCGCAAAGTTTTCAGCGCCGGGTAGAGCTTGCGCCACTTTGCATAGCCAGTCTTGTAGGCGGCCAGATCAGCGGCCTCCGGCTCGATGCGTTGGGCGACCTCGATGGCCTGGCCGCAGGCTTGGTCCAGATTGGTCCAGTGGCCCGCGCCCACGCCGGCCAGCAGTGCTGAACCGAAGGCGCCGCCCTCCTCGGCGGCGAGCACTTCGACGGCTTGGCCGTAGATGCCGGCCTGTATCTTGCGCCACAGCGGACCGCGCGTGCCTCCGCCGCCCAGGCGAATGGTGCTGACCGGAATTCCCAACTCGGCAAAAAGCGTGAAGCTGTCTTCCAGTGAGTAGCCCACGCCCTCCAACACGGCGCGGACAAAATGGGCCGCCGTGTGAACGGATGAGATGCCAGTGAAGGCGGCGCGAACCTCGGGGTCCAGATGCGGCGTCCGTTCGCCCAGCAGATACGGCGCCCACTCCAAGCCCTCGCTGCCTGCCGGTATCTTGGCGGCCGCAGCGGTCAACTCGTCGTAATTATGGCTGGAAAAAAAGGTCTTCCGGAGCCAGTTCAGGCTCAGCCCCGCCGACTGCGTTACGCCCATCACGTGCCATACGCCGGGAACCGCGTGGCAGAAAGTGTGCAGGCGGCCCTTGGAATCCTTGATGGGGGCGGCCGTGGCAGCAAAGACCACACCGGAAGTCCCAATCGTCGCCGAGACCGAGCCCGGTTGCAGGATGCCCATGCCCACCGCACCCGCGCCCTGGTCGCCGGCGCCGGCCACCACAGGCGTGTCCGCGGTCAGGCCGGTCAGCCCCGCGGCGGCCTCGCTGATGCGTGCGCAGACCTCCGGCGATTCATACACTTTGGGCAGCCAGCTCTGGGGAATCCCCGCGGCCTCGGCCACTTCGCGCGACCAGCAGCGATGGCTCACATCCAGCAGCAGCGTTCCTGAGGCCTCCTGCACGTCGATGGCAAACTCGCCGGTCAGCCGGTAGCGGACGTAGTCCTTGGGACAGAGGATGTGGCGGGTTTTGGCAAAAATCTCCGGCTCATGCTGCTTGACCCAGAGCACCTTGGTGAGCGTGAAGTTGGGTAGCGCCGGGTTGCAGGTCAGCTCAATTAATTTTTCATAGCCGATGCGCTCCGTGAGCCAGTCGCATTGCGACTGCGTGCGAGTGTCACACCAGATCAGCGAGGGGCGCAGCACCGCGCCATTCTCGTCCAAAAGCACCGCGCCGTGCATCTGGCCGGTCAGGCCAATCGCCGCAATGGGCTGATGTGGCTGGGGCGCTGAGGCCAGGGCGCCGAGAATGGCCTCCTGCGCGGCGCGCCACCAGTCTTCGGGGTCCTGCTCCGCCCAGCCAGGGTGAGGCGTGCGGAAGGCCGCGTGTTCGCTTGACGAGCTGGCAATCACTTTTCCTGCCGCGTCCACCAGCACGGCCCGCGTGCCGCCCGTGCCCACATCCATACCTAGAAACCACATAGCCATCCACTCCCCTGCATCAAAAGTGCTTCTAAATATGGAAGCCTAGCAGCACAGGGCAGTCGAGAGATAGCCGCAAAAGTCGGGCCATTGCGAGCAGAATAGGGCACAATATGTTTCACCATGCAAGACACCGCGCCGAACTGTGACCCTTGGCACAGGCACAGGCAGGCTACGCTGCGAAAATTGTTCTATAGGGCCTGCCAGCAATTTGTTGCGCGGGCCGGGAGAGAATACCGATGAGCGATCTTGCACCTCTGGCTGAATCCGTTACTGTTGACCCGTTGGTTGGCCACCCCGCTGACTACCACGTCTTTCACAAGTTTCTTGCTCGCTGCAAGAAGCTGCCGGCCATTACCACTGCGGTCGTCTGGCCGCTCTCGGATGTGGCGCTCAAGGGCGCCGTGGAAGCTGCCGTTGCGGGGCTTATCCTGCCCACGTTGATCGGCGACGAAGCCGGCATGAAAGCTCTGGCTGCTAAAACTGGCATCGACATTTCCCCCTACCCCCTCGTCCATGCCGAGACTGAGCGCAAAGCCGCCGAGCTGGGCGTGGCCATGTGCCGCAATGGGAATGCGCTGGCCATGATGAAGGGCAGTCTGCACACCGACGAGCTGATGAAGGTGGCCATGAAGGCCGAGACGGGGCTGCGCACCAACAAGCGCATCAGCCATGTTTTCATCATGGATACACCGGCCTATGCACGTACTCTGCTGATTACCGACGCGGCCATCAACATCGAGCCCGAGCTTGAGGACAAGGTCCATATCGTGCAGAATGCCATTGATCTGGCGCACGCGCTGGGCATCTCCGAGCCTAAGGTCGCCCTGCTTTCGGCAGTCGAGACAGTGAACCCCAAGATCAAGTCCACGTTGGACGCCGCGGCGCTGTGCAAGATGGCCGATCGTGGCCAGATCACCGGCGGCATCCTCGATGGCCCGCTGGCCTTTGACACCGCAGTCAGCGTCAAGGCGGCAAAAATCAAGGGTCTCGTCTCGCCGGTCACCGGCCAAGCCGACATCCTTGTCGTTCCCGACCTCGAAAGCGGCAATATGCTTGCCAAGCAGCTCGAGTACCTTGGCGGAGCGCAGTTGGCCGGCATCGTGCTCGGCGCGCGCGTCCCCGCCATCCTCACCAGCCGCGCGGATTCCGCTGCAACCCGGCTCACCAGTTGCGCGGTGGCCGTGCTGCTCCACTATTTCAACCATCCGCTGAGCAAGGCATAGCTTTCAATCCAATCCGCAAGCTGGAACGGGCGCCATCTCCTTCGGAAATGGCGCCCGTTTGAGTCTCGCCCGGCCCTCCATCTTCCTGAACCCGCTGCCGTCCGTTTCTGAGAAGCGACACTGGGATGGGTTCCTCCTGTTGTTCAGTTCGGTCCAGGAGGCGCTTTTCCGGAGGTTTTTTAGTGGCCTCTCAAAGGTATTACACGTAGTTCCCGGGAATGAGGTATAAGAGTTGAAAAGGTGAAAACTGCATCTTGAGGGATTCCGGGCAAATGGCCCCTTCTGGCTTCGCTCGACATTCGCCTCCCCCAAGATGCGTGTTCTCTATCGATGGAGCGGGAGATTCCCAGAGGTAAGGAAGGCCGAAATGCCCAATCAAGCTGAAGCCAATCTCTCTGCCTTGATCGAAAGCACCGAAGACCTGATTTGGTCGGTGGACCTCGATTATCGCTTGATTACATTCAATAGAGCTTTGCAGCAGACCATTCAGAACACTTTTGGCGTCCAGCTCGCGGCGGGGATGTGCTTCCACGATGTGCTTCAGCCGGAGCGGGCGGTGCTTTGGCCTCCGTTTTATCAACGGGCTCTCTCCCAAGGCCCGTTTCGGGTTGAGTATTCGTTGCTGGTTGGCGGCCGCACCCTGGACTTGGCTTTCAACCCCATTGTTGTCGATGGGGAAAAGATCGGCATCTCCATCTTCGGAAAGGACATCACCGAGCAAAAATCGGCCGAGAAAGCGCTCCAGGAGGCGGAGAAAGATCTTCGCAACATTTTTGATGGGGCCATCGAAGGAATCTTTCGATCTTCCCCCGAGGGCAAACCCTTGGTGGCGAATCGCGCTGCCTTGAAAATTCTGGGTTACGATTCCCTCGACGATCTCAAGGCCGTGGTCACAAACGTGCGCGACCATCTGTGGGTCGCCCGGGATGAGCTTGCCAGCTTCAATCGGCAAATTGTTAAGCAGGGAGCCCTCCATGGCTTCAAGTGCCGAGTACGGCGCAAGGACGGCGCCATCATCTGGTGTTCACTAAGTGCCCGGCGAGTTTACGACGCCGATGGCCGGTATCTCTACCTCGAAGGCTTCATCATCGACATCACTGAGCGCATACAGTCCGAGGTGGAACTCCGCCAAAGCGAGGAACGCTACCGCACCGCATTTCAGACCAGTCTTGACGCCATCAACATCAACCGCCTGAGCGATGGAAAATATATCGACTGCAATCAGGCTTTCCTCAATATTTTCGGATATGAACGCGAAGAAGTCATTGGGCGGACCTCGCTGCAACTGGGGATCTGGGCCGACCCTCTCGATCGGCGCAAAATGGTCGCAATGTTGCGCGAGAACTCAAATTTCCGGGGATTGGAGACCCAGTTCAAAAAGAAAAATGGAGAGGTTTTCTGGGGAGAGATGTCGGCATCGGAGATTGAGATTGACGGCGTTCCCTGTGTGCTGTCCATGAGCCGCGATCTCTCTGATGCCAAAGCCGCGGAAAACACCATCCGAAGTCTCGCTTTCTATGACCCGTTGACTGGCTTGCCCAACCGCCGCCTCCTTGTGGATAAATTGCACCAGGCCCTGGCCGCCAGCTCCCAAAGCGGAAACTTGCAGGCGCTGTTGCTCGTCGATGTGGATAATTTCAAGGCGCTCAAAGAGACCCTCGGCCATCGAACAGGCAACCTTCTTCTCCAGGAAGTCGCCCGGCGCATCGCGGCTTGTGCTCATGGAGCCAGCGCTGTGGGCCGGTGGGGCGGTGATCAGTTTGTTGCGATCCTCGAAGACCTGAGCGAATTTCCACGGGAAGCCGCGGCTCAGGCCAAGGCTGCCGGAGAAAAAATCCTGGCCGCGGTTGGCCAGTCCTACCCGATCGAGGACCGCGAATGCCTTCCTACCGCCAGTATTGGAATCACCGTTTTCGGAGATCGGCAGTACAGCGCGGATGAACTCTTGCAGCAGGCCGACATTGCCCTGCATCAGGCCAAGGCCGTTGCGTGTGGCTCCATCCGCTTTTTCTCCCCCGCCATGCAGTTTGCCGTCAACGCCCGCGCCGCGCTGGAAGACGACCTGCGCGCCGCAATCAAAACCAATCAGTTCTCGCTTTACTATCAGCCGCAGATGGAGAAGGACCATCTGACTGGTGTCGAGGCTCTTATCCGCTGGAACCACCCCACCCGCGGCCTCGTGATGCCAGACGACTTCATTCCCGCGGCAGAAGAAGCAAGGCTGATTCTGCCCATCGGAGACTGGGTGTTGGAAGCCGCCTGCTCGCAGCTCGCCTCCTGGGCAGACCGCAAACAGACGAACCACCTCACCATCGCGGTCAACATCAGCGCGCTGCAATTCCGCCAACCGGGATTCGTCGACCGAGTATTACAGGCCCTTGATCGCACCAAGGCCAATCCGAAGCGCCTCCGGCTCGAAATCACCGAGAGCATGCTGGTGGAAAATCTCGACGACTTGATTCCTAAAATGGCCGAACTCAAGTCCCATGGCTTGCGATTCTCCCTCGACGATTTCGGCAAGGGCTATTCTTCGCTCTCCTACCTCAAGCGCCTGCCTCTTGACCGCCTGAAGATCGACCGGTCGTTCGTGCGCGATATGCTGCTGGATGACGCCAGCGGCGCCATTGCGCAAACCATCATTTCGCTGGGCCGGGCCATGCGCTTGTCGGTGATCGCCGAAGGCGTTGAAACCCAGGAACAGCGGGGCTTCCTCACCGGTCTCGGCTGCCATTCCTTCCAGGGCTATCTGTTCAGCCGCCCGCTGCCATTGGAGCAGTTCCATGCCTTCCTTGAAAACTTTTCCTAGGGCAGCGACCGGGTGCCCAGGTCCCGATTTTGAGACCTGGCAACCACGGATTGGATGGGATGAAACGATCCGGTCAGAGATCTACTTCATTGTGAGGTCAGCATGGAGCGGGGTGCTCTCGCTGGAGTCGCCCACGCGGATGATAAATTTGCCGGGATCGATGGTCCACTTGTGCGCGGCCTCATCCCAGTAGCTGAAGGCGCGGGCATCCAGTTTGAGAGTTACGTGCTTTGTTTCGCCGGGCGCCAGGCGGACTTTCTCGAAGCCCTTGAGTTCGCGCTCCGGACGGTTCACCTTGGCGGAGGGGTCGGAGACGTAGAGTTGGGCCACCTCCGCGCCGGCCACGCTGCCGGTGTTGGTCACGTTGAAGCTGACCGGTACGGTCGAACCGGAGGCAGCCGTGGCGGGCACTTCGAGCTTTGAAAAGCTGAAGGTGCTGTAGCTCAGCCCGAAGCCGAAGGGGAAGAGCGGGTGCTTGCCGGTGCTGGTCCAGTAGCGGTAGCCGACCATCAGCTTGTCTCCGTATTTCACGTGGGGAATCACATAATCGACCGGCGGTTTGTCGCCTTCGGACACGTGTAGCGATGTCTCCGCGCCTTGGATGGGATAGTAGTAAGCGAAGGATGGATTCTCCTCCCAACTGCGGTCGAAGCTGACCGGCAGCTTGCCCTCGGGATTGTGCTTGCCGAAGAGAACCTCGCCGACGGCCGTTCCGCCCTCCTGGCCGGGGTAGTAGGTATGGAGCAGCGCCGGAACCTTGCTCAGCCAGCGCCGGGTATCCATGCCGCCGCCGCCGGTGAGCGTGACGATGGTACGCGGATTGGCCGCAGCCACGGCCTCGATCAGCGCATCCTGCCCCCAGGGCAGTTCGAAGGTGCGGTCGTAGCTCTCGCCCTCGGTGGGCGGGTTGAAGCCGGCAGCCACCACGGCCACGTCGGCTTGGGAGGCGAATTTCTTCGCATCCTCTGAGACCAGGTCTGCCTCAAAGGCGATTCCCAGGCCAAAGCGCACGCCGGGTGAGTAGGGGATATAGTCGGCAGCCACGGTCACGGTCTGGCCGGCAGTCAGCTCCAGCGTTGTCGATTGCGGAACCTGGCCTTCGGCGTGAGCCTGCGTGATCACTTCCTTCCCGTCCACCAGTATCTTGAAGGAGTCCCCGCCAGAGGCCGCGCCCAGGATCATGTACTTGCCGCTCCTGGCCGGCGTGTAGTTGCCGATGTAGCGGATACTGCGCGGAGCCCTGTCTTCGGAGCCCCACAGCTCCGGCTTCCAGTTGGCGATGGCCTGCATCGTAGCGGTGCTTGGCGTGCCGGTAAAGTCCTTGCTGGGGTAAATGGCGACGTGAACGCCAACTGTCCAATGTGTCCCCTTGAAGACATCCATCATTTCCGGCAGTCCGCGGGCATAAAGCACATGCACATTGGGGCCAGCCAGGTTGGCGATGCCAGTGAGGATGCTGACCGGCTCGAAGGCCTGAGCCTCTGAGGAGCCACCGCCGCCGGTCACCGCCGGCCATGCGTCGGGGCCGATGATCGCAATGGTTTTGACTTTGGCCAGGTCCAGCGGCAGCAGGCGGCCATCGTTCTTGAGCAAGGTCAGGCTCTCCCGTGCGCTATCCAGGGCAACTGCGCGATCCGCCACCGAGTAAGTTGAGTCGGCCGGATCGAATTGTGGGCGATCGAGGAAGCCATAGCGCAGCACGGTCCTCAACAGCCTCTGAACCTTGTCGTCGAGGGTGGATTCTTTCACCGAGCCGCCTTTGACCGCGGCCATGAGCGCCTTGGCATTCATGAAGCGCGCTGAGGGCATCTCCAGGTCCAGGCCATTGTTGGCCGCCGCTGCGCCGTCATAGGTGGCGTCCCAGTCCGACATAAGAATCCCCTGGAAGCCCCACTCGCCTTTGAGCACCTTCAGATTCAGAAATTCGTTCTGAGTGGCGTGGACCCCGTTGGCCAGGTTGTAGGAGTTCATCACCGCATCCACATGGGCCTGGGTGACGGCGGCCTCGAAAGCTGGCAAATAGATCTCGCGCATCGTCCGCTCGTCCACGTCCACGCTTACATTGTGCCGGTTGTACTCCTGGTCATTCAGGGCAAAGTGCTTGACTGTGGCGATCACGCCCTGGGACTGGACACCCTCGATATAAGAAACCGCCAGGGCCGAGTTCAGAAACGGATCCTCGGAGAAGTACTCGAAGTTGCGGCCGTTTAGCGGTGAGCGCGCAATATTGATGCCGGGGCCCAGCAGAAAATGGACGCTGCGGGCGCGGGCATCCCTTCCCAGACCCTCGCCGACTCTGCGCGCCAGCGCCGGATTCCAACTGGCGGCCAGTGCCGCGCCGCCGGCATAGGCGGTGGTAGGCCCCCAGGTGCGCACGCCTTCCGGGCCGTCAGACATCTTCAAGCGCGGCAGGTCGATTGCTGGCGCTGCGTGGGTGAACATATTATCGACGCCGCCCAGCAACTCGATCTTCTGTTCGAGTGTCAGCTTGGCCACCAGAGCGCGAGCCCTGGCCTCAATCTGTGGCGAGTCCGGCGCGGGCGCCTGCGCGGAGGCAGTCAGGGCGCAACCAGGGAGCATCGCGAACAAGCACACGATTCCCCACGAGAAAATCGATTGGAGGACGATATTTTTTACATTTCTCATGACGTAAAAAGGCTATTGCATTGGTCTTGTCTGTGTACAACGGATTTTGACCTTATGCGTCGTGTAATAGGCAACAGCGAGTAGGTTCAATACGTTTCTCTAGCGTGTCTTGTGATCAATGTCACAGAGCGGGGTGAATAAGGTCACTGCCTTGGCCTCTGAGGGGGCGCAGACTCTGTATCCAATAAGCATGAAACAAGGCGCCATTTGGGTCGGAGGGGCATCCATGAGCTTTGCAAAGGATTTGAAGACCATCGTCGTGGCTACGGACCTGAGCGGTCGGTCGGAGGCAGCTCTTGAGGTTGCCCGCAAGCTTGCTACGGCCTATGGCGCGCGGATTGTGTTAGCCCACGGCATCGACCCCATGGAATATGCCGAAGTGGATACGGTTCCCGGCCAAGTCTTGACACGGCTCACCGAAGAAGCGCGCGCGGTCTTGGACAAATTGTCCGGCGACCTGCTCCGCGAGGGCATCCATAGCCATTCGGAGGTTCGCCAGGGCGCGGTGGCGCGGATGCTTCTGGATGTGGCCCGGCAATACGATGCCGGGCTGATCGTGATCGGCACCAAGGGCATGGAGGGCGCCGGTCCGGTGATTGTGGGCGCCATCGCCGAGCAACTGGTCCGGCTGGCGCCGTGTCCAGTGCTGGCGGTGGCCGCGGATTGGAATGCCGGCGACTTTCGCCCCACCGTGGGTGGGCCGGTGCTGCTGGCCATGGAGCGCAACGAGGCTGCGGCTGCCTCTGCCGCCTCTGCCTGTTCGCTTGCGGAGACCTTTCAGCGCTCGCTGCTGGTGCTTCATGCGCGCACGGCAGCCGAGGTCGCGGCCTTTCTGAACCCCCGTGGCGCCACGCTGGAGGAGTATGGCATCCACCCAAGCGGGCAGTTCCCGGTGCGTTACATGATCAAGGACGGTAATCCGGCGGACGCAATCTTCGAGGCGATCGCGCAATACCATCCCAGCATCCTGGTGGTCGGGGTCAAACGCGCCAGCGATACGCCGGGACCGCATGGCACTGCTTTCGTCTTGCTGGCCTGTTCCCCAGTGCCGGTTCTGTGCGTGCCGCCGGAGTCGGCGCCCATCGCACACAAGCCAGAAGAGGCTTGTGCATTCGCAGAGACCCGATAACGAGAGCTGCCGCAAGAAGCGCGGCTTCGTTTTTTTCCACGCAAAATGAGCAGACGGCAGGGGAAATCCAACCGTCTGTTCCTGGTATTCCGGTTTTCCGGATCGGTTGCATTAGGAGCGATTGCCTCTATGGAACTCGGCTCGCCGCAAACTCGCATCACCAAACGCGTTCGCCCGCAGGCGAATGGCAGCAGGGTTGGAGCCTCGACCCGCCGCGCCGCCGGCCTTCGGGCGGAGTCAGAGGGAGATGGAACCATGCAACGTGAGGCAAGATCCAAGCGAATGGAAGCAGTCAGAGCGCATCCCGTGGCGGAGTTGCTGGAGTGCCCTCCAGCCATCGGGCTTTTGCTGAACCGCTCGTCCCAGTGCATCAGTTTTGATGCAGGAGAGGTCGTCTTTCGCCAGTCTGAGATCTGCCGCGGGCTCTATCTGGTGGTTTCGGGCCAGTTCCAGCGCCGTGCCGAGCGGCTTGAGACGCGGCTGACGCTCTCGCCGGCCCGCGCCGGCGATCTGGTGGAATTGGCTGCCGCCCTGGGGGACGGCCATCATACCTGCACCCTCGCCGCACAAACCGCCGGCGCGGTCCTGTTGTTGCCCATCGAGGCGCTCAACCAGGCGTTTCAAGGCTTTCCACCCCTGCGGATGCGGTTATTGGAGGAACTTGCCCGCGAGGTCTCTCGCGCCTATATCGCCTGCTGTCTCAGCCGCTCCGTGAAGCCTCGGCGGGCAAGCTCAGCGGCATGACTGGTCAGGGAGTGGCGTTTTCGTTTTGACAGATCTTCGTTGACGGAGTCTTTATGGAACCGTGATGGAGATTCAAGGAAAATCCCTGCCTTGCCACCCTTGCGCCCCGCTAAAGTGCGCTATACTTCAAATTGCACAGCGGCGAATTCATGGCCACATTTCATCCCCATCACCCCCCGGAAGATTGCGTTAACTGCGAGCATCGCCATTTGCGGATGTTCTGTAATCTCACGCCCGAGGCTCTCGCTGATTACGACCAGATCGGGATCATGATGAGCCACGCCCGCGGTGCCAAACTGTTTTCAGAGGGCGACCCGGCGCGCAACGTCTTTATTATCTGTTTCGGACAAGTAAAAGTCTCATCCACCTCGCGCGATGGCAAGACCATGATCCTCAAGATCGCTGGTCCCGGAGACGTGATGGGCCTGAGCGCTGTGCTGGCCAACGTTCCACACGAGGTCAGCGCCGAGGCCATCGAACCCTGCCAGGTGAAAACCGTGCGCAAGCAGGATTTCGTCGACTTCCTCGGCCGCCACGGCATCGCCAGTATGCATGCCGCGCAGTCGCTCTCCGGCGAATATCTGACTGTTTTTCACGATGCCAAGCGGTTGGCGCTTTCTGGTTCGGCTGCGGGACGGCTTGCCCGTCTCCTGCTCGATTGGGGCCGCGCCTCGGGGAACGGTAAGCACGAAATCCGCTTCACCATGGCCCTGACTCACGAAGAGATCGCCAACATGGCTGGCACCTCGCGCGAAACCGTCACCCGCCTGCTCAACCAGTTCCGCCGCGACCAGTGGATCACCATCAAGGGTTCCAGCCTGACCATCACCCAGCCCGACCAACTGGAACGGCTTACCGCCTAAACCTGCCTCTCCTCTTGTTTTTCTATTTCCCCAATTGCACAAGGGAAAACTGTATCCGCTTGGGCGAAGTTCTATTCCCTGTCCCCTATTCCCGAACCCCTGTTTCTCTCGGTTCCAGAGTCAGCCGGGCCGTCAGCACCACCAGCGAAACCCACAGCATATCGGCGCACAGAAGGTGCGCCAACTGCACCCACAACGGGGCCAGCAGCACCACGTCCAGCAAACCCAGCACATAAACCGTGGCCAGCAGCAACAGCACCAGCGCGGAGAGGCCGCGGTTGTCCCAGTGCCCGGTTCCTTCCGCAGCTCGCCGCACCGCGCGCACCAGCAGCCAGATGAGGAAGATGCTGGCCACAAAGGCAACGGTCGGATGCATCCAGCGCCAGCGCAGCAGCCAGCCGCTGGTCGAGGAAAAATCCTGGGCCAGCGCCAGGCCCAGTGACGAGGCAGGAAAGAGCGTATCGCCCAGCGCAGCCAGCGAGCCGGTCACGCCCACCATCATCACCACCAGAACGCCAACAACAGCGCCGAAGGGCGCCACGAGCCGAATGTTTTCGCGCAGATAGCCATTGCGCCGGCTGAGCAAGTGCGCGGTCAGGGTGAGCGCGGCCAGCAGCAGCAGCGTGTTGGCCAGGTGCAGCGCCAGGTAGGCTGGCCGCAGCGGCGACTGGCTCTGCGCCGTCAATCCCAGCTTGACCAGCAGCGCTCCCAGAATCGCCTCAATCAGCGTAAAGACCACGGCAGCCACAGCGGCCGCGCGCGCCATGTGGCCGCGGACTGTGCCGGCGAAGCTCCACACCGCGAGGCCCACGACAGCCAAAAATGACAGGCCGCTGGTGATGCGATGGGTGAACTCGATGAGCGTATTCACGCTGGCCGAGCGCTGGATCACCGTACCATTGCACAGCGGCCAGTGGTTGCCGCAGCCGGCTCCCGCACCGGTGGCGCGCACCAGCGTGCCCCACAGAATGACGGCGATGAAGTAAGCCAGCACGCCCCATGCAAAGCGGCGCAGGGCGGGCGAAGGCAGGTATTGAGAGGGTGCGGGAACGGCGGCGGAAGGCATAGTGAAAGGCTCCGACTGGAACCCCCCCAGTGTAGAACAAGCACAAGGTCTATGCGGAAAGCTGTTGATCGAGCCGGGCGGTAGGTATGCCCTCGGCGTCCATACCGCCCGGCTCCATCGGTTATACGCTCAGCAGCCGTACCACGTGGTTGACGATCACCAGGTCCTCGGCCGGTGGAATCACGCGTACCGTAACCCGCGAGTTTTCCGCCGAAATAACCGCTTCACCGCGAACATTGTTGCGCTTGGCATCGAGGACAACGCCCAGAGCTCCCAGTCCGGCGCAGATCTCGGCGCGCGCGTTGATGTCGTTTTCGCCGATGCCGCCGGTGAAGACCAGCATATCCAGCCCGCCGAGTTCAGCCATGAAGCTGCCGATCCACTTGACGATAGTCCAGTTGAATTGATCCACGGCCAGCCGCGCCTTGGCGTTGCCCGCGTTGATAGCGTCGCGCAGGTCGCGCATATCGTTCGAGAGCTCGCTCACACCCAGCAGCCCCGCCTTCTTGCTGGCCACCGTTTCCAGTTGATCGGCAGCTTCGTCCGCGCTCTTGGCTGTTTCGGCAATCTTGCGGAGGATGAACAGAAGCACGCCGGGATCGATGTCGCCCGTGCGGGTGCCGCTGATGATGCCGCCGGTCGGCGACAGGCCCATTGAAGTATCCACGCACTTGCCGTTGCGGATGGCGGAGATCGAGGCGCCGTTGCCCAGGTGAGCCACAATCAGCCGTTCCGGCACGTCAGAATGCAGTTGCAGGATGATTGACTCGTACGAGATGCCGTGGAAGCCAATCCGGCGCACGCCCATCGCGGAATACTCGGCGGGAATGGGCATCTGCGTGACCACTTTGGGCAAGGTGCGATGAAAGTAGGAGTCCGAGCAGGCGAAGTTGGGAATGCCGGGGAAGAGGCTCAGCGCTTCGCGCATGATGTATGCGCCGATGGGCGTGTGCAGCGGCGCCAAGTCCTTGAAGCGCTCCATCTCGTCGATCATCTCGGGAGTGACGCGCTGGTTCTCCTGCAACGAAGGCGCGCCGCAAACCATGCGATGGCCGATGGCCGCCGGGGCAGGGAAGTCGCCGGAGTGCAGCGCGTCGGCAACCATCTTGAAGGCTACGGAGCGGTTGGGCAGAGCCGGAGTATCGTCGACCAGCTTTTTGCCGTCGGCGTCTTTGATCCAGAACTTGCCCAGATCGGTGCCGATGCCGTCCACCGCTCCCTCAAAGAGCCGTGTTCGCTGACCGTCGCCGGCCTCATAGACTGAAAACTTGATGGAAGAAGAACCACTATTCAAAACCAGTACGGGCAAGGAAGCCATGAATGAAAACCCTCTTGAGTGAGGCCGAGCAAGTCAGCCGGTTATAGCAGTTCTCCAATTGCTGTACACCGAAGCCATGCGGCCGAGTGGCTTTTTCCTCTCCGGGGTCCCCAACGAGCGGACTTTGCTCGTTGGGGTGGAAGTAAAAGCCACCTTGCACGGTCTCAAAAGGGCTACATCTATTGGAGAACTGCTCTAATAAGTGAGCAAAAAAACAAGTCAGCAAGTTAGCTCGCCAAACGCTGGCGAGTAAGTGAACCTGCCCCGCGTCGCGAAGCAGGTTCAGTGAACGAGTTAGCTTTGCGGCCAGCGCCAATTCAGGATTTCAGGCATGTCGTCGCCGTTTTCAGCGACATACAGGCGATGGCGCTGGATCGCTTCCGAGTACCACTGTTCGGCCGCGTCCACTTGCTCTGCCAGTCGCGGTACGCGCTTGATGGCGTCGAGCGACAACTGGAAGCGGTCAATATTGTTGAGCACGCACATATCGAAAGGCGTTGTTGTGGTGCCCTCTTCCTTGTAGCCGCGCACGTGAAGAGAGTCGTGGTTGTGACGTCGATAGGTGAGCCGATGAATCACCGACGGATAACCATGGAAGGCAAAGACCACCGGTGTCTTGGGCGGAAAGATTTGGTCATAGTCCTCGTCGGGCAGCCCGTGTGGATGCTCGGAGGGCGGTTGCAGCGCCATCAGGTCTACTACGTTGACCACGCGAATCTTCAGATCAGGCGCCAGCCCGCGCAGCAGCGTCACGGCGGCCAGCGCCTCCAGCGTCGGCACGTCGCCCGAGCAGGCAATCACCACATCCGGCTTGCCCTCGTCGTTCGAGGCCCACTTCCAAACACCCAATCCCTTGGTGCAGTGAGCTACAGCCTCGTCGATGGTGAGCCACTGCGGCTCTGGCTGCTTGCCGGCCACGATCAGGTTGATGTAGTTTTTGCTGCGCAGACAGTGGTCGGCCACCGACAGCAGCGTGTTCGCATCCGGCGGTAGATAGATACGCACTACGTCGGCCTTCTTGTTAAGCAGGTGATCGATGAAGCCAGGGTCCTGGTGGCTGAATCCGTTGTGGTCCTGCCGCCAAACCAGCGAGCTGAGCAGGTAGTTCAGCGAGGCAATCGGCTTGCGCCAGGGAATCTCTCGCGTCACCTTCAGCCACTTGGCGTGCTGGTTCGCCATCGAGTCGATGATGTGGATGAAGGCTTCATAACAGTTGAAGAGGCCGTGCCGCCCGGTCAGCAGATAGCCTTCAAGCCAGCCCTGGCACATATGCTCGCTGAGTACTTCCATCACCCGGCCGGTTTGCGAAAGGTTTTCATCCACCGGCAACGTTTCGGCCATCCACTCTTTGCCGGTTCCGGTAATCACGTCGCCCAGGCGATTTGAGGCCGTTTCATCCGGCCCAAAGACGCGGAAGTTTTTCTGTGCCTTGTTTGCTTCCATCACCCCATGGAGCAGTTGCCCCAGAATCCGCGTGGATTCGAAGTCATGCTGGCCGCGGCCTTCGATCTTCACTGCGTAATCGCGGAAGTTGGGCATCTTCAGCGGTTGGAGCAGCAGGCCGCCATTGGCGTGGGCGTTCATGCCCATGCGCCGCCTTCCCTTGGGCGCAATCTCGGCCAGCTCCTCGCGGAACGCGCCCTTCTCGTCGAACAGTTCCTCGGGCTTGTAGCTGCGCATCCACTCTTCCAGCAGACGAAGATGGTCCGGCTTCTCGCGCAACTCGGCGAACGGAACCTGGTGGGCGCGCCATGTGCCTTCAACCGGCTTGCCATCCACGAATTTTGGCCCGGTCCAGCCCTTGGGCGTCCGCATAATCAGCATCGGCCACGCCGGGCGCTCAAGCGGACCGTTGGTTTCGCGGGCAGCCTTCTGGATTGCGGCAATGCGGTCCAACATGGTGTCAAAGACCGCCGCGGCCTGCTGGTGCATGGTCAGCGGATCGTCGCCCTCCAGCGTGAACGGCTCATAGCCGTAGCCGCGCATCAGGCTTTCCAACTCGGCATGGGGAATCCGCGCGAGAATCGTCGGATTGGCGATCTTGTAGCCGTTCAGATGCAGGATGGGCAGTACCGCTCCGTCGGTTGCCGGATTCAGAAATTTGTTTGAGTGCCAACTTGTGGCCAGCGGGCCGGTCTCGGCCTCGCCGTCGCCCACCACGCAAGCCACAATCAGGTCCGGATTGTCGAAGGCCGCGCCGTAGGCGTGGACTAAGGAGTAGCCCAGCTCGCCGCCTTCGTGGATCGATCCTGGTGTCTCCGGCGCCACGTGGCTGGGAATCCCATACGGCCAACTGAACTGCCGGAAGAGGCGCTTGATCCCGTCCCGGTTCTGCTCGATGTGGGGATAAATCTCGGAGTAGGAGCCTTCCAGATAGGTGTTGGCCACCAGCCCCGGTCCGCCGTGCCCTGGCCCAATGATGTACATCATATTCAGGTCGCGCTCGCGGATCAGGCGGTTCCAGTGCACATAAAGAAAGTTGAGTCCCGGCGTGGTGCCCCAGTGGCCCAGCAGGCGCGGCTTCACGTCGTCCAGGGTCAGCGGCCGCTCCAGCAGCGGGTTGTCTTTCAGATAGATTTGGCCAACGGAGAGATAGTTGGCGGCACGCCAGTAGGAGTTCATCTGGGCCAGCAACTCTGGGCTCAGCGGGCCTTTGCTTGTTGCTTCGCTCATTGATTCACCTCGTAAGGGGAACTCTCAGGGGACATAATCAGCCTAGCAGCCGCCAGTCACAGCCTCGGGTGATTCATGTCACAAACAGATGAGACACCAGCCCACACTGTGGAACTTGCTCCCGCGCAGGTCATTTTCGGGATAAGCCGCATCCGGCGCTGAGCAGAAATGCTCTTGACCTCAATGTTCCTCCGCGCTTCAGCCGGACGCTGAGGATTCGCAGCACGAATCTGTACCACAACTGGGTGCCCCATCCTTGCCGCGTTGTTGTCTTTGCGGCAAGGGTGAGATATGAAGATGCCAACTTTGCAGAAACTAGGGATATGCTCTAAAAATGCCGCTTCAGCTTGAGAATTTGCGACTCAAAGCCGTACCAGAGCGCAGTGGCGATAGCGGTTGAGGCAACCAGCCGAAACCCCACCACCGCCAGGTTTCCTGCCACGCCATAATGGTCCATCCGCAGGTCGAACCAGCCAAAGAAGATGAAGGTCGAGATGTGAGTCATGTAAAGGCCGTAGCTGATGCGGCCATAGAAAGCCAGCGGCCCCCGGCGCAGCATGGCGTTCACCGGATTCCTTGCACCGGTCGTGGTGATCAAGGTCAACATCACGCCGCAATAGCCAATAGCCAACGCGGAGTCCAACAGAGACGTTCCGCCAGCCACGGTAGCCGCCGCGGCAATTCCCACCACGAACGCGCTCAGGCCGATCCAGAGCCAGGTGCGGCGGCTCAGCTTGAGTGTGTAAAAGCCCAGCGCGAGCAGGCTGCCCAGTGCGATCCCGTCCAGGTGAATCAGCGTGTGGGTGGGCATACCCCTCATCCAGACCAGATTCAGGTGGCGCAGCAGCGGCGAACCCATCAGCGCACAGGCCAGAACAGACGCCAGCATCCACGGCCGGCGCAGGAAGCGCACAATGGGCGCCCAGAGAAAGTAGTACTGCTCTTCGATGGCCAGCGCCCAGGTGGGGCCAAGGGCCGGCGGCAAGGTCAGGTGAAATAGGTTCTGCACACAGAATAAATAGGCGAGCCAGGGAGCGGTCTTGACCGCGGTCATCACGCTGGGGCCAATAAACCACGGCGCATTCAGATAAACCACCGCCAGCAGCAGCAAATAAATCGGCCAGGTGCGTAGCGCCCGGCGCGCATGGAAGTTGTGAAAGTAGTGTGGCTTGTCGCGCGTGGCCAGCAGATTCGAAGTAATCAGAAAGCCGCTGAGAACAAAAAAGAAGATGACTCCCGACCATCCCCAAAGCGAAGCGTAGTAAATCCAGGTTCCCTCCAGCCGCCAATGGCAGTGATAGAGGACCACCCACAGAATTGCCAGGCCGCGCAGCCCTTGCAATTCTGGCAGGTAAGAAGGAAGCCAGGTTGGACGTTGAATGGACATGGAATCAAGCCAGCGAGTGTTTGGGTTTAGGTGCTGGAAACTAGTTGAGAATCTGGTTTTGTGTCAGGGCACGACTTCAGTCGTGCCGTAAATTTCGCAAAATCAATGCGGGCTTTAGCCCCTGAGGACGAAACTTCCTTTATCCCGCGGCCAGTTGTTTGGCCCGCTCGGTGGCCCGCATCACCGCCTTGATCAGCGTGACGCGCAGTCCTCCTTCTTCCAGTTCCAGAATGCCGTCGATGGTGCATCCGGCGGGGGTGGTCACGGCGTCTTTCAGCAGGGCCGGATGGCAGCCGGTTTCCAGCACCATCTTGGCGGCGCCGAAGACGGTTTGCGCGGCCAGTTGCGTGGCCACGTCGCGGGATAGGCCCACCTTGACGCCCGCCTCGGCCAGTGCCTCAATGATGATGTAGATGTACGCTGGCCCGGAGGCTGACAGGCCGGTTACTGCGTCCATGTGCTTCTCGTCCACCACCACCGCGCGGCCCACGGTCTCGAAGATGCGCATTGCCAGCGCCATCTGTTCGGCGGAAACGTAGCGTCCCTTGCATAAACCGGCGGCGCCTGCGCCCAGCGCCGAGGGCGTATTGGGCATGGCGCGAATGACGCCGATCTCCATGCCGGCCGCCTCTTCGAGGGCCCGCGTCTTCACCGACGCCGCAAAGGAAACCAGCGTCTTGGCCGGCGTCAGCGCGGGACGAATCTCCGCCATCACCTCTGGTACCTGGAACGGTTTTACGCCCAGCAGAATCAAATCCGACTGTCGCACCGCCTCCAGGTTGTTGGTCGTCACGTCCACGCCCCACTGCGCGCTCAGCGCCACCGCCCGCTCTGCGTGGCCCACGGTGGCGTGAATCTGGCCGGGAGCGAAAAGGTTCTCTTTCAGAAAGGCCTGCAACAGGATGCCGCCCATCTTGCCTGCGCCCAGAACGGCCACGCACACGTCGGGCAACTGCGCGGGTACTTCGGTTGCCTTAACAGTGATCTCCGCCATCTTTTCCCTTTCCTTATTTCTGAATGGGGATAGTGCAACTTCCAACGATACGCGAATCCCCCGCCATGCGGAGGCCCGATGTTTTTGGCGGTTACAAAACAGACAGGCTGGCAATCCGGAGCCTTGCCACGCGGAGTTGCCAGCCTGTCCAGCTTGGGGTTGGTTTACTTGTGGAGAAGCTCTTCCTTTGACAGGAAGCCCTCAATCGCTTCGCTCACATTCTTGTTGACCTCGGCTGGCGGCCAGGTCGAGTTCCAGACCAGATAGGCGCCCGGCAGAGTCATCGTCTTCTGCCTGCTGCCCACGGCGTCCAGCGTAGTTGTCGTCCAGGCGCGATTCTCCAGATCGTAAATTCCGGCGTCCAAGCCTTCCGGCAACGGGTTGCGCAGGTTGGCGATGTTTTCGCCGGCAAAAACGACAGCCCTGCTCTCAGCATTGCCCGACACGCGGCTCGTATTGATCGTGCAGGTGAAGAGCAGGCCGTCCGGTGAATCAACCGTCCCCTTGGTTTCGTACTTTGCAGCGGCATCGTTGCCATTTCCGTGCAGGATGACAACCCCGTTGTTCTCTTTGGGTTTGGGGAACACACCAACGGCCCGTTTGAACTGCTGCCCGGCGGGTTCGTTGGCCGGATAGGCATCAGCAAGCTTCAGCGCGGCCGCCAACGGTTCCACGCCGAGCTGCTCGGGCGCCGTGTCTTCCTTGGTCGCTGCCAGAGTCTTCGAGTAGTCGATCTCCTTCGGCGTGACATCGCTGACCGATTGCAGCACCAGGCGCGCGCTATAGGCATTCATGTGTCCAAAGCCGCCAAAGCCGATGATCTTGCCGGCCTTGTCGCGGCGCAGCGTGGCGTTATCTACGGCATCCACCCGGCCCACCAGCGTGGCACTCACCTCATACCGGTTGCACCCCAGGCACATTCCGCCCTTTTTGTAGGGTGTGGCCAGCAGGGAATCGAACTGCTTGAAATCCTTGCTGTTCTTGTCCAGTTCGACCGGCGTCCGCTGAGTCGCGGGAACTTCCCCGGCAAAGTTGAGCGCCGGTTGAACATGCACCATCACCGCCGGACCCGCCTTGGCTTTTGCGCCTTCGGGATAGGAAAGCCAAATATTGTTGTTGACGGTGATCTCGCAGCCAGTGCCCTTCACCACGAACTGATCGAAAGAGGCGACGGCCGTGCCTTTGACGCGGACGATCTTTCCGTTGAACGACTGCGGATTTTTCAGAATCTCGCAGACGGTTGTATCCACTGCCTGCGCATACAGGCAGCAGGAAAACCCAAGAACAAAGATGAGTGCAAGAGCGCGTTTCATACCAATCTCTCCAATGGACGCAGTGTAGCGGTTCTCCAATTGGCGTAGGGGGGAAGCACAATTGCTGAGTGGCTTTTTCCTTAAGAAAAAGCCACCTTGCACTACACCGAAAACGCCACAAGAATTGGAGAACCGCTCTAGCCCGCAGTAGCAGCAAAGTTGAAACAGAAGCCGCTGAAAAGGGACTCTACAGATTACCACGCCCCAAGCGGTCATTCTCGCGGCTATTTCTGGCTGGCAATCCACCCGTCGATTCGGTCGCTCAACACATCCAGCGGCAGCGCGCCCGCATCCAGCACCTGGTCGTGGAAGGCCGGCAGATCGAATTTGCTGCCCAGCGCCTTTTTCGCCTGGTCGCGTAGTTCCAGAATCTTTAGCTGGCCCACCTTGTAGGCCACGGCTTGGCCGGGCCATGCGATATAGCGGTCCACCTCGGCCTGGATGCTGGTTTCGTCGATGGCCGAGTGATCGTGGAAATAATCCACCATCTGTTGGCGGCTCCAGTGCTGGGAGTGGACGCCGGTGTCTACCACCAGCCGGATTGCGCGCCAGATGTCGTTCTCCAGGCGTCCGTAATCCGAGTAAGGGTCCTGGTAAAAGCCCACATCCTTGCCCAGCCGCTCGGCGTAGAGTCCCCAGCCCTCGGTGTAAGCCGTGTAGTGCTCGTGCTTGCGGAAGGTGGGCACGTCGGTCAGCTCCTGCGCAATGGAGATCTGCAGGTGGTGGCCGGGAAGTCCCTCGTGGTAAGCAGTGGCCTCCGCCAGGTAAAGATTGCGCTCGGTGGCGTTGTAGGTGTCAATGCGCAGGCGTCCCGGCCGGCTGCCGTCAGGCGAGCCCGGCTCATAGTAGGCGGGCGCTGAGGTTTTTTCCATGAAATCCGGCACAGCGGAAACCTCAAACGGCGCCTTGGGCAGCCGTCCGAAGAGTTGCGGCAGCCGCGCCTGCATCGGGCCAAGATAGCCGCGATAGGCGTCCAGCAGCGCCTCGGCCGACGCCGGATGCAGCTTGGGATTGGTCTTGAAGCTGGCCCTGAAGCTCTTCAAATCCGCAAAGCCCAACTTCTGCGCAATTGTCAGCATCTCCGTCTCGTCGCGCTTCACCTCGTCCAGCCCGATCTGGTGCAATTGCTCCGCGGTCAAGTCGGTCGTGGTGGTGCGGCGAAGGCGGTAGGCGTAGAACTTTGCTCCGTCCGGAAGCGCCCATGCTCCCGGCTTCTCCTGGCCTGCGGGAATGTAGCTGACCTCCAGAAAGCGCGCCAGGCGCAGGTACGCGGGCTGCACTTCCTTGCCGATTGCATCCAGCATCTCGGCTTTGATGCGCTCCTGCTCGGCGGGCTTCACGGTGGCCGGAAAGTGCTTCAACGGCAAGGCCAGCGGCGAGTCTTCCGGCTTCTGCGCGGCCAGTCCCTTCACCTGTTCCAGCACCTTTTCCAGCAGATATTTCGGCGGCACGCGATGGTCGTCCATGCCGATGGACATATTGGTGGTCACCTGGTCGAAGGCCTTGGGGATGGCGTGCAGCCGGGCGATCCAGTCGTCGTAGTCCTTCACCGTGGTGAAGCTCAACTGCGCCGCCAGTTGCGGATAAGTGGTGTGGATGCCACCCATCTGGTTCAACGGCATCTCCCACTCCTTGAATGTAACCGCCTCCTGATCGTCGGCAAACTGGCGCAGCAGCAGATCGCGGCTGATTTTCTCCTGGTCCGTGAGTCCGGTCGGATCAATGCCCGCCAGCCGCATCAGGTATTTCTCTTCGCGGGCCAGCCAATCGTTATGGGCCTTCACGGAGTAGTCGGAGATGCGGTCGTTGAATCGCTTGTCGCCCAGCCCGGAGGCAAACTCCGGCGAGCGCTCCAGGTTCGCCTCCCAATATTCCTCAAAGAGGGCATTGAGAGCCTTGCGGTTGGCCTCCACCGAGGCAGCCTGAGCCGGAACGCCAGCCTGAGCCAGGGCCTGAATCGAGGGAAGAGAGGCAAACAGCAGTATCGCGGCAACGGAGAGAGCAAAGAGCGGAAATCTTTTCAAGGGAATAGGACCTCGGGATGAAATCTTGCCTTCCGTCGAGTTTAGAGCAATGGGACAGGCGGGTCCAGGTTCGTGGTTTCCCACCCATTTCGCAAAGAACGCGAAATGGATGGGGCACGCGGCCTTCACGGGGAGTCGTGCTTGAGTCCGACAAAAGAGAAAATATTGTCGGGTTATAGCGCGACGGAATTGAGGGAAAAATTCAATTCTCGAAGAATGAGGGTGTGTGGATGTAGATATTTCTCGGAAATGCCCGGCCCCGGCCCGACCAAAATGTCTGAAAACGCCTCAATATTGGCCGAATTAGCCACGATTTTGGATGTTTTTGCGTAAGATTAAGTCCCGTTTGCCTACCTTGGTAAGTGAGTGAGGAGGCTTTGAGCGATGCGGGAGAGGGAACGGAAGTTGATGCGGACGAGGCTGGATGTGGAGATGCGTCCTTACCGGCGCGCGGGAGTGCAGAAGAATCCGACCCATCGAATGCTGTGGGCAGTGCGGCAGGCGCTGCGTATTCCCGTGGCAGAGATCGCGGAGAAGATGGGCGTGAACCGTTCGGGTGTCTTCGATCTGGAGGCAAGGGAGCTGAAGAACACGATCAACTTGAAGTCGATGTCGCGCATGGCAGAGGCGATGGGATGCAAGGTGGTGTACGGGATTGTGCCGAAGGGCGGCAAGACACTGGAGAGATTGGCTGAGGACCGGCTGTGGGCGAGCGTACTGGTGGAGGGCCGGAACGCGGAGAAGCTGGCCGATCTGCTGACGGAGAAGGCGCTGGCGGGAGACCTGGCCAGCACGAAAGTGTTGGTTGCGCTTGCGGAGGGCAAGGGAATAGGGGTTAGGGATTAGGGAACAGGGAATAGAAAACGTTTCTCTAAGCGATGCTAATTTGGGTCGCTGAACGGGAACGGCTGTGGATCAGTCCCAGCCTTTCTAAAATACGTACTATCGAGGTTCGTGGTCTCCCACCCTTTCCGCAGAAAAAAGCGAAAAGGATGGGGCACCCGGCCTCAACTGGGCGTCGCGTTCTATGCAGACAGAACGGGTACGGCTCAGCTAAAATGACGTCCGAAGTCCTATCGCCCTTTTCAAGGGAGCGATGTCCTTGAGGATCGTATGCGTACGAGAGCGGCTTTCCATTTCCTGTTCTTCCTTTCCGCGGCGTTGGTCTGCGGCTGCGGAACCTCCATTGGTACTGGAAACCCCGGCGGGGGTGCCTCGACGACTATCACGTTAACCATCACAGGTGTCACGCCGACCGCTATCGCCACCAAAATCGGCTTCGGTCCTTTCACTCCGGGGACTCTCACGTCGGGCGCGGTGACCATCACTATTCCCAGCAACGAAACCAGTTTTGCAGTAGCGTACTTCTGCACTGCGTTCTTATCGCCGAGCGGTAACGCGCCATCAGAGGTCACGGAGCAGGATGTCTTTGAGGCGACCACGCTTGATGGCACTTCGTTCTCTGGTGCCTGTCTCCCAGGTCTTAGTTCCTCTCCTTCTACTGCACCCCTTGGGCAACTGACGGGTTCGATCGATGCCAGCGCCATCCCCGGGGTCAATTATTTGGTTGTTTCTGCTCCGAATGTCGACTTTAACTTCCCATTCACCAACGCTACCAGCTTTGGCTTCGCCACGACGACCGGAACAGATAGAGTACTTGTGCTGGCCTATGACGATACTTATAGCCCACCTGCACCCTATGGGAGCACAACATTGGCTGCGGCAAAGAACTTCGACGGCCAGGCTGTTCCAGGCGCATTGAATGGCGGAAATACTGTAGCACTCGGTTTGCAGGATGAAACGACGCCAGTAGCGATTACCTATAGCAGCCTCCCATCGGGATTCGTAATTGATTCCTCAACCGCGAGTTTTGTGACGAGCGCCGGCGAGGCGAATATCATCGCGGCCCCAGCTACAAAACAGTATGTGGCTCTTCCCAAGGGCGCGACCGAGAGCGGGGACTACTACAGGATTTACATGGACGCATATAGCGGCAGCTCGGGCATGACGGTAATTAAAAACCTTACCTCAGCCGTTCCTGTCGCCTTAACATTTCCCCCTAGTTGGATCTACGCGGGGCCGACGCCCGCGGCCCAGCCAGCCTTCAACGTCGCGTATCCGGGGTTTTCCGGCGGCGAGGCCGTCAGCTATGCGGCGGCCTGGAACTGGTGGCCGGTCAGCAATGGTATCCAATATTCCGCTACGGTGACAGCGACAGGGAATTATCTGAACGGCGCGACGTCAGTTTCCATGCCGGATTTATCGGGCCTGGCAGGGACTCTCCCACCTCCGGTCTCTGGAGACTATATCAATTGGGGCGTGGGAATTACTCAAACTACATATGAATCGCAACCTGAGTCTCTTGCAAATGCGACGGTGACAAGCGTCGGAAATTCTGGCACATACAAAGTGCCTTGATCTCGGACTGGTTGTTCGTTTTCCCGATGTAGCGGGGTTGCCTGGTGCCTCAAGTCCGGATTTTGGACCTAGGAGGGTTGCTGAGTCAACTATCGCATTCAGCAATTACGCTTCCAGCGTAGGTTGCTCACCAAACGCTGAATCGGTCCAGGCAAACGCCGATTGCGTCAGAATGGATTCTGGCTTCCCTCAAAATCGACAGTTAACTCATAGAGGAACGGATTTGTAACGGAAAGTCGCCCAGTGTTCAGGAATGTAATCGGGAGGAGTGGGTGCGGCCGGGATCAGTTCCAAGTCTCAAAATCGAGATTCGGGACTGATCCCGGCCACTGCCGGTTTCGCGGTAAGCGCTCGCTAGACCGCTGTAAACCCGACGACCGCCGCCGGTTCGATGACACGGAAAGTAAAGGATTCGGTGATATACAGGCTGATCTCAGCCGCCGTGTGGCCATGGTAGCCGATCACGAAATCTTGCCCCACAGTCAATTCCACATCGCCGCCGCGGTTGGAGATAAGCAGCGCGTCCTTCAACGACTCGGCGCGGATGACGCGGCCGCCGATCTCGCTTTCGATGGTTGAACGGAGCGTGCCCCCTGGGACGCAGTGGGCGAGAAACTCCCACAAAGACGGCGAAACCACCAAATTGGCCGCCCCCGAGACACCGTTTTTCAGCATCTGTTCCTGCGCCTTGAAAACCGCATCGACAACCGCATCCATATCCAGCGAGATCTTAATTTTCTTACTTTTCACTGCCTGCTGAAGACCAACGATAGCGCCCGGCGCGAAGCCCTCGTAAATGGCTTTCTCCTCGAAGGCGGCAATTTCGCGGCTGCCCTTGACGACCGCATCCAGATCTATATCCTTGGCGCCCCGCTCGATGTTATCCAATTCCCATATCAGCAAGCTGAAATCGGCGCGCACCTCGACCAGCGGAAGAACCTGGTGTATGCCATATCGGACGGCTGCTTTATCCTGCCCTTTCGGCATGGCCAGACGGCCAAGCGGCACACTAGCGTGGTCCAAGCCATGCGGCCCGTCAACATCGACGAATTTGCGCGCCGACAAATTGGCGGCCAGCGCTTTCTTGGCCACGTAATCGATCTCGCTCCATCCCTGCGGGCTGATCGGAGCCAGCTCTCTACGGAGAAAATTCATTAATTGCCTCCTTATTTGGCAGGTTTCATTCGTAAACTTCCGATTCCCAAACCTTGACTGTTTGAGTCCTTGGATGAAGCGTCGCCGATTTCGCCGGGTTTCTTCAGGAATTCTACTTCGACCTCCTGCGCGCCTTTTTGGTAAAAGCTTTCCTCGTCGGGTTGAAGTTCCTTGAGCAAGCGCAGGAATTCGCCGGCATGAACCTTCTCTTCGCCGGCAATGTCGCGGAGAACATTCTGTGCCAGGGCTTCGTCGGTCGACTCGGCCAACTGCTCATACATCTGCGTCGCCTCATATTCGCCGGCGACCATGAAGCGGATCGCTCGCACCAACTCCTCATGGGTCAGCAAGCGATCGTGCTTCAGTCCACTGAAAGGATTGCCAAAGTCGGGCATTTCTTCTCCTCGGTCAAAACTCACCTGAATTAGGTACAATTTGGAAAATATGCGTCAAGGCAAGTGTTCTGCTGGTCAATTTCGCACAGGTTTGCCGGGGAGCCATTCGAGATCTGGGCGCCCGGCACTGCTGGGAGAAGTGCGAAACCGGCCACGCCGGTGAGTTGTACAATTCTGAGTACATTCTTTGCGGGCCGGGAGTACGGAATGAAAATTCCGGTACCACCGCCCCCAACCCTCGAAGCTGATCTCTTCTGGAGTAAACATGATGCGTCTCGCCACTCTGCTTCTTCTTGCTACCACGTCTGTTGCCGCCGTTGCAGCTTCACCGTCAACAGCGCCCGACCCTCGCCTCGATGGCAGCTACAAGTTCCAAGCCGGCGGATGGACGTATGTGCATTTGACCGGAACGCCGGAGCAGATTGGATTTCAGCATGGTTATCTGCTGGCGCGTGAGATTGAAGACAATCTGCATTTGTACACGGTTACGGCGCCGAATGTGGATAAGCGCCCGTGGAGCTTCTTTCGCAAGGCGGGAGAGAACGTGTTGTGGCCGCATCTCGAGCCGGAGTATCAGGCGGAGTTGAAGGGAATTGTTGAGGGCCTGAAGGCGCAGGGATCAAAGGTCGATCTGTGGGATCTGGTCGCGTTGAATGGCGATGATGAGTTGAGCGACTACTATCTGCCGTGGCTGAATAGGAAGCACGGCAAGACGAATCCGCCGGGGGCGGTTGCGCCGGGCCGGTGCAGCGCCTTTGTTGCCACCGGGTCAGCGACCAAGGATGGCAAGATTGTGATCGCCCATAGCAACTGGTCCTCTTACGCCGGGGGCGAACGCGATACCGTGGTCTTCGATGTTGTGCCGGCAAGTGGACAGCACTTTTTGATGGATGGAGTGCCGGGCTCGATTACCAGCGGGGACGACTTTGGCGTGAACGCGAGCGGGTTGATGATTACCGAGACCACGCTGCCCATGGCGCGAGGCTTCGATGTGAATGGAATTCCAGAGTTCGACCGGTCGCGCAAGGCAATGCAGTATGCGACGTCGATCGACGAATATGCTGCCATCATGCGCAAAGGAAACAATGGCGGCTATGCCAATTCCTGGCTGATCGGTGATCGCAAGACGGGCGAGATCGCATACCTGGAACTGGGCTTGCGCCATACGCCGCTGACCAGGAAAACGGATGGATACTTTGTGTCGGCGAACTTTCCGGCCGACCCGCTTGTGATTCGCGACGATACGCCGGGATTCAATCCGAAGGATCCAGAGAGCTCAATGAATGCAAGGCGAATTCGCGCTGAGCAGTTCATGCAGGAGCACTACGGAAAGCTGGATACGACACTGGCTGAGGCGTACCTGTCAGATCACTACGACAGCTATGAGCACAAAGTCGATCGAGGCAAGCGCAGCCTGTGTGGGCATGAGGATGTGTCGCCTGTTGGAGAGAAAGTGTGGCATGATCCGCCATACGATCCGGCGGGCGCGGTGACGGGCAAGGTGATGGACTCGGATATGGCGGCGAAACTGAGCTTCATTGGCAGAGCAGGGCATCCGTGTGGCGAGGACTTTATGGCTGCACCGTTTCTGGCAGCGCATCCGCGGTTCGCGTGGCAGAAGCCGATTCTGCATGACATGAAGGCGGGTCCGTGGACGACATTTACGGCGGATGAAAAGCCGCCGGCGTCTAACTGACTGCTCAGGTCGGGCGCGGCGCTCAATGCGCCAGGATAGCCTCGTTGCCCAGGATGCGGTAGAGGGTGGAGCGGCTGATGCCCAGCTGGCGGGCGGCGCGCAGCTTGTTGCCCCGGTTCATGTCCAGGACATATTGCACGTGCTGTTGAATCACCGCATCCAGATTCATGCTGTCAGTTGGCGTTGCCGGGTGAAGCTGGGGTGGAGCTTCCAGGCCAGAGGGAAGGGACAGATCCTCGGGCCGTATGATTCCGTTTGCGGCTTCGAGCAATGCGGTTTCCAGCACCGCAGCCATCTCGCGCACGTTTCCTGGCCAGTTGTGCTGCAAAAGACGCGCCAATGTGCCGGGCGCCAGAGCCACGGGGCGCTGCTGGTAGCGCGCGCAAATGCGATCGAGCAGAGTCTGGGCCAGCACGGCAATGTCTTCGCGGCGCTGGCGTAGCGGGGGAATGGCCAGGCGAACGGCGGTGAGCCGGAAGGCCAGATCGGGCAACATCAGGCCCTGCGCGGCCATCTGGCGCAGCGAAGTCTGTGAAGAGGCCAGCAGAATGAAGCGGCCCTGCGGACGGTCCTGGAGCGCCTTGAGCACGCCCAGCAGCAGACGCTGGCCCGGAGGCGCCAGCAGGTCCACACGATCCAGATAGAGGAAGCCGGCCAGCGTGGCCGGATCGGCGTCGGCGACCAGCCATTCCCGGGCGTCGCGCCGCTGAAAGCTGCCGCTGGCCAGCGGGGAACGGCTGAAAAGATAGCGGGCCAGCGTCTGCTTGCCGCTGCCGTGCTCCCCCTCGATGGTGGCCAAATGCACATACGGCGCGGCCATTTCAGCCTGCACCAGCAGCTTGCGCCATGCCGCGCTGATCCCTACGGGCTGCGTTGCGGAGGGTGATTCCACCTCCACAAGGGTCAAGCCGGAAACATATGGCTGGTACTGCGCGGCGCTTGGCATGGCTCTCAACGTGCATCGCCTCAGCGGCCCGAAGAACACTTCCAAGGCCGACAAAGTTTTCATCGGCTCACGGGGGAAAAACATGAACCGGAAAGACAGGCGTCTTTCCGGTTCGAGTGCGTACAGGATTTGTGTTTTGATCCGGCAGGCTTCAGGCGTTAGCGGAAGCGCTTGGAGGGCTCATCGGAGAAGATCTGGCCGTCGCGAATATGCACCACGCGATGCGCGTATTCGGCGATGTCCGGCTCGTGGGTCACCAGCACAACGGTGTTGCCATGGGCGTGCAACGTATCGAAGAGCGCCATGATCTCCAGGCCGGTCTTCGAGTCCAGGTTGCCGGTGGGCTCGTCGGCCAAGATAATGGAGGGCCGGTTGACCAGCGCCCGGGCAATGGCCACGCGCTGCCGCTGGCCGCCGGAGAGTTCGTTGGGCTTGTGGTACATGCGCGACTCCAGCCCCACATCGGCGAGCGATTCCTTGGCCCGCTCAATGCGCTCGGCGGCCGGCGTGCCGTTATAGATCAGCGGCAGCTCCACATTGTGCAACGACGTAGCCCGCGAGAGCAGGTTGAAGGTCTGGAAGACGAAGCCGATCTCCTTGTTGCGGATGCGCGCCAACTGATCGTCGTCCAACTCGCTGACCAACTGACCGTTGAGCCAGTAGCGGCCCTTGGAGGGCGTATCCAGGCATCCGATCAGGTTCATCAGCGTGGACTTGCCGGAGCCAGACGGGCCCATGATGGCCACGTATTCGTTGCGCTTGATGCTCAGCGAGACGCCGCTGAGCGCCTGCACCTGCTGCTCCGAGCCCATATCGTAGGTGCGCCATAGATCCTGGACAATGATGATGTCGCTGCTTGGCGGAGCCATATGTTGCGCATCGTCACTCATGCCGGTTGAAGCCATTCGAATCTCTTCCTTTGCTTACAGCAAGCTCTTCCGCGTCCTGTGAAGTCTGTACCTCTCACGCAAAAGCAAAGCGGAGTCGTCGCGTTCTTGTTAAGAACTTCCGCCCGACGGCACAACTGGCTTGGCGGTGTCCCGCTTGACCAGCGCGTTGTTTTTGAGGGCGCGCAGCGTCTTGTAAGGGCCAGTGACGATTTCATCGTTTTCTTTCAAGCCGCTGAGGACTTCGATGTCAGTGGCTCCAGTGATGCCGGTGGTGACTGGCACAAATTTGGCTCGCAGCTTGCCGCTCTTGTTCTCCAGCACATAAACGCCCTGCACGGGCGCGCTCTTGGGTGTAGCCGGCGTGGATGAGGCCGCCTGCACGCCCCCCTTGGCTTTGTCGTCATCGGGGTTGTGCATGGTCAGCGCCTGGATGGGGAGCGAGAGCACACTGGATTTGTGCGCCGTGGTGATCTTGGCGGTGGTGCTGAGTCCGGGGCGCAAATCGCTTGAGGGGTTGTCCAGCGTCACGACGACCTTGAAGTCCTTGGCCTCTTCCGTGCCGGTGGTGGACTGCGAGGTAGCCACGCCGGTGGAGCGCAAAAGAGCCTGATCGCCGGCCAGCGTCACGTGGCCCTTGAAGACCTTGCCGGGGAGGGCATCCACGGTGACCTCGGCGGCTTGGCCGATCTGAATGTTCACGATGTCGGTTTCGTCCACCTTTACCTCGGCGGTGATCACGCTCATGTCCGCCAGGGTCATCAGCGTGGAGCCTTCAGCATTCTGAATGCCGACCACCACCGTCTCGCCTTCGCGCACCGGCAGGTTGGTCACAATGCCGTCGAAGGGCGCCACGGAAACCGTTTTGTTCAGCGCATCCTGGTTGGCGCGCAGGGTGGCCACCTGGGTTCGCATATGCCCGCGCGCCGATTCGGTCTGTGCCTTGGCCTGGTTCAGTCCTGCCACGGCCTGGGACAGCGAGGCTACATCGGTGTCGTAGGCGGCTTTTTTGGCGTCGAAATCCTGCTTGGCCATGATCCCGGCTTTGTAAAGGCCCTGGGCGCGCTCCCAATCCAGCCGCTTCTGCTCCAGGTCAGCCCTGGCGTGCTCCACATTGGCTTCGCCGGTCTTTTCCGCGGCAATGTAGGAGGAAATATCGGTTTTGGCTGCGGCGATGGTGGCCACCTGGGCTTCCACGTTGGCCTGTGGCTGCACGCTTTCCACGTTGGCGATTACCTGGCCTTTGGTCACGTGGTCCCCCTCCTTCACAAGAAGGTGGGTGATGCGGCCAAATGAAGTGGCGCCCACGTTCACATAGGTTTTGGGCTTGATCTGGCCCGTGCCGCTGACCACTGTGGTCAGGTCCTGGCGCGCGATCTTGGCGGTCAGAACTTTGGTATAGCCGGACTGCTGCCTATAGATGAAGAAGGCCACAAGTCCGGTAACAGCCACGACGGCAAGAATAATCAGGAGTATCTTTTTCATGCGAAATGCGTGCTCCGGGTCTCTCCGATTAGTGTACGCAATTGGCGCCAGTATGGTTCCCATCGGCTGCAAAAAGCTGTCTCTGGCGCTTTTAGGGCGATTTTCCGCTGGCCCGCCGAAACCGGATGAGTTTCTCTCACGCAATGTCCTATTCGCGCGGTTTGGGTGAAGAATGCTGAAATGGCGCAAGCGCCGCAAAATAAAGTGGCAGAGGCATTGCGCCTATTTCCTGGGCGCGCGAACGGCCCGGCCGGGTTCAAAACCTTTCCCGCAGACAGTTTAGCAGTTCCAAGGAAGCTATTTCCCGGCTTACCTCGGCTGCGTTTTCGAGTCCAATTGGGTAGCGACTCCCTACGGAATCTTGCCCAGCCCTTTCCGGACCCGTAGAATAAGGGATCGCAGGAGTTTTCAAGGCAAATGACGCTTAATCATTCTCTTCTTCTTTTTGTCGCACTGGGTTGCGGCCTGGTGTTTACCCCTACCGCCGGGCTTCGCGCCCAGCAGACGGACAACCCGTCGGCACAGGCGCAACCGGCCAACAACCAGAACCAGGGCGTAGACCCGCTCAAGCGCGAGCGCTCCGACAAGGAGAAGTTTGCAGCACAGAAGGCCGTACGTCAGGAGTTGAAGGGCGCCTACAAGAGCTGGCTGGACCAGGACGTCTCCTACATCATCTCCGATGAAGAGCGCAAGGCCTTCAGAACCCTCAGCAACGACGAGGAGCGCGACGCCTTCATCGAAAACTTCTGGCTGCGCCGCAATCCGAATCCGGATTCGCCAGAGAACGAGTTCCGCGAAGAGCACTACCGGCGTATCGCTTACGCCAATGAGCACTATGCCGCCGGCAAGCCCGGCTGGAAGACCGATCGCGGCCACATCTATATCTCTTTTGGCCCGGCTGACTCCATCGATTCCCACCCCTCCGGCGGCAGTTACCAGCGGCCCATGGAAGAAGGCGGCGGAGAGACCTCTACCTTCCCCTTTGAGATTTGGCATTACCGCTACATTGAGGGCATTGGCGAGAACGTCGATCTTGAATTTGTGGATACCTGCCAGTGCGGCGACTACCACTTCACCATTGACCGCAGCGAGAAGGACGCGCTCTTGCACGTTCCGGGCGCCGGTGCGACCCAGTACGAGCAGATGGGCAAGGGCAGCAAGGCCGACCGCTTCAAGGGCGGCTTGGAAAGCCTGGGCACGGGCCCGATGTCGCAAGGGCAGGAGTCCAAGGAGTTCGACCGCATCGAGTTGGCCGCCAAGCTGTTCGCGCCGCCGCCGGTCAAGTTCAAGGATCTGGAGAACTTCATCTCAGAGCACAAACTGCTCTCCGGCCCGGTTTTCCCCTTTGATGTTCGAACCGACTTCGTCAAGGTGACGGAAAGCACCGTACTGGTTCCAATCACCCTGCAGATGAAGAACCGCGACATCACCTTTGTGACCAAGGATGGCGTGGCCAAGGGTGTAGTGAACATCCTGGGCAAGGTCACCACCCTTACCCATAAGACGGTGCAGACCTTCGAGGACACGGTCGAGGTCGAGCAACCGGCTGAACTGCTGGAAAAAAGCCTTGACCGCCAGTCGGTCTACTGGAAGGCCCTGCCCCTGTTGCCCGGACTCTACCGCCTGGATATCGCCATCAGTGACGTGAACAATAAGGACCACATGGGTTACTACGGTCGCAGTCTTGAGGTGCCCACCTACCACGACGAAAAGCTGGCGACCTCCTCGCTGATTCTGGCCGACGCAATGAACACGGTTTCCTCGCGCGAGATTGGCAGCGGCAATTTCATCATCGGGAACACCTTCATCCGGCCCCGCGTGAGCCCCAACCCGGGCACTCCGGTCAAATTCAAGCGCAGCCAGGAACTTAACTTCTGGATGCAGGTTTACAACCTGCAAGTCGACGATGCCACCAAGAGCAACCATGCCACGGTGGTCTACCAGATCATCAAGACCGGCGGCACGGCTGCCAATACCGGCGCCGCGGACACGGTGATCCTTGAAAAACAACTGGATTCAAAGGACTTGGGTGCACATAGCGACCAGATGACAGTGGAGAAAAGTTTGCCTATCGCTGGGCTCGAACCAGGAAAATACAAGGTGACGATCAAAATAAATGACGGAATCTCGAAACAAGAGATTGCGCAATCGGCGCCTTTTGTTGTCGAATAGTTGGCATCCCGCGCAACAGGCTATCGGACACCAGATCCGGAAGCCTGCGCGGGTTGGATTCGAGGTAACATTGCCAGGGACGCCGACAGGTCACCAACGACAGTGATGATCCGAAGGCCCCAATTCGCTCTCTTCGCCGTGCTGATTCTCTTGGGCTCAGTTCCGCTTCACGGAGCCGCGCCGGGGTCGGTTTCAGGGTTGGTGCGCGACTCGGCAGGCGTTCCGCAGATTGGCGCACAGGTTCAGTTGCTGCGTCCCGATCTGAGTGTCATAGCCAGCGTCTACACTGATGCGACCGGCCATTTTACGATTCCCTCGGTTTTGCCCGGCCGCTATGCGATCAAGGCCATGGGGGCTTGGTTCCTTCCTTCACTCCGCGAAAACGTCCGCGTCCATTCCAACACCGTCGTCAACCTCACACTGAACAGCCTGTACGAGGCGATGCAGTGGCTTCCGGCAGAGCCGCGCGCCGGGAATGCCCAGAAGGACGATTGGGCCTGGACCCTGCGCTCGGCCGCCAACCGTCCTCTGTTGCGCTGGCTTGAGGATGGTCCGCTGGTGGTTGTCTCCGAGGGCTCCGGCGTGCATCCCAAGCTGAAGGCCCGCCTGGTGGCCAGCGGTCAGGAGGGCGCCTTCGGCGAGAGCGGTGAGCGCATTACCGCCGCAGTGGAGGAGACACCTTCCAACAGCCGCGAGCTGCTGGCCCGCGTTGATTTCGCTCCCGGTACCAATGCCGGCATGGAGTCCATGCTCGGTTTCCGCCAGGATCTTGGTTTTGCTGGTTCCGTGCAGTCGGTGGCTGCTGTCGCACTCCACCCGGAGATGGCTGCCGGCGGCTCCACGGGGCTGGACGAGGCTGCCATCCGCAGTTGGGAGACGATCCATCTAGGGGACGAGTTCGATGCCGAGGTGGGCTCCAATCAGGTGCTGGCCCGGCTCTCTGGGATCTCCCCGGATACCGTGGCTACCATGCTGCCCTTTGCCTCAGTCGGCTGGCGGAATGACAATTCCTCCATTCGCTATCGCGTGACCACTTTTCTGCCCGCGGCTGCGGGCGATGAAGATACTGAAGCCCGCTCATGGCTGCCCGCCATCTCCGCCCCCGATGGCAACCTGGCCATCGAGCACGGGCTGGATCAGGAACTAGCCTGGGAACGGACTACCGATCTGTCCGGCGTTGCTGTTCTGGTCTATGCCGACAGAATCGACAATCCGGTCATCGAGGCCATGAGCCGTTTTGCGGACGGCAACTCCACTTCCGCCGCGGTACTCCTGGACCCCATCAGCGGCTTGCTTCACGCTGCCGGTCCGGAGTTCTCCACCGCCGGAGTGGCGGCCACCTTCGAGCACCGCCTGCCACGGGGCAACCATCTCCGTCTCAGTTACGCCAGCGGGAATGCCCTTGTTCTGCCATCCTCGCTGCAGCCCGCATCTCTCGTTCAGGTACTTGCTGGCGCCCGTCCCCGCCTCACGCAGACGTACTCGCTTTCACTCTCCGGCACCCTCGACGGGAGCGGAACCCGCTGGCGGGCCAGCTACCGCTGGCAACCAGAAGAGACCGTCACCCAGGTTGCCCCGTTCATTGCGAACGCCGCCGAGCCTTACCTCAACATCCACTTCCGCCAGCCTTTTCATCTCAGCCGCAATGGCTCCGGCGGTTTCGAGGCGATCATCGATTTGCGCAACCTGCTGGCTCAGGGCTACCGCCCATATCTCTTGAGCGACGGCTCCCTGTTGATCTTCGCTCAGGATCAGCGCAGCATCCATGCCGGCCTCGCCTTCAACTTCTAGAATCCAAGCACTTCCATCTTCCGCGTTTTGAAACAGCCCGGCATTTGTGCTATATTTTTCAAGTGGCAAGAGGAAACTCTTGCAGTTCAAACCGTGTGCAAGTCCTTCTTCTGCACGGCTTTTTCAAATATTCTGGACGCGTAGCTCAATTGGCAGAGCATTCGGCTCTTAACCGACAGGTTGTAGGTTC
>Ga0182014_10000052_pt1 | contig 110347 bp, 106 predicted proteins | sample 612S2DmetaG_FD_120489 | JGI IMG/M metagenome (GOLD analysis project Ga0182014, IMG submission 120489) | Permafrost microbial communities from Stordalen Mire, Sweden - 612S2D metaG | ecosystem: Environmental > Terrestrial > Soil > Wetlands > Permafrost | place: Sweden: Stordalen | collected... | reverse complement strand
TCGATTCGCCAACTGGGCCGGTAGCTGAGGTGGCGGGGCGAGGCTCGCAGACGGATCGCCAGATGGACCGCGCTCTCTACACCGGTGTCTGGTGGGTTGCTGGTGCCCTGGTCGCGCTGGAACTGGGCGTGAGCGCCCGCTACGGCTTCCATCGTGACGAGCTCTACTTCATCGCCAGCGGTCGACACCCGGCATTCGGCTACGTCGACCAACCGCCGTTGGCCCCGCTCCTGACGCGGCTCGGCACGACCCTGCTCGGCACCACTCCCACTGCCGTCCGCGTCGTTCCGGCCCTGGCGGGCGGTGTCGTCGTGGTCGGCACGGGCCTCACCGCCGGGGAGCTCGGCGGAAAGAGGTTTGCCCAACTCCTCTCCGCAGTCGCCATGGCGTGTACCCCGATCCTGCTCGGATCAGCCCATCTTGCCGGCACGACGGTCTACGACCTGGCTGCCTGGACGTTCGCGATCCTGTTCGTCCTGCGGTCCGTCGTGCACGGACGGCCGCGCTACTGGCTGGCCGTGGGCTTCGTCGCCGGAATCGGTCTGGAGAACAAGGACCTGATCCTCCTCTTCGGCATCGCCCTCGGTATCGGGCTCCTCGCCACGTCTGCCCGATCGGCGCTGGCGACGCGGTGGCCATGGATCGGGGGTGGCGTCGCCCTCGTGTTGTGGTCGCCGAACCTGGTGTGGCAGCTCACGAACAACCTGCCGGGTCTGGCGATGGCGCGTTCGCTGCGCATCGAGCACTCCGGATCGGGCGACTACGCGAGCTTCGTGCCCGCCCAGGTGATCCTCGTCGGACTCCTGGCGTTCCCGATCGTGGTCGTCGGCATTCGCCACCTGATGCAGCGTCGGGAGCTCCACTTCGCACTGGTCACCATCGGGCTCGTCGTGGCGTACGTGTTCGTGGTGATTCCCGGTCGTCCGTACTACACAGCCGGGACACTTCCCCTCCTGTTCGCGGCCGGAGGATGCTGGGTCGAGCACCACCGATCGGCGCGGACCCGCCGGAGGCTCTGGCTCGCCGCGCCGATCGTCGGGGCGGTGCTCACGGTGGCGTTCGTCCTGCCGGTGTTGCCGATGTCATCCTTCGCCCGGATGACGTTCTTGCACAAGACCAGCTACGACCTCGGAGAGACGGTCGGATGGCCTCGACTCACTGCGCAGGTGGCTACCGTGTACGACGGGCTACCCGTGCGGGAGCGCGAGGAGACCTCGATCTTCACGGCCAACTATGGAGAGGCGGGTGCGCTCGATGTCTACGGGCGGAGCTACGGCCTCCCGGAACCGCTCTCTGGTCACAACACCTACTGGCTCTGGGGCCCCGGCGATGCGCTCGACCAGGTTGTCATCGCCGTCGGCAGTGTGGATCAGCTCCGCCCCCACTTCGCCGACTGTCGGTACAGCGGAACGATCCGCGGCCCGGACAACGTGGACAACGACGAGAACGGAACTGGTATCTGGACATGCACAGGACCCCGTGGGTCGTGGTCGTCATTCTGGAGTGACCTGCGCCACTACGGCTGAACACGACGTGGCCCGACCCGGTCGGACCTCGGGTGCATCACAGGTGCCGGGTGCCACCCCGACCCGGCACCCAGGGTCACGCCGAGTCCGTCGCGCCGTTCAAGGCCGGAGGATGATGCAGGTGGTCGTGGCGTGCGCGACCAACCATCCGTCCTCGTAGTCGACCCGGCCCTCCGCGGTGGCCGTGCTGCGTCCGACATGGATGGTCCGTCCGGTCACGGTCAGCCGTCTCGTCCTGGTGTGCGACTCCTGCGGCGACCAGGTCGGGCCCCGTGACGTGCATGTCATGCCAGGATCCGGATGACACGGCATCCCTGGCAGCACCGCGTCCTGACCGGTGGGGAGTGGAGAGGGCCGGGCGGGGGCCGCCGGTCCGCCGACCGTCAGCCATCCCGCCGAGGTTCCCGCCCGGCCCCCTCGAACTCCCACTCCGCCGCAAGTGCAGGCGCGTCCGCCGCCCACCGCCAGTGTCACCCCGGTCCCATGCTCACCAGTGAGCATTTTGTGGTGACCACCCGGTGGCTCGCGGGTCCGACCCGTTCCGGTCAGTCAGCGCGCCGGAGTGGATCGCCTGCCCGGGAGGCGGGCCAGCACCCGCCAGTCACCTCCACGGGCCGCCTCCCCCACGCAGGCACGGGCCCGCTTCACATCAGCCGGGCTGGGCACGGCACTCCTCCCCGCGGTCGTCTGCCCGAGGACGACGGATACGAACGCGACGACCTCGTCGAACGCCGGGTCTCCCGCGGCGAAGCCCGCCGCGTCGAGGAGGGCCGGGTACTCGCGCCTCACGCCGCTCACCCAGTCGAGGAGTATCACGACGCCCCCCGACGCAGCGTTCCGGAATTGGCGTGCGAACACGTCGAACCCCGTCCACTCCCCCGCCAGCCAGCGCAGGCATGCCGATGCAAGGTCCTCGTCGGTCGGGAACCGCTCCCTGACCACTGCCATGTCCGCGCCCGTGGCCTCCGTGACCGCGTCCAATCGGACGGCGCTTCCCGCCGTCCGGTAGTTGTCGAGGGCATCGACGATCACCCTGCTCTCGAGGTCGCTCCGATTGACGGCGAAGAGGCTCTCCTCGGTCATCCCGATGATCAGGTCGATCATGGCGCGCTCGATCTGCCCGTCCCCCGGAGGCAGCCCGGTCGCCGCGGACACCTCGGCGGGCGGGCGCTTCCGGTGGTACTCCGGGTACAGCTCCGGTTCCAGGAAGGCCCGGTGCATCCCGCCGACCCACAGCGACTGGGCCGAGCGGACGATCCCGGTGATCGAGTACCCCGGCTTGGGCCGGCGTCGGAGCAGGAGCAGACCGAAGGTCAGCACCGCCTCGTAGCCCCCCGATGTCTGACGCGACTCCTGGCGCCGCTGTTCGACGAGCCATGTAGCCCACGCGAGCGACTCCTCGGAGGCGGCTCGACCGGATGTCGGTCCGGCGGCCTGCCGGATGCCCTGGCTCCGGATGTAGTCGAGCGCCACGGCCTGGACGCCGGACGCCGTCAGGAACCGAGCGTCTGGATCGTCGAGCTCGACCTGGACCGTCAGGCGGAGCAGCGACGCGATGGCGGCGAGCAGGTCCTCGGGCCCGAGCGGGGGGAACACCTCGCCGATGATCTCCAGTGCCGCCTGGAAGCTGGCTTGCCCGCCGTTCCTCGACCAGTCGAACTGGGCGGCCATGGCGAAGTCGAACGGCGTGGCCGTCGACGCCGGAGGAGCGCCGGGCGGCATGCCCCGGGCGGCCTTCCTGGCCACGGTCCGCTTGTCGGAGTCGAACCCGTCGAGATGGAGCTCGGCGAGTCGGTGGGCGGGGGCGGCACCCGATCCGGTTCCCTTGCGGCCTCGGAGCGCCTCGAACCCGTACGCGGCGATCACCCGCGACACCGCACGGGGATCGAGTTCGGTCCTGCCCATGGTGACTCCGTTCCCGGAACGCCCTGTGGGGTGCGTCCCGTCCGCCGATCGGGTGATGTCGGTCCAGCAGCGTTGTGGCACCCGGTGGCCACCGCCGGGCGTTCCGGGCTACGCGAGTCCCGGGTCGCCGGCCAGTCCGCTGTCGGGGGCCTGCAGCAGCGCGTGCTCCAACTCCCACTCGACGTTGATCTCGAAGAACTGCTCGGCCAACCCGTGGAGGGCGAGCCCGAACAGCGTCCACTCCTGATCTTCGCCGATTCGACCCGTTGGTCTGACGATCCCGTTCATCTCCACCGAGTCGACGCGGTCACGCAGCACGCAGCCCTCGGTCAGCGCCGCCGCAGCGATGGCGAACTGGCGGACCGTGAGCCCGTGCCGGACGCGGTAGCGGATGAATTCGAGGAGTGACGAGTAGATCGCCTCCATCTGGGTGGTGACGTCCTCGTAGGACTTCCGCAGGGAGGCATCGATCCGCTCCTGGCGCGAGGAGTCGGAGCCCACTGCGGTCGTGGCCAGGATGCCGATCCACAGGGCCCAGTCCGTCGACCCCCGGAGCGTGTCGAGGTGAACCGCACTGACGACCCGGCACATCTCCTGGAGCGACCATCGGCGCGAGGACGCCGACCGCACGTCCAGGTTCGCCAGCATCGACGTCACCTGGTCGAGCGATGCTTCGACCTCGGCGATGCTGTCGTCGGCGGCGATCGTCTCGAGGACCTCGGTCTGGTAGTCGAACTGGTCCCTCCAGATCCGGCCGATGAGGGACGCGTTGACGAATCGGACACCGAAGTCCGACTCCACCCGGTCACGTGCCCGCTTCAGCGTGAGTACGTCCCCACCGGCACCCAGACCGTTCTCCTTGAGGATGGCACGGCCGGCCTCGACGAACAGGGCCCGGGTCTCCTCGCGGCGCAATTGCGGACGGCGGTTGGTCATGTCCCCCACTCCTCGATCATCGGGCGATCCACCGTCGGGCCACCGCCGACCCGACGACTGTCATCCGTTCTAGCAGGTGGGGACCGGCATGGTGCAGGTCGGTTCCCCGGCCGGCCGTCCAGATGGCGTCATGCGGCCTCGGCTGCAGCCCGGACGACCTCGTGGACACGGTCGCGGAGGGCGTGGCGGTCCCACCTTCCGCGAAGACCGCGAGGTCGCCATGACCGCCGGCATCGCCCCGCGCCACCATGCCGTCGAGCTGGTCGGTCGCCCGGTCGTGGTCGCGTCGGTCGATGGGTAGCGTCCCGATCGCACCATCGCCGAGGCCGGCAACGGGATGCGGAACAGGTCCGCCGCCGCCACGAACCGCACGTCAGGATCCGCCCGGAGGAGCGCCGGGATGTCCATCGGGCTCGAATGGTTCGCCACGACCACCGACCCACCCGGTCCCGGACGGCCGCGGGCCTCGAACCTGACCCCGCACAGTGCGGCCAGCACGCACGCACCCCGCCGCACCCGCCCGGCGTCCAAACCGCCGCACCCGCCCGGCGACGATGACCACCGGGAGCACGATCAGGAGGGTGCCGACGACGGCGACGCGGTTGACCTGCGCCCGCACCGCACCACGAAGGCGCGTCGGGCCGGCCGTTCGATGCGCCCCGATGCACATCGGCCGGTCCTCAGGCTGCCGCGATGCCGGAACCGACCGGCGCCCAGAAGCGGCGGAGCAGGACCGACAACGTCGGGTGGTCGGCCACCTTGGCCAGCCGGGCATAGGCGGCTTGCGTGGTCCACTCGTTGACCGCGCCCCACGTCATGTGCACGGGGGCCACGTCATGTGCACGGGGGCCAGGTGGGGCGTGAGCGCCGAGGGCGAGCTGGAAGCCCAGCGGCCGCCACCGGTCGCCCTTCGGGAGATGCTGACGGAGGGCGGCGATCCGGGCGGTCGCGGCGTCGTCGTGCGGGGCGAGCACCCGGCCGATGGCGTCGCCGTGCCAGAACTCCTCGTAATTCCACAACGTGAGGAACGAGGTGATGTCGGGGTCGCGGTGGGCCCGCGTCACGAGGATGTCACGGAGCTAGCACACGGTGTGGCTCTCCACGTCGTGCATGTACCGGAGGCAGCGCAGTGCATCGGGGGGCAACGGACGCTCCCGGAAGGAGGCGAAGTCGATGTCCTCGATCTCCAGCCGGGACGACAGCTGCTGGTAGGTGACGGCGTCGACGCTCATGTGAAGTAGTCGCAGCCGGGCGTCCGATGGATGACACGGGTGCGACCGGTCTCGCGTCGGCCCGCTCCCGGCCGTACGATGCGCAACGACCGAATCACCTGACGTCGGAAAGGCCGCACATGAGCTATCGGGTCGTCCAATGGGCCACCGGCAACCAGGGGGTCGAGGCCATACGCGCCGTGCTCGACCGTCCCGACATGGAGCTGGTGGGCGCCAAGGTCTACGCCGCCGACAAGGACGGTGTCGACGCGGCGGTCCTGGCCGGGCGCCGGCCGTGCGGTGTGCTCGCCACACGCGACATCGACGAGCTCCTCGCCCTCGGCGCCGACTGCGTGGCCTACTTCCCCCGGCACGCGTCCCTCGACGAGGTCTGCCGGATCCTGACCAGCGGCGCCAACGTAGCGACCACCGCCTTCCTCTTCCACCCGCGTTCGCTCCCGGCCCCGGACCTGGAGCGTCTCGAGGCCGCCTGCGCGGTGGGCGACTCGTCGGTCCACGGCACCGGGCTCAATCCGGGGAACCTGAGCGGGGTGCTGCCACTCGCCCTATCCGGCATGTCCCGGTCGATCGACAAGGTCACCCTCCAGGAGCGGGCCGACTGGTCCTTCTACGAGTCGACGCACATCACCTTCGACAACATGCGCTTCGGCCGACCCCCCGGGGAGGTCACCGAGGAGGCCAGTGACTTCCTCCGATTCAACAGCGGCATCTTCATGGAGGAGGTCGCCCTCATCGGCGAGTCGCTCGGCGCCGGGCTCGACGACATCACCTCCGAGGTGGAGCTGACGCTGGCCACCGAGGACCATGAGATCTTCGGGATCACGTTGCCGTCCGGCACCGTGGCCGGTCAGCGCTGGCACTGGCGCGGCCTGCGCGCCGGCCGGTGCCTCGTCGAGATCGAGACGCTGTGGACCGTAGGGGGTGAGTACCCGATCCACTGGCCGACCCCGCTCGACGGCTGGACGCTCACCTTGGAGGGCGAGCCCTCCATCCGGGCCCACCTCCTCACCCTCATGTCCTACGAGCGGCCCCTCCCGCTGGCCGAGCACGTGCGGGCGGCCAGCGTGGCGACGGCCATGCAGGCGGTCAACGCCATACCGGCGCTCTGCGCGGCTCCTGCAGGGGTGCGCACCATGGCCGACCTCCCCCTCATCCGGGCCGGCTTCGGCTTCGGCAATGAGGCGCCGGTGCCCCCCTACTGAGGCCGACGGACCGAACGGGCCCGCTTAGGAGCCGGGCGGTACGTAGTCGGGGTCGACCTCGAAGAACTGCTGGGCCACGGCGTCGACGGCCAGCGAGTAGAGCGTCCACTCCTGGATCTGGCCGTCCCGTCCGGTGGGCAGGTCCACGGTCACCTGCGTCCGGTCGACATGGTGGCGCAACGAGTCCCCCTCGGACAGAGCGGAGACGGCGATGGCGAACTGTCGGACCGTCCGCGGTGCGCGGGGACGGAGCCCGAGGAGGGCGATCAGCCCCCCGTAGGCCCCCTCCCAGAACTCGGTCACCAGCTCGTATCCCTCGGCGAGCGCCGCGCGCATGCGCTCCCGTTGGTCGTCGTTGGTGGACGTCGAGGCGATGGCCACGACGCTGACCCACAGCGGCCAGTTGGTCGACGCGGCAATGGCCTCGCGGCTGGCCGCACCGGCCACCCGGCAGAGCTGGGACATCCCCCGTAACCGACCCTCGACGCTCGACAGGTCGGTGGAGGCCAGCACGTCCTCGACAGCGGCCATCGTTGCGCCGACCTCGGGCCGGTTCTCGTCCTGGGCGATGGACACCAGCACGTCGGCCTGGTAGTCGGACTGATCCTCCCAGATGCGCTTGATGACCGAGGCGTTGGTCAGGTGGCGGCCCGTGTCGCGCTCCACCCGATCGAACACCCGCTTGAAGGTGAGATTGCTCGACCTGGTTTCGATGCCCTCCTCCTGGAGGATCTCGCGGCCGGTGTCCAGCATCAGTTGGCGCAGCTCGCTCTTCGGCTGGCGCTTCCTCGTCCAGACCTCGGACGCCGCCTGGCCACCAGCCGCTCCCGCCGTCTCGTCTGGTTCCACAATCCCATCATGCACCTCGGAGTTGCGGATGTCTACAGGTGTTTACGGTCCGTGCCGCACCACTGGTTGCCGCTCCTCGCCGCGTGACCAGGAATCGGTCGGGAACTCCCTGGTCAGGCTGGCAGCCACGGCTCCGAAGCGGTATCGCCACGGACATAGAGCGGGTGCCGAGGGTGGCCGTCCCTCGTGGTCCCGAGGGCCACCGGACGCACCCGGCAGCTCCCGAGGAGGGCGGACACCGCAACGCCACGGCCCAAGTGGGTCCCCCGGGTGCCCCAGGCCACCACCACCCGGTCGGCCCGGCGGACGGCGTCGACGATGGCCCGGTCGTTGCCCACGCCCACCGGCTCCGGGGCCCGGACCAGGTCCGCCGGGGCCGTGGCACGGAAGGCGAAGAGGTTGACGACCTCGAGGGTACCGAACCCCCATGCCCGGGCGAACCCGATGCATCGGCGTACCGTCGGGTCCAGTGACGCGGCATCAGCGGTCGACGGATTGAGCATGACGAACGCCACCACCGGACCGGCCGGGTCCCAGGCACGCGACAGGCGGTAGCGGTAGGTGCGGGAGGGGTCGAAGGTGGCCGTCGCGGCACCTTCGGGTCCCGTCGACCGGTCGACGACACAGCCCGGTGCGGCGCCCGATCCGACCCCCGGCGCCACGACCGGACCCTGTGGTGCTGGCTCGGGCATACGGTGCTCCCTCGTCGATCCGGTCCCCCGTCGGTGGTCCGTCGGCCCCGCACGCTACCCCCGAGGTCGGGCGGTGCGTCCTACCGCACGGGCGCATCCGGCCGGGGTACTGCGCGCCCGCCCGGCCGATCCAGGCGCCCGGACAGCACATATGTGCGATCGGGGCCTGCACCCCGGGTGGCACAATGGGACCCGTCCGGCACCCGCCGGCGCCGTCCCCGATCGGAGCACGCATGGCCGTCACCTCGACGCGGTCCAGCTACCAGGTCACCTTCACCGTCCTGCTGCTCGGGACGATCGCGTACTCACTCCTCCAGTCGCTGGTGTCGCCGGTCCTGCCGACCATCCAGCACGATCTCCACACCACCCAGAACACGGTCACGTGGGTGCTGACCGCGTTCCTGCTGTCGGCGTCGATCTTCACCCCCATCCTCGGACGGGTGGGCGACATGGTCGGCAAGGAGCGCATGCTGGTCGTCACGCTCGCCGCGCTGGCCGCCGGCTCCGTCGTCGCCGGCCTCGCCCACAGCATCACGGTGCTCATCATCGCCCGGGCGATCCAGGGCATCGGCGGTGCCGTCCTGCCTCTGTCGTTCGGCATCGTGCGCGACGAGTTCCCCGGCGTGAAGGTGGCCGGCGCCGTCGGCATCATCGCCGCCATGGCCGCCGTCGGCGGTGGGGCAGGCATCGTGCTGGCCGGACCCATCGTGAGTCACCTGAACTATCACTGGCTGTTCTGGATCCCGTTGATGATCGCCGTCATCGCCACCCTGTGCGCGTGGCTGTTCGTGCCGGAGTCCCCCTTGCGCACCCCGGGTCGGGTCAGCTGGCTGGCGGCCGTCCTGCTGTCGGGCTGGCTGGTCGCCCTCCTGCTCGGGGTGAGCGAGGCGCCGTCGTGGGGCTGGGGCTCGCCCAAGGTCCTCGGACTGGTCGCACTGGCCGCCGTCCTGGCCGTCGCCTGGGTGTGGGTCGAACTCCGGGCCGTCGAGCCGCTGGTCGACATGCACATGATGCGGCGCCGGGCCGTATGGACGAACAACCTGGTGGCATTCATGTTCGGCATCGGCATGTACTCGGTGATCGGCTTCCTGCCCGAGTTCGTCCAGACCCCCACGTCCACCGGCTACGGCTTCGGTGCCAGCATCATCCAGTCGGGACTGTTCCTGCTGCCCCTCACCGTGACCATGTTCATCGGGGGGCTGCTGTCCGGGCGCCTCGCTGCGACGATCGGATCGAAGTCGGCGGTCATCATCGGTTCGACCGCCTCCACCGGTGCGTATCTGCTGCTCGCCTTCGCCCACAGCGAGAAGTGGGAGATCTACCTCGCCAGCACGTTGCTGGGCGTCGGACTCGGTCTCGCCTTCTCGGCCATGTCCAACCTCATCGTCCAGGCCGTCCCCCCGGCCCAGACCGGCGTGGCCAGCGGCATGAACGCCAACATCCGGACCATCGGCGGGGCCATCGGTGCCGCCGTCATGTCGAGCATCGTGGCCTCCGAGATCCTGAGGGACGGGTACCCGGCCGAGTCGGACTACACCAGGGGCTTCTTCTTTCTGGCCGTCATGACCGTCGTGGCCGTCGTGGCCGCGCTGCTCATCCCGAGGGGCCCCGGCGCCGGTGCCGATCCCGACCTCGCCCACCACCTCGAGCACGCAGAGCTGGCCGTCGTGCCGGGCGGGTCGATCGCAGAGTATTGAGTGGGGCGGATCGACTCGGGACGAATGGCCCTGGGTCACCTTCGCCCGGAACCCCTACGATCGTGACGTGGCCGGCAGCTGCCGGATGGCCCGGAAGCGTTCCGGGCACGAGACACCGGAGTGACAATGAGCGGAACTGAAACCTTCGATCAGGGCGACGATGCCGCCGACGAGGCGTCGCGGCTCGATCCCGAGTTCCAGGAAGAGATGGAACTCGACCCTTCGCTCGACCCGCACTTCCAGGTCGACGAGAAGGAGCTCGAGGAGGCAGGCGCCGAGCTCGATGACCCCGAGCAGATCGCCACGCTCGACGGGGTCATCGACGACCCCGACGGCCTGGGTGAGCCATCCAGGCTGACTCGTGCACGCGAGGATGACCCCGAGGGGTGGGACCTCGACGCACCGATCGTGCCGGGCGACGCCGAGGGCTTCGTCGAGGACACCGACGGCCAGCCGACGCTGGACTGAGGCTCAGGCGGACCCGGTCCGCAGCTCCGTGCAGCGGGCGCCGCTGTAGATGGAGGGCATGCAGCGGTTGCAATGGATGCAGAGCCCATCGTCACGCTGCCCCTGCGCCCACCGGCCGACGAGGTCGGGCTCGCGCAGCAGGGCCCGGGCCATGGCCACGAAGGAGAACCCTTCGGTCAGGGCTTCCTCCACCGTGTCCAGACGGTTCACCCCGCCGAGCAGGATCAGCGGGAGGTCGAGCGCGGCCAGGAACTTACGCGCCTGGTCCGAGAAGTACGCCTCCTCGAACGGGTACTCCTTGAGGAACCGCCTCCCCACCACGTTGAAGCCGAGCCGCAGGGGCTGGGCCAGTGTCGCGGCGAATTCCGCCCGCGGGGCGTCCCCCCGGAACAGGTACATCGGGTTCGACAGCGAGCTGCCCCCGGTCAGCTCCAGGGCGTCGAGGTGCCCGTCGGCCTCGAGCATGGCGGCCACGTCGATGCTCTCGGGCAGGTCGAAGCCACCCGGCACACCATCGGCCATGTTGAGCTTTGCGGTGACCGCCACAGTGTCGGGGGCACCCTCGCGCACAGCGGCCACCACCTCGCGGGGGAAGCGCGCCCGGTGCTCGAGCGATCCACCCCATCCATCGGTCCGCTTGTTGAGCCGGGGGCTCAGGAACGAGCTCAGGAGATAGTTGTGCCCGAGGTGGATCTCGATGCAGTCGAACCCGGCCTCGGCGGCGACCGCCGCTCCCCGCCGGTAGTCGTCGATGATCCTCGCGATGTCCGCCGGCGTGGCGGCCCGGGTCAGCGCCCCGGACGCGCCGAAGCGGCGGCTGGGGGAGAGCGAAGGCGCACGGTTGGACTTCGAGTTCGCCACCGGCCCGGCGTGACCGATCTGTGCGGAGGCGAGAGCGCCGGCATCATGGACGGCTGCGGTCAGCCGGGACAGCCCGTCGAGGGCATCCGGGCCGAGTTGGATGCAGTGCCGGTCGGTGCGCCCCTCCGGCGACACGGCCAGGTAGGCGACCGTCGTCATGGCCACCCCGCCGCGGGCCACCCGCTCGTGGAAGGCGACGAGGTCGTCGGTCGCCACGCCTCGGGGCGAGGCCCCCTCGAAGGTGGCCGACTTGATGATGCGGTTCTTGAGCGTCAGCGGCCCGAGCGGGGCCGGGTCGAAGACGGCCGGCGGCGTGGATGGTGCCTCTGTCATCGGGTCACCCGCCCCCCGCCAGCCCCGAGTCGGCAACCGCGGCGAGCACCGCGTCGGCCAGGGCCGGGTGGCACACCACGAGGTCGGGCAGCCACGGGTCGGCCCGGGCGTAGCGCAGAGGCGTGCCGTCGATGCGGCTCGCGTGCAGCCCCGTGGCCAGGGCCACGGCCACGGGTGCACACGAGTCCCACTCGTACTGCCCCCCGGCGTGGACGTAGACCTCGGCCTCGCCCCGGATGACCGCCGAGATCTTGGCGCCGGCGGACCCCATGGGGACCGTGTCGGCACCGAGCCGCTCGGCCACGAAGGGCACGAAGTCGGGGGGCCGGGTCCGGCTCACCACCAGCCGGGGGACCGGCGGCAGCGGTGCCAGGGCGGGCGGGCTCCCGGTGTCGAGCACGAGGTCGAGCCCCGGCAGAGCCACCGCTCCGACCACGGGGAGGCCGTCGACGGCCAGGGCGACGTGCACGGCCCAGTCGGTGCGGCGCTCGGAGTACTCGCGGGTCCCGTCCAGCGGATCGATGATCCACACCCGCCCGTCCGGCTCGGCCAACTCCGTGGCCTGATCGTCCTCCTCGGACCGCACCCGGTCCCCCGGAAACCGCTCGGCCAGCAGTCGGAGCAGCAGTTCGTGTGAGCGCCGGTCGCCCGCCGTCCCGAGCTCTTTGCCCTCGAGTGGGCCGTCCTGGAGCTCACGCAGTACCTGGCCCGCCCGGTGGGCCAGCTCGGCCGCTGCCTCGTCGTCGCTCACTGGCCATCCCCCGCATCGTTCCCGTCCGGAACCTCGTGGCCCGGTCCGCCGGACAGTCTGCCCGACGGAGGCGCACCGCGGGACGGCCTCGGGCGGTACCCCGACCGGGCACGGTCCCCGACTGGGTACGATCCCTCCGCATGCCGCCCCCGCCCGCCATGGACGTCGCCGAGCTCCAGGTGTTCCTGGACGCCGCGTTCCCCGGCGACCTGCCGTACACGGTCGAAGAGGTCAGCGACAGCGGGGTGCGGCTGCGGCTGTCGGTCGACGAGTCGAACGTCCGGCCCGGCGGCACCGTGTCGGGCCCGTCGCTGATGGCACTGGCCGACTGTGCCGCGTGGCTCGCCGTGGTGGGCCAGATCGGGCCCGTGGCTCTGTCGGTGACCACCAGCCTCCACATCGACTTCCTCCGCAAGCCGGCCCTGGTCGACGTCGTGGCCGCGGGCACCGTGCTCAAGCTCGGATCGAGGCTCGGCGTCGTCGACGTGGCCCTCCACTCGACGGCCGACGACGCGCTGGTGGCCAAGGCCCAGGTCACCTACTCCATCCCACCCCGCTGACCCGGGTCCCTCCCCCGCCATTGCGCCCCACCCGGGGCCGTGCCAGCATCATCGGAGGCACTACAGGGGGAGATTCCATGCACGACCTCGTCATCCAGGGGGGCACCGTCGTCGACGGGACCGGAGCACCGGCCCGCATAGCGGACATCACCGTGAGCGACGGCCGCATCACCGGGGTGGGCGACCACCGTGGCGAGGAGGCGGTCCGCACCGTCGACGCCGACGGCCTGCTCGTGACACCGGGCTGGGTCGACATCCACACCCACTACGACGGCCAGGCAACCTGGGACGAGGTCCTCGCCCCCAGCAGCTGGCACGGGGTAACCACCCTCGTCACCGGCAACTGCGGGGTCGGCTTCGCACCCGCCCGTCCCGACCGCCACGAGTGGCTGATCGGGCTCATGGAGGGCGTGGAGGACATCCCCGGCACCGCACTGTCCGAGGGCATGACCTGGGGCTGGGAGACGTTTCCCGAGTACCTCGACGCCCTCGACGAGCGGCGCTGGACCGTCGACGTCGGCACCCAGATCGCCCACGGGGCCGTGCGCTCCTACGTGATGGGCGAGCGGGGCGCGCTCAACGAGCCGGCCACACCCGAGGACATCGCCGCCATGAAGCGGCTCGTGAAGGAGGCGGTCGCCGCCGGCGCCCTCGGCTTCTCGACGTCGCGGACCCTGGCCCACCGGGCCATCGACGGCGAGCCGGTCCCGGGCACCTTTGCTGCCGAGGACGAGCTCTTCGGCATCGGTGCCGCCCTGGGCGAGCTCGGCACGGGCATCTTCGAGCTGGCACCGGCCGGCACGGCGGGCGAGGACATCCTGGCCCCGAAGGAGGAGGTCGACTGGATGCGACGGCTGTCGGCCGCCATCCAGCGGCCCGTCACGTTCGCCATGGTCCAGGTGAATGCCGCACCCGACCTGTGGCGCGAGCTCATGGACGAGTCGCTCCGTGCGGTGGCCGACGGCGCCGACCTCTGGCCCCAGGTGGCGGGGCGCGGCTTCGGCCTCCTGTCCGGCCACTTCACCACCTACAGCCTGTTGGACCAGATCCCGGCCTACCAGGAGCTGAAGGCCCGGGGCCTGTCGGCCGACGACCTGGTCACCGCGCTCCGCACCGCAGAGGTGCGCGAGGCCATCGAGTCCTGGCGGCCCGACCCCGAGACGGCCGAGCGCATGGACCAGGCCTTCGAGACGACCTACATCCTGGGCGACCCGCCCGAGTACGAGCCGGGGCCCGAGCGGTCCCTGGCCGGCATCGCCGCGGCCACGGGCCGGCCCCCGCTGTCCGTCGCCTACGACGCCATGCTCGCGGACGACGGCCGGGGCCTCCTGTACGTGCCGATCCTCAACTACTCCGACGGCGACCTCCACGCGGCACGCGAGATGCTGCTCCACCCGCGGTCCGCAGCCGGCCTCGGCGACGGTGGTGCGCACTGCGGCGTGATCTGTGACGCGTCGCAGCCGACCTTCATGCTCACCCACTGGACACGCGACCGGGTCCGGGGCGAGCGCCTGCCCCTCGAGTGGATGGTGAAGAAGCAGACCTTCGACACCGCCCGGCTCTACGGACTCACCGACCGGGGGACGATCGAGCCCGGCATGCTCGCAGACCTCAACCTCATCGACTACGACCACCTGCAGCTCACCAACCCGCGTGTGGTGGACGACCTGCCCGCCGGCGGCAAGCGCCTGCTGCAGGGGGCGGTCGGCTACGTCGAGACGATCAAGTCCGGGGTGACGACCTTCCGCGACGGCGTCGACACGGGTGCCCGCCCGGGCGCGCTGGTGCGCGGCGCCCGGTAGGGATCTCGGGCGCCGGCCGTTCCGACGCGCTCAGCCGACGGGATCGGGGGCCACAGCCGCAGAACCCGGTCCCACGCCGCCCGTGCCTCCGGTGATGTCGGTGCCTTCGGCCGCCCACTCGGCCAGCATCTGCTGGTACACGCGGTGCTCGACGATGAAGGCCAGGAAGGGGACGAAACCAGAGCACACGACGAGCAGGATGCGTCCGAGGCCCCAGCGGGCCCTGCGGGCGAGGTCGGCCGCCACCACCAGGTAGAGCAGGTAGAGGTAGCCATGGATCGGGGCCACGATCTTCTCCGGGGTCTTCATCTGCGATCTCAGGCCGAACCCGTACTGGCAGATCACGATGGCGGTCAGCACGAGCAGTGCGGTCCCGACGATGAACGCCATGACGCGGTAGCGAACGACTGCGCCGTGCATCGCCCGGTCGCCCCTGAAGACCAGGAGGTCGCTCATCTCCCGCCGCCCGTCGCACGTCCGGCCCGCTCGTCCTCGGCGCTGAGCGACTCGAGGTAGCGGTTGTAGGCGGCGAGCCTTGCTGCCTCCTCGTGCGTCTGGGCGGTGTACCGCTCCCCCTTGCCGCCCGTCTCGGCGTCGATCGGTGCGGAGGCGGCGATGGCGATGTTCTTCTTCCGTCCGCCGGTCAGCGCCCAGCCGGGCGCCCGTCCGGTGTGCGGGGTGACGGTGGCCCCGTCAGCGTCCACCGCACCCGCCGTGGTCGCCCGGGCCCCGCTGCGCGAACGCCCCTCCTGGCGTGCCACTTGATCCTCGACCAGGTTCCACCACGTGTAGACCGCATAGACGCCGAAGGCCGGCCACAGGAAGACGTAGGCCCAGCTCAGCGTGTTGCCTCCGGTGGCGCGACGGTACTGCCAGTCGGTCAGCCACACGAAGGCGGGCAGGAGGATCAGTAACGTCGCGTGCAGGGCGAGGCACCGGGGGGTGAGGTAGCGGCGCACCCCACCATCGTACCGGGCGAGGCACCGGGGTCCCATTCGGCTCCGTCCATCCACCGCTGCGCCGGACCGGCTGTTTAGCCTGCGGAGCACTGGTCCGGCCTGCTCCGGACGGAGCACTGAGGCGCGGACCGCCAGAGGAAAAGGAGACCCCCCCCCATGAACGAGCGCGTGCGCATCGGAATCGCCGAGGCGGTCGGCACCATGATCCTGGTCGTCGGAGGCGCCGGGACTGCGATTCTCGCCACCGGGCACTTCTCGGGGCCCCTGAGCTCGGTCGGCATCCTGGGCGTCGCCCTGGCCTTCGGCCTCAGCCTCCTCGTGGCCGCGTACGCCATCGGCTCCATCTCGGGCTGCCACGTCAACCCGGCCGTGACCGTCGGCCTGTGGGTGATCGGCAAGACCAAGACGAAGGAGCTGCCGTTCTACATCGTCGGCCAGGTGATCGGCGGCATCGTGGGCGCCCTGATCATCTACATCATCGCCAGCGCCACCCGCGTGCAGTCGGCCACCGCCTCCCACGTCGGCACCTTCAGCGCCAAGGCGTCCGGCTTCGCCTCCAACGGCTACGGCATCCACTCGCCGGGTGGGTTCCCCCTCGGGGCGGTCATGCTCGCCGAGGTGTTCTTCACCGCCGTGTTCGTGTTCATCATCGCCTCCACCAGCCGCAAGTCCATGCCGGTCGGCATGACCGGGCTGACCGTGGGCCTGACGCTGACGGTGATCCACCTGATCTCGATCCCGATCGACAACACCTCGGTCAACCCGGCCCGCTCGCTGGCCACGGCCATCTTCCAGGGCAGCTGGGCGCTCGACCAGCTGTGGGTCTTCATCATCTTCCCGCTCGTAGGCGGCGTCCTGGGGGCAGCCATCTGGAAGGTCCTGCGGCCCGAGTCGGACGAGGACACCCTGGAGGAGTCGGAGGAGGTCGCACCGGCGCCCTACGGCAAGCGGGAGATGCCGGGCCAGTAGCGCCGGCCGCCCGCTTCCGGCACCCGCACCGACACACCCGTCACAGCCCGGCCGTAGCGTGGCGCCATGACCTCGATCCCCCAGCCAAGCACCCTGTTCGCCCCGGACGTCGAGGTCCGGGTGTCGACGAGGCGGAAGAAGACGGCCGGGGCGCATTGGGAGGGTGACCGGATCGTCGTCGTCGTGCCCTCGCACCTGCGTGGGTCGGCCCGGGACGACATGGTCGAGCACCTCACCCGCCGACTCACCCGCCACCGGCCCCACCTGCACGCCTCGGATGCGGAGCTGGAGCAGCGGGCACTGCAGCTCGGGCGCACCTATCTCGACGGGGTGGCGCCGTCCTCCATCCGGTGGGCCACGAACCAGACCAAGCGCTGGGGCTCCTGCACCATGGCCACACGCGAGATCCGCATCTCCTCGCGGCTGAAGGTCGCGCCCCCCTGGGTGCTCGACGCCGTCGTCGTGCACGAGCTCGCCCACCTCCTCGAGCCCAACCACTCGCCCCGCTTCCGCGAACTCGAGGCCCGCTACCCGCGCCGACACGATGCCGACCTGTTCCTCGAGGGCTACCACCTCGGCCTCCACATGGACGGTTCCACCGGCACCACCGACGACGCGTAGCGGGTGGACCCGGGCCCAGCCAGGTCCACTCCACCCCGACAACCGATTCCGACTACAACGGGGGCCGTGGCATTCTTCCTGGCGGCTCTCGCAGCCCTCACCAGTGCCGTCACCTCCGTGCTCCAACGCATCGGCGTGGAGTCTGCCCCGGAGTCGTCGGCCCTCCGCCTCAGCCTCATGTCCCACGCCATCAAGCGGGGCATCTGGCTCGTCGGCTTCGCCCTCATGCTCGTGCAGTTCGGCCTGCAGGCCACCGCCCTGCGCTTCGGCGAGCTCAGCGTGGTCCAACCGGTCCTCACCACCGAGCTGCTCTTCCTGCTGCTGATCCTGGCTGTCTGGTTCCGCTACCGGCTCGGGGCGCGCGAGTGGCTCGGTGCGCTCCTGGTGGTCGGGGGCCTCGGGGGGTTCTTCCTGGCCGCCCGGCCCCACGGCGGGCAATTGCTGCCCTCGACCTCGCAGTGGGTGGTGGCCTCGGCGATCCTGATCAGCGCCATCGCCGCGTGCATCGCCGCCGGCATGCGGGGCCCGCGCTGGTGGCGTGCCGCCGCCTTCGGCGCGGCGACGGCCGTGACTGCGGCGTTCGGCGCGTCGCTGACCAAGGCCATCACGGGTTACGTGTCGCAGGGGTGGGGGCACGTCTTCACCCACTTCCAGCCCTACATGCTGGCGGTCACCGGCCTCGGGACGGTGTTCCTCCTCCAGAACGCGCTGCACGCCGGGCCGATCACCGCGTCACGGACGACCCTCGTCACCCTCAACCCGCTGATCAGCATCGTCATCGGTGTCACCCTCTTCGGCGACGTCCTGCGGGGCGGCGCCCTGTGGGTCGCCCTCGAGCTCGCCGCCCTGGCCGTACTGGTGGCCGGCGTCGTGGTGCTCACCCGCTCACCCCTCGTGGCCGGCTCGGGCGACGGGGACGGGTCCGACGAGATGCTCGCCGGTGCCCGCGAACGGGCCATGGTCGTGCCACCGATCGAGGCGCTGCCCTGAGTCGTAGGGCGTGGCCCTGAGGCCCGGCCGGACCTCAGGCGGATTGGCTGTACGAGCGTCCCCAGGCGGCGGGCCGGGCGTCCGTCGCTCCCGGCCATGCCCTGGACCTGCTGTCGTCGAGGAGGCGGTCCAGACCGAGCAGGTCGTCGCCCAGCTCCGACCGCATGGCGCCGAGCAGCTCAGCCGTGACCCGGGCGTCCCCCAGGGCACTGTGGTGGTCCGCCCACGTCAGCGAGTAGCGGTCGCAGCAGTCGATGAGGCGGGCCTTGCCCGGCAGGTCGAGGTAGGTCTGGGCCACGAGCAGCGTGTCGAGTGTGACGACACCGTCGGGCACGCGTTCGTCACCGAGGCGCCGGCACTCGGCCAACAGGAAGGCGAGGTCGAACCTGTCGACGTTGTGCCCGACGACCACTCGACCCGAGAGGAGGCCGGCCACGTAGGGATGCACGGCGGCGAAGGTCGGGGCACCGGCGAGCATCTCGGTGGTGATGCCGTGGACGTGCGTCGGGCCCGGGTCCCGCTCGGGGTCGACGAGGGTGCAGAACGCGTCGACCTCGTGGCCGGAGGCGTCGAGCACGACCACGGCCACCTCGACGATCCGCTCCTGGAACGGGCTGAATCCGGTCGTCTCGAGGTCGACGACGGCGAAGCCCGGGCCGGGGACTGCGGAGGACTCCATGGGGAACACCGTAGAGGGTGGGTGTCCCGCCGTGCCCGACGGAGGCGCGACGGGACCCACCCGACGGTCAGGCGTTGGCCCCGACCAGCTGCTTGAGCTCGGCCTGGACGTCCGCCTCGTGCTTGAGCTCGTCCTGACGGGCCTTGGACGGGTTCCACCGGCCACGGTTGAGCCAGATGGTCGGGACGAATAGCACCATGCCGACCATGCAGACCCAGAACCAGTTCTGCCACTGCTTGGGGGACTTCGCCACGCCCTTGAGCAGGTTGTCCAATTGGTTCTGATGGGCGGCCAGGTAGCCGAGCTGGGCTTCGTAGGGAACGACCAGCGTCTTCAACTTGGTCAGATTGGCGACGACCTTGGCGAACACCACCGGGCCGACTGCCTTGGTGAGTGCGGCGAGGTTGGCCGCCGTCGGACTCGAGTTGGCGGCAGCCACGATCGGCGCGTTGGCCGGCTTCTGGAGGACCTTCAGCCAGCTGGCATTGGCTTCGGCGAAGGCGACCGACTGCGGGTGCTCGATCTGGAACTCCTGGGCGTTGAACGGCTGGCCGTTGATCGTGGCCTGCGAGTACTGGAGGTTGTCGACCACAGGGTTGACCGAGTTGACGACCACGGGCAGGAAGATGAACGACAGGGCCACGGTCAACCGCAGCACCCACCCCCACAGGGCGAGGCCGGTGCCCACGAGCGCCGGGTTCTTCGCCTCCACCATCTCGGTGTAACCGGCCATCCACGGCGCGAACGTCAGGGAGATGAACGAGGCCAGGAGCACCTCGATGAAGATGATCTGGTGGAAGCTCGAGTAGGGGTGGTTGGCGCGCTGGATGAAGAAGAACAGCATCACGATGGAGCCGATGGCCCCGACGAGCATCAGCGGTTTGCGGACCTTGAGGAGGTCGGAGAGCAGGCCGAAGACGATGAGCGCCACGATGTCGGCAGCCCAGAACCAGGTGTTCAGGTCGTTGGCCTGTGACGTGGTGAGGTTCAGTCCGCTCGGATTCTTGAAGACGGTGGCCCAGTAGATGGTGAAGAAGGCCGATGCCGCGTAGTAGAGCAGGAGGAACACCGAGATGCCGAGCGCAGAGCCGACCAGGTCCCACTTGAGGATCTGACGCCACGGGTGGGCGGTGGCGGCGATGACCTCCTCTGTCGACAGGCCACGTGCCTTGGCCTCCACGAGCGCACGGTCATGCTCGCTCACCATGAGCTCGCCGCGCAGGCGAGTCGACAGGTCCTTCAGGAAGACCAGCGAGAGCAGGAACACGATGAGGGAGGTGACGCCGGAGATGATGAACTGGCTCTTCCAGGCGTCCGGCCCGTGATGGCTGATGAACGAGTCGAGCGTGTGGGCGGCCACGATGGAGGTGATCAGGCTGCCGGCCACCGGCCCCACGGTCCAGAAGCCCATGGCCGACGCACGGCCGAGCTGCGGGCTGAAGTCACGCACCAGCGCCGGGGTGGCCACCAGGATGGCGCCCTCGACCAGCCCGAGGACGCAGATGACGGTGGCGAACTGCCACTCCGTCTGGCACAGCGGGACGCCGACGGCGACGAGCAGGCCGATGATCAGCAGCCCGTAGATGACGACGTTGGACCGCCCGAGTTTGTCGGTCTTGGATGCAGGCAGCGACGCGAAGGCGCCGATGGCGTTCGAGATGACCACGATCCACACGTAGAACGAGAAGGACATGTGGTACGAGACCAGGATGTTTGGGGTGACCCCGGTCTGCGTGTAGTACGTGTAGTACAGGACGATCGTGGCGAGCACGGCCAGGGCCAGGTAGCCCGTCCGCCTGCCCGTGGTCGGGTACTCGTCGATCTCGTGGACGAACAGGAACTTCGCCAGTCCGCTGCGCTCCTTGCCGCCGTTCGCCGCCGGTGCCGCCGTTGCAGTGTCTGCAGCCATCTGACTCCCCCAAACTGTCCGTTACCGCCCTCCCCGGGGCGCAGCCATGACCGTAGCGCAGGCACAGGGCCGGATACCGAATCGACGACTGACGGGTTGACGCCGGCGACGAGCTCGCCGGCCTCCAGCCGTCAGCCCGTCAACCCGTCAACCCGTCAGCCGTCCAGCACCTGCGCGGCGATGAGCTCCTCGAGCGTCCGCGGGTCCCACCACGACAGCTGCAGCTCCTTGGCCCGACGGAAGTAGAGCTGGATGTCGAACTCGACGGTGAAGCCGATGCCGCCGAAGATCTGCTGGGCCATCGCCGTCACGTCGCGGAAGGTGTTGCAGGCATACAGCTTGGCCATGGGGGCGAGCTTGGCCACCGGGCGGCCCTCGGCCCGTGCCCACGCTGCCTCGTGGACCAGGACCTCGGCGCCGTCGACCGCAGTGGTGGCGTCGGCGAGGTAGTGGGCCAGCGCCTGGAAGGCGCCCAGCGGCTTGTCGAACTGGTGGCGGTCCTTGGCGTACTGGGTGGTGATCTCCATGGCGTACTGGGCGCCGCCGACGGCCTGGGCGGCAGTCAGGATGATCCCCTCGTGCATCACGGCACTCCAGGTCGTCCACCCTGCGCCAGCGGCGCCGATCCGGTCGGCCTCGGTGACGCGCACCCCGGCCAGCTCCACCTTGTACTGCGCATCGGACGCGATGGTCATCTGCTGGGTGAGGGTGACACCCGGGTCGGCCGGGTCCACCAGGAACAGGTCGACGGCGTCGGGCGCGTCGCCCGTCCGGGCGAGCACCACCAGGCGAGTGGCCGAGGAGGCGAAGGCCACGTGCCGCTTGACGCCGGTGAGGGTCCACCCGTCCCCGTCGGGCACGGCCCGCAGCTGCACGCCGGTCGGGCCCGAGGTGTTCTCCGGCTCGAGCCACGCCGGGGTGAGGATGGCCTCGCCCGAGACGATGCCGGGAAGCCAGGACTGCTTCTGGTCCGCGCTGCCCGAGCGGGCGAGCGAGCCGCCGCACAGGATCGAGCTGACGAAGTGCGGCGACGGCGCGATGGCGCGACCGAACTCCTCGTAGACGACAACGGTCTCGAGGGTGGTCATGCCCGAGCCGCCGAACTCCTCGGGCAGCTGGAGCCCGATGAGGTCGAGGTGGGCCAGTTGCTTCCACAGCTCGGGCGAGTAGCCCGTCGGGTCGTCCTCGAGCTCGCGCACCACACTGAGCGGGCTGGTGGTGGCGACGACGCCGCGCACCGTCTCGCGGAGCATCTCCTGCTCGGGGCTGAAGGTCAGGTCCAACATGTCGTGTTCTCCTCTGGTGGTGCGTGCATATGTGTCGTGGATGTCTGGTCGTGCGTGCGGAACGTCGGGGTCAGGGGACCCAGCGGTCGCCCGCGCGGGACCACGGGTTGTCGCCGTCCGAGACCGGCAGGGCCACCCGGGCGGTACAGGACGTCTTGGTGTCGCCGTCCACCGACACCGTGATCTCGAGCGCGGCCCAGCCGCAGCCGGTGTCGTCGACGCCGGTGTCGGCCACGACGCCTCGGAAGACCATGGTGTCCCCCGGGAAGATCGAGCCCTTCATCCGGAAGGTGACCCGCTGCAGGCGGCCGAAGGGGCCGGTCCAGTCGGTGATGTAGCGCTCGAACCACGAGGCCAGGTTCGGCGTGTTCAGGAAGATGTCCCGTGTCCCGTTGCGGGTGACGGCGAACTCCTTGTCGTGGTGCATCGGCCGCCAGTCGCGGGCGGCCAGCGCGCCGAGGACGACGGTGGTGGCGGTCACCGGGTAGGCCAGCTCCGGCAGTGCCTCGCCCGCGGTCACCTGGCCCTGGAGCAGCGTCGGCGTGGTCACGATGCCTCCTCCGTCCCGGCTCGGCGGTAGCCGAAGCCGGTATAGCTCTCCACGGCGACGAGGTCGCCCCGTTGGTTGTGATACTCGACGTCGATCACCCAGAACCGGCCGGTGCCGAGCTTCGTCGTCTTCTCGTCGCTCACAGACTTCAGGATCTGGCTGGTCCGCAGGAGGTCGCCCGGACGTACCGGCTCGTAGAAGACGATCGTGTTGTCGCTCATCACGGCCTCGGGCAGGCCGAGTCCCTCCTTCAGGTCGAAGTGGATCTGCAGCGGCAGGCCGGGCGTCGAACGGTTCGGCGCCCAGTGGTGCGGGCGGAACCACACCGACACCATGGTCGGCGGAGCAATTGGGCCCCCGGTCACCTCCTCGGCCACCTCCGGGTCCCAGAAGAGCGGGTTGCCGTTCTCGACCGACGAGCAGGTCGTCCAGACATACCCCTGCTCGACGGGAAACTCCCCCACCTCTTCGTACTGTGCGACGCCGAGGAGTCCCTCGATGTCGTCGATCCCGATGGCGCTCATGCCACCACTCCTTCCGACCGCAGCTCGGCGATCTCTCCGGCCGCGATGCCGGCGGCCCCCAACAGCTCCTCGACGTCCGACCGGGACGGGTCCCCGGCCTCGACCGGCTCGCCCACGCCGGCCATCCCGGCGAGCACCGGGCCGACCTGCCGGAACGTGGCCGGCACACCGTCGCCACGCGCCCTCACGGGAACGGTGGCCTCGACGAAGGCCCGCCGTGAGGCGAACTGGACGTCCCCGGCCAATGCGGCGGCGTCCAGCACCGGGCTCACGCAGGTGTCGGCCGGGGCGAGCACGTCGACCCAGGCGTCGCGGTCACGGGTGGCGAACGCGGCGGCAAAGTCGGCCCGGACCGCGTCCTGCACGGCGTCGTCGCGCTGGACGCCGAGCCACTGCTCGCACCCGAGCAAGCGGCACAGGTTGGCGTAGAACTTGGGCTCGATGGCGCCCACCGCCAGCCACCGGCCGTCGGCGCACCGGTAGGTGTCGTAGCAGGCGTACCTGCCGCTGATCACGTCGTGGCCGAATCCGACCGGCGCACCCGTCGCCAGGTATTCGTCCACCGGCAGCGAGGTGAGCCACAGGACACCGTCGGCGATGGAGACGTCGAGGTGCACCCCGGGCCCGTCCGCCCTGCGCCCGATCAGTGCGGCCATCACGGCAAGTGCCGCGTGCATCCCACCGCCCGCGGCGTCGGCCACCGTCGCGCCGGACACCGGAGGCCCACCGTCGGCCGCAGGCTCGGTGGCACCGAGGTAGCCACCCACCGCGAGGTAGTTGATGTCGTGGCCGGCCCACGCCGCCCGCGGGCCGTCCTGGCCGTAACCGGTGGTCGAGCACAGGATCACCCGCGGGTTCACGGCGCGCAGCGCCTCGAACCCGATGCCGAGCCGGTCGACCACGCCCGGTCGGAAGCTCTCGACCACGACGTCGGCCCCGCGCACCAGTGCGAGGAAGGCGTCGCGGCCGGCGGGTGCCTTGAGGTCGAACGAGACGTGTCGGAGGTGCCGTGCACCGCTGTAGAGGTAGTAGGGCGTGCGGTGGGTCTCCACCCCGCTGCCGGCCACGGCCCCGACCTTCACGACCGTCGCCCCGTAGTCGGACAGGATCCGGGTGCACCGCGCCGCCGGGCCGAACGTGGCCAGGTCGAGCACCACGACCCCGTCGAGCGGCCCCGTCGGCCCGCGCCGCTCGAGCGGCAGGGTGGGCGCGGCGGTAGAGGAGGTGGGCATCGGGGTCACGTTCGGCAGGCCTCAGAAGTTCTTGGGCAGTCCGAGCTTGCGGCGGGCCAGGATGTTCTTCTGGACCTCGGACGAGCCGCCACCGATGGTGTCGATCACCGTGTAGCGGTAGGTCGACTCGGAGCGACCGGCCATCGGCGCCTCCTCGGTGTGCACACGCAGCTGACCGCCGGGGCCGGCGAGGTCCATTGAGGCGTTGGCCAGGCGACGCGAGAACTCGGTGGTGAACAGCTTGTACTCCGAGGCCTGCGTGGTGGGCGGGGCGCCGCCGGCGGTCGAGGCCGCCACGAACTTCAGCCCGAGCACGCGGGCCACCTCGGCCTCCGTGTGGAGGTTGGCGACCTTGGAGCGCACCACCGGGTCGTCCTTCATGGGCTGGCCGTCCCGGGTGGCCCCCTTGACGTACTCGGTCAGCAGGTCGAGACGCTGAGCTGTGGGCGAGTACGTGAACAGGGTGAACCGCTCCAGGTCGAGAGCCTCGGAGATGTACTGGAAGCCCCGGTTGAGCTCGCCGACCACGTAGTCGTCGGGCACGAAGACGTCGTCGAGGTAGACCTCGTTGGTCCGCTCGTCGCCCATCGTCCAGATGGCCTTGATGGTGATGTTCGGGTGGTTCATCGGCACCAGGAACAGCGTGATCCCGTTGTGCTTCGGCGCGTCCGTGTCGGTGCGGGCGCCCACCCAGTACCAGTCGGCGAAGTGCGCCGACGTCGTCCAGGTCTTCTGACCGTTGAGCATCCACCCGCCGTCGACCTTGGTGGCCTTGAGTTGCATCGAGGCGGCGTCCGATCCGGCGTTGGGCTCGGAGTAGCCGACCGCGAACTCGACCTCGTTCTTGAGGATCTTGGGCAGGAACTCGGCCTTCAGCGTCTCGCTGCCGTGGCTGATGATGGTCTTGCCGATGATGCCGACGCCCTTGCCGATCTGCGGCCCGCCACGGGCGGCCAGCGCCTCGTTGAGCAGGTACTCGTAGACCCCGTCGCCGTCCTTGCCGCCGTACTCCTCGGGCCAGGTGATGCCGAGCCAGCCCTGCTCGCCCAGCTTGGCCATGAAGGCACGACGCTTCGGCGTGTCGACGATCTGGGCCATGTTCTCCCGGGTGACGTCGAAGACCTCGGGGTCGTAGTTGTCGTCCAGGAACTGCTCCACGTCCTTGACGAACTCGAGCTGCTCGGGGGTGAACTCGAAGTCCATGGCCTGGCCTCCATCCTCTGCGGTACGGCGGGTGCCGTCGGTGTGATCTGATTGTCCGTCAGATGTTACCTGACTGACCGTCAGATACTGTTGCCATCATAGAATGGGCGGACAGACGGGGCCAGCGGTCCGCAGCCAGCGGTCCGTGCCGCTCGTCTGCCGGGGCCTCGCCCCGGCACCGGCCCGCCCCGACATCACGACGAAGGGACCACCACCCCATGGAGCAGCAGCAGCCCACCGGATCCCGGGCATGACCCGCGGCATCGTCGGCATCGCCGGCTACGTCCCCTACCGCCGCCTGCAGCGGGCCGAGGTCGCCAAGGTGTTCGGCAGCGGCGGGGGCAAGGGCGCCCGCTCGGTCGCCTCCCACGACGAGGACACCACGACCATGGGTGTCGAGGCCGCCCGCCGGGCGCTGCGCTCGGCCCCCGGAGCGGCCCCCGGCGCGCTGTGGTTCGCCACGGCCACCCCGGCCTACCTCGACAAGACCAACGCCGCCACCCTCCACGCGGCACTGCGCCAGCCTGCCGAGGTGGCCGCCTTCGACTTCGGCGGTGCCCTGCGCTCGGGTCCCGGTGCCCTGCGCTCGGCCCTCGACGCCACCGGGTCCGGCACCACCCTGGTGGTGGTGGCCGACCTGCGCGACGGCCTGCCGACCTCGGGCGACGAGGCGGCCGGTGGCGACGGCGCCGCCGCCGTCCTGGTCGGCGACGACGCACCTGGTACCCCCGTCATCGCCGAGTTCCTGGGCGGGGCCTCGGTCACCGACGAGTTCCTCGACCGCTGGCGCACGCCCGGCGACCGGCGCTCGCGCACATGGGAGGAGCGCTTCGGCGAGACGCGGTACGTGCCGCTCGGCGCCGACGCCTGGCAGTCGGGACTGAAGGCGGCAGGTGTGACTGCCGAGGAGGTCGACCGCGTCGTCGTGACCGGAATGCACGGACGGGCCGCCAAGGCCCTCGGTCGAAAGCTCGGCGTACGCGACGGCGCGCTCGCCGACGACCTGTCGACCACCGTCGGACAGACCGGTGCCGCCCACGCCGGCCTGGTGCTCGCCTCGCTCCTCGAGCAGTCCGCACCGGGCGAGGTCGTGGCCGTGGTGTCGTTGGCCGACGGGGCCGACGTCCTCGTGTTCCGCACGACCGGGGCCCTCGCCGACTGGTCCCCCACCGACCCGGTGGCCGACCAGGTCGCCGCCGGCGCCGACCTCCCGTACGGCAAGTTCCTCACCTGGCGGGGCATGGTCACACCCGAGCCGCCCCGCCGCCCCGAGCCCCAGCGGGTGTCGTCCTCGGCCGCCTGGCGCAACGAGGACTGGAAGTTCGGCTTCGTCGGGTCCCAGGACCGCACGTCGGGTGCGGTCCACCTGCCGCCGTCTCGGGTGTCGATGCAGGGCGGCGCAGTCGACGACATGGTGCCGGTCGACCGGGCGGACGCCGAGGCGACCATCGCCACCTACACGATCGACCGGCTGGCGTATTCGCCCAGCCCGCCCATCGTCTTCGCCGTGCTCGACTTCGACGGAGGCGGCCGGTTCCCGGTGGAGCTCACCGACGTCGACCCCGACACCGTCGACATCGGCGACCGGGTGCGGATGACGTTCCGCAAGCTTTACACCTCCGACGGCATCCACGACTACTTCTGGAAGGCCACGCCCGTGCGCACTGCCACGGCCGGCTGACCACCGCACCGTCCCGGGCACCCCGCCCGGGACACCACAGCTGCACACACCTCCAAGGAGAGCAATGGCTTCGCATGGGATCAAGGACCGGGTGGCGATCATCGGCATGGGGTGCACCCGCTTTGCCGAGCACTGGGACAAGAGCCTCGACGACCTCATCGTCGACGCCGCCGAGGAGACGTTCGCCTCGGCCGGGCTGACCAAGGACGAGATCGATGCCTACTGGTTCGGCACCGCCCAGTCCGGCATGAGCGGCATCACCCTGGCCCGGCCGCTGCAGCTCCAGGGCAAGCCGGTCACCAGGGTCGAGAACTACTGCACCACCGGGTCCGAGGCGCTGCGGGCCGCGGCCTACGCCGTGGCCTCCGGTGCCTACGACATCGCCATGGCCGTGGGCGCGGAAAAGGTGAAGGACTCCGGGTACCAGGGGCTCAACGCCTTCCCCATCCCGAACGACGGCACGGCCCGCACGCTCACGGCGGCGGCCATGTTCTCGATGGTGGCCCCGGCCTACGGCAAGAAGTACGGCGTCGGCGAGGACGAGCTCACCGAGGTGCTCGCCCGCATCTCGTGGAAGAACCACCAGAACGGTGCCCGCAACCCCCGGGCCCAGTTCCGCAAGGAGGTCTCCACCGAGACCATCTGCGCCTCACCCCGGGTGGCCGGCCGGCTCGGCGTGTTCGACTGTGCAGGCGTGGCCGACGGCGCCGCCGCAGCCATCGTGGTGCGGGCGGAGGACGCCCTCAAGTACACGGACAAGCCGATCTACATCAAGGCGCTGTCGTTCGCCGCGGGCAGCGGTGCGGGACTCATCGACCCCGAGTACGACTACACGTGGTTCCCCGAGTGCGCGACGGCGGCCCAGGATGCCTACGCCCAGGCCGGCATCACCGACCCGCGCAACGAGTTCGCCATGGCCGAGGTCCACGACTGCTTCACCCCGACCGAGCTGGTCCTGATGGAGGACCTCGGATTCGCCGCACGCGGAACTGCGTGGAAGGAGGTGCTGGCTGGCACGTTCGACCGTGACGGCGCGCTGCCCGTCAACCCGGACGGTGGCCTCAAGAGCTTCGGGCACCCGGTGGGCGCCTCGGGCCTGCGGATGTTCTTCGAGGCGTGGCTGCAGCTCCGTGGTGAGGCCACGCCCGAGCGCCAGATCCAGACGGACAAGAAGTTGGCGCTCACCCACAACCTCGGCGGTTACCCGGGCGAGATGGTCTCGTTCGTCTCGGTGGTCGGCACCGAGCTGGGCTGAGCCGGACCGGGGCCCTCCCGCGTCCGTTCGGAGGCGTGACGGAGGTAGTTGCCGAGGAGCAGGACCATCAGGCCGGTCATGATGACGGCGAGACCGATCCCGGCGACCTCCTGCCTCCCGGTCGCGTGCACGGTGAGCGAACCGGCGAGCGTGAGCACTCCTCCCGCGACCATCAGCAGGCCGATCGACCGCACCACACGCCCCCCGACGGATGGCCGCAGCAGCCGGTTGGTCACCGCAGGAAGACCGTCCGCGACTCAGGCGACGCCTACCGGCGCCTCCGCCTCGCGCTCGTCGAGCAACGCCCACCAGGCGTCAGCGGCCCGCCGTGCGGCGTCGGCCACCACGTCCGGGTCGGCATCCATCAGCGCCAGGGCCTCGACCGCCCAGTCGCCGTGGTCGGCGTCCATGGTGGCGTGCACGTCCCAGAACGCGGTGCCTGCTGCATCCATGCCGTACCAGCGGCGCAGCCCGTCGCCCTTGGTGGCGGCGATGGCCGCGGCCTGGGTCTCGTAGGCGGCGAGTCCGGCGACGGCAGCGGCCGGCGACTCCTCGGCCAGCGTCCGGTACGTCTCGGCCAACGCCGTGGCGGCCGGGCCGGGGGAGGTGGCCACCGCCCGGTCGGGCAGGGCGCCGGCGAACTCGTCGAAGAGCTCGAGGTGCGGGCGCGGGCTGCCCAGCTCGTCGGCCAGGTTGCGGCCGACCAGGTCGGTGGCGGCCGTCCGGCCGTCGGTGGCCAGACGGTCGGCCACGTCGGACAGCACCGTGGGCAGCACGGCCTCGAAGGCCCGGTAGTGGACCGCGTACTCGGCCAGCTCCTGGGACTCGAGCTCGCCCGCTTCCCACCGTCGGTAGAAGGGGTGGGTCAGCAGCAGGCGCCCATCGAGGCTGGAGGCGACCGCGTCGGCCAGTCGGGCCTGCGGGTCGGTGGCATCGGCACGGGTGTCGTGGGTCATGCGAAACCCTACCCCTGCGTGCAGTCCGATGCCCGGGTGCGGACGGCCGCGCTGCCCCGCCTCAGTGGGCGACGGCGTGCTGGCTCGACGGGTGGGCGTAGCGACCACTGCTGTAGGTCGGTGGCCCGTCGGCCCGGGCCGGGCGACCGGCAGAGGGGTCGAGGTAGCGGAGCTTCAGCTCGCGCTCGAGTGCCATGCGGCGCAGGTGCACGAGGAGTGCGACATACGCGGCCAGTGCGACGCCGTCGAGGCCGGCCATGGCCCACGCCACCGTCGAGCCGGTGACCAGGCCGGCCAGCGCGGTCACACAGAAGACGGCGGCGAGCACGGCCAGCGTGTCGCGACGGCGGCGCCGAGCCTGGGCGCGGGTGAACGACTCGGTGGTGCGGTGTCCGTGGTCGAGCTCCACCGGCGGGTCGTAGGAGCGGTGCTCACGCCCGTAGGCATCTGTGCGGGACTCGGCGTACCCGTGGACGCCGCTGTCCTGCCGGACCGGGCGCGGGTGTTCGACGGGCGGTTCGGCCAGCGGCGCGGTGACCTCGGGCTCGGGATCACCCAGGAAGGCCAGTGCCGGCCGGGGGAGCTCCTTCGCCCCCACCACCGTGAGCACCGGGGGACGCCCGTCGTTCGGATAGTGGATGGAGGTCGGGGTACCGCTCCCGTCGACCGCCCGCAGCCGGTAGGCGGGGGCGACGATCGGCTCGGGGGCGCGCTGCTCGAGGACGCGCAGCTGGTAGTGGAAGTGCGTGATCGACTGGTTGCCACCGCTGCGGGCGCGGCGCTTGAGAAGGTTCGGGCCCAGGATGACGACCCAGGCCGCCACGATGATGATCACGAGCACCACAGGCATCAGCTCCTCGACCGACCTGTTACCAGCAGAAAAACTACAGACGACGAATTCCGCAGTGGTGGATGCTCAGCGTGGTGGCTCCACCACGGAACTAGCGTCGTCCGGGTGATCGCCTTCTGGACGCTCATGGCAATGGCGGCGGGGGTGGCATTCGTCGACTGGGTGGCCGTCGCCCGGGACGACGCTCGCCTCGAGTACCTGGCCAAGCCGGGCGTGCTCGTCGCACTCACCGCAGCCTGTGCGGTGCTGCCGGACCACCACACCGACCTGGTCGACCGGAAGTGGTGGTTCGTGGCCGCCCTGGTGCTCTGCCTGGCGGGCGACGTCCTGTTGATGCTGCCCCGCGACCTGTTCGTGGCAGGCCTGGGAGCGTTCCTGGTCGGTCACCTGCTCTACATCGGCGGCCTGCTCCAGCCGCCGTCGCCCCCGGGGGCGCCACCCTTCGCATTCTCGACGACCGGTCTGGTGGTGGCGGCCGTCGTCGCCGTCGCCTACGGGGTGGCACCCGCCACGCTCATCTTCCGCGCCCTCGTGCGGGACGGGCAACGCGCGCTCGTGCCCCCCGTCGCCGTCTACCTGGTCGTGATCCTCACCATGGCCGTGCTGGCGGCCAACGTGGGTGTGCCGATGGCGCTGGCCGGCGCCGCGCTCTTCGTGGGGTCCGACACGATCCTGGCCGTCAACCGCTTCGTGCGACCGCTGCCCCACGGCAACGTGGCCGTGCACGTGACCTACCACCTCGCCCAGGGACTACTGGTGCTGTCACTGCTCCACTGAGCCGGCGGCCGGATCCACGGTGGACCGGACGGGCTGCGCCGGTCGTCGGGGGCGGGCGGGCGGGTCAGTCGAAGCTGGGTGAGGCGGTCCGGGTGCGCTTCAGCTCGTAGAAGCCGGGGGTCCCGGCCACGAGCAGTACGCCGTCCCACAGCTTCCCGGCATCTTCGCCCTTCGGGGCGGGGGTCACCACGGGGCCGAAGAAGGCCACCCCTTCGACCGCGATGACGGGCGTGCCGACGTCCATCCCGACCTGGTCCATACCGCTGTGGTGGGAGGCCTTGACCGCCTCGTCGTACGCGTCGGTGTCCATGGCGTCGGCCAGCTCGGCCGGCAGGCCGACGTCGGCCAGGGCTGCGACGATCGTGTCCCGGTCGAGCTCCGCTCCTTGGACGTGGCGACGGGTGCCGAGGGCGGTGTACAGCGGTAGGACGACGTCAGGACCGTGGGCCTGCTCGGCGGCCACCACGACGCGCACCGGGCCCCAGGCCTTGGACAGGAGCTCCCGGTACTCCTCGGTCAGATCCTCCTTGTCGGAGTTGAGGTACGCCAGCGACATCACGTGCCAGTGGACGTCGAGGTCGCGCACCTCGGCGGCGTTGAGGATCCAACGCGAGGCGATCCACGCCCAGGGGCACAGCGGGTCGAACCAGAAGTCGGCGACCGTGCGCCCGGTGGCGTCGGTCCCGGAACCGGTCGGTGCGGTGGCAGTCGTGGTGGTCAACGTCAACTCCTCGTGTGGTGGTAGCTGGTCCAACGTCTCGGTCGTCCGTGGTGTTCCCGTGTCCCGGATCGCGACGGGCGCGCCCCTGAGGTCGACGTCATGCCCGGGCCCGGGCCGCCCAGCGGCCGCCGCGCCGCTCGACGGCCACCTGGACCCCGAAGGCGTCGGACACCGCGGCGTCCGTCAGCACCTCGTCCACCGGCCCCGCCACCAGGAGGCGACCCGAGCGCAGGAGCGCGGCATGGGTGACCCCGGGCGGGATCTCCTCCAGATGGTGGGTGACCAGCACGAGGGGCGGCACGGTCGGGTCGCCGGCCAGTGCGGCCAGCCGCCCGAGCAGTCCCTCGCGGGCCCCGAGGTCGAGGCCGGCCGCCGGCTCGTCCATGAGGATCAGCTCGGGGTCGCCCATGAGCGCCCGGGCGAGGAGGACCTGCTGGCGCTCGCCTTCCGACAGCAGGCCGAACGCCCGCTCGCCGAAGGCGGTGGTCCCGAATCCGGCGTCGGCCAGTAGTGCGGCGGCCCGGGCCCGGTCGTCGTCGGTGTACTCGTGCCACCACGTCTCGAGCGCCGCGTGGCGGCCGGTCAGGACCACGTCGAGGGCGGGCTGGGCCGGGCGCAGGGTCCGCCCCACCGAGGCGCTGACGACGGTGATCCGCCTGCGCAGCTCGCGCATGTCGACCCTGCCGAGGGTCTCGCCCAGGATCTGGACGCTGCCGCGCGTCGGCCAGAGTCCGGCACCCACCACCCGCAGCAGCGTGGTCTTTCCCGACCCGTTGGGGCCGAGCAGCGCCCACCGCTCCCCCGGTCCCACCGTCCAGCTGACGTCGTCGAGGAGGGCGACGCCGTCGCGCACGACGGCCACGCCCTCCAGCCGCACCACCGGGGTCACACCGGCGTCATGAGACGGTTTCGGGTCGGCCGGTCGGGAGTGTGGCATGCGATCGGCCAGCATACGGAGCCCAGGGGAGCCCACACGAATGCAGACCTTCGCTCCGGCTCCGGGCGGGGCGTGGCGACGCGTCAGTCGTTCTCGACCGTGTAGTCCCAGTTCCCCACCACGTGCTCGTGGTCGGGTGCCCACTGCATCATGCCCTCACCGGTCAGCTCGTAGGCGCGGAGCCGGAAGGTCAGCGTCTGTCCGGGGTGGAGCACGGGTGGTGGTGTCTGCTCACCCGGTACGAGGCCCATGAGGAACACGGAGCCGAGGTGATCGACACTGTGGAAGTCCGCCGCCGACACCGGCACGTCGGCCGTGGCGTGGTCCATCGTCACCGTCCACGTGCAGGTGGTCGCCGCCTGCTGCACCGGAAGACCCTCGCCGGGGACGACCGGTCCGCTCACGACGACCCTGACGTCGAAGCGCGTCGTGTGGACGTCGACGGGAAGTCCTTCGACCTGGAGCGCGGGCCTGGCCTCGGTCCCGACGAGGGCCGCGTCGACCTGGGGGGCGAGTGTCTTCTTCGGGAGGAACGACGGGTAGGCCGACGTGCTGCCGCCGCAGCCGGCGACCAGGACGGCGACCAGCAGCACGGCGAGAACGCAACCGGTTCCGGGCCCGAAGGCCCGGAACCGGTTGCGCCCCTGCACGGACTCTGCGGAGTGCGTCGACGGCATCCGGATCCGGCTAGCCGTCGGTGCCGTTCTGGCCCGGTGTGCCGGGCGAGCCCGGGGAACCGGCGCCGCCGGGGCCCCCGTTGGTGCCCGGCGTCGTCCCCACGCCGTTACCGCCGTTGCCCCCCTTGCCGCCGGTGCCGCCGGTGCCGTCGCACGGCGGGGTGTCGGACGGCGTCGTCTGGCCGCCGGTGGCGGTCAACCACGTCCCGCCTGCCCACTCCTCGGGCGGACAGGCCCCGGCGCCGCCGTTGCCGCCGTTGCCACCGGCTGCGCCTGCGCTGGCGCCCTTGCCGCCGTTGCCCCCCTTGCCGCCGACGCTGCCGCACCCGGCTGCTCCGCCGGTGCCACCCGTCCCCGCGAAGGAGCCCTTGCCCGGCTTGCCGGCCAGGCCGCTGTGCCCGAGCTTCACGTGGACCGGGCAGTACAGGGTGCCGGCGCCGGTCGTGCCCTTGACCGCCGTGAACCCCGGCGGCACGGCCACCGGCGTGTACGACTGTGCGGTGAACACGTCCGACCCGAAGGTCGCCAGTCCGGCCTGGGCGGCGTAGCCGATGTGCCCCTTGCCGTCGAGGCCACCGCAGACCGTGCCCGCGGCCAGCGGGGTGTCGCCGTTGGACGGCTCGCTGCAGGTCCGCCCGGTCAGGAGCAGGTCCTCCAGCGTGCGCAGTGCGCTGTAGTGGTTGTAGTACGTGCTCGACACCGTGCCCGGCTTGATCAGCGGGCTGATGAGCACCGTCCCGGTGTCGCCGCCGCCCGCCGTGAAGTCGGTCGGGTCGTACAGCGGGTCGGCGGTGACGCAACCGCTGGTGGTCGCCGCCTCGCTGCCGCTCGGGCAGCTGGTGCCGCCGACCGTGGAGGTCGCGCCCTCTGCACCGAGGGTCACGTTGCCGTCGAAGCCGCCCGGGATGGTCACCGGCTGGCCGCTGTCGTTGAGCAGCTGGTAGGAGCCGACCCACGGTTTGGCGTAGTTGTTCGACGCCGTGGTGGTGCTGGCGTTGCCCGAGAGGGCCACCGGGCCGGTGTCGCTGACCGCCCCGACGAAGGTGTCGGGCGGGATGGTGTTGCCGTTGACGTCCGTTCCCGAGACGAGCCGACCGGTGTCATCGGCGTTGATCTTGGGGTCGGTGACCATGCTCGAGCCCGGGGACACCAGGGCCGGCTCGGTCGCGGTGCCGGGCGATCCGCTCAGGTAGGGGCTCTCGCCGACCAGTCCCGTGGGGCGGTCGATGAAGCCGGACGCACCCGGCCCGGGCTGCAGCTGCTGTCCCGAGCTGTTGGTCACCTCGGGATCGTTCGGCCCGGTCGGCTCGGTGCTGACGTTGTGACCGTCGATGTTCTCGCCCGCGGCGTCGGCCAGCAGGCCGTAGGCACCGTACTGAGTTGTGGCACCGGGAGCCGTGGTGCCCGCCGAGCCGTAGGTCGGCTGGTCGGCAGGCGCCGTGGCCGTGGTGACGTCACCGGCGGCAGGCGCGTTGTTGAAACTGTTCCCGACGGTGAACGGCGGGTTGGCCTCGTCGAAGGTGACGTCGATGAGGCCGCCGTCGGCGAAGGCCGCGGACCGCTCGATCAGCGGGATGTAGTAGCGCAGGAACAGGTCCGACGCATACAGGCCGCCCGTGTAGTTGCTCGGCTTCGTCGCCTCGGGGTCGTCGGCCGGCAGACCGCTCGGGGTGTAGTTCGGCGAGCCGTCGGCAGTGAAGGCACCCGACAGGTTGTTGCCCTGGCAGGTGGCGTCGTGGGCGTCACTGCAGTTGTTCGGGGTGATCCAGTTGAACGCCGGGACCTCGTTGGCCGGGAGCGTGAGGTCGTGCGCCAGGCCGTAGGTCGGATCGTCCAGGTTGGCCACGTGGTTGGCGTCGCAGTTGGTGTCGGTCGACCCGTCCGTCGGAGCGCTGGGCCCGTCGTACTCGGAGGTCGTCGGCTGGTTGAGCGCCGACTGGGCGGTGTAGGTGACACCGTTCTGCGTCCCGGCCGACTGACCGGTCAGGGCGGTGAACCAGCCGGTCGGGAAGTGCTTGGCCACGAACTGGTCGGCCGGATCGCCGTTGTTGTTGGCGTTGGCGGGCTGGGCGCCGGTGAAGGACGAGACGTCGCCGGTGGGGGCCACCAGGTTGGTGGGGTTCGTGACGGGGTCGCTCGCCGTGGTCCCCGGGTAGCCACAGACACCGTCGTCACGCCCGGGCACCGTGTCGGACACGCCGGGGGTGGAACCGGTCACGTAGCTCGTGGACCCGACCGGCTGGGCGCCACCGAGGTCCTGGGCGTAGGCCTTCCACGTGACGCCCGCCGCGTTGTACTGGTTGAACAGCGTCGTGACGTCCGTGGGGAAGACGCAGCCGTTGCTGCCGAGCGGTGCGTCGACGCCGCCGTGCACCAGGAGCTGGCCATCGTTGCCGTTGCCGGCTGCGGTCGGCTGCGGCGCCCCCGTGTTGGTCCCCGACGTGTCGGTCGTGTGGTCGGTGTCGGTCTGGGTGCCCACCGTGCCGGTGGTGATGATCCCGCTGTTGTTGTTCGTCATGTTCGCCGTCGTGGAGCAGTCGTCCTGCGTGGCGTACGACGGGGACTGTCCGGACACCAGCGAGATGTAGTTGTCCATGCTGAAGTGGCCGGTGCCGTAGTAGTTGGTGAGCAGGGCGCCCTGCTGGGGGAGCGTCTGCCACAGGTAGCTGTTCTGGTTGAGACCGGTGAACGTCTCGTCGTAGGACTTGTTCTCCTCGATGAACAACCAGACGTGCTTGACTGCGCCGACGGGGGTACCGGTCGAGGTGATGACGCACTGTGCCTGACCCGGCGATCCGCCGGTCGGTTGCTCGAGGCTGGCGCCCGCAGGGCAGGTAGTCGTGCCCGTGTACGTCGCCGAAGCGCCCGCAAGTGCTCCGGACACACCGACGCTGGTGAGTGCGACCGCTGAGGCTGCGACGAGCATTCCCGCCGTCCGCACACGATGCCGCCTGAACATGATGGGGAGTTTCATGTGCTTCGTTCTAACGTCGGCGGGTTACTGCCGCGATGACGATGTGCTATCGATCGCTTATCTCTGCATGAACAGATTCCGAACCGGCGACGCCGGATCGTGGAGCGGCGGAGTGGTCGATCCGCTGACCAGGGACATCGACGGACACCGTGACGGGAGCGTGACGTGTGACGGGAGCGTGATGTGCCGGAACGGCGGCGCGTCGTCGCTCAGACAGCTCAGCCGGAGCGGCCGGTGAGCGACGCGCCGAGGTTGCCGATCTTGGTGCGGTCGGCCGCCGGCAGGAACCTCTGCTCAGAGGGGCACAGGGTGAGGAGTGCGACTGCCTCGACCGCGTTGAAGGTCGTCACGGACAGGGGGAGGTGCGTCTGGGACTCGTCGCCATCGGCCCCTTCGGCATCGGCCACCAATGCCTGGTCGACACCTCCGCCGCGGGCGAGGAACGCACAGAACGCCGACCCGTCCGTCAGGAGGGCGCGCAGCGCCACGTTGCCCTGCTTCTGCTCATAGGTGGCGAGTGTCGGGTCGACCTCGCCGACCTCGGTGAAGTACCGGGTGTCCTGCTCCACCGACGCCACCGGAGCGGTCAGCGGACCCGCTGTCGTCGACACCGACGGATCCGACGACGTTGGCGCCGTCGTCGAGCTGACCGCCGTGCCGCTAGTCCCCGTGCTGCCCGTAGGACCGGTGGCGCCCGAACTGCCGCACGCCGTGGACACAGCGGCCAGAGCGACGAGGACGGCGGCGACGACACGGAACCGGTGAGCACTCCGATCTGCCGCCACGTGGCGAAGACTACACATCAGCGCGGGGATGTCCGCGTGCGGCCCGACCCGCTGTGGGGCGCGCCGTCGGGACTCGCCCGGCACTGGACAACGCGGGGTCGGGTGCCGCGCACCGCCACGGTTGCCGGCGTCGACCTGTCGGTGACTACCATCGCCGGTGTGACCGCAGACTCCCATCCGATGGGGACCCCGCCACCCGCAGCCGCCGACCACGCACCGATCCGTGGGACCGACGGGCCCTGTGTGGGGTGCGGCGCGCCAGTGGCGACCCAGCATGCTGCCCCCGGTGGTCCCGTCCGATTGTGCCCGTCGTGCGCGACCGAGCACGACCTCGGCTGCCCGTAGCATTTGTGGTCAGGGTCGATCCGATCGACCGACTCGGTGACCGACTACTCGGAACCGCCCGTCACCTCGGCCAGGAGCCGGTCGACGAGACGGTCGCCCATCGCGTCCCCGAGCATCACGACCAGTCGGGTCAGGGGGAACGAGCCGAGCATCCGCAAGGTCTCCGGATCGGCCAGGAGCGGCGTCATGTCGCCTCCCGGGGCGGACCGGAGCGCCTCCTCGATCGTTCCCCTGCCCACGGGGTGGTCGAGCCACTCGGCCAACGTACTGTTGCGGCCGAGCGGAAGGACGGGACGCGGCCCCTCGACCGTGACCACCGCCGTGCACCGGATGTCCCGGGACGACGCCCCTACCGATACCGCGAAGCGACCAGGCTCGAGCACCCAGTCGTGCGCTCGGGTCGACCACTGTGACAGGTCCCGCTCGGTCAGGGTGAAGGAGACCTCCCTCGACTCTCCCGGTGCCAGCGCCACCTTGGCGAATCCACGCAGTTCCCGGACCGTGCGGGGCCGAGGGGTGTCGGGTGCGCCGACGTAGAGCTGCACCACGTCCTTGCCTGCCCGCTCCCCCGTGTTGGTCACCCGCACGCTGGCGGTGATCCGGGCCGGGCCGCGCCAGTCAGCCGACGGGTCGGGATCCCCGACCACGTTCACCACATCGACCTCCAGGTCGGAGTACTCGAAGGTCGTGTACGACAGGCCGTGCCCGAACGGAAAGCTCACCGGACGGTCCACCAGGTCGTAGTAGCGGTACCCGACGAACACGCCTTCGCCGTACACGACCTCACTGTCCCGTCCGGGGAACGTCGGGAAGGCCGGGGTGTCGACCAGCCGCACCGGGATCGTCTCGGCCAGCCTGCCCGATGGGTCGACGTCGCCGACCAGCACGTCGACGATGGCACCGCCGCCGGCCTGGCCACCGAGCCACCCCTCCAGGATGGCGCCGGCATGGTGCTGCCACGGGGCGGTGGTCACCGCGCCGCCGTTGGCGAGCACGACCACGACGCGGTCGGTCACGCCGCCCACCGCCTCGAGTAGGCGGATCTGCTCGTCGGGAAGATCCATGCGGTCGCGGTCGAAGCCCTCGGACTCGAAGCTCGGGGGCAGCCCGAGGAACACGAGGACGACGTCCGCCCCGGCGGCGAGCTCCACGGCCTCGGTGCGTAGTGCATCCTCGTCCGCCTCCGGGTCGTCCACCCCGAAACCGGGGGCGAACTCGATCTGCACAATCTCCCCGAGGCGGCCATGCAGCGCGCTCAGAGCGTCGTCGACCCGGGTCGGGCTGACCTTCGAGCTTCCGGCACCCTGGAACCGTGGGCTCCGCGCGAACTCCCCGACCACCGCCACCCGGGTGAGGTCGTCGCGCAGGGGAAGCAGTCCGTGATCGTTGGTCAGCAGGACGGCGCATTCGGCCGCAACCGACCGGGCCAACTCGTGGTGCCCGTCCTCGTCGAAGCCGTCGCCCGCCCAGGTGCCCGGAGCCACCCGGTCGAGCAGCTGCAACAACCTCTCCACGGCGCGGTCGACGACCGACTCGTCGAGCGCACCTGATCCGACAGCGGCCGTCACGCGGGTCGGGCCTCCTCCGTGGGACGACGGCATCTCGAGGTCGAGGCCGGCGGCCACGGCGGCGACCGGGTCGTCCACGGCACCCCAGTCCGATACCACCAGGCCATCGAATTGCCACTCGTCGCGCAGCACCGTGGTGAGCAGCCACGGGTCCTCGGACGCGTAGACGCCGTTGACCCGGTTGTAGCTGCACATGACCGTCCACGGTCGCGCCGTGCGGACGACGTGCTCGAAGCCGGCCAGGTAGATCTCCCGCAAGGTGCGCTCGTCCACCACGGCACTGACCCGGAGTCGGTCCGTCTCCTGGTTGTTGACTGCGAAGTGCTTGAGCGACGTCCCGACCCCCTGGCTCTGGACCCCGTCGACCAGTGCGGCCCCCAGGACCCCCGACACGAGTGGGTCCTCGGACAGGTACTCGAAGTTGCGCCCGCACAAGGGGGTCCGCTTGATGTTGATGCCGGGACCGAGCACCACTGCGACGCCCTGGGCGCGAGCCTCCTGGCCGATGGCCTCGCCCACGCGGCGGACCAGGTCGACGTCGAACGAGGAGCCGAGGGCGGCCGCCGTCGGGAAACACGTCGCGGGCACGCTGTCCCCCGCACCCACGTGGTCACCCGCTCCCGGCTGCTTCCGCAGGCCGTGGGGGCCGTCGGCCACCATGATCGAGGGGATGCCGAGGCGCTCGACGGCACGGGTGTGCCAGAACCCGGATCCCGACAGGAGTGACGCCTTCTCCTCCAGGTCGAGTTGTGCGAGGACGGCTGCAGGGTCGATGCGGGGCACGGGTTCCTCCTTCGTCCAGGTCGTCGGGCGCCGGCGCGTCAGGTTAGCGGTGGGCTCACGGCTCGTCCCGTGCGGTCGGCGCCCCGCCCCTCGACCGGACCTCCTAGACGTTGAAGCGGAACTCGACCACGTCGCCGTCCTGCATCACGTACTCCTTGCCCTCCACCCGGGCCTTGCCGGCGGCCCGCACCGCGGCCACCGAGCCGGCCTCCACCAGGTCGTCGAAGCCGATGACCTCGGCTTTGATGAAGCCCCGCTCGAAGTCCGTGTGGATGACGCCGGCGGCCTGGGGCGCCGTGTCGCCGATGTGGATGGTCCACGCCCGGGTCTCCTTGGGGCCCGCCGTCAGGTACGTCTGCAGGCCGAGGGTGTGGAACCCGACGTGGACGAGCTGCACGAGGCCGGACTCCTCCTGGCCGTACCCGGCCAGGAGCTCGGCGGCGTCCTCCAGGTCGAGGGCGGCCACCTCGGACTCGATCTGGGCACACAGGACCACGGCCTCGGCCGGGGCGACCAGCGACTGGAGACGCACCTTCAGCGCCTCGTCACCCAACGAGCCCTCGTCGACGTTGAAGACGTAGATGAACGGCTTGGCGCTGAGCAGGTGGAGGTCGTACACCAGGTCTGCGTCGATCTCGCCCGAGGCGATGGCGGAGGCCACCGTCCGTCCTGCGTCGAGCAGCTCACGGGCCTGCTCGGCGGCCCGCAGCTGGGGCACCAGCTCGGGCTGCTTGCGCGACTCCTTGGCCAGCTTGGTGATCCGGTTGTCGACCGTCTGGAGGTCGGCGAGGATCAGCTCGGTGTTGATCGTCTCGATGTCGTCGCCCGGCTCGATGCGGCCGTCCACGTGGATCACGTCGGGATCCTCGAAGACGCGCACGACCTGGCAGATGGCGTCGCTCTCGCGGATGGCGGCCAGGAACTTGTTGCCCAGGCCCTCGCCCTCCGACGCGCCCTTGACGATGCCCGCGATGTCCACGAAGGTGACCATGGCGGGCAGGATCGCCTTCGACCCGAAGATGCCGGCCAGGACCTCGAGGCGCGGGTCGGGCACGGCCACGACGCCGACGTTGGGCTCGATCGTGGCGAAGGGGTAGTTGGCGGCCAGGACCTCGTTGCGGGTCAGGGCGTTGAACAGCGTGGACTTCCCCACGTTGGGGAGACCGACGATGCCGATGGACAGTCCCACGGGTGCTTCCTCCGATGTCGCCGCCGGATCCGACCGGCGGGGGCCAGACAGCGAGCGTAGGTGATGGCCGGCCGGGCCCGTTCACGGGGCCGGGCGGTTCAGCCCAGGGGGGCCACCAGGTACTCGCTCATGGTGGAGCTGCGCAGCCGGTCGAGGTCGAGGCACGCCGACACGCTCTCGATCATGCGACCCACGTTGACGCCCAGCTCCTCGTCGGTGGCGGCGTTGAAGAACAGCCTGGGGTCGACGACGTGCTCCACCGACGGCCACGCCTCCTCGACGATGCCGCCGATTTCGGGTGCGCCGTCGGTGAGCGACCGCACCACCTCGTTGCGCACGTACCGGGTGCGGGGCTGGAGCTCGGCGGACACCGGCGACTGGGTCCCGTGCCACCGGGTGATCCACTCGCGGTAGTCGAGTCCCTCGGGACGGTGGATCAGGGCCACGGTGAGCACGCCCGGCGAGCGCTCCCCGTCGGGCCAGTCCCGGGGCCCGGCGTGCGGGGTCGTGCCGTAGTCCTCGTAGAGCGACTCGACGACCAGGTAGCTGGCCGTCGGCAGGCGCAGGGCGGCCAGGGCGTCGTCGATCTCGGCGGTCCGCTCGTAGCAGTCGAGCCACATCGAGACCTGGGCGACGTGTGGCTGCTCGCCCTCGGGGGCCGGCGCCGGCGACGGCGCCCGATCGGCAGCCGAGTCGTGCACGTTGAACGTGGCGGCCCGGGCACCGCCCCGACGCAGCCGGGGCAGCGTGTCCGCCAGCAGATGCTGGCGGAGCGCGTCCCCCGACTCGGCATCCCCCGGGCCCCACACCAGGGCGATGACCTTCTCCACGCCGGTTCCCTCAGCCCCGGGCCGCCGGGCCGCCGTGCACGGCGGGTACCCGGCAGGCACCGTCGATGTCGAACACCTGGTTGAACCGGCCGAGCGCCAGCCACGACCCGACGCACAGGGCGAGGTCGACCAGCTCGTCGTCGGTGTAGGTGGCGTGGCACCGCGCCCAGAAGGCGCCGTCCATGCCCCGGTGGTCGGTGGCGTAGCGGCGGGCGAACTCGGCGGCCAGGCGCTCACGCTCGGTCAGCGACCCGTCGTCGGACCCGACCGCCCCGTAGAACGACTCGGGCACCTCGTCGGGGTGCGCCCCACGGGACGGCACGTCACGAGCCGTCCGCCAGTCGAGGCACAGGGCGCAGTCGTTGATGCGGGCCATGGTGATCCGGGCCGCCTCGAACTCGCGGAGTGAGAGGCTCGAGTGCTCGTAGACGGCGGACGAGTACCCCCCGGCCGCAGTGGTCAGCTTCGGGGCCAGCTGCGTCCACACGTGGACGAGCGGGTCCGCACCGTCGGGCACACTCACGTTGGGCATCGGATCCTCCTCGACGGCGCGGCCGCGGGACGCGGCCGACGGGTCACGACGTGCCGGCGGCCGGGAGGCGGCGCACGACCCGACCGGCCAGGCCGGTCACGTACTGCTCCCACCGGCGGTCGCCGAGCAGCCACAGCCACAGCTCCCGACGCGTGGACATCACGATGGTCACGAAGTCCTCGCGCGTGCACCCGGCCGGTTCGAGGGCCGGCTGCCAGTGGCTCCACAGCCAGACGCCGATGCAGATGTCGTCGGAGAACCCGCTGCGCCAGTCGCCACCGGCCAGTAGCTCGTCGCGTAGCGCGATCCGCAGCTCTTCGGGCTCCTCGGGGACCCCGAGCCGGGGGCCTGCAGCGGCCTCGGCCTCGTCGTCGACATCGGTCACCAGGCCCACGCTACCCCTCCCCCATCGCTCGGTTCGCCCTCAGCGGCCCGCCACGACGGGGGCGCGGTCGGTGCCCTCGTAGTTGGCGATGTGCTCGGCGTAGTCGATGAACAGCGGCGCGTCCGGGTCGAACGGCCGGCGCAGGCTGTCGAAGGCCACCCGCTTGTCGAAGGCGTCCAGCTTCACCAGTGCCTCAGGGGTGTCGAGGTCACGGAAGTCGAGGCGGCCGCGGGCATTGTCCAGGGCTCGGTGGCCCCGCTCGGAGCGCACCAGGACGCTGCTCCATCCGTCGATCGACCCCACACTGCCCACCGACAGGTCGGCGCTGCGGCCGAGGAAGTCGGCGCACTCGTCGCAGCCCTTCAGGGCGGCGCCGTGGAAGTTCTTGATCGGCTCGTCGACGGCCAGCTCGCCGTCGCGGTACTCGACGATCATCCGTCCCCGGATGACGTCGACCTTGGACACGCGCTCGATGTCGATGCCGCGGTCCTTCTGGAGCAGGTCCAGCATCAGGCCCCGGTAGTCGAAGCTCTTGGTGCAGAGCAGGGCGATCGTCAGCACCACCGCGTCGATCCGGTGGGCGCCGGTCGGCCAGCGGCGGGACTGCATGGCCCGGATGCCCTGGATCTCGCACGGCGTCCCGACCACGGCGATGCGTGGCTTGGCCGGCAGGTCGTACTTCGAGAGGTCCAGCTCGGCCAGCGCCATGGTCTGGTTGTAGAAGGACCCGGCGGAGTCGACGATCTCCTTCGCCGTGGTGGCCAGGTGCGCCACGCCCTTCCAGGGCTCCTCCGGGTCGTCGCTCGGCCGGGTGACGAGGGCACCGTCGATGTCGCCCGCGGCCAAGGCGGCGATCAGCAGCGCCGACACCACACCGCCGTCCTGCGCCCCGTCGGGACGGGCACCCGCCCGTACTGCGTACGCCTCGGTGACGGCGCCGAGGCCGTCGCCGGGCGGCCCGCCCGTGATCTTCCAGTAGGTGTCGCTGGCGTCGACCCGCTCGACGGAGGCGACGGCCACGTCGTCGGCCGAGGCACCGGGCAGCACCGTCGACGGCGGCCACAGGGCCTCGTAGCGGAGGCCGCCCCGGGGGCAGAAGTCCCAGCAGAGCGAGCAGCCCGTGCACATCTTGACCAGCTCGGGCAGGTCGGTGTCCTCGTCGATCCCGATGGAGTTCGACGGGCAGGCGGCCACGCACGTGCCGCACTGGATGCAGCGTCCGGCGTCGATGACCCCGGCCTGGAGCTCGAAGAACCAGGTCTTGCCCGGCGGCTCCTCGATCCCGTTGATCTCCTCGCGCAGGCGGTAGGCCTTCATGCACCACCTCCCGGCTTCGTGCCCAGGCTGACCGGTGTGCCGGTGCCCTCGGCGGAAAGGGTGGCCCGTAGCTCGTCGTTCGGCACCCGACGGGCCCAGTTGTGGAAGGGCTCGTCGGCACGCCGCTCCGACTGGTAGCGGCGCACCACCCGGAGCAGGGCGTCGGGCACGTCGTTGACCGGGCGGGCGCCCTCGATCCAGTCGATGAAGCCGGCGTCTGCGCCGAGCGACCCGCCCATCCCGATGTCGACGGCCTCGGACAGGTGGTTGCCCACGTGGGCGACGTCGCCGCGGAACCCGATGTCGGCGATCTGGGGCTGGGCACAGCTGGCCGAGCATCCGGAGAAGTGCATGCGGATCACGCCGGCGTCGTCCCCCTTGGGCGAGAACTCCCCCGGCGTCGGAGGTGCGCCCACCGGCTCACCGGCCAGCTGGTCGTCGAGGAAGCGGGCCCACTTGACCGCACGCTCCTTGGTCTCGACGATGGCGTAGCGGCAGAACTCGGACCCGGTGCACGCCACGACGCCACGGCTGAACGGTCCCGGGAACGGCGAGTACTTGGCGAGCAGCTCCTCGGCGAGCAGTCCGTCCAGCTTGTCGCCGTGGACGCCGGTGAAGGTGATGTTCTGGTCGGTGCCGACCCGCAGGGTCCCGTCGCCGTAGGCGTCGGCGAGCCGCGCCGCCTCGACGAGCTCCATACCCTGCATCCGCCCCACCGGGACGGAGCAGCCGACGTAGAAGTAGCCGTCCTCCTTCTGGCGGTGGACGCCCACGTGGTCCCCGCGGTAGCGCCGGGTCAGCTCCTCGCCCGCGGGGACGAGGTCGAAGCGGGCCCGCTTCGCCAGCTCCTCGCGGAAGCCCTCCGGGCCGAGCTCCTGGACCAGGTACCGCATGCGGGCCAGGCCACGGTTCTCGCGGTTGCCGAGCTCACCGAAGAGCTGAGCGACGGCCCGGGTCACCTCGACGGCCTGATCCTGGGCGACGAAGACGTCGATGTCCGAGGCCATCCGCTCGCCGTCGGACAGGCCGCCGCCCACCAGCAGGTTGAACCCGAGGGAGCCGTCCACGGCGCGTGCCGGCCACAGCCCGATGTCGTTGATCTCGGCCTGGGCGCAGTCCTCGGTGCAGCCCGACACGGACATCTTGAACTTCCGGGGCAGGTTGGCGTACTCACGGTTCCCGGTGAAGAAGTCGGAGACGGCCCGGGCGATGGGCAGGGCGTCGAACGCCTCGTCGGCGTCCACGCCGGAGACGGGGCAGCACAGCACGTTGCGGGCCGAGTCGCCACAGGCCTGGACGGTGGTCAGCCCGACTGCGGCGAACCGCCGCCAGATCCGCGGGATGTCCTCGATCCGGAGCCAGTGGATCTGCACCGTCTGGCGGGTCGTGAGGTCGGCGTAGCGGGCGCCGAACATCCGCGACTCGGTGCCGTCGGGGCCCTCGCCGAAGGCGTCTGCGGCCACACCGATCTCCCGGGCCTGGGGTGCGGTGAGGAACCCACCGGGCACCTTGACCCGCATCATGAAGTTGTCGCCGCCCTGCTTCTGCGGGTAGACGCCGGCCCACTTGAGGCGCTCGACCTCGCCGGGCACCTTGGCGATGCCGGCAGGACCCTCCTTCGAGTACGTGTCGATGATCGCGTCGGCGATCTCGAGAGGGTGCCGCTCGAGCTTGAACCGCTCGATCTCGTTCAGCTCCCCCGTCTTGCGGTAGGGGTTGATGAACGGCATGGGGCGGTCGGTCCCGCGCAGATGCAACCCGTACAGCTCGTCCCGGTCCTTGGTCACGTCAGCGCCCGGTCATCTCAGACGTGCAGCCCGCACTCGACCTTGTCCGAGTCGGCCCACCGGCCGGCACGCAGGTCCTCCCCCTCGGCCACCGGACTGGTGGTCGGTGCGCAGCCGATGGACACGTAGCCCTGGGAGCGCAGCGGGTGCTGGGGGATGTCGTGGTCGTTCGCGTAGCCCACCAGGTCCTGGTGGGTCCAGGTGGCGAGCGGGTTGATCTTGACCATGCCCCAGCTGTCGTCGTAGGAGACGATCGGGGCGTGGCGCCGGGTGGGCGCGTCGGCGCGCTTGAGACCGGTCACCCAGGCGTCCTTGCCGGCCAGGGCGGCCCGCAGCGGGCGCACCTTGCGGAACTCGCAGCACTGGGCGGTGCCGCAGGGGTGGTCCTCGGCGCCCTCCACCGGATGGGCCACCGTCAGGTTCAGGCCGTAGCGCGCCCGGACCGTCTCCACGTAGTCGAGCGTCTCCTCGAAGTGCGAGCCGGTGTCGAGGAACACGACCTCGATGTCGGGGTTCACGCCGACGGCGATGTCGATGAGGACCGCCTCCTGGAACGAGCAGGACAGGGCGAGCTTGGAGCCGAACCGCTCCACGGCCCAGGCCAGTACCAGGCCCGCCGGCGCGGTCTCGAAGGCAGCCGACTGCTCGGCCATCTCCACCCGGAGGCGCGCCACCGCCGGATCCACGGCCAGCCCGGCCAGCCTCGTCCGATTGTCCACCACGCTCAGCTTCACGTCGACTCTTCCTCTCCCGCCGGGGCCGGGGGTCGCAGCCGTGCGACCCGTTCCGTCCCTGCGGTCCAGCCTCAACTGCACTCGGTGCCGTGCCGGCACCTTCGACCAGTCCCCCTCAGCACCGGTCGACACCGCGTGGAACTATACATGACTAACCCGATCAGGTTTTGAAACATTCCCGCACGCCCATACGCCGTCCAGGCTCGGTCCCATGCCGCCAGCCTAGGTGGCGCACCCGTTGAGGCCCAGCGCACCCCCGGGTGCAGGGGCGACGGGCGACGGGATGCACGGCGGGGCGTCGATCGCCGGTTCGGCCCCCGGGGACAACTACCATCGGCGCCGATGTCTCCCACGCACGACGCACCCGTCGTCGACGATCCCCCCGTCGGGGGGCAGCCGGCGCTCGATATCTCCGACCCCCGGTGGTCCAGCGATCCGTTCGCCATCTACGCCGAGTTGCGCAGTGAGGCGCCGATCCACCGCAACGACGCGGCCGGCCTGTGGGTCCTCGCCCGCCATGCCGACTGCCTCGCCGTCCTGCGCGACAAGCGGGCCAGTTCGGACAGCGCCACGAGCGACTCCCCGCTGTCGGGCCCGATGTCCGAAGCGTTCCTCGAGATGCGCCCCTTCGTCTTCCTCGACCCCCCGGACCACACCCGCCTGCGGGGGCTCGTCTCCAAGGCCTTCACGCCTAAGGTGGTCGAGTCCCTCCGCCCCCGGGTCGAAGAGATCGTGACCGAACTACTGGACGCGGCCATCGACGCGGGACACGTCGACCTCGCCGAGGCACTGGGCTATCCGCTGCCGGTCCGGATCATCTGCGAGCTGCTCGGCGTGCCCCAGTCGGACGAGCCCCTGTTCCGGCTGTGGTCCGATGCCCTGGCCCGTGGCTTCGACCCGAGCTTCCTGCTGACCGAGGACGTGGTGGCCGCCCGGGCCGAGGCCGTCACCCAGTTCGCCGAGTACTTCGTCGAGCTCCTGGCCGAGCGGCGCCGTCGCCCGGGCGACGACCTCCTGAGCCGCCTGGTGGCGGCCGAGGAGGACGGGAGCATGCTGACCGAGCCCGAGATGCTGGCCACGTGCATCCTGCTCCTGACGGCCGGGCACGGCACGACGGTGAACCTCATCACCGGCGGCGCCCTCGCCCTGCTCGAGCACCCCGACCAGATGGCCGTGCTCCGCGACGACCCGTCGACCATCCGCACGGCGGTCGAGGAGATGATGCGCTACGTCTCCCCCGTCCAGCTGACCGGGCGCTACATGCTCGAGGACATGGAAGTGGGTGACGCCACGCTGCGCGCCGGTGAGTTCGCCATCCTCCTGCTGGCGTCGGGGAACCGCGATGCCGAGGCCTTCGAGGACCCGGACCGCTTCGACGTACGTCGCACCCCGAACAACCACCTCGGCATGGGCTTCGGGATCCACCACTGCCTCGGCGCCACGCTCGCCAGGCTCGAGGCCCAGGTGGCCTTTGCCGAGCTGGTCCGCCGGGCCCCGGACATCGCCCTCGACACCGACCAGGTCAGCTACTCCGGCACCCTCGTCCTGCGCAGCCTGGCGGCGTTGCCCGTCTCGTTCTCCCGCTGACGGGCACCCGGCCGTCGCCGTCGGCACCGCTGCCTCGGACCGGGTCCCGCAGCTACGGTTTGGCGACCATCAGCACGGCCACCGCCACGAGGGCCACCGCCAGGCCCATCCCCAACAGGCCCGAGCGGAGGCACAGCGCGCCGGGGTCGGTCACGGGGGCCCCGCCCCCCGGCCCGTCCGGTGGTACCTCGGTCGGACCGGCGGCGCGCTCCCTGGCCGCAACCACCTCCTGGAGCCGGCGTTCGGCCGGCCACAGGACGCCCTCGGCGATCATCGCCACCACCACCCAGACGCCGAGCCCGATCGTCACCCAGCCGTCCGAGTAGCCCCACTGGCCCTCGCTCATGGCGATGAGGACCACGCCGAGCACCGGAACGAGGAACAGCACCCGGCCCACCCAGTTGACGCCGGTACGGAAGTACCGGACCACGGCGACAGGGAGCGGGCCGTCCTGACGGAGTGCCGCGCGCAGGGTCAGGGCGAACCCCCCGGCGACCACGACGGCGACCATGGCGACCACCGCGCTCAGTACGTGGGCGAGCAGGACGAGGTCGTAGGCGGCCGAATTGTCGTCGACGCCGCCCACGAGCTGGACCAGATGGACCAGATGGGCCGGGTCGACGGAGGGCACACTGTGAGTCTGGCATCCTGGTCGGCACCGGCCCACCCGCACCCTGCACCGCACCCCGCCAGGGAATTGCTAGGTTGGGCGCGGGTCGACGACGCACCGTTGGCGCAGGCCCGCGCTGTGGATCGACGACGGATACCGAGGTAGCAGCCAGGTGAGAGACGTCCGACGAATGCCGAGGAGTGCCGTTCCCCTCCGATGAACCAGCTCCGACTCGATCCCCTGACGGGGCGCTGGGTGGTGGTCAGCACCGACCGCGCCAACCGGCCCCGGGCCTTCGCCCCGCGGATGGCCTCCATCCAGGCCGACACGTCCCGCCCCTGCCCCTTCTGCCCTGGCAACGAGGAGTCGACCTCACCCACGCTCGAGACGCTGGGCCCCGACGGCAAGTGGCGGGTCCGGGTGGTGCCGAACCTGCACCCCGCATTCGAGGGTGACGCGCCCTTCGTGGTCACCAACCGCGGCCCGGTCTTCACCCAGGCAACGGCGGGCGGCATCCACGAGGTGCTCATCCTCTCCCCCGACCACCAGAACTCGTGGTCGATGCTGACCGACGACCAGACCGGCGCCGTCATGCGGGCCATCAGCGACCGGATCAACGAGCACGCCGCGATACCGGGGCTGCGCTACAGCCAGGCGATCGTGAACGCCGGGCGGGAGGCCGGCGCCTCGATCGAGCACCCCCACGGGCAGTTGCTCGGGATGTCCTTCGTCCCCCGCGAGCTCGTCGAGGAGCAGGCCGGGTTCGCCCGGTTCGCCGGGCGCTGCCTGCTGTGCACGACGGTCGACGCCGAGGAGAACGTGGGCCACCGGGTCGTGTACTCCGACGAGCAGGTCCTGGTCGTCTGCCCGTTCTGGAGCGGCTCCCCCTACGAGATGCTGGTGATCCCCCGGGCCCACGGTCCCCACCTCCATCACAGCCCGACGACCGATCTCCTGGCCGTGGGGCGGGCACTCAAGATCGCCCTCGGACGGCTGCGGGCGGTGCTGGGCGACATCGCCTACAACCTCGTCTTCCACTCCGCGCCCTACCGGGCACCCGAGCCGTACCACTGGCACGTCCACGTGGTGCCGAAGCTGACGACCGTGGCCGGCTTCGAACTGGGCACCGGGGTGCTCATCAACATCGTGAACCCCGAGCAGGCCGCCGAGGAACTGGCTGCACCGGAACGGGTCGCCGAGACCGGCTGACCCCTCCCGGTCGCGCCGTCCGTCGCGCCGTCCGGCCCGACGGACGTTCCTAGACCAGCTCGAAGCTGAGCGACCCGTAGGGGCCGAGCGTGACGGCGTACGGCTCGCTCCCGATCAGCGGGAAGGCCACACGTCCCAGTAGCTCGACCGGCTGGCGCCCCGCCCAATCGGCCAGATCGACGGTGGCCGGCTGGGCCATTCGGCTGAGGTTGTGCACGCAGAGCACGGGCGCGGTGACCTCCCGGCCCGCCTCGGGGGCGCGGCGGTCGGCCCGCACGAAGGCCAGCACCGAGGGGTTGGCCGACGTCACCATCTGGACCGAGCCCGTGCCGAACACCGGGAACTGGCGGCGCACGGCCAGCATGCGGCGCATCCAGTGGAGGAACGAACTCGGGTTGCGCTGCTGGGCCTCGACGTTGACCGCGGCGAACCCGTAGATGGGGTCCATGAGCGGGGGCAGGTAGAGCTGGGCGAAGTCGGCCCGACTGAACCCGCCGTTACGGTCGGGGGACCACTGCATCGGGGTCCGCACCGAGTCACGGTCACCCAGGTAGAGGTTGTCGCCCATCTGGAGCTCGTCGCCGTAGTACAGGACCGGGCTTCCGCGCAGGGTGAAGAGGATGGAGAACAGGAGCTCGGACAGCCGGCGGTCGCGGTCGAGCAGTGGCGCCAGCCGTCGGCCGATCCCCATGTGGCGCTTCATCCGGGGGTCCTTGGCGTACTCGGCGAAGAGGAAGTCACGCTCCTCCTCGGTCACCATCTCGAGCGTGAGCTCGTCGTGGTTGCGCAGGAAGATGGCCCACTGGGCCCCGGCCGGCGCCTCCGGCGTCTGGGACAGGATCTCGGTGATCGGGTAGGCCTGCTCGCGTCGGACGGCCAGGAACAGCCGGGGCATGAGGGGAAAGTTGAAGCACAGGTGGCACTCGTCGTCGTCGCCGAAGTAGTCGGCCACGTCGGCCGGCCAGCCGTTCGCCTCTGCGAGCAGGATCCGTCCCGGGTACTTGGCGTCGAGTTCGGCCCGCACCCGCTTGATGAAGGCGTGGGTCTCGGGCAGGTTCTCCCCCGCCGTGCCGTCCCGCTGGTACAGGTAGGGGACGGCGTCGAGCCGGAACCCGTCCAGGCCGAGGTCGAGCCAGAACCGGACCACCTCGAGCATGGCGTCGGCCACGTCGGGGTTGTCGTAGTTGAGGTCGGGCTGGTGGGCGTAGAAGCGGTGCCAGTAGTACTGGTCACGGGCGCCGTCGTAGGACCAGTTGGACCGCTCGACATCGACGAAGACGACGCGGGCCTCGGGCCACCGCTGGTCGTCGTCGTTCCACACGTACCAGTCGGCCTTCGGGTTGTCGCGGCTCTGCCGGGACTCGACGAACCACGGGTGCTGGTCCGAGGTGTGGTTGATGACCAGGTCGGCGATCACCCGGATGCCGCGGGCGTGGGCCTCGGTCAGGAGGGTCTTGATGTCCTCGACCGTGCCCGACTCCGGGTGCACCGACGTGTAGTCGCTGATGTCGTAGCCGCCGTCACGCAGCGGTGACGGGTAGAAGGGCAGCAGCCACAGGCAGTCGACACCGAGCCACTGCAGGTAGTCGAGCTTGGCGATGAGGCCCGGGATGTCGCCGACGCCGTCGTTGTTGGCGTCGAAGAACCCGCGGGTGAAGACCTCGTAGAAGACGGCGCGCTGGAACCAGAGGGGATCGTCCTCGGCGGACGGCAGCGGTCCGGTCGGGAATGGGGGCACGGCGGTCACCTGCGCACGCTATCCGACGCCCCACCGGGTCCGGGTGCGTCGGACCAGGATCCGCGTGCAGGAATTCCGGCGGGAGATCGCGCGCCATGCCGTCACTGTCCACCGACCGATCCGTTCGACGTGCCACGGATCAGGTCCGGACGGGCCTCACGACTCCGGCAGCAGCCCGCCCAGCAGACGGTCGGATGCCTCGTAGGGATCGATCGTCCCGGCGGCCAGGTCGGCCACCACCGGTGCGAACCGGTCGCCGGCCAGGAGCTCGTCGAGGTGCTCCTCGACCCGGGCCAGCAGGATCTGGTGGAACTCGCGCGCCAGTCGGGCGCGCCGCGACGCCTCGAGCGCGCCGGACGCCATCAGGTGGGACCGGTGGTCGGTGATGGCCGTCCACAGGTCGTCGACGCCTTCGCCCGAGGAGGCGACCGTGTCGACGATGGGCGGCCGCCAATCCCCCAGCTGCGTCAGGTCGAGCATGAGCTCCAGGTCCCGGCGGGTCTCGCGGGCACCGGGCCGGTCGGCCTTGTTGATGACGAAGAGGTCGGCGATCTCGAGCAGGCCCGCCTTGTTCGCCTGGATGGCGTCGCCCCACCCCGGGTTGACCACCACGATGGTGGTGTCTGTCGCCGCGGCCACGGCCACCTCCTGCTGGCCGACGCCCACCGTCTCGAGCAGCACGACGGGCACGCCCACCGCGGACAGGACCCGCACGGCATCGGGCACGGCGACGGCAAGTCCCCCGAGGTGGCCGCGGGTGGCCATCGAGCGGATGAAGACCTTGTCGTCGAGCGCGTGGTTCTGCATCCGGACCCTGTCGCCCAGGATGGCGCCCCCCGAGAACGGCGACGACGGGTCGATGGCCAGCACGGCGACCTGGTCGCTTCCGTCGAGGCCGCGGGTCCGCGCCCGTTTGATGAGCTGGTCGGTCAGCGTCGACTTGCCGGCCCCCGGTGCCCCGGTGATCCCCACCGTGTACGCCTGCCCGGGCGACCGGTAGGCGATGCCGGCCACCGCCCGGGCACCGTCGCCGCCTCGCTCGATGAGCGACAGCAGGCGGGGCAGCGCCACCCGGTCACCGGCGCGGGCGGCGTCGAACAGCGTCGCTGGATCGGCACTTCTGCGGGCAGCCATGGAGGAAGGAGCGTATCCGGGAGACGGAGGTGTCGTCAGACCCGGAGGACCTTGGCGCCGAGCGCCACGAGCTTGCCGTCCAGGTCCTCGTAGCCCCGGTCGACGTGGTGCGCGTCGCTGATGACCGTCTCGCCGTCGGCCACCAGGCCGGCCAGGACCAGCGCCGCTCCGGCCCGGACGTCGAAGGCCCTGACCGGTGCGCCGGACAGGCGACCCACCCCACGTACGACGGCGTGGTGGCCCTCGGTCCGGATGTCGGCACCCATGCGCCGCAGCTCCTCGACATAGCGGAAGCGGCCGAAGAACAGGTTCTCGGTGACGATCCCGACGCCTTCGGTCACGGTCAGCAGGGTGACGAACAGCGGCTTGTAGTCGGTGGCGAAGCCCGGATAGGGCAGCGTGGCGACGTCGGTCGACTGCAGGCGTCCCAAGCCGGCGGCCGACGCACGCAGGCCCTCCGGTCCGAAGGTGATCTCCATACCGGTCGCCGTGAGCTTCCGCAGCAGCATGTCCATGTGCTCGGGCCGCCCGTCCTCGACGGTCACCTCGCCCCCGGTCAGCCCGGCGGCGACCAGGAAGGTGGCCACCACCAGGCGGTCGGGGATCACGGCATGGGTGGCCGGGTCCAGGCGGTCGACGCCCTCCACCTCGATGCGCGACGTGCCCGCCCCGCTGATCCTCGCCCCCATGGCGTTGAGGAAGTCGGCCAGGTCCCGCACCTCCGGCTCGCGTGCGGCGTTCTCGATGACGGTGGTTCCCTTGGCCAGGACGGCCGCCATGAGCACGTTGTCCGTCCCGGTGTGGCTCGGGTACTCGAGCACCACCCGGTTGCCCACCAGCCGCGGCGATCCGCCGACGCTGGAGGTGACCCGGCCCTCGACGTTGCCGTGGGACGTCGTGAACTCGGCGCCCATGGCCTCGAGCGCCCGCAGGTGCATGTCGATGGGCCGCGGACCGAAGTCGTCACCGCCGGGCATCGACACCCGCGCCCAGCCGCACCGGGTGAGCAGGGGCCCGAGGACCACCACCGAGGCCCGCATCTTCTCGACCAGCTCGTAGGGGGCCTCGGGCACGAGATCGGTGGGCGTCGTGACGACCAACTCGTCCGGCCGGTCGCCCCGGGACACGACGGCCCCCATGGCCTCGAGCACCTCGGCCATGATGTCGACGTCCGAGATCCGCGGCACGTTGGTGAGGACGTGGCGACCCTCGGCCAGCAGGCAGGCGGCCATGAGCTTGAGGACGGAGTTCTTGGCGCCCCCGGCACGGACCGTGCCCGACAGCGGCCCGCTGGGGGTGACGACGATGCGGTCCACGGCTCCAGTATGGACCCTCCGCGACCCCCGCCCAGCAGACCCCGGGGGGCCGTGCGGTGGAACCGCAGGTCAGACAGCCGACGGCCCCCACATGCCGACGGGGCCGACCCCCTGACCGGTCAGATGACCGCGGTCTCCTCCCACCGGCCGAAGACCCCGGCCAGTGCGCCCACCATCTCCCCCACCGTCGCGTAGGCCCGCACTGACTCGAAGATGGCCGGCATGAGGTTGCGCTCGGCGTGACCGGCGTCCTCGGCCAGTCGGGCGAGCGCGTCGCGCACGGCGCCGTCCGACCGGGCCAGCTTCACCTCGGCCAGCCGCTTCCGCTGGGCCTCCTCGACCTCGGGGCCGATGGTCAGGGTGGGCAGCTGGCTGTCCTCGTTGCCCCCCGTGTACCCGTTGACGCCCACGATCACCATCCGGTCCGACGACACCTTGCGTTGGAAGCGGTAGGAGGCGTCGGCGATCTCCCCCTGGAACCAGTTGGCCTCGATGCCGGCCACCACGCCGTCCAGGAGCGAGCCGGAGCCCAGCTCCTCGAGATGGGCGAACACCGCCTCGGCCTGGGCCTCGAGCTGGTCGGTCAGTTCCTCGACGAACCAGGAGCCGCCGAGCGGGTCGGCCACGTGGGCCACACCGGTCTCCGAGGCGATCACCTGCTGGGTCCGTAGGGCGATGCGGGCCGCCTTGTCGGTGGGCAGCGCCAGGACCTCGTCCATCGAGTTCGTGTGGAGGCTCTGCGTGCCCCCGAGCACACCGGCCAGGGCCTCGACGGCCGTGCGCACGATGTTGAGCTCCGGCTGCTGGGCTGTCAGTGAGGCTCCCGCCGTCTGGGTGTGGAAGCGCAGCATCATCGAGCGCGGATCGGTCGCGCCGTAGCGGTCTCGCAGCCAGCGCGCCCAGATGCGCCGGGCGGCCCGGTACTTGGCGATCTCCTCGAAGAAGTCGATGTGGGCGTTGAAGAAGAAGGACAGGCGGGGGGCGAACTCGTCGACCCCGAGTCCGGCGGCACGGGCCGCCTCCACGTAGGCGAAGCCGTTGGCCAGGGTGAAGGCGAGCTCCTGCGCGGCCGTGGAGCCGGCTTCGCGGATGTGGTAGCCGGACACCGAGACGGGGTGGAAGCGGGGCATCTCGGCCGAGGTGAACCGGATGACGTCGGTGACCAGCCGCATCGAGGGGCGGGGCGGGAAGATGTACTCCTTCTGCGCCTGGTACTCCTTCAGCATGTCGTTCTGGAGCGTGCCGCCAAGGAGCCGTCGCTCGGTGCCGGCGGCCTCGGCGGCGGCCACGTACATGGCGAAGCACATCGGGGCCGGCGAGTTGATGGTCATCGACGTGGTGGTGGTGCCCATGTCGATCCCGGCGAAGAGGTCCTCGGTGTCGGCCAGCGTGTCGACGGCCACCCCGCACCTGCCCACCTCCCCCTCGCACATCGGGTCGTCGGAGTCGCGCCCCATCAGGGTCGGCAGGTCGTAGGCCACCGAGAGACCGTCGCCGCCTGCGGCCAGCAGGTCGCGGAAGCGCAGGTTGGTGTCCTCGGCCGTACCGAAACCGGCGAACATCCGCATCGTCCACGCCTTCGAGCGGTACATCGAGGCGTAGGGGCCGCGGGTGTAGGGGAACTGCCCGGGCCAGGACACCGACGGGTCCGGGTCCTCCGGCGCGCCGCCGGCATCCCTCGGGCCGTAGACCGGCTCGAGGGGCACCCCGGACATCGTCTCGAAGTCGGCGTCGCGCAGCGTGGCCGCGCCGTAGGCGGCGAACCAGGCCTCGAACCCCGCGGAGGCGGCAACGTCGGTCATCGGGCCAGCATAGGGACGTTTCCGACCCCGGGGACGAGGTCCGGGGGACAAGGGGGCGTGGGACACCGGTGCCAGGAAGTATCGTCGGTGAGCGTGAACGCCACCCCTCAGGCCCCTGACCGCAATCTGGCCATGGAACTCGTCCGCGTCACCGAGGCCTCGGCACTGGCCGCGTCCCGGTGGATGGGACGGGGCGACAAGAACGGGGCCGATGGGGCCGCGGTCAACGCCATGCGCATCGTGCTGTCCTCGATCGCCATGGACGGTGTGGTGGTGATCGGCGAGGGCGAGAAGGACGACGCCCCGATGCTCTTCAACGGCGAGCGGATCGGTGACGGCACGCCGCCGAAGGCCGACATCGCTGTGGACCCGATCGACGGGACGACCTCGACGGCGCTCGGCCGGGGCGGTGCGCTGGCCGTGATCGCCGTGTCCGAGGAGGGCACGATGTTCGACCCGGGCCCGTGCGTGTACATGGAGAAGCTGGCCGTCGGGCCCCGAGCCGTCGGCGCCATCGACATCACCCGGCCCATACGGGACAACCTCGACGCGGTGGCCAAGGCCAAGGGAACCTCGGTGCGCGACCTTACCGTGGTCATCCTGGACCGCCCCCGCCACGAGGAGCTCATCGCCACGGTGCGCAGCACCGGAGCCCGGATCCGCCTCATCACCGACGGCGACGTGGCCGGCGCCATCGCCACCTCGTGGCCCGACACCGGTGTCGACCTGCTGGTCGGTGTGGGCGGCACCCCCGAGGGCGTCATCGCCGCGGCGGCGCTCAAGTCGATGGGCGGCGAGATCCAGGGCCGCCTCTACCCGCGCGACGAAGGCGAGAAGCAGGCCGCGCTCGACCTCGGCTACGACCTCGACGCCGTGCTCACCACGGACGACCTGGTCAAGGGCGACAACTGCTTCTTCGCCGCCACCGGGATCACCGACGGCGAGCTGCTCCAGGGCGTCCGCTACGACGAATTCGGGGCCAACACCCAGTCTCTCGTGATGCGGTCCAAGTCGGGCACGGTCCGACTCATCGACGCCCGCCACCCGCTCCACAAGCTGTCCGAGTACAGCGCCATCGAGTTCGGCTGAGCCGCGGCGCCGATCCGGGTGCCGCACCTCTGCCACGCTGGGCGCCCGGCAAGAGGTGCCGGGCTACTCGGCGACCTGGCACTCGTGCCGATCCTGTTGGTGGCGGCGTGTGGAGGTCCTGGTTCGTCGGCCCCGACGTCCGTTCCCCTAGCGCTGGCCCGCATCCGGCAGGCGGTCGCCCGCACCGAGGCGGCAGGCACGGCACACCTCGTCGAGACCTCGGACACCCGGTCGGCGCTCGGCGCGACCAGCGCCCAGCCCATCACCGAGGTCGCACTGACCGTCGTCGGTGACATCCGCTTCGCCGGACCCGACCTGTCGCTGACCACCACGAGCCGGTCGGTCCTGCCGGCTCAGACCTCTAACACGGTCGGCACCAGTTCGTCACTGACGATCTACGTCGGGCGGCACCTCTATCTGGGGATCCCGCCCGGTCCCCAGTGGGCCGAGGCGCCGTACCGCACTCCCTACGCCTACCTGGGGGCCGTCACCACCCGGACCCTCGAGACCGCACGGGGCCCGGTCACCGACGTCGGGAGCCGGGAGGTCGACGGACAGCCGGCCACCGGGTACCTCGTCCCCGTGCCCAGTTCGGTGGGGACCGTCCCGCTGACCGACTCGCACAACCAGCCGTACACGGAACGGTTCACCTTCGCCCCGTTCACGCTCTCCGTCTGGCTCGACGGCACGGGCCGGATCGTACGGACGTCGGGCACAGTCGTCGTGACGTCGTCCAAGGACGCCGGGACGGTACGGGAGGAGACGACCACGATTCTGTCCGCGTTCGGCGAGCCCGTGCACATCGTCGCCCCCGCTGTCGCGTTGCGCAGCTGACGCGGCCGATGGCGACCGAAGTACGGTCTGGGTCATGGGTCCCGTGCTCTACGCGATGCTGCGGAAGTACTGGCTGACCCTGATCGGCATCGCCGTCCTGGTGGTCACGCTGTTCCTCCCTCACGGGGCGACCCGCGACTGGCTCCTGCTCGTTGCCTTCCTGCTGGTGATGGCCCAGACCGTACTGAACGCCATCAGCGCCCGGGGCCGTCCGACCCCCGACAGCTGAGTCCGGCCCCCGACAGCTGATCGGGGCCTACCCGAGGAAACGGTCCAGGAGCTCGACGACCAGGCCGGGTGTGGCGTCGATGGCCTCGTGCCCGAGACCGGAGAGGAGGGTCACTTCGTCACCCGGCACGACGGCTGCCACCTCCTCGGTGATGGTGCCGGCCCAGGCCGGGCTCCGCTCCCCCAGGAGCAGCAGCGTGGGACAGGTGACCGACCGGGCCGAGCCGACCAGGTCCGCCCCGAGCAGCGCCCGTCCCTCCCGGGGGAGCGTGGCGGACAGGACGGCCAGGATGTCGTAGGCGGGGGGTGCCGCCCGCAGCGCGTCGACCTCGGCCTCGGACAGCCCGATGATCTCCATCAGGAACCCGACCATCGCCCGACCGGCCCGACCCTCGTCGACCCAGGTGGTCAGGCGCTCCAGGAACTCCGGCGTCACGGTCTGCGGGCCGGGAGGCTCGTAGAGGACGAGGCTGCCGAACGGTGGCGCATGGCGCGCCGCGCCGAGCGTGCAGGTCGCCCCGTAACTGTGGGCGAAGACGTCGACCGGACCACCGGACGCCTCGGCCAGGGCCTCCACCACCGCCGCCACGTCGCCGTACTCGGACTCGATGGAATACCCGGTGCCGTCGCCGCTCGACCCACGGCCACGGCGGTCCACGGCCGTCACGCGGCGGTGGGCGGTGAGCAGGTCCCAGATCGGTGCCCAGCTCTCGATCTGACCGGCGCCGCCGTGTACGAGCAGCAGCGGCGGGCCCTCGCCGGCCGTCAGCAGCCCGAGGGGCACCCCGTCGGCACCTGTCACCTCATGGCGAGTCCCGTCCATGTCCGTCCTCCCTGCCCGTCCGATCGTCCGTCGTGCCACTCGTGGCGAGCCTACGGGCACGACGGACCATCAGGAAGGGAGTCGCACGGACCGCCCGGGGGCAGCGGGGTCAGGCGGTGGTGGTGGCGGAGGAGGCGTCGACCGCCTCCAGGCGCACCTGGGCACGACGGAGGGCGGCCTCGGCCTCGACCCGCTCGGGGTCGGCCTCCTCGCCCTCGGCCGGGGTGCGGTTGGCGCTCCCACCCAGCTCGGCCACGCGGGCCTCTGTCGCCTCGAGGGCGGCACGGGCCCGGTCGACGTCGATCTCCTCGGCCAGCTCGGCCACACCGACCAGCAGGGTGACCCTGCTGCCGGTGGTGTCGTCGCCGGCCCCGTCGGCGTCGAGTGGCACACCCTGCTCCACCTGGGTGAAGCCGCCGTGGACGGCTACCCGGACGTCGTCGCCCTCCGGCCGGACGACCCGGACCACGCCGGGCTGGACGGTGCCCACCAGCGGCGAGTGGCCGGCCAGGAAGGTCACGTCACCCTCGCCCGTGCGGAGGATCACCTCGGAGGCCATCCCCGTGAGCAGGATGCGCTCCGGGGTGACCAGGTTGATCTGGAAGAGCGAGTCGTCAGCCATGGCCGTGCGCCCCGGTCAGCTGTTCGCCAGGTCGTGGGCCTTGGCGAGCACCGACTCGGCTCCGCCGACGTTGAAGAACGCCTGCTCGGGTACGTCGTCGAGGTCACCGTTGACCAGGGCCTCGAAGGACTCGACGGTCTCCTCGACGGGGACGGTCACGCCCTTCAGGCCGGTGAACACCTCGCCGACGTTGAACGGCTGCGACAGGAAGCGCTGGACCTTGCGGGCCCGGGAGACGGTCACGCGGTCCTCCTCGGACAGCTCGTCGAGGCCGAGGATGGCGATGATGTCCTGCAGCTCCTTGTAGCGCTGCAGCACGCCCTGGACTCTGCGGGCCACGGCGTAGTGGCGCTCGCCCACGATCTCGGGGGCCAGGATGTTCGAGGTCGAGGACAGCGGGTCCACGGCCGGGTAGATGCCCAGCGAGGCGATGTCACGGGAGAGCTCGGTGGTGGCGTCGAGGTGGGTGAACGTGGTGAACGGCGCCGGGTCGGTGTAGTCGTCGGCGGGCACGTACACGGCCTGCAGCGAGGTGATCGAGCGGCCACGGGTCGAGGTGATGCGCTCCTGCAGCTGGCCCATCTCGTCGGCCAGGGTGGGCTGGTAGCCCACGGCGGAGGGCATGCGGCCCAGCAGCGTCGAGACCTCCGAGCCCGCCTGCACGAACCGGAAGATGTTGTCCACGTAGAGGAGTACGTCCTGGTTCTTGACGTCACGGAAGTACTCGGCCATGGTCAGGGCGGCCAGGGCCACGCGCAGGCGGACGCCCGGGGGCTCGTCCATCTGGCCGTAGACCAGCGCGGCCTTCTCGATGACGCCGGACTCCTGCATCTCCAGCCAGAGGTCGGTGCCCTCACGGGTGCGCTCGCCCACGCCGGCGAACACCGACACACCACCGTGGTTGATGGCGACGCGGTTGATCATCTCCTGGATGAGCACGGTCTTGCCCACGCCGGCACCGCCGAACAGGCCGATCTTGCCACCCTGCACGTACGGCTCGAGCAGGTCGATGACCTTGATGCCCGTCTCGAACATGAGGGCGCGGGGCTCGAGTGTGTCGAAGTCGGGCGCCTGGCGGTGGATGTCCCAGTGGTCCTCGACGGCACCGATGTCATCGGTGTCGAGCGGCTCGCCCAGCACGTTGAACACGTGGCCGAGGACGGCGTCGCCGACCGGCACCTGCAGGCCGTGGCCGAGGTTGCGCACCTCGGCGCCGCGGGTGAGCCCGTCGGTCGCCTTCAGACAGATGCAACGCACGCGGCCGTCGCCGATCTGCTGGGCCACCTCGGCGGTGATCGTCTCGGGCACACCTTCGAGCACCACGTCGACCTCGACGGCGCCGTTGATCTCGGGAAGGGCGTGGGGCGGAAACTCCACGTCGATGACGGGCCCGGCGATGGCCACGACGCGGCCGGAGGCCAGGGTCTGGGTCTCGGTGGGCTGGGGGGCGGTGGTGGTCATGAGCGTCGGGCTCCCTTGATGTCGTCAGATGCTGCGATGTCGGTCGTGGTGGCGGTGGGATCGGCGGGGTGGACGGACACGGGTCAGACCGTCGTCTCGATGACGAGGCCGGCCTCGTCGCCCTCGTCGCCGGCCCGCAGTGCCTCGGCACCACTGACGATCTCCATGATCTCGGTGGTGATGGTGTCCTGGCGGGCACGGTTCATGATCCGCGAGTACTTCTTGATGAGCTCGCCGGCGTTCTCGGTGGCGGCCGCCATGGCCCGCTGCCGGGAAGTGAGCTCCGAGGCCGATGCCTCGAGCAGCGCGGCGAAGATCTGGGTCTCGGCGGCCCGGGGGGCCAGGTCGACGAGGAGGAGGGCGGCGTCGGGCTCGAACTCGGTATAGCCCTGCTTGACGTCGACCTCGTGGGGGGCGATGTCGCGGCTCCCGGGTTCGTGCTGATGGTCGGCCTTCTGCTCGCCGTTGCGGGGGTCGACGAGGGGGAGCAGCTGGCGCACCTCCACGCGCTGGGACCCGGCGCTGAGGAACCGGGTGGAGACCACCACGACGAGGTCGACCTCGCCGTTGACGAAGGGCGTGACGGCGGCGGCGGCCACGTCACGGGCGTCGGCGAACGTCGGGCGCTCGGACATCCCGAGGAACGACTGTTCGACCGCCTGGCCCCGGAACCGGAAGTACCCCTGGGCCTTCTTGCCCACGGTGACCAGCCGGGTCTCGATGCCCTCGGCCTCCTGGGTGGCCAGCAGGCGCTCGGTCGCCCGGAACACCGACGTGTTGTAGCCGCCGCACAGTCCGCGGTCGGCCACGATGCCCAGCACCAGGACCCTGGTGACCTCCTCGGGGGTCCCGAGCAGCCGGCCGGCGGCCGCCGGGTCACCGAGGGCGGTCTCGAGGACGATGCGGGCCATGCCCTCCTGGTAGGGACGAGCGGCGGCGATACGGCCCTGGGCGCGCACGATCTGCGACGCGGCGATCAGCTCCATCGCCTTGGTGATCTTCTGGGTCGACTTGATGCTCCGGATCCGTCGACGAAGGATGCGCTCCTGGCCACCTGCCATCGGTCAGTCGACCTTCCCGGTATCGAACGCGTCCGTGAACTTGCGCAGCGCGTCGGCCAGTGCGTCGCCCTCGGGCAGCTTGCCCGACGTGCGGATGCCCTCCAGGAGGTCGGCGTGGCTGGCCCGGAAGTGGGCACGGACCTCGGCCTCGTAGCGCTGGACCTCGCTGACGGGGATCCCGTCCACGTAACCCTCGGAACCGGCGTAGATCACCAGGACCTGTTCCTCGACCGGGACAGGCTGGTTGAGGCCCTGCTTCAGGAGCTCGGTGAGCCGGTAGCCGCGGTCGAGCTGGGCCTGGGAGACCTTGTCGAGCTCGGACCCGAACGTGGCGAAGGCCTCGAGCTCGCGGAACTGGGCGAGGTCGATCTTCAGGGTGCCCGACACCGACTTCATGGCCTTGATCTGGGCGGCACTCCCCACCCGACTGACCGAGATGCCGACGTTGATGGCGGGACGGACGCCGGCGTAGAAGAGCTCCGACTCGAGGAACACCTGGCCGTCGGTGATCGAGATCACGTTGGTCGGGATGTAGGCCGACACGTCCCCGGCCTTCGTCTCGATGATCGGGAGCGCGGTCAGCGATCCGCCGCCGGCCTCGTCGGACAGCTTGGCGGCCCGCTCCAGGAGCCGGCTGTGCAGGTAGAACACGTCGCCCGGGTAGGCCTCACGACCCGGCGGGCGCCGCAGCAGCAGCGACATCTGGCGGTAGGCCTCGGCCTGCTTGGACAGGTCGTCGTAGACGATGAGGGCGTGCTCGCCGTTGTCCATCCAGTGCTGGCCCATGGCGCACCCGGCGTAGGGGGCCAGGTACTTGAACGGCGCCGGGTCGGCGGCGCCGGCCAGGACGACCACGGTGTACTCGAGGGCGCCGTAGCGCTCGAGGGTGGCGACGGTCTGGGCGACCGAGGACTCCTTCTGGCCGATGGCCACATAGATGCACTTCACCCCCAGGCCCTTCTGGTTGAGGATGGTGTCGATGGCGACGGTGGTCTTGCCCGTCTTGCGGTCGCCGATGATGAGCTCGCGCTGGCCGCGGCCGATCGGGGTCATGGCGTCGATGGCCTTGATGCCGGTCTGGAGGGGCTCGTTCACCGGCTGGCGCTTCACGATGCCGGGAGCCTGGACCTCGAGACGCCGGGTCTCGGTCGTGGCGATGGGGCCCTTGCCGTCGACCGGCTCGCCCAAGGCGTTGACCACGCGGCCGAGGAGGGCGTCGCCCACCCGGACCGAGAGGATGCGCCCGGTCGCCTTGACCAGCTGCTCCTCCTCGAGGCCCGTGTCCTCCCCCAGGATGACGGCGCCGATGGTCTCCTCGTCCAGGTTGAGGGCCAGGCCCTCCGTCCCGTCCTGGAACTCGAGGATCTCGTTGACCGCGCAGCCCGGGAGCCCGGTGATGCGCGCGATGCCGTCGCCGACCTCGACGATGCGTCCGACCTGCTCGGTCCCGACCTCGGGCGTGTAGTCGTCGACGTACTGCTTGAGCGCAGCCGTGATCTCGTCGGCGTTGATGGTCAGCTCAGCCATCGGTTGCTTCCCTTCGTGTTGGGGTTCCTGGAATCCGGTAGGCCTCCTCGGAGGCGAGGAGGTGCTCCTTCAATTCGTCGATGCGGTGACGGGTGCTCGAGTCCACGAGCAGGTCGCCGACCTGGACCACCACACCGCCGAGCAGCGCGGGCACGACGGTAACCTGGAGGTCCACCGGGTTGCCGGTCAGGACCGCCAGCGCCTCGCTCAGTTCGTGCTGCTGGGCATCGCCGACGGCCGAGGCGGCCTGGACCCTGGCCACGCGCCATCCACGGGCCTTGGCCGCGTCGTCGACCAGCGTGTCGAGGGTGGCCACGATGTCGCGCGCCCGGCCGCCGCGGGCCGCGTACCGGGCCAGACGCATGGTCGCAGGCAGGACCTTGCCCTCGAGCAGGTTGCCGATGACGTCCTGGCGCACGACGACGGGGAGGTCCCGGTCGCCGAGCGCGTGGCGCAGCGGGCGGTTCGACTCGACGGTCCGGGCGAAACGGAACAGTTGGTCCTCGATCTCTTCGAGGTCCTCGGTGGTGAGCGACTCGAAGACGGCCGCCGCGTAGCCGGACACCCGGTTTCGGGAGCCCATGCGGCCGAGGACCTCCTCGTCGAACGGCTCGACGGCCGTGGCGAGGGCGCGGGTGGCCAGGTGCTCGAGACGGGAGCCCATCCAGCGGAACGAGGTGACGACCTCGCCCGCCGGCACCACGGTGACGGCCTGGTGGACGAGCCGCACGACCTCGGGCCGGACCTTGCCGGTCAGCAGCTGGTCGAGCAGGGCGCGGCGCGAGGCGACCGGCACCGAGCCGTCGTTGACGGCCAGGAGCAGGGCGGTGGTGCCCTCGACGACGTCGGCGACGGACTGCAGCTGCGCGCCGGCGTCGGCCAGTCCGCCGTCGGCGGACAGCGACTCCTCCATCGCGGCCAGGTAGCCCTGGAGGGCAGGGTTCACCGGGCGCCCCCGGCGCCGGCGGCGGCGCCCGACGTCTCGGCGCGCACGGCGGCGATGGCCTCGTCGATCAGGTCCTGGTGGTCCGACGTCTGGATCTCCCGGCCGATGACCCGCTCCGCGGCGGCCAGGACGATCTCGCCCACCCGGGCGGTCACCTCCTCGACCGCTGCCTGACGGGCCACGACGACCTCCGCGTCGGCCGCGGTCACGATCCGGTCGTGGACGGCCTGGCCTTCGGCGGTGGCGCTGGTGACGATCTGGTCGGCGGTGGTCTGGGCCTGGCTGATGATCTCCCGGGCATGGGTGCGGGCCTGCTCGAGCACGGCCCGACGCTCGACGTCGGCCTCCTCGGCGTCGGCCTTGGCCTTGTCGGCCGCCTCGAGCTCACCGCGGATCTGCTCCTGACGCTCGCTCAGTGCGGCGTTGAGCGGGGGCAGGACGTACTTCGTGATCACGTACAGCACGATGATGAACGCGATCAGGACCACGATGAACGTCCCGTTGGGGACGAGGAAGTTACTGGTGGCGAGAGGCATGGTCGTCATCCTTGGTCGGTCGGTCGATGGTGCCCGCGGGTGCTCTCCGCGTCACGGCCGTCGGGGCCGTGCGTCAGGTCGCCCGTGCGGGCGGGGGTCACTTGCCCAGCGAGAAGACGAAGAGCGCAGCGAACACCAGGTTGATGAAGTACGCCGCCTCGCAGAGGCCGACGGTCAGGAACATGATGGTCGTCAGGCGCCCCTGGGCCTCGGGCTGGCGGGCGACGCCGGCGATGGTCTGGCTGCCGGCGAGACCGTCACCGATGGAGGCGCCGACGGCGCCGCCGCCGAGTGCCAGGCCGGCGCCGATGAGGCCGCCGGCCGTCTTGATAGCGCTGGTGTAGTTGACCGGATCTGCCATGGGAACTGCTCCTTTGTTGAAGTGGTGGGTGGAATGGTCGGGTGCGAGTGGGCCGCGGCCTCAGTGGGGCTGGTCAGGAGCCATCGCGCTGTCGAAGTACAGGATGGTGAGGAGGGCGAAGATGAAGGCCTGGATGGCGCCGATGGCCATGTCGAAGAGCTTCCAGACCACGGTGAAGACGGACGAGAGCACACCGCCGATGACGCCGTAGGACCCGAACTTCCAGTCCACCAGCGCGGCCAGCAGGGCCAGCATCAGACCTCCGGCGAACAGGTTGCCGAAGAGACGGAGCGTGAGGGTGACCGGCTTGACCAGCTCCTCGATACCGTTCATGAACGCGTTGACGAAGAAGAGCTTCTTCGGGAACGGCTGGGCGAAGTAGTGGGCGAAGTAGCCCTTCACCCCACGGTTCTTGATGGCGGCCCGATGGACCATCACGATCACGTAGAGGGCCATGGCCAGCGGCAGGTTGATGTCGCTCGTCGGGGCGGGCAGGAAGTCGATCGGCGATCCGATCCCCAGCGCCTCGAACAGGTTGCAGGTGAAGATGAAGACGAAGAGGGTGAGTGCCAGCGGAACGACCGCGGCACCCCGGGGCCCGATGGAGTCGTCGACCTGGGTCTGGACGGCGCCGACGGCCATCTCCCATGCCAGCTGGAACTTGCCCGGCACGCCGGAGGTGGCTTTGGAGCGGAGGATGAGCCCGAGGGTGATCACGACGGCCCCGGCGATGAGCGTCGCCCAGACGATGTCAACGTTGATGGTGAGCGGGCCCAGCTTGCGCTGGAGATGCAGTCCCGGGGTGATGACGATCCCCGCCAGCGGGGTCAGCAGGTTGGAACCCATTGCGGTCACGCACCTCCACGGGTGTCGTCGGCGGTCTCGATGGCTGCGGGCGACACCACGGGCTCGTTGTCGTCGATCACGTTGGCGTTGATGACGTCGTCGACCGAGGTCATGGGGCCGGACTTGGCCATCGAGCGGGCCACGTTGGCGATCAGGAGGATCTGGAAGACGGCCAGCCCTCCGAGGACGCCGAAGCCGAGTGGCTTGGACACAAAGCAGAGGCCGAGGGCGATCACCGTGATCACGCCCATCCGGCCGAGCGTGTTGACGGCCAGCGGACGCTTGGGGTTGTCGACGTCCATGGCCGTGACCTTGTCGACCGACACCCCGATGAGCCGGAAGTTGACGAGGCCCATCGCCAGTCCGATGCAGGCGCCGAGACCGACCAGCAGGTAGCCGAACGAGACGGCGGCCACCAGCCCGGCGACACCGACGACCAGGGCGGCGCCCGTCGTGCGGCGTGCCACGTCACCGACATTGGGCAGGGAGAAGTGGGCGAACACCGTCAGGCCCCCGATCTGCGTGTCACAGGTACTTCCGGATGGTCACGACGGCCATGGCCACGGCTGCCACGATCCCGACCGCGAGCCCGATCAACAGGAAGGTGGGAGCCGAGTGCAGTGCGGCGTCGAGCAGCAGCCCGGCACCGACCGTCACGGCCAGGCAGAGGGCGATCGAGAGCCCCAGGCCGAGGAAGGCCACGGCCCCCGGCGACAGCCGACGGTCCTCCGGCGCCCAGTGGGGCTGTGGCTCCGGGTCGTCCGCACCGGGTGCGGGGGTGGGTTCCTCCATCTGGTGTCCGGACCGCGTCAGTCGATGTGGGGAAGGGAGGCGTCACGGTTACGTTCCGGGGTCACGCAGCGGACGAACAGGTCGTCCGGGCGGTGGTGGCGAAGGTGTGCTGGCGGACGGCGCGACCCGTCATGACGGACCCCTCGCGAGGGGTGGGAGGCCTGCAATTCACGTGGCGCATCATCGCACTATTCCCACTGACCCGGCAAAACGCCCGAAACATGCTGTTCACGGCCGGGAAACGCGGCAGGCCGGCGAAGGTCCGAGCCAGGTCAGGCGGGTGTGTCGACCGTGCCGGGCGTCGCCACCGTCGTGGCGGGCGTGTCGGCGGCCGGTCCGGCGGTGTCGTCGCCCCCCGGTTCGTCGGGGTCCGCGTTCCGCCGCAACGACGGGTGGAACAGGGTGAAGAGGACCACCCCGAGGGCCAGCACCCCGAAGGGGATGAACGCGTTGACACTCGAGATGTAGAGGGGAAAGAGGACCAGGCCCGACAGCAGCACGGTCCAGGCCCACAGGATCAGCACGCTGCGGCGGTGGCCGTGACCCAGGCGGAGCAACCGGTGGTGGAGGTGGTTCTTGTCGGGCGTCGAGAACCCGGTGCGGTTGGCCGTCCGCCGGACGAAGGCGAACGCCATGTCGAGGATGGGCACGCCCAGGATGAAGAAGGGGATGAAGAGGGGGGCGAAGAAGAAGTACGTCTGCCCACTCCGTGCCGCCACCCCGCCCACCGTCCCGGCCGAGCGTCCCCCGATCAGCATGGTGGACGCCGCCATCAGCAGGCCGAGCAGCAACGCGCCGCCGTCGCCCATGAAGATCTTGGCCGGGTGGAAGTTGTGGGGCAGGAAGCCGAGGCAGATGCCACAGGTGACCACGGCGATCAGCGGGCCGATGTTGTCGGAGGGGAGGTTCCCGAGGTGCTGCAGGTGGAGGCCGTAGACGGCCAGGGCCCCCGAGGCGATGGCCACGACGCCGGCGGCCAGCCCGTCGAGCCCGTCGATGAGGTTCACGGCATTCGTGATGGCGATCACCCACAGCGCCGTCAGCAGCGGCGTCCACTCCGGCGACAGCTGGACCAGACCGGCCAGCGGGACCTTGAACTGGAACCAGGTGACGCCCATGAAATAGAGGATGGTGGCGGCCAGGACCTGGCCTGCCACCTTGGCAGGCGCCGACATGTCCCGGAAGTCGTCGATGATGCCGACCACGAAGATGGCCGTCGCGCCGAGGAGCAGTCCGAGCGGCTCCGACGAGCCACGGAAGAGCGGGCCGAGAGCCGGCACGGAGGCGGCGACCGCCCACGTCACCAGCATCCCGAGGAACATGGCCGCCCCGCCCGACTGCGGGGTCACCCGCTGGTGCACCTTGCGGTCGTCGGGCTGGGCCACGTAGCCGATCTGGACGGCGATCCTGCGGGCCGGGAAGGTCAGCGCCCAGGTGGAGACAGCCGCCACCACCAGCAGGACGGCGTACCAGTTCAGCGGGATGCCCGCGGTCACCGGGTCACCCCGGCCGTCCGACCGCCTCGGCCGGGGTCACGCCCGGGCCAGGCCCGGGTACGGGGGGAAGCCGGTGCACAGCTCGCGGACCTCGGCCCGCACGATGCCGAGCGCCGCGTCGTCGTCCCGCGACCGCAGGGTCCGTCCGATGAGCGCGCCGATGCGCGTCATCTCGGCCGGTCCCATGCCGGTGGTGGTGACGGCGGCGGTCCCGAGGCGGAGCCCCGACGTCACGAAGGGCGAACGGGGGTCGTCGGGGATCGTGTTCCGGTTGCAGGTGATGCCGGCCCGGTCCAGGACCTCCTGGGCGACCTTCCCGGTCAGTTCGGCATCGAACGAGCGCAGGTCGCAGAGGACCTGGTGGTTCTCCGTGCCGCCCGACACCAGGCGGATGCCCTCGGCAGCCACCGCATCGGCCAGCGCCCTGGCGTTGGCCACCACGTCGGCGGCGTACCTGCGGAACTCGGGTCGGGCCGCCTCCGCGAAGGCCACGGCCTTGCCGGCGATGACGTTCTCGAGGGGGCCGCCCTGGAGCCCCGGGAAGATGGCGCTGTCGACCGCCTTGGCGTACTCCGACTGACACACGATGGCACCGCCACGCGGGCCGCGCAGCGTCTTGTGGGTGGTGAAGGTCACCACGTCGGCCACGCCCACTGGCGAGGGGTGGGCGCCACCGGCGATGAGGCCCGCCGGGTGGGCGGCGTCGAAGAGGAACTTCGCCCCCACCGAGTCGGCGATCTCGCGGAACGGGAGCGGGTCGATGATGCGGGCGTAGGCCGTGGACCCGGCCACGATCAGCCTCGGTCGGTGGGTGCGGGCCAGGTCGGCCACCTGGTCGAAGTCGATGATCTCCCCCGGCTTGTCGGGGTCGCCGGTGGCCGCCGACACCCCGTAGGAGACGAAGTTCCACACCTTCGAGGTGATCGAGGCCTGCGAGCCATGGGTGAGGTGGCCGCCGTGGTCCAGGCGCATCGCCAGGACCGTGTCCCCCGGCTCGATGAGGGCCATGTAGGCCGCCACGTTGGCGTTGGAGCCCGCATGGGGCTGGACGTTGGCGTGCTCGGCCCCAAACAGGGCCTTCAGCCGCTCGCGGGCCAGGTCCTCCACCTCGTCGATGACCTGGTTCCCGCCGTAGTAGCGGCGCCCCGGGTAGCCCTCGGCGTACTTGTTGGTCAGCACCGAGCCGGTCGCGGCCAGCACCGCCGTCGACGTGAAGTTCTCCGAGGCGATCAGCTGCAGGGTGGTGGACTGGCGCTCCGTCTCGTCGCCCAGCAGGCCGAGGACCTCGGGGTCGCCAGACAGCCACTGGTCGAAGGGCGAGGCGTGGTCAGTGCTGCTCATGAGGTCGGCTGCTGCCTTTCCTGGTCGGTGATCTGGTCGATTCGTCGCTGGTGGCGGCCGCCCTCGAACTCGGTGGAGAAGAATGCGTCGACGGCGTCGAGCGCCGTCGCCTGCCCGGTGAGCCGCTGCCCGAGGCACACGACGTTGGCGTCGTTGTGGCCCCGGGCCAGTCGTGCCGAGGTGACGTCGTGCACGACCGCGGCCCGGACGCCCGGGACCTTGTTGGCAGCGATGCCGATGCCGATGCCGGACCCGCAGACGCAGACGCCCCGTTCGGCCCGGCCGTCCGCCACCGCCTCGCCCACGGACCGCCCGAAGAGCGGGTAGTCCACCGAGACCTCGGCGGACTCCGTCCCCAGGTCGTCCACCTCGTGCCCGGCCGCGGCCAGGTGGGCGAGGACCTCCGTCTTGAGGGCGTAGCCCGCGTGGTCCGAGCCCACGGCGATGCGCATTGTCCGAGTGTACCGAGCGCGGCCGGACGGGACCGTGCCGGGCCGGGCGTCGCCGGGGCTCGGGAACCGCCCCGGACGGGGGCCGGACAGGGCGCCGGTAGGCTCGGCGCGCGATGTCGATCGATCCCTCCACGCCGGTGGTCGTGGGCGTCGGCCAGGTGACCAACCGACCCCACTCCGAGGGCGAGGGGTCGCTGGTCGACCGTCCTGAGCCCCTGGGCCTGATGCTCGACGCCGTCGGCGCGGCGGTCGAGGACTGCGACGGTGCACCTGCGGGCGGCACGGCCCCGGCGGGGCGGGCCCTCCTCGCCCGGACGGGGTCGCTCCGCGTCGCCAACCCGCTGAGCTGGCACTACATCGACCCCGGTGCCCTGCTGGCCGAGGAACTGGGCATCGAGCCCGAGGAGATCCTGGTCACCACGACTGGGGGGAACAACCCGCAGTCCCTGATCAACGCCACCGCGCTGGCCATCGGCCGGGGGGACCTGGACGTGGCCGTGATCGCGGGTGCCGACTGCTACTACACCCAGGCAGCGGCCCGACGGCACCCGGATCGGCCCCTGCTGCCCTGGACGGTGCAGCCGGCCGACACCGGACCGCCCACCCTCTTCGGCAGCGACCGGTGGGGCACCACCACGTCCGAGGAGGAGCGCGGCCTCGACCTCCCCATCCACGTCTTCCCCCTGTTCGAGAACGCCCTGCGGGCCGAGGCCGGTCGCACCCTGCCCGAGCACCTCGGCCACATCGGCGGTCTGTGGTCCCGGTTCTCCGAGGTGGCCGTGGACAACCCCTTTGCCTGGATCCGGGACCGGTGGTCGGTCGAGGACCTGACCACCCCGTCCGAGGCCAACCGGATGGTCGACTACCCCTACACCAAGCTGCTCACCGCCAACCTCCAGGTCGACCAGGGGGCGGCCGTGGTCCTGTGCTCGGCCGCCGCCGCCGAGGGGGCCGGCGTCCCCCGCGACCGCTGGGTCTTCCCACTGGCCGGTGCCGACGCCGAGGACCACTGGTTCCTCTCCCACCGGGCCGACTTCCACTCGTCCCCGGCCATCCGGCTGGCCGGTGCCGCCACGTTGGCGCTCGCCCGAACCACGGTCGCCGAGGTCGAGCACATCGACCTCTACTCGTGCTTCCCCTCCGCCGTCGAGATCGCCGCCAAGGAGCTCGGTCTGCCGGACGACGACCCGACACGTCCGCTGACCGTGACCGGCGGACTCACCTTCGCCGGTGACCCGGGCAACAACTACGGCACCCATTCGCTGGCCACGATGGTCGATGTGCTGCGCGCCCGACCGGGCACCACCGGCCTCACCACCGGCCTGGGCTGGTACGTGTCCAAGCACAGCATCGGGCTCTACGGCACGGAACCGCCGACCGGTCCGCCGCCGGACAGCGACGCCCTGCCCGCGGGCACGGCGGTCGAGTCGGCCGCCGGCTTCACATGGGCGGACCCACAGGCCGCCGTCGGCGCGCTCCCCCAGTGCGCGCCGGATGCCGATGCCCGGGGCGAGGTCACCGTCGAGACGTACTCGGTCTCCTTCGGCCGCAACGGCGCACCCGAGCGGGCGGTGGTGGCGTGCCGGACACCGGAGGGACGCAGGGCCTGGGCCCACGTGACGGATGCGGACCACCTGGCCGTGCTGGTGACCGAGGAGGGGTGCGGACGGCTCGGCACCCTCCGGCCCGACGGCGAGGTCGACCTCCGCTAGGTGGTGCCGGGTGCCCGGGATCGGGCCGCCCGCACGGTTACGTCGTGGACGCGCCGAGTTCCGGGGTGGGACCCTCCTGGCCCCGGTAGCGGTAGCGGAAGGCGGCGTAGGCCGCCGGGCCGGCGAACATCGGCAGCCAGTAGGACGCGAGGCGGTAGGCCAGCGTGGCGAGCACCGCCTGGGCCCCGTCGAGCCCGGCCAGCGCCAGGAATCCGGCGAGGCTCGCCTCCACCACGCCGATGCCTCCCGGGGTGATCGGGATCAGCCCGATGACCCCGGCCACGGCATAGGCCAACAGGATCAGCGCCGGGCGGGGGTCCGCCCCCACGGCGCGGACGCAGAAGAGCAGGCACAGGTAGTCGAACAGCAGCCGCCCCACTGACAGGAGGGTGGCCTGCCACCACTGCTTGCCGAGCACGGTGCGGATCACGTTGCGCTGCTCGAGCAGGCGCTCCGGCAGCCCCTCGAGGCGCGGCCGCTTCTTCATCGCACGGTTCCGGACGGCCTGGACGACCCGGCCGACCCACAGCAGCGGGGCGTCGGTGGACATGATGACGGCCCCGAATCCCGAGAAGAGCACGAAGCCGACGGCGCCGATCCACGCGGCGTCGGTCAGACCCGAGGCCACCGGCGCGCCGAACAGCACGACGGGCAGGACGAAGACGGGCAGGGCGAGCAGGCCGCCGATCCCGAGGAAGGAGAAGGCGGTCAGGCCGCTGACCGACTCCGTCGGGTCCATACCGGCGATGCCCAACATCCGGAACTGCACCGCGGCACCCGCCGCGGCGCCGCCCGGCACGATGAGCGAGATGGCGTTGCCGGACAGCTGCGCGGTGATGACCGAGAACCACGCCTTTGTGCGCAGGGCGATCCGCTGGAGGGAGAACGTGCAGGCGAAGTGGATCCCCTCGGCCAGGATGGCGGGAATGAACCACAGGAAGTTGAGGGTGGCCAGCTTGGGCCACGAGTGGAACACCGCGAGGATGCTGGGGGCCACCAGATAGAGGACCACCCCGGTGAAGGCGATGGCGATGGAGCGCTTGACCAGCGCCTTCCAGCGGATCGGCCGCTGCTGCTGCGCCTCGAACTGGCGCTCGAACGAGCGCGGGTTGGAATCCTCGGGCAGCCCGGGGGCCGTCGTCACGTCGTCACCGTCCCCTCCACCCGTCGCCATGTCGATACCGGGCCGGTCTCCGGGCCCTCAGCCTCCGGCCAGTCCGAGTACCGCCGCCATGATGATGTTGGCGCCACGCAGGTCACCTTGGAGCCCTCCCTCCATCCGGTTCATGGCGTAGCAGACCGTGAGGCCGGCATCCTGGTCCATCACGATGATCGATCCTCCGTAGCCGCCCCAGAAGCAGGCTCGGGGGCCGATCGGCATCATGCCCGAGCTCAGCCCGTAACCCATGCCGAAGCGGAACTCAGCGCCGAGGATCAGGTCGGTGCCGTGGATCTGCTCGTCGAAGATGCGGTCGCAGCCTTCGGCGGACAACAGCCGCACCCCCCGTGCCTCACCCCGGCCGGCCACGATCGACTGGATCTCGGCCACCGACCGGGCGTTGCCGTGCCCGTTGGCCGCGGGGATCTCGGCCCGCCGCCACCAGGCCCGGCTCGGGTAGGTGGCATCGAGCACCGGGTTGGTCATGGTCCGGATGACGAGCTCCGAAGGCTTGAGCTCGTCGAGGTCCAACGGCGGGGGCGGGATGACGATCGACACCCGGTGGTCCTCCGACTCCGGCAGGCCGATGTAGAAGTCGGCGCCGAGCGGTCCGGCCACCTCGGAGGCGAACCACGAACCGATGGTCGTACCGGTGATGCGCCGCACCACCTCGCCGATCAGGTAGCCCTGGGTGACGGCGTGGTAGCCCGACGCCGTGCCCGGCTCCCACCACGGCTCCTGCCGGGCGAGCACCGAGGTGCACTTGTCCCAGTCGGCCAGGTCCTCGGGCTCCATCGGCTCGGCCCATCCCGGCAGGCCGGCGGTGTGGGCCATCAGGTGGCGGACCTCGACGTGCTCCTTGCCGCCGGCCGCGAACTCGGGCCAGTACCTGGCCACGGGGGCGTAGTAGTCGAGCTCGCCCCGGTCGGCGAGCATCAGGGTGCAGAGGAATGTCATCGTCTTGGTGGTCGACCAGACGTTGGTGATGGTGTCCCGCTCCCAGGGGGCCGAGCCGGCTTCGTCCACCGTGCCGCCCCAGATGTCCACCACCGGGTCGCCGTGGAGCAGGACGGCCACCGAGGCCCCCACGTCCGTGCCGGCGTCGAGGCTGTCCGACAGCGTCGTCGCCACCCCCTCGAACTTCGGGTCCCAGGTGCCCTGGATGTCGGCCATCGTCTCGTCCCTCCCTCGTGCGGCGCTACGGACCCGATTGTCCCACGGGCGAACCGCCGGACACCGCATCGAGTCCCGCCACGCGGTGGGCGTGAGGGTCGAGGGAGCCGGGAGCACTCCGTCACTCGGGTTCGAGCGATGCCGTACAGCGTATGAATCCGTACGGCGACGGGTTCACGAGCGGACCCGCACCGGAGGACGCCCGCTTCCGCCCGTCATCGACCGCGGTGCTCGCCGCGCCGTGCAGGACCGCTCCCCAGACCCGTTACCCTGGTGACCCGTGAGTGACGTGCCCGACACCCAGCTGACCCGAGACACCTACGAGCGCCTCCAGGCCGAGCTCGAGGACCTCACCACCCGCGGCCGGGTGGAGATCGCCGCTCTCATCGAGGCGGCCCGGGCCCTCGGCGACCTCAAGGAGAACGGCGACTACCACGCCGCCAAGGACAGCCAGGGGAAGATGGAATCCCGGATCCGCCAGCTCGAGCGGATGCTGAAGAACGCCACCGTCGTCGACGGTGCGGCCCCGTCGGACGGCAAGGTGGCCCACAGCTCGGTGGTCACGCTCCGCTACGAGGGTGACGACGAGGACGACACCGCCGACTACTTCGTGGGGAGCATCGAGGAGCGGCAGGGCGACCTCACCGTGGTCTCCCCCGGGTCGCCCCTGGGCCAGGCCCTGATGGGCCATGCCGTGGGCGAGACCGTCGAGTACGCCGCGCCCGGGGGGAGCCTCCGGGTCGAGATCGTGAAGATCGGAGCCTGACACCGTGACCGAGCCCCGCACACTGTCCGAGAAGGTCTGGGACGGCCACGTCGTCCACGCCGGCGGCGCCGAGGAGCCCGACCTCCTCTTCATCGACCTGCACCTGGTCCACGAGGTCACGTCGCCTCAGGCGTTCGACGGGCTCCGCATGGAGGGGCGCACCGTCCACCGACCGGACCTCACCATCGCCACGGCGGACCACAACGTCCCGACCACGGACATCGACAAGCCGGTGGCCGACCCCGTCTCGGCCAAGCAGCTCTCGGTCCTCAACGCCAACTGCGCCGAGTTCGGCATCACCTGCTACCCGATGGGCGACGCCAACCAGGGCATCGTGCACATCATCGGACCCGAGCAGGGGCTGACCCAGCCGGGCATGACCATCGTCTGTGGCGACAGCCACACCTCCACCCACGGTGCCTTCGGCGCCCTCGCCTTCGGGATCGGCACCAGCGAGGTCGAGCACGTACTCGCCACCCAGACCCTGTCCCAGCGCCGGCCGGCCACCATGTCGGTGACCGTCGACGGCGACCTGCCCCCCGGAGTGACGGCCAAGGACCTGGTCCTGGCCGTCATCGGCACGATCGGTACGGCTGGCGGCAGCGGCCACGTCATCGAGTACCGGGGCTCGGCGGTCACCGGGCTCTCCATGGAGGGCCGCATGACGGTCTGCAACATGTCGATCGAGGGCGGCGCCCGGGCAGGCATGATCGCACCCGACGACACCACCTTCACCTTCCTCGAGGGCCGCGACCACGCCCCGAAGGGCGCCGCCTGGGAGCAGGCGCTCGACTACTGGCGCTCACTGCCGTCCGACGCCGGCGCCACCTTCGCCAAGGAGGTCGTCCTCGATGCCGCCGGCCTCGCCCCCTTCGTCACCTGGGGCACGAACCCGGCGCAGGTCACCCGCCTCAACGGGACCGTGCCCGTGCCCGACGAGTTCGCCACACCGGCCGAGCGGGAGGCGGCGGCACGGGCGCTCGAGTACATGGGCCTCGAGGGGGGCACACCACTCTCCGAGGTGCCCGTCGACACCGTATTCATCGGATCGTGCACCAACGGCCGCATCGAGGACCTGCGTGCCGCCGCCGACGTGCTGCGCGGCAGGAAGGTCAGGTCCGGCATGCGCGCCCTGGTCGTCCCCGGTTCTCACCGGGTGAAGGCTCAGGCCGAGGCCGAGGGCCTCGACCTCGTGTTCACCGGTGCCGGCTTCGACTGGCGCGAGCCCGGCTGCTCGATGTGCCTGGCCATGAACCCCGACAAGCTCCAGCCCGGCGAACGGGCCGCATCGACGTCCAACCGGAACTTCGAGGGCCGCCAGGGCCGCGGCGGGCGCACCCACCTGGTGTCGCCAGCGGTGGCCGCGGCCACCGCGGTGGCCGGACGGTTCGCCACTCCCGGGGAGCTCGACTGATGGAAGCCGTGCAGGTGATTTCCGGCCGGGGCGTGCCCCTCGACCGCTCGGACGTGGACACCGACCAGATCATCCCGTCCGACTGGCTGAAGCGCGTGGAGCGCACCGGCTTCGGCGCCGGGCTGTTCAGCGAATGGCGCGACGACCGCGACTTCGTCCTCAACCGCGAGGAGTACGCAGGGGCGAACATCCTCGTGGCCGGGCCCAACTTCGGCACCGGCTCGTCCCGGGAGCACGCCGTGTGGGCGCTGCAGGACTACGGGTTCGCCGCAGTGGTGTCCCCCGGGTTCGCCGACATCTTCCGCAACAACTGCACCAAGGCCGGTGTGGTGCCCGTCCAGGTCGACGCGGCCACAGGGCGCGCCCTGCTCGACGCGCTGGAGGCGGACCCGTCGCTCGAGATCACCATCGACATCGGACGCGGGACGCTCGACGCGCCTGCCGCAGGTATCGAGACGACCTTCCCGATGGACGAGTTCACCCGGGCCCGGCTCCTGAACGGGTGGGACGACATCGGGTTGACGCTGCGCTACGAGGACGAGATCGGGTCCTTCGAGTCCGCACGTCCGGCCTGGCTGCCGACGACCCGCTGAGCCGCACGTCGCCACGGCGGCGGTGTCCGACACGGCCCATCGCCGGGCGCGCCGCTCCGGTCGACCGGAACCGCGGGTCCCACGGGGGTGCTGCCTCGATTCGGCGCACACACTCCGTGGAACGGAGAGCCCGCCGGGTCCCCGGCGCCAGCCACCACGAGGGGCAGGGGGGCAGCCGACGTCGGGGAACCCGGAGGATGATGAGATACGGGACATTCCCCTGCGCCCGCACCTTCGAACTGGTGTCGCCGCCGGCGACCTGATGTGTCAGGCGGAGTGTCATTCCGCCGTGGTTGATGACCATACACGAACATGATTCGCCGCACAGGGACGCTGCGAACCTCGTGGGCACCGCCTGTGGCCTCCCGTAATCACTCCGTCATGTTGCCCCTGCACACTTGGTGCCGTGACCCAGAGGACGCCACCCGCACACCGACGCGCCCCCACCCGGGGCGTCGACGACCTGCTGTCCGACGCGGCCCGGACGCCGCTCGGTGGACCCGAGGGCAATGCCCGGTTGACCGGCGCGACCGCCGCCGTGCTCCTGGTGCTGCTGGCCGCCGAGGGATTCACCGTGCTCCGGGTCGGGGCGTTGCTCACCCCGCACGTCGCCATCGGGATGATCCTCGTGCCCTTCGTCGCCGTCAAGATCGGCTCCACCGGCTGGCGAATGGCCAAGTACTACCTGGGCGACGCCGCCTATCGCGAGCGGGGTGCGCCACCGATCCTGCTGCGGCTGCTCGGCCCGCTGGTCGTCCTTCTCACGGCCCTGCTGTTCGCGTCGGGCATCGCGTTGCTGCTGGTCCCCCACTCCCTGCGCCAGGAGACGATGTTCGTCCACAAGGCCAGCTTCGTCCTCTGGTTCGGCGCCATGGCGATCCACGTCCTCAGCCATGTGCTCGAGACGAGTCGGCTGGCCCCGGCCGACCTGATGTCGCGCACCCGTTCGCAGGTGAGCGGGGCCGGCACCCGATTGTGGGTGCAGGCGGGCTGCCTGGTGGTCGGCATCATCCTGGCCGTCGTGATGGTGCCGACCATCGGCCCCTGGCTTGCCGGCGGGGGCATCGGCGGGTGAGCCGCCAGCTGGGCCACACTGTTGGGCGATGAGGGTGCTGGTGGCGGAGGACGACCCAGGTCTGCGCTCGGTGCTCGAGCGCGGGTTGCGCGAGCACGGGTACGTCGTCGACGCCGTGGAGGACGGTGCCGCCGCGCTCGCCTACCTCCGCTCCTACGAGTACGAGGTGGCGGTGCTGGACTGGCGCATGCCGGCCACGACCGGAATCGAAGTGGTGCGTGCCATGCGGGCCAGGGGTGACCGGACGCCGGTGCTGATGCTGACCGCCAGGGATGCCACCGAGGACCGGGTCGAGGGCCTCAACGGAGGTGCTGACGACTACCTGGTCAAGCCCTTCACGTTCGCCGAGCTGACCGCCCGGCTCTCGGCCCTGCAGCGCCGGCCGCCGCTCGCACTCGATCCCGTGCTGGCCTGCGGCGACCTGACCTTCGACCCGACGACCCGAATGGCCTCCGGGCCCGAGGGACCGCTGAGCCTCACCGCCACGGAGACAGCCCTGCTGGAGCTCCTCCTGCGGCGGGCGCCGGCGCCCGTCAACCGTCGGACGATCGCGATCCAGGTGTGGGACGACGAGGCCGACCCGGTCGGCTCGAACACCATCGACGTCCACGTCGGACGCCTCCGGGGGAAGCTGGCGGACACGTCGGCCAGGATCGAGACCGTGCGCGGCTTCGGCTACCGCATCGTCCCCGCATGAGGCGCCCCGACGCCCGCTGGGGCCACGCCGCCCGGGTGGCGCTGGCGGCCACCGCCGTCGTCGGCATCGTCGCCCTGCTGTTGGTGCTGACGGTCAACGGACTGATCGTGCGCCGGCTCGACCACGATGTCGACAGCCGGCTGGCCGCGACGCTCGCCACCACGTCGGCCACCGGCTCGGCGCCGGTCTCCTCGGGTGGCCACGGCGGCGATCTCGACGACGTCCCCGACTTCGTCTGGCGGGTGGGTCCCACCGGGACGGTCACGGCACTGAGCATCGCAGCGCCCGATCTGCCCGTCCGGGCCTGGCACGCCGGCTCGGTCACCCTCGAGTCCGGTGGTACCAGCTTCCGCTTCGGCGCCGTCCCGTCGGGTGACGGCTGGCTCGTGGCGGGCGAGAGTGTGGCCAGGGTCACCGACGCCCGGGGCGAGCTCCTCGTCGCCGAGCTGGTGCTCGGCGCGCTGCTCCTGCTCGTCACCTTCACCGGATCCTTCATCGTGGGCCTGCGGGCATCGGCGCCGATCGAGCAGGTGCGGCGGCGCCAGGCCGAGTTCACGGCGGATGCCAGCCATGAGCTACGGACGCCCCTGAGCGTGATCGAGGCCGAGGTCGACCTGGCGCTCGCCCGGCCCCGGGACGGCGACTCGTATCGGGACACCCTCGAACGGGTCGCCTCGGAGAGCCACCGGCTCCGGGCGATCGTGGACGACCTCCTCTGGCTGGCCCGGACGGACGGAGGCGAGTCGCACCGGGGCACCGTCGGAACGGTCGACGTGGCCGAGGTAGTGGCCTCGGCCGGCGACCGGTTCCGGGCCGTGGCGGACGCCGGCTCGATCGCGCTCGTCACACGGTCCGGTCCCCCGGGGTCGGCGCGGGTCCGCGCCGACCAGGAGGGTATCGACCGACTGGTGACCGTCCTCGTCGACAACGCCTGCAAGTACGCCGGAACGGCTGGCACCGTCGAGGTCTCGACCGGCACCTCCGGTGGGCGGGTCACGCTCGCAGTGGACGACTCGGGCCCTGGCATACCGATCGAGCACCGCGACCTGGTGTTCGACCGCTTCCACCGGGCCGAGCGGGGACCCGGCGGGACCGGTCTCGGACTGGCCATCGCCGACGCCGTGGTGCACGCCACCGATGGTGCCTGGTCGGTGTCGACGTCGCCCCTCGGGGGCGCCCGGTTCGAGGTCACGTGGCGACAGGCCGCACGGGTGGTCGAGGGGCAACCGGCACCGACGTGAGGGAAGAGCGGTCCTGAGCCCTGGCCCGGACGCACACCGGATTCTCAGCTGATTCTTATCCTCGGTTCATCTGAGTGTCAGGTTGCCTCCGTAGCCTGCACCCATGACCAGTACCGGGCGCAGCAGTTCCAGGGGCCGCCAGGATCCGTCGCGCGCCGCACGCCGCCAGCGTGACGCCGGTCTCGAGCGGGGGCGCACCATCACCAAGGGCATCGCCGCTGTGTCGGTGGCGGCGGTGGCCGCGGCTGGCGTCTATCTGAGCCAGGCCCTGCCAGGCCACTCGGCATCGACGTCGACCACCAATTCCGGCACCGCCGGCGCAGTGACGCCGGCCGCACCCTCGGCCTCCCCGTCCGGGGGCTCCTCCTCGTCGTCAGCAGGATCGTCGGCCGGCAGCGGGTCGGGCATCTCGGCACCGGCGGCGGCACCCGCCCCCGCCTACCAGCAGGCCCCCGTCTCCAGCGGCGCGAGTTGAGCCCGGCGACGTCCGACCTCGACGACAGGACCCACCTGGCCGTCCACCGCTCGACCCGTTGGTCCACCCGCATGGAGCTGCTGGTGACCGACCCGACGGTCGTGGTCGCCGCGGCGCGGATCCTCGACGCGCAGTTGGACCGGGTCGAGGACGCGGCCAGCCGCTTCCGGAGTGACTCGGAGCTCAGCCGCATCCAGCAGTCCGGCAACGGTCGCACCGTCGCGGTGTCACGACTGCTCCTCCAGCTCCTCGCCACCGCCCTCCGGGCCGCCGAGCTGACCGACGGGCTCGTCGACCCGACGGTGGGCACCGCCCTGATCCGCCTCGGCTACGACCGCGACTTCGCCGATGTCGGCGACGTGGTCGACGGACACCTCCCGGACCCGGCTCACGTGCCCGGCTGGCGGTCCGTCGAACTCGACACCGGGCGCTGCACCGCGACCATCCCGGCGGGCACCGTGCTCGACCTCGGGGCCACGGCCAAGGCCTGGGCGGCCGACCGCGTCGCCGAATCCATCACGTCACGACTCGGTTGCGGGGTGCTCGTCTCCCTCGGGGGTGACATCGCGGTCCACGGGGCACCGGGCGGGGGGTTCGTCGTCGGCGTCGCCGACGTCTGCGGCGACCCCGATGCCCCGACGGCCGTCGCCATCACCTCGGGTGGTCTCGCCTCGTCCGGCATCGGCAACCGCCACTGGTCGCTCGCCGGCACGCCGGTCCACCACGTGATCGACCCACGGACGGGCCTGCCGACCGCCTCGTGCTGGCGGACCGTGACGGTCGCGGCCGGCACCTGCGTCGACGCCAACACGGCCTCGACGGCGTCCCTCGTGCTCGGCGAGGACGCACCCGGGTGGTTGGCCGATCGACACCTCCCGGCCCGCCTCGTGCGGATGAACGGGACCGTGGTGACCGTCGCCGGCTGGCCCGACGACACCCTCACGCCCGCACCCGTCGGAGCCCACCCGTGAGTCCTGCCGTGCTGACGACTGCAGCCGTGGGCGGGAAGGCCTTCTGGTATCTGACCCGCTCCAGCGGTGTCGTGGCGCTCGTGCTCCTGAGCGCCACCCTCGTGCTCGGTGTCGTGGCCTCGGTCGGCTGGACGACCGAGCGCTGGCCACGCTTCCTGTCCCAGGACGTCCACCGCAACGTCTCCCTCCTCGGCCTGGTGTTCGTCGGCGTGCACGTGGCCACCACCGTGCTCGACGGTTACGTGCCCATCGGCCTGGCCGACGTCGTCGTGCCCTTCATCTCGCCCTACCGCCCCATCTACGTGGGCCTCGGCGCACTGGCGTTCGACCTCATGCTGGCCGTGCTGATCACGAGCGGCCTGCGCCACCGCATCGGCTACGGATCGTGGCGGTTCGTCCACTGGCTCGCCTACCTCTGCTGGCCTATCGCGCTCGTGCACGGCCTCGGAACCGGGACCGACACCCAGCTCCCCGTGGTGCTCTTCATCGAGGTGGTCTGCACGGCGGCCGTGCTGGGCGCCTTCACCTGGCGGATGGCCACCGGTCGGTCGATCGATCCCGCCCGGCGCGCCGCGGCGGCCTCCGGCGCTGTCGTGCTGGCCCTGGCCATCGGCGGCTTCGCCATGCTCGGCCCGCTGCGACCGGGGTGGTCCCACCGCTCGGGGACGTCGCCCTCGCTCCTGGCCGAGCTGGCCACCAGGAGCGGTACGTCAGCGACAGGCACCACCGCTCCCTCTTCCGGGTCGGCACAGACGTCCACCGCGGGGAACGGCACCGGCACGGTCCCTTCGGTGCCCTTCACCAGTCAGGTGAGCGGTACGCAGACCCAGTCCGGCCCCGACGCCCAGGGCAACGTCCGGATCTCACTGGCCATGCACCTGGCGGACGCCGCGTCGACGCCGCTGACGGTGGTGCTCGTCGGCGCCCAGTCGGGAGGCGGCGTGTCGCTGTCGACCGGCACCGTCACCTTCGGGGGCGACTCGGGGTCCGTGGTCGGGCTCAACGGCGGCTCGGTCGTGGCGACGGTGTCGACGCCGTCGCCGATCACCCTCACGATCCAACTCCAGGTCGACCAGCAGACGGGTGCGCTGTCCGGCACCATCGCCGGTGCCGCGGGATCGCACCGATGACGGCTCCGACGGGGCCGGGCCGGCTCCTCGACAGTGTCGGGACCGCGGAGGTCGTCCGCCTCGACGCCCATCTGGCGCGCTGGGGCGCGGTGCCCGACCTCCCGGTCCGCAGCCTCCTCGAAGCCGTCGACCAGTCCGGGCTCCGCGGGCACGGCGGGGCCTGGTTCCCGGTCGGCGCCAAGTGGCGATCGGTCGCAGCCGGCCGCTCGCCGATCGTGGTGGCCAACGGCGCCGAGGGGGAGCCGGCGAGTGGCAAGGACCGGCTCCTGCTCCACCACGCCCCCCACCTGGTACTCGACGGCGCGGCCGTGGCGGCCAAGGCGGTCGGGGCGAGGCGGGTGATCGTCCACGTGTCCGACGACTCCGTGGCCGACGTGACCACGGCCCTGGCCGAGCGCGAGCGCCGGGGCGTCGACGCGTGCAGCTTCGAGGTCGTGATCGCTCCCGACCGCTTCCTGTCCGGCCAGGAGTCGGCCGTCGTCAACACGGTCAACGGACGCAACATCGGGATCCCGTCGTTCGTCGCGCTGCGACCCGTCAGGGAGCAGGGCATCGCCGGGCGTCCCACCCTGGTCCAGAACGTCGAGTCGTTGGCCGATGTCGCCTTGATCGCCCGGTACGGGCCCCAGTGGTTCCGCAGCGTCGGGACTCACGACTCACCCGGCACGGCGCTGATCACGGTGACCGGGCTGTGGGAGTCGTCCAGGATCGTGGAGGTCCCGCTCGGCACCACCCTCGAGAACGCCCTCGGGATCACACCGGGACGGGCCGACACCATCCAGGCGGTGCTGCTCGGTGGGTACGGCGGCGGGTGGCTACCCACTTCGACGGCGCTCTCGCTCCCCTTCACCGAGGAGGCGGCCCGCGCCCTCGGCACCTCGATCGGCGCGGGCGTCGCCGTCCTGCTGCCGGCAGGCGTCTGCCCACTGGTCGAGGTCGCACGGGTCGCACGGTACATGGAGGGCGAGGGAGCGGGTCAGTGCGGCCCGTGCGTCAACGGGTTGGACGTCCTCGCCTCCCAGCTCGAGCTCCTGGCCCACCGTCCGCACACGCTGAGCGGCGGACTGTCAGCGTTCCCCACCCTGTGCGGGCTCGTCGAGGGACGGGGGGCGTGCCACCACCCCGACGGGGTCGCCCGGTTCGTCCGGTCCGCCCTCGGCGTGTTCGGCGATCACGCGGCGGTCCACCTGCAGCGGGGGCCGTGCCAGACGACCCGGCCGTTCCTGCCCGTGCCGTCCGCCTCGGGTGTCCTCCGATGAGCCGCAGCCGCTTCCGCCTGGTCGTCGACCCCGTCGCCTGCGACGGTGCCGGCGTGTGTGCCGAACTGCTGCCCGAGGTGATCTCCCTCGACCCGTGGGGCTTTCCGATCGTCGCCTCGGGCGACGTGGCGCCCGGACTGGTCGACATGGCACGGCGAGCGGTGGTCAGCTGCCCGCGCCTCGCACTCCACCTGGTCCGCGTCGACGACTGAGCAGCCGGACCTGGTCCGGTGGCTCCCTGGGGACGACGAAAGGGGTCCGGCCGGAGCCGGACCCCTTCCCGTCAGCACCGGGCAGGTGCTGCGTGTTGCGTACTGCTGGTTACTGCAGGTCAGCCGTTGGTGACGAGGCAGAACCCGTTGCCGGTGGCACCGGTGTTGCCAGCGTTGTTGTCATTAGCGGCGTAGCCGGCGTCCGTGATGGTGCCCGGGTAGGTGGCCGAGCCCTCGGCGAAGGGGCTACCCGACACATCCAGCGGGAAGAAGCCATTGGCCTTGATGACCGACTCGATCTCGCTGCGGTAGGAGACGCCCGTCTGCGAATCGATGTCCGTAGCGGTCGACGACTTGCAGAGGAAGCCGTTCTCACCCACGAAGTTGAGGGTGGCCTGGCTCGCGGGAACGGTCGCCGAGCTGTTGTTGTACAGGTTGTAGAGGCCGCGGGTGACCGGGAAGGTCACACCGCCGCCGCCACCTGTGCCCTGGACCGTCGTCTGGGTGGCACCGATGCCATTGATCCCACCGAGGGTGGTGACGTTAGTGCCGGTACCTGCGCAGACACCCGAGGAAGCCGGGGCCTTGTACTTGATCTTGGTGCAGGTCGTCGTGAACCTGCCCAGCGAGAAGAAGTAGATGGCGTTCTTCGCATCCGGACGGCCGGCGATTGTCGCCATCTGGTTCTCGAAGAGGTTCGAGTGGGCTGCCGTGGCGGGACCGTCAGCGGTCACGTCGGCAGGCGTCCAACCGGCCTCACAGACCGAGCAGGTGATGCCGGCAGGTGATGCGCCCGTGTAGCCCAGCGCACCAGACCACGAGCTGTAGGTGCCCGAGCCGGTCTGGGCGTCGTACACGTCGATCGGGCTCGAGGTCTTGGCGCCGAGGCAGATCCAGTCCATGTTGTAGGTGACGCCCTTGATCGAGCAGTTGAGCGTGCCGAGCCAGATGGCGACCAGGTTCGTCAGGGTGATGTTGGTCACCTTGGCCTGAACCGTGGCGGTGCTGCCGACCTTGGAGAACGTCGACCAGGAGACACCGTCGGTGGCGAACTGGACGTCGTTATCCGTCGTATTGCCCTTGTGGGCCGACGCACGGGAGTAGCTGAGGGTGTAGCCGGTCGTCGTCGGGCTGCCCGCACCGGCGTCGATGAGCTGAGTGGCGCCGTTGCCGGAGCCGACCGCGGGAGCCTGCACGGTGAAGTCGTCGTACGGGTTCTCAGCGGTCACGTTGAAGCCCTGCTCGCCGCCGACACTGCCGGCCGTGGTGGTGCTCGTGCCACAGTTCAGCGCAAGGGGAAGCGACGTCGAGGCGGTGAGGTCACAGCCGGCAGCGCCATTGAATAGTGGGGACAGGCCGGTCATGACGGCGTACGAGGTCTGCGACCCCGAGCCGATCAGGAGGGAGGCGTTGGGAACAGTGGCCCCAGCGGTCCCCGCGGCAGCCAGCAGGCTGGCGACACCGACGGATGCTGCGGCAAGTGCCACGGCTCCCCGCCGGCTGAAGAGTGAACGGAACATAAAGTGTCTCCTCAATGTTGTGGATGGTTTGTGAGGATCCAGGAGACATGCTGCGGCGCCCCTCGGGAACCCTCACAGGTGACTGTACGGAACCGAGGTAATCCCAACGTCACGGCAAAGTGCGTCCTGGATGAACTCTCTGTGACAGTCGACGGAACCACGTGAACGGGTGATCACCGGGTCCATCGGTGAGGTCCGCACCGGTGCGCGACATCACGAGTGTCGTCAGGGCCCGTTGCAGAAACCGCAGTCCAGCGGCCTCGCGTTCACGACCACCGGACGTTGCCCGAGCCGCGCCGCCGGGTACCACACAAGGGACCCGGAACGGCTCAGAAGGTGGCCGGCAGTGCCCGCGCCACGCTCTCGCAGGCGAAGAGGCCGCACAAGACGACGACCGGTGCGGCGAAAAGGTAGACGAGCCACGGGCGGCGGAGCCGCCAGGCCAGGAACCCTGCGCTGACGAGCACGATGAGAGTGAAGAACGACCACATGGCGGCGAGGCCACCGGCCGACGGGTCGCCGCTGAGGCCCAGTTCGTAACTCGGGACGGCGATGGTGTCGTCGGGCACCTCGACGGCGTGGCCGACGAGCTTGCCCTGGACGACCTCACGTCCACTGGTGATCAGGCTCGAGTTCGAGGTGACCAGGGTGATCCGGTCGTCGATCGTCGGAAGCACCACGTCCTTGTGACCGATCGGCACCTGCAGGATGTGCGTCACCTTGTAGGTGAATCTGCCGGCGCCGTCGACGACATTGATCTTGGCGCCCGTGTGCAGCGCGCCGATGTTTCCGAACGTGGCACCGAAGGTCACGCGCCTCCCGGCGATGACCGAGTTCCCCACGGACCCCGGAAGTGCCGAACCCGGCATCAGGCCGGGCCCGTTCATGAGGTCGGCGGCGCTGGTGCCCTGGACGACGATCTGGTCGACCCCGATCGACGGGATCTGCAGGACCGCCACTGCGCTGCCCTCCGGAGGCAGGTGCCCGTTGACCAGCTTGTAGACGGTCAGGGGCTGCCCCTTGAGCGAGCCGGCCAGACGTTGTTGGTCGCGCGAAGCGGTGAGCGGCGTGAAGGCGTAGAGGTAGACGAGGAACAGGGCGAGCAGGCCCGCGACACCGACGAGTGCGAACCCGCACAGGCGTCGGTAGGGGATGGCCGGGATGGTGATGGTGTGCCCCGGCGGGGTGGCGTCGCGCTCCTCGGGCACCCAGGCCTCGTCGAAACCCTTGGACGGAACGGGTGCGCCAATGCTCGGGACCTCCGTCGCCCCGAAGGCCAACGTGACCACGTCTGCGTCCGCGCCGGTCACAGCGGACCTCCATCGGACCTTCGGCGTCTGGCCGCCGCCCCGGGGCCGAACAGCAGGAGCAGGCCGCATACGAGGGACCCCAGTGCCAGCAACACGATGGCGGGCAGGAGGTAGCGCGTCGTCGCCGCCAGTGCGACCGTCAGGAATCCCGACGGGATCGATGCCGGAGGCGACGCGACCGGCGTCGACGCGGACCTGCCCGAACCCGACGACCCACTGCTCGAGCTGGTGAGCGGCAGTTCGGTCGACGAGTTACCGGTGGAACCCGAGTCGCTCCCGGTGGACGAGTTGTCCGCGGACCCATTGCCGTATGAGCCGTTCGACTGACCGGTCGACGGGGTCGTCGTGGACGTCGTGGACGTCGTGGACGTCGTGGAGGACTCGGATGCCGGAGCGACGGACACGTCGTTGGTGATGTCCGCCAGTGCCGCCTTGTAGATGCTGTCCGGCAGTGGGGCGTACCCCGTCGGGACGGCGGAGCTGTGCGAGTAATTCACCAGATTGGTCAACAGTGACTTGACCGCCGTGCCGTCTGCGTTGGAGAACGTCGAGGTCGGCACCATGGCATAGGTGATGTTGGTCAGGGGATAGGCCGCCGGGTTGGTGTCGGCGTAACTGACCGAGTAGGTGCCAGCCGGACAGCTGAGCTCGCCGGTCGGGCAGGGTGTGAAGTCTGCGGCGGCGGCCTCGAGGCTGGTCGTGTCCGGGGCGACGAAGTTGCCAGCGGCGTTCTCGAGCGATGCGGTCGACAGGCCGAGGAAGCGGGCCTCGGAGGTGTCCATGAGGCCGAATGCGGCACATGGTTGCTGCTCGCCACCGGGCGGTGCCGGGAGGACGCCACCGCCGTAGCACCACGTCCGCATCGCCTTCGCCTGGCCGCTCGGCTGCTGGGCGGCACCGAAGTTGGTTCCGGTGGCGGCCAGGGCGGGCAGCGTCGAATAGCCCTGGCACTGGGGGAAGATCCACGATGCCCCGGGGTAGGGCGGCCAGACCGACGATCCGAGTGGCACCGTGGTGAGCGTGGTGGATCCCACATTGGTGTCGGTCACCGTCACCGGAACTGGGTCCGCGTGGCCGTTCTCGGCGACCGATACCTGGAACTTGGTGTTGGGGGCATTGCACACCCATTGGGTGGCCTGGTAGCTCGAGCCGCTGGCGACGTTGGAGTTGAACGAGCCGAAGGTCTGCGGGGCGTAGTCACCCGCCGGCACCGGGTTCAGCAGCGAAAATGAGGTGTTCCGTGCCTCGTATGCCATCTGCTTGGCGATCTTTTTTGTCGACGGGCAGCCTGCCAGGACGGCACAGGTCACAGGAGGCGTGGCGGCGGCCAACGCAGCCGTGAGGTTGTCGGACAGCAGAAACTGCGGCTTCGGCGGGGACGAGACGGTACCGGCCGGCGACTGGTAGAGCGACGTGATCAGTCCGGCCAACATGTTGGGGGTGAGCTTGTACTGGTTGATCGGAAAAGGTTGGCCCTCGTTCGATTCACCGGCGAGGAAACTCTCGGTCGTACCGCTCAGTGCGATCGGGATGTACGCATAGGCCTTACCGAGCAGCGACCCGAGTTGCGACGCGTCCGACGCGTTGTCGACGAAAGCGAGCGTCGTCGAGCCGGCGGCGAAATGCTGGACGACGTGGCTGTCGTCATTGGTCGTGTAGTTCGCGATGACGCCCCCCGCTTGGGCACATGTGGCCACGACGGCCGCCGGAAGGAACTGCTGCAGACTGTAGGAGTCCTCCACCGTGACCGACGGGTCCGCGGATGGGCACCCCGTGGACTGCCCTGCGAACGTCAGAGGGATGATGGCGGAGTTCGCTGCGGTCACGTCGGGGCCATTGCCGACGGCATTGCCCTGACCACCTTCGGCGGTGACGATCAGGTCACACGGAGCGGACGCGTCGTCACAGTTGAAACTCGGCTCGATGCCGTGCTTGTTGGTGATGTCGTGAGCAGGGATGAGGCTGTTCCCCTCACCCGCCGGATCGTAGAAGACGGGATAGGACAATGACGTCAGGTTCGACGTCGACGGCTCGTTGGTGACGGGTACCGTCGTCGGTGTCAGCGCCTGGGTCTCCCACTGCCCGTTCAGACAGGTCGGGTCCGACGTCGATCCCAGGGCGGAGCAGAAGGCGACCCGGATGCTCCCGGTCGGATCGAAGTTGGTGGCGCTCACATAGACGTACTGGCCGTCGTTGACGTTGGTGTTCGGCTGGACGTCGACCGTCGGGCAGTTCGTGGACTGGCCGGCGGGGCAAGGCAGGACCATCTGGCAGCCACCGTTCCCGTCGGAGGTGCAGACGGTCGAGGCACCTGCGCTCGACGAGCGCGAAGAGAGCGACACCGCGGCTCCGGCGAACGAGACCGAGGCCACGATGAGGAGGAGTGCGAGCCAGACGCGCGGGCTGCGTCGGCCTCGTGTGGTCGTTGACGGCGTGCGGACGGACATCGTGTCCTCGGTTCCCTTCGTGCCTGTGGTCGTATCGGTGCTTCGGTCGGATCGTCGGAGGGACACCGGCTCAGTCCTCGGTGGTCGGGTCGACGGTGGCCGGCTGACGGCGACGGCTGATGCGCATGGCGATCAGGGGTGGGAGCAGGATCAACCCGAGCACGAGGAGCGCCCAACCGGCATAGACGGCGATCTGGGGATTGCCCACCGCATCCGTGGCCGACACGAGAGCGTCGGCCCGCTCGAACTGGTTCGGACCGCCCACGCCGAGCTTCCGCACGATCTGTCCGTTCACCACGGTGTAACCCTCCGCCGCCAGCTGCGGCGTCAGCCCGGCCGCGGCTTCCTGGGCCGCCAACGAGTTGCTACTGGATCCGCGGCTACCACTCGAGCTCGAGTGGGACGTCGATCCGGACTTCGAGCCGCCCGGACCGCCCGAGGTGATCGTGGTCGTGGTGACGCCGGGGACCGGGCCGGTGTAGCCGATCGGGACCGGCTCGCCGGGAAGCACCGTCTCACCGTCGACATACGGGTTCTTACAGTTGGCGGCCGTTGGGGCCGGAGGCTCCGTCCCGCCGTTCATGCGTCCGATGGCGAAGAAGTCCTCCTGGACGAGCACAGGGGGAAGTGGCGAATATCCGAGCGACGCCATGTGCTCCTGGCCGGCACAGGCCAAGAACGACACGAACTGGCCGAGTGCTGCCCCCTTCTGGTTCGGGAAGGGCGATGTCGGCCCGGTCGGCGACGATCCGGCCACGCCTGTCGGATTGGCGGCACAGGCCGAACTCTGGGCGACGGCGAGCCCGGGCGAGCACGGTGCCACGATGTAGCTGTACGCCGACAGCGGATATGCGTTCGGCAGCGGATTCGTGTAGACGTTCGTAAGGTCCTGGGTCAGGTCTGCGTGGAGCAGGGCCTTCTCGAGCGCGGTGGCCACATTGACCGAGCTGGGCTGGACATAGGCACCGCTCGAGTTCTCCAGGCTCGCGACCGGCAGATTGTGTTCGATCGCGTATGCGGTCTCGACGTAGGTGATCGAGCCGACGCTGGCCAGTGCGGACACGTAGTTGGCCGCATTGTCCGAACCGTTCTGGCCGACCGGATTGCCGGCCGCCCAACCCGGATACACCGTCGGGCTCGGGTGCACGCTCGAAGCGGGAATGGGCCACGTGGCCGACGGCTGACCGGTGTTGCCCGACTGGAAGGCGTTCTGGGCGGCGGTGAAGGCCCCGCCGTCCTGGTGAAGCAGGTAGTCGCTCAGGAGGTAGTTCTCACCCGAGGCATCCAACCGGTAGACGGGGTGGATCACCTGGTTCGGCAGGTCGCCGGCGAGCTGAGGATTGAGCGCAGCCACCGCGGAGGAGTCCCAGTTGGTGATCTCACCGAGGAAGATCTGGTCGATCAGCTGCGCGTTGAGATGCAGATTCGTGATGCGCTGGCCGTCCTGGCCGACGAGGTTGAACATGAAGGCGAGGCCGCCGGCCACGTCGGGCATGTACTGGTACGGCTGCGACGGGTAGTAGGTCGACTGCTCGGCACTGTAGGGGATGTCCGACGCTGCGAAGTCGATCTGGTTCTGGCCGAAGTTGTTGAGGCCCACGACCGAGGACGAGTCCTGCCAGTTGATGTTCAGGCCGTAGAGGACCGACGACTGTCCGACCCACTGCTGGATGGCGACGTTCGCGAAGCTCGAGCCGGTGGACTGCATGTTGGGGCTGGCGTACGCGGGTATCGCACCCCAGAGCTGGACGGCCGCCGCCAGGACCACGAAGGTCCCGACGACGACTCCCATACGGCGCGCGCGGTGCACGCGCCGCTTAGCCGAACTGGCCATTGACATAATCGAACGTCCTCTGGTCGGTGGGCTCGCCGAAGATCATCTCGGTCCTGCCGGACTCGATGACGCGTCCGGGCTGATTCTCCTCGGCAAGGAAGAACGCGCAGTAGTCGGACACGCGCTGGGCCTGTTGCATGTTGTGGGTGACGATGACGACGGTCACCTCGTCGGCGATCTCCTTGATCGTCTGCTCGATGCGCAAGGTCGACGTCGGGTCGAGCGCGGAGCACGGCTCGTCCATCAGGAGGACCCGCGGCTTGACGGCCAGCGAGCGCGCGATGCAGAGGCGCTGCTGCTGTCCACCCGAGAGGGCACCGCCGAGCTCGCCGAGCCGGTCCTTCACCTCGTTCCACAGTCCGCCCTTGGTGAGTGACTCCTCGATGAGATCGCTCTTGTTGGCGGGCGAGATGCGGGAGAACTTCAGTCCGGCCAGGACGTTCTCGGCGATCGTCATGGCCGGGAAGGGGTTCGGCTTCTGGAAGACCATGCCGATGTGGCGGCGGGTCTCCATGGCACGCTGCCCGGGACCGTAGATGTCGACGCCGTCCAGTTCGACCGAGCCGGCGAGCTGCGCTCCGGGCACGACCTCGTGCATCCGGTTGAGGATGCGCAAGAACGTCGACTTGCCGCAGCCGGACGGCCCGATGAGGGCGGTCACCTTGGACTTCTCCATGACGAGGTCGACGGACTCGAGCACGATCCGTCCGCCGAACCACGCGCAGACGCCGTCAGCGTCGATCTGACCGGGCTCGCCCAGGACGTGCGTGCCGGAAAACGAGGCCGGACGGTCCGGGTCGGTCGGGGCAGAGGAAGGGGGAAGGGTCGTCGTCATCTGTCGGTGGACTCCTCGATCGGGATGGGCACGAAGATCCGCGCCATGAAGTCGTCCTCCGCCGGCCGGTTGCCGCCACGGCGCTTGCCGCTCTTGCGACCGCGTGGCCGGCTGAAGATACGGGCGAGGACGAAGAGGATCAGCACGAGCGTCATCAGTACGAACGCAGCCTGGAAGGCGAGATCGATGAGAACCGGTTGTGCCTGGCGTACGTCGGACCAGATGACCAGTGGCAGCGACGCCTGGTCGTGGGAGAAGGCGTTCAAGTTCATGACCTGGGACCCGAACGCGGTGAACAGGAGCGGGGCGGTCTCCCCCACGATGCGGGCGATGCCCAGGAGCACGGCGGTGACCACGCCGGAGCGGGCCGTCGGCAGGACGACGGACCACACGGTTCGCCACTCGGGGGCACCGAGCGCCTGGGACGCCTCGCGCAGCCCACTCGGTACGACGCGCAGGACCTCTTCGACGACTCGCGTGACCGAGGGCAGGAGGATGACCACCAGGGCGAGCGATGCGGCGAAGCCCGAGTAGTGGAGCACGCCGGTCAGGATCAGCATCGAGTAGATGAAGATCCCTGCCACGACCGACGGGGTGCCGCTCATGGCGGTGACGACGGTCCGCACGGTCCGGGACCCGAAGCCCTTCACCTCGTTCAGGTAGATGGCGGTCGCCACGGCGAATGGGACCCCGATGGCCACGGCGATGAGCACCTGCTCGACCGTGCCGACGATGGCGTGGAGGATGCCCACCTGGCTGAGCGCGTTCGGATCCGCCACCTGGAAGTTCTTCTGGTCCTTGGTGAACAGGGCCACCCAGTGGATCGATGGCAGCGCCTTGTATGCGACCCAGACCACGATGAACAGCACGAGGCCGATCACGAGCAGGGCGGCACTGACCACGACGACGCCCACGACCCGGTCCGTCGCCACCTGACGTTCGATGAGCTGCGTGGTGCCCAGCCAGACGAGGGCGAGGAACGTGAAGTACCAGGCGACGAGGAATCCGAGGCCGCCCGAGAGCGATGTCAGCTGATAGAACACGATCCAGACCAGGCACAGGGCCGAGAACGCCGATGCCACGAGGAGGAACACGTCCTCGGCTCCGAAGGCGCTGGGCCGGATCGGCGACGGCAGCCGGCGCGGCCGGGGCGGGGTCGGCGGCTCGTAGGACCCGGTACCGGACCCCGAGCCACCGTCGGCCGAACGCTCGGTCACCGGGGGACGGGCTGCAGGGGGCGTCTGCGTCGAGGCCGAGGTGGTGGTGACGAGGATGCCCTCGGGTGCGGTCTGGGTCGTCACAGGTCGACTCCTGCACCGCTTCGGGACCGGTTGACGATTGCCGATGCCGCCAGGTTGATGACCAGCGTGAGGAGGAACAGCACGAACCCGCACAGGAGCAGGTCGTGCAGGCCGAGCTCGCCACCGGAGCCGAAGTTGGTGGCGATCAGCTGGGAGATGGTGGACCCGCCGTGCTGGAGGATCTCCGTGGTCACCTTGTACGAGCCGCCGAGGATGATCGACACCGCGATCGTCTCCTCGAGAGCACGGCCCAGCCCCAGCATGACGGCCCCGATCATGCCGCCACGGGCGAACGGCATGACCACGGTACGGATCATCTGCCACCTGCTCGCGCCGAGGGCGAGGGCCGCCTCGCGCTCGCCGGCTGGGGCGAGGGAGAAGACCTCGCGGCAGATCGAGGCGACGATCGGGACGATCATGATCCCCACGACGAGGCCGGCGATGAAGATCGAGGCGTTGAGCGGCGGGCTCGTCACCTTGAAGAACGGGATGAAGGAAGCGTGACGGGACAACCAGGTGCTGAACCCGACCACGTTCGGCTGGAGCTCGAAGAACGCCCAGAGGCCGAAGATGATCGACGGGATGGCCGCCGCCAGGTCGATCATGGCGATCATCGTCGGACGCGTCTTCAGCGGCGCGTACTCGCTCAGGAAGAGCGCCGTGCAGATGGCGATCGGGGCGCCGACGAGCATCGCCACGAACGCCACCTCGACCGTGCCGGTCAGTGAGGCGAGGACCCCGAACCCGGAGCTCGAACCCGGTGTGACCGGTCCCGAATGGGTGAAGAAGCCCCAGCCGGCCGTCTCGAATGCCGGCCAGCCGTACCAGGCGAGGAATGACCCGATAGCGACCAGAAGCAGGAACACGCCGCCACCGGAGATCTGGACACTGCGGCGGAAGATCCGGTCCGGGGTGGAGTAGTCCCTAGTGATGGTGATGGGGGTGGGCGCGACGTGCTGGGGTTCGGACCGGGGCGTGTCGAGATCGATGGCCATCTTCTGGGTTCCCTCAGCCCTTTCCGGCGGTCAGTCGCGTCTGTCGTACGTGGCTCCTGGCGGGCCTGCCCGCGCCCTGTCCGGGACGCCTGTCGGCAACCTACCGAGCCAAGGTGAACGCCAGGCAAACGTTCCGCGATGCCCGGGTGATCGTTCGGTGATGATCTCGTGGCCGTGGGTGACGGCGTCCGGCGACGCCGTCGGCTGCCATCAGACGCCGTACCCGACGTACTCGCCCCGTGCCGGCGAGAAGGGCACCTGTGTGTCCTTCCAGGCGAAGTGACCGGCCGCGGTGACGACCACCGGCAGCGATGATGCGTGCCCGGTCGACGCGTAGTCCTGGGATGCCAGCAGGGTGGTGATCTCCTTGGCGATCCCGCTGTAGACGGCGGCGTCTGCCTGCTTGATCTGGCTCACGTCCACCCAGTACGGGTTGGTGCCGCCACAGGCGAGGAACGAGACCAGCCAGTGCCTGCCGAACGACGTGGTCCAGATCACCGGGTCGAAGAGCAGGATCGACCGGCCGACCGGGAGGGTCCCGACCGCGCTCGACGAGGAGTCGGGGCCGGCGTACAGCTTGGTGCCGCTCGGGAGTTGGAATCCGTAGACCAGACCGGTCCCACCGTGGTCCTTGATGTGCTGGAGGGCGGACTGGGCGGACTGGTCCGACGAAAAGGCCGAGAACGGCGGATTCATGCCCTGTGGCTCGCCGGCCGGCACCTTGTTGTCGGGAGCGTACGAGCAGCCCTGGAGGATCTCGGCCGGAGGCTTGACGATGGCATCGGTTGTGGCCGCGGCTGTCGTCGACGCCGACGAAGACGAAGACCCGCAGGCACTCAGTACGACAGCGAGGCCGAGTGCGATCGCCAGGGCTGCCGTGCGGGTGCCGCGGGCCCGGGAGCGTCCGGCGGCGTGGTCGGTTCGGGTGGGTGTCATGTGTCCAGTTCTACGGAGGTGCGAGCTGAGCACGGCTGGTGGCGACGGTGCGCCCCACCCGGCTCCCGATCGTCGGATCGGGCGGCGTCCGGGCCCCGGGGGGAACTCCGGACGGCCAAGTACGCCACATCGCCCGGCGGCTGTCAACGCGGGACAGCGGTGGACGGCGGCATGTAGGAAATGATCACCATCCGGTAACCGTCCTGTCAGGCCACGTTCACCTCGTCGGTTCCCACGACCACCGCCGGGCCGGGAACCGACACGGGTCCCCGGAACCTACAGTGGCGCCATGAGTTCGACCTCGCGCCGCATCCGCCGCGGACTGTTCCTGGCCCTCCTCCTGGCCGCCGTCGACGTGGTGGTCTCGCGCCTGCGTGCGCCGGTCGGCCGCCACGCCGAGGTCCTGCCGTCCATCGGCGGCGACACGTGGCCCCCCGTGCCGGTCAAGGACGCCGGAGTCGCCTGAGTCGTACGGCTCGGGTCGGTCCGAACCGGACGACCGGGCCACCGGACTCGGGGCTGTCACCGGACGACCCCGTCAGCTGTCGGGTCGCTCCCACGCGGTGGCGCCGGTGCACGTGGCGACCTGGACCGAATACCACTCGTAGAACTCGTCCCGTCCCTGCTGCTCCGCCGCCCGGTGCGCAGGATCGTCGCGCCAGGCTGCGTGCGCCTCGGGCGTGGCGAAGGTGACCACCGACACCCGGTCCCCGTCCTCGCCCACGAACGTGGCGAAGTCGACGAATCCCGGCACCGCCCGCGCCGAGGCGAGCATGGCCTCCGCGGTCCGGGCATAGGCCTCCTCGGAGTCGGCGCGCCGGCGCGACCGGAACACTGTCACCAGCTGCCCTTCGGCGAACCGCGGCACAGCTCCGGAGTCCACGGCGGCCTGATCCGTTCCGATCAGGTCCGGACGGTGTGGACGTCGCTGATGCCGGCCGAGTCACGCAGCTTCGACAGTGCCTCGTCGGGGATCTGTGCGGAGGTCGACAGAACCATCAGGGCCGTGTTGCCGGTCGCCGACGGGCCCACGGCCATCGAGGAGATCGACACCCCGGCGTCGCCGAGGATGGTGCCGACGACGCCGATCATGCCCGGGCTGTCGTCGTTGCGCACGACCACCATGTGGGGCGCCGGCGGGACCTCGACGGTGTGGTCGTCCAGCATCACCAGGCGTGGCTCAGACCGTGGTCCCGCCAGCGTGCCGGCCACGGAGTGCCCCCCACCACGCAGGGTGATGAGGTTCACGAAGTCGTGGGCGGTGACCGTCGACGTCTCCCGGACCTCGAGGCCGCGCTCGGCGGCCAGCTGTGGCGCATTGACGTACGACACCGGCTCGGCCGTCCCCTCGGCGAACAGTCCCTTCAGCACCGACAGGGACAGGATTCCCGTGCCGGAGCCGGCCAGGCCGCCCTGGTACTCGATCTCGAGCGTGTCGGGCAGACCGTCCTCGAGGCCGGCCAGGATGCGCCCGAGTTGCTCGGCGAGCGCCATGAAGGGTCGGACCGTCTCGGACACGTCGGTAGCATTCACGTTCACCGCGAACGGTACGAAGTCGCCGGCCAGCGCCAGGATGACCTGTTCGGCGATGGTGATACCGGCCTTGTCCTGGGCCTCGACGGTGGAGGCCCCCAGGTGGGGGGCGACCACGACCGAGGGCAGCTCGAAGAGCGGCGACTCCGTGGTGGGCTCCTTGGCGAAGACGTCGAGGCCGGCACCCTGCACCTGCCCGGCACGGATGGCCTGGGCCAGCGCCTCCTCGTCGACGATGCCACCGCGGGCCGTGTTGATGATGCGCAGCCCGGGCTTCGACTTCGCCAGCATGTCCGCGCCGATGAGACCGAGGGTCTCCTTGTTCTTGGGCAGGTGTACGGTCACGAAGTCCGACTCCCCCATCAGCTGCTCGAGGCTCATCAGCTCGACGCCCATGTGCTTGGCCCTGTCGGCCGACACGAACGGGTCGTAGGCCACGAGCCGCATCCCGAAGGCGAGGGCCCGCTGCGCCACCAGGGCACCGACCCGACCGAGCCCCACGATGCCGAGGGTCTTGCCGTGGAGCTCGACGCCCTCCCACTTCGACCGCTCCCACTTGCCGGCCACCAGGGCGGCGTGGGCCTGGGGGATGTTACGGGCCTGGGCCAGGAGCAGTGCCATGGCCTGTTCGGCGGCCGACAGGATGTTCGACTGCGGTGCGTTGACCACCATCACGCCGCGCTCGGTGGCGGCGGCCACGTCGACGTTGTCGAGGCCGATCCCGGCCCGGCCCACGACGACCAGGTCGGTGCCCGCTGCCAGGACCTCGGCGGTGACGTTGGTGGCCGAGCGGATGACCAGGGCGTTGGCACCCACGATGGCCTCGACCAGCTGCTCGGGGGTCAGCTCGAGCTGGACGTCGACCACGTGGCCGGCCTCAGCCATGAGGTCCAGACCCGGCTGGGCCAGCTTTTCGGTGACGAGGACCCTACCCATGGTGTTCCTTTCGGTTGGCGGTCGCCGGGCGACCGCGGTGCTTGGAGCGAGTGTGCGGCACGTCGGTTGTGCCCCGGGCCGGATGGGCCGGGGGGCGCCCCGGCACCGGTGGAGGTTCCCTACAGCATGACCGTCCGGGCACCCCGACGGCCAACCGGCAGGTCGCCGAGGGGTCCGGGGGCGGTCAGGCCCCGCCGAACAGCGTGGCCAGGCGGGTGACGCCCTCGACCAGGTCGTCGTCGCCCAGGGCATAGGACATGCGGAAGTACCCGGGTGTGCCGAACGCCTCACCGGGGACGACGGCCACCTTCGCCACCTCGATGGCCAGCTCGGCCAGCTCGGCCGACGAGGAGCAGGTCCGCCCGGCCAGCTCGCGGCCGTACAGTCCGGACACCGACGGGTAGACGTAGAACGCACCCTCGGGCAGGAGGCACTCGACCCCGTCGATCTCGTTCAGCATCCGGTGGATGGTGCGGCGTCGTCGGTCGAAGGCCTCCCGCATCATGGCGACGGCCGTGAGGTCGCCCGACACGGCGGCCAGGGCGGCACGCTGGGACACGTTGGCCACGTTCGACGTCTCGTGGGACTGCAGGTTGGTGGCCGCCGCGATCACGTCGGGGGGGCCGAGCATCCAGCCCACCCGCCAGCCGGTCATGGCGTACGTCTTCGCCACGCCGTTGACCACGATGCAGCGCTCGGCCACCTCGGGCACGACCACCGGCATCGAGTGGTGCTCGGCGCCGTCGTACACCAGGTGCTCGTAGATCTCGTCGGTGACGACCCAGATGCCGTGGTCCGCGGCCCACTTCCCGATGGCCTCGATCTCCTCGCGGGGGTACACCGCGCCGGTCGGGTTGGAGGGTGACACGAACAGCAGGACCTTGGTGGCCGGCGTGCGGGCGGCCTCGAGCTGGTCGACGGTCACCCGGAAGCCACTGGAGACGCCGGTCTGGACGACCACGGGCACACCGCCGGCGAGTGCGATGACCTCGGGGTACGTCGTCCAGTAGGGGGCGGGCACCAGGACCTCGTCGCCCGGGTCGCACAGGACGGCGAACGAGTTGGCAACGGCGTGCTTCCCGCCGTTGGTGATCAGGACCTGCCCGGGATCCACCTCCAGGCCGGAGTCACGAAGGGTCTTGGCCGCCACGGCCTCACGCAGCTCGGGCAGGCCGGCCGTCGGGGTGTACCGGTGGTTCCGCGGGTCGCGGCAGGCCACCTCGGCGGCGGCCACGATCGCGTCCGGGGTGGGGAAGTCCGGCTCGCCGGCGCCGAAGCCGATCACGTTCTCCCCCTGCGCCTTCAGGGCCTTGGCCTTTGCGTCCACCGCCAGCGTCGCCGAGGGCGACACGGCGGCGATCCTGGCCGAGATGCGGTTACCGGTGACCCCTGCGCCACGCGGCGCGCCGGGGCCGGTTTCAGTCTGCTGGGCCATGAGTGCCATGATTCCATACGTGACCGACTCCCCTGACATCCGCATCCCTGACTCCCTCCTGCCCGCCGACGGGCGGTTCGGCGCCGGTCCCTCGAAGGTCCGGCCAGAGGCCGTCGAGGCCCTGGCCGCCGCCTCGGGCACCTACCTCGGGACCAGCCACCGCCAGAAGACCGTCAAGAACGTGGTGGGGAGCCTGCGGACCGGGCTCGCCTCGCTCTTCTCCCTTCCGGACGGCTACGAGGTCGTCCTGGGCAACGGCGGGACGACCTGCTTCTGGGACGCCGCCACGTTCGGCCTCATCGAGACCAGGAGCCAGCACCTGAGCTTCGGCGAATTCTCGTCGAAGTTCGCCGCTGCTTCCGCCGCCGCCCCCCACCTGGACGAGCCCGAGATCATCACCTCCGACGTCGGCACCCACCCCCTTCCGGTGGCCCGCGACGGCGTCGACCTGTGCCCTCACCCACAACGAGACCTCGACAGGCGTCATGATGCCCATCCTCCGGCCCGAGGGAGCGGCGCTCCCGGCCGACGGCGGTGGCCTCGTCGCCGTCGACGCCACCTCGGGTGCCGGTGGCCTGCATGTCGACCCGTCCGAGTTCGACGCCTACTACTTCGCCCCCCAGAAGTGCTTCGGCTCCGACGGTGGTCTGTGGGTTGCCCTCCTGTCCCCCGCCGCCGTCGAGCGGATCGGGTCCATCGCCGCCACCGGACGGTGGGTGCCGGCGTCCATGGACCTGACCATCGCACTCGACAACTCGCGCCTCGACCAGACCTACAACACCCCCGCACTGGCCACCCTGTTCCTCTTCGACGACCAGGTCCGCTGGTTCAACGACAACGGCGGCATGGAGTTCTCCACCGGGCGCAGTGACCGCTCGGCCGAGATCCTCTACACGTGGGCGGACAACTCCGACTTCGCCACCCCGTTCGTGATGCGCGAGCAGGACCGCAGTCACGTCATCGGGACCATCGACTTCGACGACACGATCGACGCCGCCCAGGTGGCCAAGATCCTGAGGGCGAACGGGATCGTCGACACCGAGCCCTACCGCAAGCTCGGTCGGAACCAGCTCCGCATCGCCATGTTCCCGGCCATCGACCCCGAGGACGTCGCCGCGCTGTGCGCATGCATCACCCACGTCGTCGGTGCGCTCGGCCAGTAAGGCTGCGCCAGGCCGGTTCGTACGCACGTGTAGGGTCGCCCCGTGCGTACGAGCTCCCGTCTCCTCCGACCTGTCGCGCTCCTCGTCGGGGCACTGGCCTTTCCGTTGGTGTTCGCCGCCTGCTCCACGTCGGCGACGTCGAGCGGTTCGACCACGACCACCCGTGCGGCGGGCCACCAGGGGGCCAGCTCGGCCTGCACGTTCGTCTCCCCCGCCCAGATCCAGTCGGTCCTCGGCCGGAGCGTGGAGGCACCCACGGCGCACAACGGCACGACGGTGACGCTCTGCACCTACGCCCCGACCAACAAGTCGGTGCCGCTCGATGCCGTCCTCATCGGCTACAGGGGGCACGTCACGTCGACGGTCGCTACTGCCGAGCAGGCCACGCTGGCCAAGCTCCACGACGCCGTCACCGATGTCACCGGCTCGGGCGGCCAGGCCTACTACTACTCGGTCGGTTCGGGAACCCACACCGTGATCACCCTCGTGTCGCTCGTGGGCGAGACCCAGGTCACGGTGACGTCGACGGCGTCGGTGGCGCAGGCCGAGGCACTGTCGAGTGTCATCTTCGACACGTTCGCCGCGGACGCCGCTTCGACGACCACGGTGCCCGGCGCCACGTCGACAACGACGACCACTGCCGGCTGACCGGACCCGGTCGCGACGCTCCCCGTGGCCGGAGCCACGGGGAGGTCATCGTCTGCGTTGCCGCCGACCGGCGGCCGGGGGTGGCTCAGCCCCCGGAGATGTCCTGCACCTTCTGCTTGCCGGCGGTGACGAACGGCATCATGTCCCGGAGCTCGGCGCCGACCTTCTCGATCTGGTGCTCCTGGCCGGCCTTCTTGAGCCGCTCGTAGTTCGGGCGACCGTCGACGTTCTCCTTGACCCACTCGGCGGCGAACCGACCGTCCTGGATCTCGTCGAGGATGGCCCGCATCTCGTCCTTGACGGCCTGGTTGATGACCCGGGGGCCACGGGTCAGGTCGCCGTACTCGGCGGTGTCGGAGATGGAGTACCGCATGCCTGCGATCCCCTGCTCGTACATCAGGTCGACGATGAGCTTGAGTTCGTGGAGGCACTCGAAGTACGCCGACTCGGGCTGGTAGCCCGCGTCGACGAGCGTTTCGAAGCCCGCCTGCACCAGCGCCGTCATGCCGCCGCAGAGGACGACCTGCTCGCCGAACAGGTCGGTCTCGGTCTCCTCGGCGAACGTGGTGTCGAGCACGCCGGCCCGTGTGCCGCCGATACCGTGCGCATACGACAGGGCGAGGGCGTGGGCCTTGCCCGTGGCGTCCTGGGCCACCGCGATGAGCGACGGCACGCCGCCGCCCTCGGTGTACGTACGGCGCACCAGGTGGCCGGGGCCCTTGGGGGCGACCATGGCCACGTCGACGTCGGCCGGCGGGTTGATCAGGTCGAAGCGGATGTTGAAGCCGTGGGCGAAGAAGAGTGCGTCGCCCGCCTGCAGGTGGGGCGCGATCTCGGCCTCGTAGACCTTGGCCTGCTCGGTGTCCGGAAGGAGGATCATGATGAGGTCGGCTTCGGCGGCGGCATCGGCCACCGACAGGACACGCAGGCCCGCCTCCTCCGCCTTGGCCCTCGACGACGAACCCTCGCGCAGCCCGACGCGCACGTCGACGCCCGATTCGGACAGGTTGAGGGCGTGGGCGTGGCCCTGGGACCCGTAGCCGATCACGGCCACCTTGCGGTTCCCGATGAGACTGGCGTCTGCATCCTTCTCGTAATACAGCGTGGCCATCTTCTCTCAACCTGCCTTTTCTGTGGTGTCTGCCGTTCCGGTGGCCGGACGGCCCCGGTGATCGGCCCGGTCCAGCATAGGCAACGCCACGCGACCGGTCCGCTGCATCTCGACGATCCCGTAGCCCCGGATGAGGTCCTCGAAGTCGTCGAGCTTGGTGGGGGCGCCAGCCAGCATCACCGTGAGGTGCTCCGGTCCGACGTCCACGATCTTCCCCTCGAACACCCCGACCAGCTGGATGACCTGACCCCGCGTCTCGGGTCCGGCCTCGACCGTGGCCAGCAGGAGCTCCCGCTCCCGGGAGTGGGCCGGGTCGAGCTCGGTGATCGACACGACCGGAATCAGCTTGTCCAGCTGCTTCATGATCTGGTCCAGCGGCGCCGACTCGACGTCGACGACGATGGTGATCCGACTGAACCTCGGGTCGTCGGACGGGGCCACGGCCAGGCTGAAGATGTTGTAGCCGCGCCTGGAGAACAGGCTGGCCACTCGGGCCAGCACCCCGGACTTGTTCTCGACCAGGACCGTCAGGGTGTGGTGCCGCTGGTCGGTGCCGTACACGCTCATGCGCCCAGGTCCCTGGTGAGCGAGGGGTCGACCATGATGTCGTCGTTGGACGCACCGGCCGCCACCATCGGGAAGACCTTCTCGAAGGCGTCCGTCCGGAAGTCGATGACCACCGGTCGGTCGTCGACCGAGTTGGCCTTGTCGATGGCCGTGGCGACGTCGTCGGTGGACTCGACCTTGATGCCCACGCAGCCCATGGCCTCGGCCCAACCGACGTAGTCGGGCAGGTCCGGCGAGAGGTAGACCTCGGAGTACCGCTCCTCGTAGAACATCTCCTGCCACTGCCGGACCATGCCCAGATAGGCGTTGTTGAGGATGGCGATCTTCACCGGGATCCGCTCCGAACTGGCGGTCACCAGCTCCTGAGCGGTCATCTGGAAGCAGCCGTCGCCATCGACGGCCCAGACCATCTTGTCGGGTCGGCCCACCTTGGCGCCGATGGCCGACGGGACGGCGAAGCCCATGGTGCCGAGACCGCCCGAGTTCACCCACGTGTAGGGATGGTCGAACTGCCACCACTGCGAGGCGAACATCTGGTGCTGGCCGACACCCGAGGCCACGATGGTGTCCTCCGGTGTGTTGTCACGCAGTTGCTCGATGACGTACTGCGGCTTCAATGGGCCGGCCCCGGGCTGCTGGTCGTAGACCAGGGGGAACCGCTGCTGCCACTCGCCGAGCAGGGCCCGCCAGGGTGCCAGCCGCTCGCGGGGGAAGGACGCGGCGAGCGACCCGTCCGCCACTGGGGCGCCGGCCACGGCATCGGACGGCGAGCCGCCCCGGCCGCCGCGGGTCGCCTCGGAGTGGGCGAGGCCGAGCGAGTCGAGCGCGAGCAGGAGCTCCTCGATGACCAGGCGGCAGTCGCCGGCGATGGCCACGTCGGCCACCCGGACCTTGTGGTGCTCCGCAGGGTCGATGTCGACGTGGATCACCTTGGCATCGGGGGCGAAAGCCGAGACCCTGCCGGTAACCCGGTCGTCGAAACGGCTGCCAAGGGCGATGAGCAGGTCCGACTTCTGCATGGCGGTGACCGCCGTGTAGTTGCCGTGCATGCCCGGCATGCCCAGGCACAGCGGGTGGGAGTCGGGGAAGCAGCCCCGGGCCATCAGGGTGGTGACCACCGGGATGCCGGTGCGCTCGGCCAGCTCCCGCAGCGCCTCGGCGGCCCGGGCCTTCAGGATGCCGCCGCCGGCGTAGATCACGGGGCGCTCGGCGGCCAGCAGCAGCTCCGCCGCCTCGCGGATCAGCGCCGGGTCGCCCTCGGTCACCGATTGGTAGCCGGGCAGGTCGAGGTCCTCGGGGGCCGGCCAGTACCACTCCATGGTCGACTGGGCGATGTCCTTCGGGATGTCGATCAGGACCGGGCCGGGACGGCCGGTGGTGGCCACGTGGAACGCCTCGGCCACCACCCGGGGGATGTCGGCCACGTCGGTGATCAGCCAGTTGTGCTTGGTGATCCCCATGGTGATGCCGGTGATGTCACTTTCCTGGAAGGCGTCGGTGCCGATGGCGGTGGTGGCCACCTGACCCGTCACCACGACCAGTGGCGTCGAGTCCATGTAGGCGTCGGCCAGTGGCGTCACAACGTTGGTGGCACCCGGGCCGGAGGTGACTATGGCCACGCCGGGTCGGCCGGTGACCTGGGCGTAGCCCTGGGCCATGTGGCCGGCGCCCTGCTCGTGGCGCACGAGGATGTGGCGGATCGACGAGTCGAGGATCGGGTCGTAGACCGGCAGGATGGCGCCGCCGGGAAGGCCGAACATGACCTCCACGTGCTGCATCTCGAGGCTCTTGATCAGTGCCTGTGCTCCGGTGAGTTCCATCGGGTGCTCCTTGTCGGCGATGGTCGGTGGTGTCAATGGTCGGTCGGGCGGGGGATCACGCCACCCGGGCCGACCTGAGGGCGGACATGAAAACGACCTCCCGTCTGGGAGGTCGGAAAGCGCACACGGCGAAGAAACGTCGCGTGCGCTACGAAACGAGTACCAGGGTGTCGAGGAAGGCGGGGGTGGTACGCATGGTGCCGACATTGTTGCACGCCCGACTGTGATCGTCCAGCGCGGGTGTCACGGCCGTCAGGCCCTGGTGTCGTGGCCGCCGTCGACCATCCGGAAGTGGCCGACCTCGGTGACATCGACGGCGACGAGGTGGAACTCGCCGACGGGACGCCACCCGATGGCTGCCTCGAGGGCCACCCCGTAGCGCTCGCGCTCGCCCGGGGTCGGCGCGTGCGCTACGGCGGGGCTCGGACGCGGGACGACCGGGGGCCGAGGCCCCCGGTCGTCCGGATACGTCAGGACCGCGGCGCGGTCAAAATGCGAGTCGCTGCGCCTGGACACCGGTCATGCCGACCATCGTCCCGTTGAGCGAGAACCCGGCCATGTCGCCGTAGAAGCCGGCATCACCCTTGTTGAAGACAGCCCCGCCGCCGGTCACCAACCAGTAGCCGCCGTTGTCGCTCGTCGGAGCGATGCCGACGACCGGTGAGGCCAGCGCGGTGCCACTGAGCGAGCCCTCGAACGAGGCGTCGCCGTAGGAGAAGATGCCGCCGTCGGAGCCGACGAGCCAGTAGCCGCCGCCGCCGTTCGTGGCGGCGATGCCGACGATCGGGCCGCCGAGCGGCTGACCGTGGGCGGTGCCGTAGAAGACGGCGTCGCCGTAGGCGAACACGCCGCCGTCAGCTGCCACCAGCCAGTAGCCCTTGCCATCCGGCGTGGCGGCCATGCCCACGACCGGGGCTGCCAGGGTGAGGTTGCCGGCCGAACCGTAGAAGCCGGCGTCGCCGTAGGTGAAGATGCCACCGTCCGAGGCGACCTCCCAGTAGCCGGCGCCGTCAGGGGTGGAGGCGACACCGACGACCGGCTTGTTGAGCTGCAGGTTGCCGGCTGACCCGTAGAAGACGGCCCCGCCGTAGTTGAAGATGCCACCGTCGGCGGCGGCCAGCCAGTAGCCGTTGCCGTTGGGGGTGCGTGCGATGCCGACGACCGGCTTGTTGAGCTGCAGGTTGCCCGCCGAGCCGAAGAAGCCGGCGTTGCCAGGCACCTGGCCGTAGGAGAAGATGCCGCCGTCACTGGCGGCGAGGATGTAGCCGGGGTTGTAGTTGTACTGGTCGGCCGGGCTGATCGGCGACGGCGTCGACTCGTCACACCCGACGACCGTGACGTTCTGGATGCCGCTGCCGGCCGGGACCGTCGCGGTCATCGATGTGTCGCTGTTGACGGTGAACGAGGCGGCGGGCGTCGAGCCGAAGCCGACGGAGGTCACGGCGTTGGTGATGTCGCAGCCACCGCTGCCGTCACCGCCGGCGAACCCGGCCCCGGTGATCTGCACCGTGGCACCTCCGGAGGCCACGCCGATCGACGGGGTCACGCTGTCCACGACGGTGCCGAGGGAGGTGTCCACGTAGGTGTACCGGTCGTTCGGCTGCACCTTCGAGGGCCCGGCGGCGGTCGTGACCGTGATGTCGTCGGCCTGGACGGTGTTCCCGGCGATGGTGGTGGCGGGCGCGACCGCATCGATCACGGTGGGACTGACCACGTGGAAGCTGGTGGCATCAGTCGATCCGAACTTGACGGCGGTGGCGCCGGCGAAGTGGTTGCCCACCAGCTTGACCGTCGTGCCGCCTGTGATGGGCCCGGCGTTCGGGAGCACGGTGGCGATGAAGCCGGCGGCCGGGGTGATGGGCGCCGAGGCGATCACGACCGGTGGTGGCCCGGTACACGGACCGGAGAACGGCGTTGTTCCGAGTGTCACGCTCAAGTTGCCGGCCGGGTTGATCGACACCGAGGTACTGGTGGCCCCGGAGGCGAACGACGTGAAGGCGCCGGTGGAGCCGGCGAGCGAGAACGGCTGCGTGGCACCGATCGGGAAGGGGCTGGGAAGCGTCACGGACCCGGCGAAGGTCACGTTCTGACTGGCCGGCGAAGCTCCCGTGGCCAACAGGTTTGTGGTGTAGACCACTGAGAGCGTGTCGCCGGCGGCCAGCGTGGTCGTCGCATTTGCGACCAGGGTGGTGTTCAGTTTCAGGCCCGTGAGCGAGTAGTTGTTGCCGGCCGGCACCGGGTTCGGCGAGATGGCGGCCGACACCGAGGCGGTAATGGGCGTCGAACCTGCCGGCGCCGACAGCGCACAGGTGGTCGTGCCGATCGGCGTGTCCGCCCCGGCGGGACCGGCGGTTGCGACGATGCCCGTCGCACCGACCAGTCCGGCGGCGGCGAGCGCCACTGCCGCACCTACCGTGGTCACGCGTGTGGACAGTGCTCGTGCTGCTCTCATCGACGTCTCTCCTGACGTGTCATGTCGGCGTGACCCGTAGGGTCACCCCTCCCGTACCGATATGCGATCCGCCCGTCCCCTGCGATTCCCCCGAGGCGGCCGGCAGTCCAAGTGGCAACCTAGGGGAACCCGGGCAGTATTGCAATCAGGGATGATGCGCCGTGAGCGCCCCGCCCAGGAGCGCCGGATCGACGGTCCTGGGCGGTGATCGGCCCGCGTGGACCGAGTGGACGCCGCGCCCGGCGTACCATCGGGACGTGTCCGCGACAACCGCCTCCCGCACGTCATCGGCGGACCGATGATGGCATCCGCAACGGGTGTGTTCGGGCCTGACGAACTCGACGCCCTGTGCGCCCACCTCGACGCCCACGGCTTCGCGACCCTGCGCGGCGCGATCGACGAGGACGAACTGGCCGCGGCGGAGGCCGAGCTCGTCGCGACCCAGCAGCAACTCGTCAGCGGGACGCTCGACGACCGCCACGCCACCGCCATCCTCGACGACCCCGGAGCCACGGTCGACGGCGAGCGGTTCGCCCACTACGTCTGCTTCGCGACCAGCGCCTCGTCGCTGGCCGAGCGTTTGGTCCAGCTGCCCGCCCTCGTCGAGGTCGACCGCCGGGTGCTCGGCCCCGAAGCCTGGCTGCTCGACTACGAGCAGTTCGGCGTGGTCTACCAGGACGCCCGACCCGGCCCCGGATCGGGCTACTCGCGCATCGGATGGCACACCGACCACCAGTCCGGACCCCACCTCGACGTGTGGCCCGGTCTCGCGTTCACCATCCACTTCGACGCCACGTCGCCCGCCAACGGTTTCCTGCGGGTACTACCCGGCAGCCACCGGGATGGCACGCACGGGATGCCCCCCGGTTTCGAACGGGTGCCCGGCGAGATCGCCGTGTACCAGGAGCGTGGCGACGTCCTCTTCCATGACGCCGACCTCTGGCACAGCGCCGCCCGGGCCACCGCGGAAGGAGAGGCCGCCGTCCGACGCCATCTGCGCGGGAGCTGGCACGGCGGGACCCGGCTCGAGGTCGGTCACGGGACCGACGACTTCGTCAAGAACGCCGCTCGCTAGGTACGGGACCCGGACCGGTCACTCCTGCAGCGCGGCGGTACAGTCGGCGCATGGACCTCTACGCCGCATACCTGGGTGGACCGCTCGCCGACGGGCGCATGGGTGAGGGTCACGAGGTCGTCCTCGTTGTGGCCGCCGACCGTCGAGACGCTGAGGCCCGTGCCACCGCGAAGTGGCAGGGCACGCCCCCGGGACACCTCGATGCGCTCGAGCGCATCGTCCGCGTCGACGGCTACGACGTGACACTCGCGCCCTCGACCGACCCGAACGGGACGGCGGGCGACCACCTCGAGATGGAGACGTTCAACTGAGCGAGCGCAACGTCCTCGGCGGCACGCTCGAGCCCTGCGGGACGGACCCCGTGACGGGGTTCTACCGCGACGGCTGCTGCTCGACGGGGCCGGAGGATCTCGGCAGCCACACCGTCTGCGCCGTGGTGACGGCAGAGTTCCTCGAGCACCAGCGGTCGATCGGCAACGACCTGTCCACGCCGGTGCCGCAGTACCGGTTCCCGGGCCTGGTGCCCGGCGACCGCTGGTGCGTGACCGCCGCGAACTGGCTGCGGGCCCATCGGGACGGTGCCGCCGCCTTCGTGGTCCTGGCCTCCACACACGAGCGGGCGCTTGAGATCGTGCCGCTCGACGCCCTCCGCCAGCACGCCGTGGACGTGCCCGAGGGCCCCGTCGGCCTGTAGGCGAGGCACCCGGTCGGTAGCCACCGGGCTACGTAGGATGTCCCGATGACGGGCGGGGCCCGGCGCCGGGCCGCCGGCGCGCCGCCGCCCCACGCGAAGGGACGGCACCATGCAGACGCGACTGACCGAGCTCCTGGGGATCGAGCACCCCGTGATGCTGGCCGGCATGGGCGGGGTCAGCTACCACCGGTTGGCGGCCGCCGTGTCCGCCGCCGGCGGGATCGGCACGCTGGGTGCCGCCACCATGGACGCCGCCACCATGGACGCCGAAATGGCGGCCATGCGCCAGCTCACCGACAAGCCGTGGGGCGTGGACCTGCTGACGGCCATGCCGGGTGACATGACTGCCCAGGTGCAGCGCATCATCGACGCCGGGGCCCGGATCTTCGTCGGCGCGCTGGGTGTGCCCCACGAGGTCATCGCCATGTGCCACGACGCCGATGTGCTGGTGGTCAACATGTGCGGGCGCGTGCACCACGCCGTGCAGGCCGTCGATGCCGGGTGCGACCTGGTCGTGGCCCAGGGCACCGAAGCCGGCGGGCACACCGGAAGGGTGGCCACGCTTCCCCTCGTGCCACAGATCGTCGACGCCGTCGGCGACCGGGTCCCGGTGGTCGCGGCCGGAGGCATCGTGGACGGGCGCGGCGTGGCCGCCGCCCTGGCGCTCGGTGCCGACGGCGTATGGCTCGGCACCAGGTTCATCGCCACCCCTGAGGCCCGCGTCTCCTTCGGCTATCACGACGCGTTGCTGGGCGCCGACGAGAGCCAGACCACGGTCAGCCGCTCGTACAGCGGCAAGCCGATGCGGGTCGTCGCCAACGAGCGCACCGCGTACTTCGACCGGCACCCCGAGGAGCTCGCCCCCTTCCCGGAACAGATGATGGCCTCGATCGTCGGGGGCGTCCTCCATCTCCCGACCGGTCCGGACGACCCGAACGTCGATCCGGCCACGGAGTGCTACCCGGCCGGCCAGGGTGTCGGCGCCATCGACGAGCTGGTCCCGGCCGGCGAGCTCGTCGCACGGCTCATGGCCGAGACCGAGGCGGCACTGGCCCGGATCGACCGGCTGCGCTGACACCCGGGCCCCGTGGGGACGTGGAGTTCCTCAGGACTGGTTGCCCTCGGCCTGATAGGTGCGGCACGGCTCGCCCCGCAGCGAACCACATGCCGGCAGCGACGCCGTGGCGTGCACCCCGTGGACCACGTCGACCTCGAGGCTCGAGGCCGC